>Ga0181612_147095_pt1 | contig 13714 bp, 11 predicted proteins | sample HoacroProtozoa21_FD_119630 | JGI IMG/M metagenome (GOLD analysis project Ga0181612, IMG submission 119630) | Hoatzin crop microbial communities from Cojedes, Venezuel. Combined Assembly of Gp0051906, Gp0051904, Gp0051908 | reverse complement strand
TGCCAAAGTACCTGCATGCATTTTTGCAGAAATGACAGACGACTTTCAACATGAGTCTTTTCAAATAAAATTGAGCCACCAAGTGTACATCCCTCAGCTAAAAAAAAGCACCCAGCACCCACCACATTTTAAGATTACCATTTAGGTCATCCCTGCTGAGAAGCACCTTGGAAGATGAGTCACATCCTGACCTGTGAAGGACGAAGGACGGGGAGACCGTACTCACTGAGACTGGGAGGCTGTGCGGCAGAGCGCGCCACGTGTGCATCTCCCATCTCTGTTCTCGGCATGCAGCCAAGGGTGCCCACAGGGTGCCAAACTGCAGGAGAAATTAGAGGGCATTTTTTTTTTTTTTGCTTTCCTTCTGTTTCCCTTCAGCCTCGAGGACTGGACTTGAACCACCATCTCATTTTGATGTGAGCTGCAGGCAGCTGTCAGATGGCAACATTGCTCACTAATATGTGAATGGGAATTGAGTCAGCAACTTGGACAGTAAAGGTTTAGCTTCCATAACCGCTCCTTTAAGCTGCCCAGTTCCTAGAATCTGGTGAGATATTTTACCTTTAAAAATCATCAGGTTCTTGGTGGAACTGGATAAAATTAAACTGATTTAAAAATAGAACTGTTCTTTAAGTTCAAAAATTATTATTCTCTAAGCAGTTTCAGTCTCCTGGACATGAAAGGACATATACAGTATAGAACAGCATCATAATAAAAAAGACAAGATGTGTACAGCATGCAGTCACTTACAGAAGTGATCAAATGTTTGCAAAATTACATGCTGGCCTTGAGGACTTCTCCGGGTAACAACTGGAAGGCAAGATACAGACAAATACCTTTCAGCAGGATAGTATCTGCAGAGTTTTATTTCTGGACATGGAGTAATATTTAATATTCCCTGGCACAGGCGCTCCTATGCAAAGCCTTCAGGTTCTGAGATTAGCTGCCTTCTACCAGCAAGCTGTACATCCTCCCATCATTCCTCATGCTGCTGCAGGGATGCACATGTGCTGGCTGAGCAGTGCCCGCGTTAGAAACCTGCTGCCTTAAACGTGTTCAACACCTGCCTTTGGCTGGCTGGTCGGAAAGAAGCAAGAGAAACTGGAAAGGTCAAGCAGAAATCACTGAACAGAGCGAGCCATACAACAGACACTAAGTAAAGAAGGCAATGAGTTCTCAAGCCCTGGAAAAAAAAAAAATGGGTCAAAAGGGTCTGAAACAAAAGCTGCTAAGCAAAGTGAGAAACCAAGGTTGTTCTTTCAAAGCTGCTCTATGAGGAAATGTTGCTCCATGGCCATGATGTGCTTTGCTTTTGGTTCTGCTCTGCTCAAGACCGAAGGCAGTTTTGAATTGCAAGACAGCAGGGGTTGTACGAAGTATACACAAGCCACATCGGGAGCAGCAGCCATACACAAGAGCAGGAAGGCAAGGAAGAAAAAGTGAGAGCAACTATCCTGATAAGGGGAAGAAATTAAATCACATGCTTTCAAAGTCAGGCAAGGACAGCAGTGAAAACCTTCCACACTCACTAACAGGTAAAACCAAGCATATAGAACTTTTCACCTTCCAAGAATTTCATGCAGATTGTCCTTTTAGGTCACAACATCTCAGCTTCCAGCCTACCCACACAATGACTGTGCCTAATGCCTCAAAAGGAGAGGAATAAAATCAGCGATGACTCCCTCTTCCTCAGAGAGCGATGCTAGCAGGATGGTGCTTACACGGCTCCTTGCGGTGCCCTTTGGGAGGGCATTTCAAAACTTACAGGGCATCACTCTGTGTGATCCTGGGCAGCCTCAGGTGCTTGAATGCAATGTGTTCAGAGCACACTGCCCTAAGTGCAGAAACTCAGGGCCTTGGAATAGGTGCTACATGGCAGGTGTGAACACTGCTGAGACACCCATGCTTTGCCTGGTGGGATGAAGTCAGAAGAAGCATCCCATCCCTGGGAAGTCAGGAACCACAGTAATATCCTGAGATAAGAGCAGAAGTCTGCACTCAAGAATTTACCTGGAAATTTGTACAGAAATGCAAAGGGCACAATGATTTTACCAGCAGCCTTAGACAAAGTCATCCTAAAATTATCTGTCTTTATGTCTTGATTATCTCATGGCAAAAAAACCCCCAACCAATGACTGTGAAATAACACCCGCAAACAGGGATTGAAGTGACACCCTACCGTAATAGCTTCTTATAAAGAGGATGCACCAGGTCCAGCAGAGACCACAGGTGAGAGAAGAAGAAAGGCGTGTGGTCACTTGCGTCCTGCCTTGCTTCCACGACAGCTAAGCCCTGCACACAGCAAGGCTTTTGGGGCTCCCCCCTGCTCCTTGTACACAGTGGAAATGAGGATTTTGGTGCATGTCACTTCATTACCTTGCAGCTGGAGAAAGGGCTTCTTTTTCTTACCTATCTGTGAATGGTTAGGCCATGAAAGAAATAAATCGCAATAAATTATGAGGTCCCACTCCAATCGCAGCTTTCTATCAGCACAGAGTATTTCCAGGTAAGCAGCAGAGATCTACCTCCTGTTCAATTAATTCTTGGGGCTTGGTTTGGTTTTTTTTAAAAGGAAATATACTTTAGACATCTATACAGCCAGTTTGGAACTGCCTGCCCATTTTTAGGGGCCAACACACTCTGCAGCCATGGCTGATGCTGCAAGGCGTGAACTATGTTGATTTTATATGTTTAGGTTATGTAAGAAGTTTTCCCTGGAGAATATACTAAATGCCCAAATCTGGTTCTATGCCTTATGTTCCTCTGCTTCAGAGTTTGAACACCCAAGTGAAAAACTGCTGCAAAAAATTAGTTTTTCAGTCACACCAGTATAATTCACATGCTTTAAGCTTTAGACATTTGAGAAGCTAAGAAGGTCTTTCAAGCTGAAACATGGGGACTTAGGAAGATTTTGAAGTTATACTTTTATTTAATTTCAAATTTAAATTTTAGAATTCCTGGAGTTTGGGAAGGTGGGTGTCCAGCTGGATCCTACATTGTTTGACATTTTTTTAATTCTCAGGCAGAATAACTTATTTTTTGTAAATAACAAATATTTATAAATATAAATAGCAATGATGCAGCTTACAAATAGCTTTGAAGCCCCATGTGCTTCCCATTAGAAGTGCTGGACCTCCAGTGCCTACAATGGACACATGATTAAACTGGCTGCCAGCACAATGGCTGGTAAATGCTGACAAGGTTTGCAATCAGCCTGCAAGGTAAGGCAAAGTACACCCCCCTCCAAATTTATATGCCAAAGTACTACATAAAAGGATATCACTATCATTGAGGAGAAAAGCTACCAAATGAAATAAAAACAGTAAATATTTGCTTATCCAGACATTAAATAAGGAAAATACAACCTAGATTGAGGGAGAAAAAAATGGAGAGTCCTTTTTTTTCCTATGATACAAATTATTTTCAGACTCTTGCTTAAAAAAGCCATGAGAACAAGACAAACTTACAGTGCGCTGGGAGGGGAGTACAAGCACACTCGTGTTGTACCACATCAAATTCATAGTGTTGTAAGGCAAGTGATCTCACTTGTTGCAGCACTTGTGAAAGTAGGAATAAAAATAGATGAGGGTGGGGGAAGAAGGGAATCTGAAATACAGAAACAGAACAAAACCCCATACTCTTCCTTAAATTTCCCTGCATCCTCATTTGCACATGTATATCTGAAAATGCAAGTTTCCTCCTACCATTTTTAGATGCAGTTTTGTTACAGATTTGTAAAGGGGCCACAGTCTGAACAGACACTACCTGGAACTGAATCCATCTCTGAAGGCAGGATAAGACTTGCACAGGGAGGCAGCAGCCGAGATCAGAGCATAGCAGCGGGTCAGACCTCCTCAGCTTGGTCTGAGGCGCCTGTAGTTCAGAGAAGGTAAAAATAGAAAGTGGCACGTCTTTAAGAAAGCATCAGCCTTCTGTAGTGCTTCAGGTTAATGATACTCTGTTAAAGCCATACGGATCTGTGTCATGCAGACACTAAGGAGAAAGGAGAAGAGGACAGGGAGACGAAGAAAACCAAGATAACAGAGTGATGAAGCTGAGGAAGACGAAGAGGGGAGCTGCATCTCCACTGGACTCTTGTGACTATTGCACAGAGGCAAGAGGCCATTCTGAAAATAGAAGTTTAATGTGCTCACACCCTTGGCCCAGGGCGGAAGACTGGTTCCAGTGTCTGCTCCCCACAGGGATTCCCTATCTGGCATGAGGTAAAAAGTAAATTAAGCTCTGGCTGAGGAGCCCATAACCCAAAGCCTTTGGCAGCTGCTCTGGGCACCTCCTGGGGCCTGAGAGCTGCCAGTCCCTGGGATCAGCCCCCAGCACCAGGGTGCTGCAGCATCAGCTCCTTAAGCCCCTCTCCTTCACAGAGGAAGACGCCAGCTGCTGCCCCTAATCAGATGCTCATCCGTACGGAGGCACGAGGTAGGACCAGACACCCCCTCTGGAAGGGTTTGAGGTTATGTGCAGAACTTTGTCATCATTTACGCAGGCATCTAATAGTGAGGTGAAGAGCACAGCCTGTGCGCTACTTGTGACTGGGATAGAGTTAATTTTCTCCATAGTAGCTAGTATAGGGCTATGTTTTGGATTTGTGCTGAAAACAGTGTGGATAACACAGGGATGTTTTAGTTACTGCTGAGCAGTGCTTACACAGAGTCAAGGTGTTTTCTTCTTACCTCACCCCACCAGCGAGTAGGATGGGGGTGCACGAGAAGGGGACACAGCTGGGACAGCTGACCCCCACTGACCAAAGTTATATTCCGTGCCATATGGTGTCATGCTCAGCATGTAAAGCTGGGGGGAAATAGAAGGAAGGGGAGGACGTTCAGAGTGATGGCGTTTGTCTTCCCAAGTAACCGTTACACGTGATGAAGCCCTGCTTTCCTGGAGATGGCTGAACACCTGTCTGCCGATAGGAAGTCGTGAATTAATTCCTTATTTCGCTTTGCTTAAATGCATGGCTTTTGCTTTACCTATTAAACTGTCTTTATCTCAGCCCATGGGTTTCTACTTTTTCCCATTCTCCTCCCCACCCCACAGCAGGGGAGGGAAGGGGTCAGCAAGTGGCTGGCTGATGCTTAGTTGCCGCCTGGGGTTAAACCACGACAATCGTACAAACTGATCCATCTGACTAGTTAGGCAAAACGGGTTGGTGTTTCATTGCCCTCCCAGATTTCTTGAATTTCTTTCTTCTAGATCTTTTGTTAAATAGAGTTGCTAATTTTTTTGGTGATAGGATTTTTCTTAACGGTATGTCTGTACAGTGTCTAGCACAATGGGCCCTGAACTTGCCTGAAATATCAATGGACAACAACCCCTGCTCCTCCCAAATCAACACTGCGGTAACAATAAGGTAATAACGTAGAACCAAGTAATTCTATAAGCCAAGAAAAGCCAACTATATTGCTGAAATATAATTTTGATGTTAAACTAGATAAATCTCAATACCAGTTACAAAAATCAGAAAAAGATGCAAATTTTATTCAGTAACACTTATTTCAACTTGACTGGATTGATATTCTGGTACTGAGTACTATTCTGCTTTTATATATCTTAACCTTCAAACATTCATTGATGCATTATCTCAAAACAGCTTTATTTACAATGTGCTTGCTTTTATAAACTTTACTCAGTCTAGCTCAATGCAATCTGATGATAAAGTAATATGATCTAATGGCTAGATGACATCAAAATGGGGAGACTTGCTCCCCTCTTCCATCTCTTCCCCTTGTCCTGGACAAGTTCTCCAGCCACCTTCTCCGTGCTGGCACTGATGCATGACAAATCTTTTCAGTAGGACTAAATCAGCAGAAAATTCTAAATTTTTTGGCAGAATTAGATTTTTGTTTATTTATCCCCATGAATTATTTCACTGTGTAGTCACATGAATGGCAGTGCTGATGCAAGGGCAGCAAGAGTACATGACTGAAGCAGGTGAAAAAGAAATGGCAGAAGAATTTTACCACTTTCAGTGGCAACTAGTCATTAGATCAGCATAGCTGTACCTTCAAACTACACCTTTCAGTTCAAACTGAAAAGACAACAGGAGTTTTGCTTAAGCTAAGACTGAAAAATATATGTAATACAGGAATATACAACTACATGGTATCTGAAGTACAGCAACTATAGTCTTTCCTGTAATGCTAAAAGGTATTTTACAATTTGTCACCACACTTGGAAAGTAACTTAGTCTTTAAAGGAATCCACATAATGGAAAAACGTTAATCAAAAGTATGATAAATTATAAACTGTGTCTCTAAAGGAAATAAGCAAAAAGCCAATTAGCCCAGTGCTCCTCTTCAACAAACATGGGGAAACATATCCAATTATCTCAGAAAAAAGCCAATTAAAATAAAATGAATAATCTAAATACCAGAACAAAATATTTCATTTTATAATTACCTTTCTCAAGAAGCTGGTTTTAACATAAACTGTGAAATACTGTCAACCTGTCATGTTTGCAAGCTTTACAGACACCACAGTTGTTGCTCCGTTGCCTTTGTGTATATTGCAGTTTGCATTAGCAAGTAACCAACGTGACATTAAACATGCCTGTTTCTGATAAGGGTTTTCAAATATATGAATATTTCGTTTAAGTATATCAGAAGAAAGATCAAGGTATATCAGCAAAAGGAGTCTTATTCAGTCTTTTCACTACAGGAATTTAAAAAAGAAGAAATATGACATGATGGGGCTTTACACACATGGTTAGCAGAATGTGAATATAAGTACAAGAGGGACAGGAAGAAAAGAGGTCCTTTTGTTTGAAAAATCCAGATGCAATCCAGGCATAGCTGCAATTTGAAGACTGAAAGAGTGGATGCGTATTAAAACTGTTCTGCGTTCTATGACAGACATGAAAAAAGCAAAGCCATAAAATGGCACTTTTCCGAAGTTGCAGAGGGATATCGAGAACAATGTGTATTGCAGAGAAGCATTCCTTTCTTAGAATCTCATGGAATATGATGCAATTCTATATTAATTAATTCTACTGAGCCTACATGGCAGAACTGGGATTGAAACAGCAACATATGAAAACATTTGCTATATAATGTACTGGCATATAACTGGGAAAAAAATCAAGTTCATTTTTATATACGTAGAATTTAAATTTCAATAAAGTTGGACTTTGACTACATACAGCATAAATAGGATTCATTAAAATGACTACGGGGCCTCAGCAGTAAGGACATGGTGGTACTAGCCTAGTCATGCTACCTTTGTCATTTGCAGGCAATCAGTATGGGAATGAGGTCTTTTACAGCATGACAATGTCTCAGAGGAAATCCCATTATGATGAAAACAGGGATTAGAATGTACCATACTGACAAAGTGTAACCAAGTAATGTTAGTTTCTTGATGAATGAGATCCTTAATTTCAGACAATAGTGTGCTAGTAACTATGTATTGTTGGCCCAGGGAATAATTGTTCATATATATGAAACTTTCACATCTTGGGGTTTAACACCTGAAGGATTTCTCTTGCACTAGTGGCGCTGTTTCTTGTAATCTTTTTATTCCACCAGTGGCCACTATCAGAAGGCTAAGTACGAGTTTAACCCTGTTTGGCTTCTTTCAAGCTCTTGTGCTCACAGACCAAACCAAACCAAGACAGTAGCTTGTTGTCATGTTTCCCACCATGAGAAAACATTCCACTCCTTTCTTACTAACACAGCAATTTCAGAAGCTCAAATATCATGTTAGTAATGTGATTTTTCAAATGCAGTTTGTTTAATTTAGCAAGTTTGCAAAGTCAAGCACTGAAAATCAAGATAAAAATAAAAATTTGCACCTGCAGACTTTGTTTGACTTTAAGTACATGGATTCTGATAGATGTAGTGGCATAATAATTTGGTTTTCTGTGTCCTCCAATTCACTCACATCACTGAGCCAGAAATGTGCAAGGAAATGCAGGAAAAGAGAGAATTGTCTCATGGCCAAGATCTACTGCGCTGGATAAATTGGATATCTTTCTTGTCTTTGTCTTAAAATTCTAAAGTGATATTGAAGAAGTCCTATCGACCAAAATTTCCCAGGAAAAACAAACAGTAGCCACATTTTCTAGATACCTGATTTGGAGCATCTGTGGTCTGTTTTTGTAGGTTTTCCACTAACTGTAAATGAAGTCTTCTCTGAACATATGAGATGCATTATAAAGATAAGTACTGTACGTTATAGGAGTTTCATATTCCAAAACAGAACACCAAAATTCATCATTACTTTGATGTCATGAAGACTTATTAATTAGAGTGCAGAATGAAGTAAGATTCTGTAACATGTTTATTATGGATGTTTATTATTGATGAATGCATCTTCAGAACAAAATTTGAACAAAGGTCCATACTGTAAACAAACAGCTCATATGAACACTCCTCATTTTTGGCAGAGGCAGAGGTCACCTGAGAATAAAAATACGCAATATGTTACAATGCATATATATGCCAAGTGGGTGAAAAAAGATGAGAATAGCTGGTTCTTGGTTCAGCCAAGTGCACAGCTTTTAATACTGTCTTAATGTTTAAATATTAAGCAAATACTTAGGGAAAAAAAAGTTGGACACGCATAGATGTTACTACAGTGCAAATGTGGCAGGCTAAAAAGGAGAGACAAATAATTTGTCACAGGGCCCAAGAGTAAATGCCATGTGGATCAGTGTTAGCAAAGCAAGGAAAGGTACGAGTATCTTTGTCTTTCCCCCAGTTTAATCTATGCCTGGTTTAGACTGATTGACATTGCACTTTAAAGACAAAAACTAAGTCATGAAGTCTTTCAAATTATCATATTTGACTGAATTTTCATCCATTGATTTTACTCCACCTGCAGCACACTAGACAAGGTAATAATTTATGATAATTATATGAAAATATACAATTAATATTCATCACCTCTCATTTCTCATCACTTTAGATGATCAGTAATGCAGAGTAAAAATGCTGTCAGATTTCTAATTGCTTTGTAATGGGCCTGAAGTAGGGAAATCGTTAAAGACAAACAATCTGTCACTTGTCTGTTACCTTAACTATCTATCACTTAAAAAAACCCTCATTAAATACATTGCTAATGAACGACAAAAGACTGTACTCAGTGTGCCCAGATGTACCTTTTTAAACAATATTGTAAATTGCTTAAATAATTCCCAAGACGTTTTCAATCATTTTTGTGCAAATTTAATGGAAAACATATATTTTCAGTGCATGTTACATCTCATTTGTTCACATCATTATGACATTTAGTCTATCATATCCACATCTCCTGGGAGACAAAACTTTGTTTTTCTTTTTTCTGTTGACAAATCTGACCCAATTACAACAAATTCTGGAAGAACTTAACATTCAGATCTCTGACACCTTTCTCTTAAAAAGAAATAAAAAAAAAGGATCAGCTTTAAATAATCCTATCTCTTCCAAGAATTTTTAATATCTAGATTAAAAAAGAAGCACAACATTGTTCAAGGCCAAACAAATTATTTTATCTTTCGCAAAGAAAACAATTGTTCCCAAGAGACAGAATTCAGAATTTTTGCTTGCACCATTCTTTTGAGTCAGCTGTCTGCTATAGCTCTGACAGAAAACTTCACTTGAAAAAAATTATTCTCACTGTACTGACTTCAACAGTCAGAACAAAAACAGTATGCCAGAAGGAGTACAGGTGAGACCCCTTTGTGAAATACTGTATTATTAATTGCCACATTAATTACTTACTTTTATTAATTGCCACATTAAAAAGTTGGAAAAAAATGAAAAAATAACAACTACAAAAACCATCTGAGACAAAATATCGATCTATGCATGACTTAAACATGTTCATTCTCTTAAACTTCTCAAAACCCGATAAATATTCAGTGCTTGTTTTTGTCAGCATGTATCAGATGCTAAAACACCACAGTTTAAGGCAAAAGGTGTAAGAAGAATTGATGACTGGAAATAGAAGCCAGGCAAATTCAAGCTGAGAATTACAGACAAATTTTAACAGTAGAATGACTAGCTGTGGAAGCAGCCTTCTCACAAGTTAGGAATTTTCCATCTTTCAGTATCGATAGCCAGACAGAACATATCAGCTCAGAATAGTCCTGTAATACATAAAAATTCAGACTAGATGATCTAGTGCTTTCTTCAGGTTTTATTCCCACGTATCCTATTTCCTCTCAGTTACAAGAAAAACAAGAAAGCAGAGAAGACTATGCTTTCAGAAAACCATGAATTAAATAAATAAACAAGTGAGCTAACAGACTCATTCAGGTGCAGGGCTTTGTATCAAGAACAGCACTGCAGCGTATGCTGAAGTTTAACAAACCTAAGTGCCGTCCAGATAGAGACGTATTTGTCCAGATAGGAATTATACTAAATAACTTTGCCTTTCCAACTATAAAAAGGCATTTGTTGCACAAAATTTTAATTTCTCAGATTATTCTGAATATTCTAGATGGTAAGTAATCTTAGAAAGACTTGCCTTCTGATTTTTATATAACCTGTGCATCACACTTTTGTATACATATATAGCAATATAAAACCAATACAAACAAAAAAGCAAAAAAAAAAAGCTTTACTACTCTGAACAACACTTTGAAAAATACCAGTTGTCTCCAGAAGTAAAAAATATAGTTAAAAGTTAAAAAGTCTGCATGCTTCAGCTGTTTCTTAAAAGAATAAAATAATAAGGGTATGGCCCATCATTTGTACTCCCCTTTCATTGTATTAATCTGTGACACAGTAGTCCAGTTAACTCCTTAAACAATTCTTTTCCTATACTTCCATGACAATGCAACACAATACTATGCGACAGTTTAAAATCAAGCATCTATTAAAACCTTAAACATTTTCACAAAAAAAAGTTTAAAAAACCCAATGTATACACAAATATATACAAGATATCTTAGAAGAAACCTTTTTAATGTATTTAGGTGTCCAGCTTCAGTGAGATTAATAGCACCTATACATACTTGAATAATGATTTGTTTAAGCTACTTCAGCAACTAACAAAGCCTGGTTTCCTACAGACTTGGGTCCTATACCTCCCATTTCGGGACAGCAGTCCCGGGTCTTCTCCATGACTTCATTGTCTGTCTCCACACACCCCAGACTTTCACGGTAAGTTCCCCTCACTTGCCATGTCAGTTACCTACTTGTGGTTTGCTGTCAGAAAGGAAAAGGCAGCAAATCCTATGGCTAGTTTGAACTATATGCTGATTTACCAGCCAGTAGCTGCCAAAAGCAGTAAATAGCATTTGAGTTCAGTTCGTTTTGCCCTACTTTCTCTCCCCTACATACCCATTTGATTTTAATGAATCTTGAACTAACTTAATTTTGATACATTTAATGATACAACATTGTCAAATCGTCCTGAGATTGATCAACAGCTTCAAAAGTCATTATGACCAGGCAGAGCACGATGAGCTAAGACTAACCCGAACATACAACATCGTGATTTCCAAAACTGCATAGATTAAAATTAAAAGAGAAACCAAGACACAAAGATTCAAATACCAGAAAAGGCCAGATAATCCTGCAGTGATTTCATTTCATAGTTTATGTATTCTACAGTCCATGAACACCAAACCATTATATTAAACAGCCTGTTTTCTTTTACTTTGGCACAACCGCTGAACATGCACAGAAAAGAATGAGTGTTTCACCTCCAGAATTGTTCCACTAACTTCAGAGATGATTTCTTAACATTTATGGTTAATTTCGTATTGAACAACTAATTACAGATAATTATACTATTGGATACAAATGCTCACAATCTCTCAAATTGCTCTGAGTTTAAACTACTGGCTTCAGGCACCAATCCTGTAACAAGTTAAAATGGAAAAATTCTATATGCAACATTTAAGAGTTTTGGGCATAAAGGATAAAAATGGATATTGTAAATGTATCCAGTATGTAAGGATATTAACCATTTGTGATAAAAGCTCAGGTGTAGTAACCAACCTCCATGACACCACCGCACCTTTTACAATTTTTCCTTTTAATTTTCCCCCTCTTGTTCACATATCAGCCCCAATCAACGGCTGAGGGGAACACATTAAGTGCCGTGGGCCACCCCAAGTTAAATGTGGGCTGATCGCACACCAAAATGAAGTAGGTAACTCATGCAATTGTACCAAAACCTTTGCCTGAGCGGTAAATTCTAATCTCAAAAGGGACTATGTAAATTAGCTCACACTTGATACTTCTCATATATAATTCAGTGATTTCAGTTAAATATATAATTATTCACACTGGTGCTGCGGAAGTTAACACCGCATTGACAGAGGGAGCTGGACCATGGCTCATACTAGTACTGCCCAAGTGCAAAGACAAGTGTCTCTCTCTTTTGACAGCTATGGACATCCACGTTACAAGTTTGACCTCACCTAAAAAACTGCAGAACAGGGCAAAATACTAACCTGCTGACTGTTTTGCAGAGACATTGATGACCAGCAGAGACAAAAATCAGACTGATGCACAGGTCTTGAGTAGTTATGTAGATGAGATGTTTTTCTCACCTACCCAGAAAGTCTCTTGCTTCTCTACTGTCCATGTCAAAATTTAAATAGATTCTCCGCATTTATTGTTCAGTTCCAATTGTCCCACATCCTTCCTGCACTGGTGGTTAATGGCAACAACATGCCAGGAACAACGCTCCCAGTTCTTCCCACCCACGTCTGTACAGCCTGCCTGCTGCTCTACTTAAACAGTTCAAAGGATGTGAAAAACGACAAAAAAAGTTCCTTTAGTTCTAACACGTTGCATAAAAATATCATCAAAGGAAGTCTGCTACACATTTAAAGCTATAGCGTGAACTAAGTTAGCCTGAACTAATATTCAGAGATTTTGCTGTCTAAGATTGATGGAGATTACAAAAGCTGAATTTTACAGCACCAACCTAACCTTTCTTTTTTAAGGGGAGACGTCTTTACGTCATTAAAAGTCTGCTTCCTGAGCTTAATTTTTTCATTAAGAGGATGTTCTTCTTTCCTCTTTAGGACAAGTACTTTCTAGAAAGAAACCACCATCTTTCTCAGCTCACAGGGTCGGGACAACCCGTCAGGGAGGCGAGCAGGAGGCAGGAGAGTCAGGGTTCTCTCTCCTGACGCTCGCTGCCTGGAGCAGCCGGGCAGGAGGAATCCGAGGGCGTGTGCCGACCGGACGCCGAGCCCACCGGCTCGGCCAGCCGCCCGCGCCCGCACTGCCCGGCAGGCCCGAGGCGCCCCGGGGTCGGGGCCGAGCTCTGCCTCCGGGGCTGGGGAAGGCCTGCAACGAGGAGGGGCAAAACGGACCCGGTGCGCCCTGGGTCTTCCTGCGCCTGGAGGTGGAGTCCCTGAGGGGAGAAGGGAGGGGGCCGGGCGGCCCGGACTCCCGCGCAGCAAGCGAGGGAGGGGAGGGAGGGCAAGATGGACCCTGGTGTCTTCTCGCACCTGGAGACGGAATCCCTGAGGGAAAGTGGGGATGAAAAGATGTTCCCGCTCGCCCCGAGCCGGGAACGAGCGCTGGAGGGCGGCCGGGGCCGTTACTTACGGAGGCCGGCTGCAGACTCGCAGCCACAGAGCGCCGCCGGTCGCCATAGAGACGGCGTCGGGCCTCGGCCGCGGCTCCGCTTCCTGCCGGTGCCAACGCCACTACTGCCCGGGCGGAAACAGGCAAGGCGGCGCCGTAAACCATACTCACCGCTGCCCCGCCGCCACGCTAAAGGCGCAAAGCGCCAAGCGGAGGGGTTG
>Ga0181612_142097_pt1 | contig 13714 bp, 8 predicted proteins | sample HoacroProtozoa21_FD_119630 | JGI IMG/M metagenome (GOLD analysis project Ga0181612, IMG submission 119630) | Hoatzin crop microbial communities from Cojedes, Venezuel. Combined Assembly of Gp0051906, Gp0051904, Gp0051908 | reverse complement strand
TGATGGGGGGGTTGCCCCGACCCAGGTGCAGGACCCTGCACTTGGCCTTGACTGAACCTCATGAGGTTCACACAGGCCCAGTTCTCAAGCTTGTCCAGGTCTCTTTGGAAAGCATCCCATCCTTTTGGCATGTTGGCTGCACCACTTAACTTGGTGTCATCTGCAAACTTGCTGAGGGTGCACTTGATCCTAGTCTCTGAGTCATTGGTGAAGATACTAAACAGTACTGGTCACAGTATGGACCCCTGAGGGACACCACTTGTCACTGATCTTTGTCTGGTTATTGAGCCGTTGACCACTACGCTCTTGATGCGACCATCTAACCAATTCCTCATGCACTGAACAGTCCACCCATCAAATCCATATCTCTCTAATTTAGAGAGAAGGATGTTGTGGGGGACCATATCAAAGGCCTTACAGAAGTCCAGATAGATCATATCCACAGCTCAGATAAAGTGGTAGCTCAGATAAATTAGGAATTTATCTGTTGGAAAAAAGGGTCTTTACCGCTATCAGTGTCCAAAAATTATTTTAATAAGATTGTGGTGTTAGCATGATTGAAGCAGTAACATGACCAGATTACGCTGTGGATATGGTCCTCTCCACTCCTACTCTCTGAAGTTTAGTAGATCTAGAGATCTAAGAAATTCCAGTACAGTGCCCTTTACCTAAATTAAAAGACAGTGCCAGTTTGGGGCCTGAGGTTTGGCTGCTTGTAACAAAGGGTGCTTTGTCAGAGCTGTTAATTTCTGCAGCAGTAGGTGTACCTGTTGAAGCAAGTCGGAAACCATTCCATTTTGTCTTCATTGTGCACTTAAAGGACTTTTTATGCCTTTCATCAGATACCAGTCAGTATCTCAATTAACAGTTCTCTTGAGATTGTCTGTATGCAGTGTATTCTAGAAATGTTGTACCAACGTTGCTTTTGTGTAGTTATTTTTAAGATATCAGCGTATCTCTGTAGAATACTCTGCAAAATGAGTAAATTGCAATCTTACTGAATTTGTGGCATTAGGGTGGTCATAATGCATCAGTCTCAGATGTCTGTGGCCTGATTTGGGATTTGGAGAGTAGGCCTCAAAGTCAAATTAGTTCCAAGTTGTGTGAGTTAATAAAATGGAGTTAGGTGTATGTGATATTTCAGTGCAAGTTTTTGGTAAATATGTTTTGCTTTTCCACCCCCCCCCCCATCTTTTTTTTAAATTTCCATGTTGCCAGTATTTTCAGCAGGTTTTATCACACAAGTAGGATGATGTAAGTAGTAAGGAGAGAAGGAAACCAAGCAGGCTACAGTTTGTGAAGGAAGGCATGGAAAGTGGTAGGTGTGATTGTCTTGGGAATTGCAAATTTCTGGGTGTTAATCTAAGTGCTGTGCCTCAAGCGCAAAGACTGCTACGAGCATAGCCATTGAAAGAGAAACTCGTAAGTTTGCCTGACATGGTGACAGACCATTAATGCCAGAACTTTGAACCTTACTCTCCTCACTATCGTATTGTAAGTCACACTTAGTGCTTGAATGCAATGGCTTGCCTTATATAATAGATAAATCTACTTTGTCCATAGCCGCCTTCTGTCCACACTGCTTGCTTGCTGCCTTTTGCTTCTTTCAGGCTTTTTTGGATGATAATTAGCTCTGGCTGCTGTGACTTCTTGGACCTGAAAAAGAAGGGTAGCAGCAGTGGGGTACATACAACAGGTTTTTGGGATGGAAGACATATTTTGGTTTTGCCCTACTGTGTAGAGCCATGTCTGTTAGCTGTCCAAGAGTGAAGGCCATAGATCTCAGCCCTGCGAGTCCAGCTGGGATTACTGGCTTGAAGTCTTTTGAGCCTGAGCCTAGTCCTCCAGTCTAGCTCCCTCGAACAGCTGTGTGTAACGGTTTAGTCTGAGCTGTTGGAACACTGTTTGTTTGTTTCGGGGTTTTTTTGGTTTTTCAGGAGTGGAGAAAGAAGGTGACTGGATCAGGTGGAACAATGATTTTTGAGGGTCTGCATTTGTCCTGTGGTGTGAGCAATATGGTGAAGGATGGCTTTAGAATGACTGAGAGCACCTCTAGGGCAGGTGGGGTGAAAGGTGTGGGGAACTCCGAGTGTGTTTGGGAGCCTTCGTGGCAGAAGGAATGGAAAACTTGATGCTCTGAGACAGAAGATGGAGTTTTGAAGGAACTTGGAACATGTGGCTTTGGATTACCCTGTAGGTGCTGCTAAACTCTGTTTGACCAGACTGTTCCTCTTTTTTTTTCTTCCCCATGCACACTCAAAAGGACAAGTGCTCTGGCCAGAAGTGGGGATTGATAAAGTGACTTGTTCAAAATGAACAAATTCCTTGTCAAATTTGACTATACGTTTGGAAGTTAATTCAGTATGGTCCAAGGTGCCAAGTCATATGAAAAATGGTGAGATAATACTAAGCATGTATAAGTCAACAAGTAAAATTAATGCAAGATAACATTTCCTTGTTGACAGCACTGTGGAACTAAGCTACACGTCCTCAGATCTCCACTGCTAAAGCAGTGCAGGAGTCTGTCTTTTTCAAGGTACTAAACGTGTGGGGCTGTCTTGCTGTCATTCTTGGCAAATACAGTACTAAGCTCCTAAACTAACTTCAGTGCCTTTACGCTGAATGCCATGGCCTCCAGCCTTTCCTTCTAAATAGTGACCTGACCTGTGTGTTCCTCCACAGCTGCCTGGCTGATGGTTTTATTAGCTAGTAGTGAGCCCAGGATCCAGCTGTGTTCTTGGAGAGTTAGACTTAAACTCCAGAGCCATTTCCAGTAAAACAAGAAAAGAACATTTTGTTTTTCATTTTGTATGTTGTGTGCTTGTCTCTCAATACGTGTAAGTTAGGAAAGGAACTCTCCTTTAGACTGTAAAGACTCAAGGGTGATTTTTCTGTCTTGAAACACTTGTGGGTTTCTGTAATACAATAATATGGGAATTAGGTGATTTAAGTACTAAGCATAAAGTGAGTTTTTGCCTGAGTGGCATAACTTAATCTGGATTTTGGACTACCTACTTCCAGAACAGTAGTCTTCATTGAGAGCTTATTATCTTGCTAGCTAGAACAAAACTTCTGCTTGCCTGTAAATGGTTCCCACCCCTCCCTGCCAGTTCTGCGTAGTTGACTTAATTCCTGTGCTTTTTTTAATGTGAAACATGCTCTTGATTCAGAATAATTTTCAAAATCTTATGAAATAAAACCAATACATTTTTCCCCCCCCATTTTAATCGCTAGGGTATGAAAGGAGGTACTTTGCATCCAGATAGCTTATTTCCAGTTATCTGGTCCAATTAGAATATAATGTATTGAATTTATTAATTGTACTAGAACTGCATACTATTATTTGTTAATCGAGGTTTAGCTCTGTACCATGATCTGGCAACTCCATTATTACATTGTACAATAAAGTGTATGATGTTGGAAGTTCTCTTCCCACCTTTTTCCTAGTGTCTTGAGTTTGTCTTGTTTTTGTGAAGTGCTTTGAAAGGCTAATTTTGGGGAGGGGGAAAAAAATATTTACCCTTGTGGATCAAACTAACTTGTGGCTGAACTGTTTTAAAAGTTTGACAACTGCTATTTGTTTCAAATCAATGAAAATTTAAGTGCAAATTATTACATTGCAACTTTCCAAATACTACTATTTTTTTCCTCAGCATGGGAAAACAGTCCATCTTTGGACAGGATACTCCCTTTGCACTTGACAGGGAGTTGAACTAGGCAAATACTTCCAGCTGAAAATTGTTTTATTGTTATTTATGTTAATCTGTTTTACAAATAATTTCATCATCTGCTTGTAAAACTGCTCCATACTTCTGATGTTTAGATAAGGTCATGACTGTATGGTCCTAAATCATTGCAGTCTTACAAGTCTGACATACTTGTAGTGAATGGTGGCATATGTTTGAAAATTTTAACTTTGCATTCTTGATCTTAGTCTTGTTTTTATAATAAGTTAGTCTGTTAATTTTTCTTGTAATATTTCAGTTTGACTTCAGCTTTCCAAATCAGTGTCTACTAACCCTACAGAGATCATTTTAGTCTGTTAGCTTTGCTAGAATCAACTTCAATGAAAAGCAGATGTATACAGTATTAATGTTCAGTGTAGAACAAAATGAAGTTTATGCGGAGGCATTACATGCTAATGTAGTCTAATATAATCAGTTTGTGATTGGCTTTAAGATGCACCTTTTTCTGCATTTGTTCATACATTGATTTCTACGTATTTCAGTTTTATAGTTCCGATTTGTAGAGAGGTTGCCTGTGAACACTGTGTATGACGTGGAAGGGCAGATACAAAATTTGTACCCTCTCTTGTAAGCCACAGAAACGCCTATGATTTCTGATGGGTAACGCATGGCTCTGTTGGTTGCAGTAAGAGACATGGCCTCTTAGCCCAGCACTTGAAACCACTTAAACACTCTTTGTCCTCTCAGTGGTGGAACCATTGCATGGGCTTGCTTTGACTTCTGTACTACAAGCTGGGCCCTGGCTTTCATAAAAAGAGTAACAAAGCTTAAGCTTTTGAAAAATGCTGCCTGAAAATAACAGCCTTGTGCATGTCTTTCCACTCCTCAAAATCTTAACCAGGTTATTTTGGTATAAAGGACTTGCTTAATAAAGTCCTCACACTTTACTGCTCATCAAAGCTCACACTGAGAACACACGTGTAGAATCTCTTGAAAAAATTCTGTGCTTTCTCACTGTGGCCAAAGTGGAATTTGATGATGATGTATATAACTTCAAGTGCGTGTCACAGGAGGAAAAGCTGTTGAGAATCAGGCTGTGGGATTTCCTTGGTGGGACACGTGGAGCAGCTGCAAAACTTAACTAGGGGAAGGTCTGTACACAAGGCCAAGTCAGAATGACGTCCATTATCCCTCTAATTTAGAAGGAAGAGAAAAGATACAGTAGTTTGCTGGAGATGCATTTGTGTTTCTCTTAATTCTGCTGTTGGCTACACTTCTTGTTTGCTATTTCAACATTTTGTGTAGATGGTCCTTGCTACTGCTGTCTCCATTCTTGCCTTGAGCCATTGCTTTTTCGCCTATGTGACCATTACACACAGCTCCTTGTCCTCCTGCCCTCGCTTCTATTGGGGTTAGTGCAGAATCTAAGTTTGGTAGAACTTAAGCTTCATGTCACATCTCACCTCTGGTGTTGATGTGTCATTAGTAAGCATGCTTTCTTGAATGAAAAATAACATAATGGATAACACCACAGAGAATTAAAGAGAGCATAACTGGCAAGATCAGCATACAGAGAACAGAAACTTACAGAACAAGGGACCTATGTCTTTCAGAGCAGTTACTGTATGCATAGGTTTACTGTACTGTTTTTCAGTGGAGCTTGGTAGGAATGCCTGTAGCACAGCTTGTAACACTCTTTTTTCAGATTTTGATGTGCTTGTTGTTAACATAGTATGTTTGAGGGAGTTGAATTAGATTAAAATATTTGACAGTTTAAAGTCTTTCAAAATTAATTTCCCATTTCTGATATGCTTTGTCTGAAGGCAGATGTTTTAAAAATAGGGAGAAGCTAGATAGGCAAATTTGGAGTGAGAAGTGGGAGGGGTAGTAGGAAAAAGAGTAAGTTCTTGGAGTTGTTCTTATGGAGGTTTTTCACAGGTGAACGGAAGGAAATATAGACAATATAAGGCTCTGTTTTTGCATAACTTCCCATTTGGAACAGAACATTAACAGTGGAGAGATGCTGAAAGTTTGTGATAGGGCTAGGAAGATGAAGGGTGCTACATTTCTTAGCAATGAACTAGACTTTACTAGGACATCTGTGGTTTCAGTGTTTTGAACAAATAGGAGCATTTGACAAAGGAATACAAGATTGTTATGATCCTCAGAACAGTTGGAAAGACTAAAAGCTCACGATTTGGAGGAAAGAGAGGAAAAGTTACTATGTGCTGCATGTGTAGTTGTGCTTGGAGTCTGTGTGAAGGAGGGCACGCAATGTCATAGTTTTTATTTTACCATTTGCATTCTATTAAGGAAGGCACTTGAAGATATAGAAGGAGTCTGAGTGTATATGAGATTGAACCAAAGCATTGTGTAGAATAAAAATGCAGTAATTAAGTTGCTTCCTTGTCTATGAGCTAGGTGGGCACTGATGGTCAAGCACATAAACTGATGGCTCTGGCTAGGTAACTTTTGTTATAAATCTTGGCGTTGAGAAGTAAGAGGAACTCTGGTTCTGAGGCTGAAGGAGAACAGTCATACAAAACCTGTTCCCACCACTAGATAAAACCATGTACTAAACCAGTATATTGTTATTAGATTTATGGAGACGGGTTATCAACCCAACCAGATGAAGGTTTTCAGATTTTAAAATTCTGCTTTATATTGCTACCAAAACCAATCGTAAGTTTGTGACTTGAATGCAAAATACTGAAATTAAAATCTGGGGTTTGATTTAAGGTTGCAGATTTAATGCTTTTCTTCTGTTTATCCAGTCTTGGCCCTTTGGTGAGTAAAGTGAAGGAGTATCAAGTGGAGACCATTGTAGATACCCTCTGTACAAACATGCTTTCAGATAAAGAACAGTTACGTGACATTTCAAGCATTGGCCTTAAAACTGTGATTGGAGAACTACCCCCAGCTTCCAGTGGTAAGGCATTTTGTACTCAAGACTATCTAGTTTTATCATTTCATTACTAATTTAAAAAGTGCAAAAGCTGTGTGCTTTAGTGAAGAGAATTCAGTTCACTTAACATTGGAACTAATTTCTGTTAGAGGAAAAATGTATGGCTTAAATATTCTTTTAGTGTCTTTTTCTCTGACTGTATTTCCAGATTTAACTAGTTTTAAAAAGTTTTTTTTACTGAAGAATTGCATTAATGTGAAAAACAAACTTACAGTATATGAACTTCAGTATAACAAATTGCAGGTAAAAGCTCCTGTTTTAATAATTGTCTGGTGGAACATTTCTAGGCTGTAGTAATAGCTAGATCTCATCTTGCTTTTTGATTGATAGTATACTTTAAAAATGATTAGAACTTGGGTATTTTTTGATAATGATCTGATTTCTTGTCTCAGTTTCTGGTAAGCGTTTTGGAAAGTACCTTGTGTTTCTAACTACTGCGGATTAAATTACTGAAATGTTTACCTGCAGTTTTAAATGAAGGCAGTCTTTCCTCCAAAAGAGATAGTAATGATGAACAGCTCATCAGTTAATGGTATGACTTTTTTTATTCAAGTGATTTTCAGATGCCGTAGTGTAGGATATGAATGAGAATAGAGACATGATTAAAAAAGCTTTGGAAATGCAGTTTTTAGAGAGTGAGGTTTCTTAAATTTAAAAAAAAATTCTGATTTTGACATCCTGTATTGAAAGTCCATATGAAAGTCTTGCTTTTATCAAGCAGTAGTGAGATGTGTAAATTCTAAATAAATAATTAATTTTAATTACTTTAAAAAAAATATCAAACTTTCCAATAATATAAATTTATTTTAAACCTAAAAAAAGAAAAAAAATGGTAAATCTTACCCTTCAAAGAAGACTCACAGCCTCAATATTAAACGTCGGAAAAGGTCGTGTATTGATGGATCCCAATGAAGTAAATGAAATCGTTTTAGCAAACAGTAGAAAAGCAGTAAGTAAATTAATAAAAGATAATTTTATATTCATAAAAAAATTTCAATGCATTCAAGACAAAGAGCAAGATTACGAAAAGAAGAAGTAAGACTTGGAAGACATACAGGATTAGGAAAAAGAAGAGGATGTAAAGAAGCAAGAATACCATAAAAAGTTTTATGGATTAGAAGACAAAGAACTTTAAGAAGATTATTGAAAAAATATAGAGAAAATAAAAAAATTGATAAACATTTATATCATCAATTATATTTAGCATGTAAGGATAATCAATATAAAAGTAAAAAAAATCTTGCTGATGCTGTTGAGAAAATTATTTATAAAAAAGGATTAGAACAAAAAACTGCTTGCACAAAAAGCTGCTTTGAAAGAAAAAAAGAATAAAGCATAAATGAGATATTATATTTAGTATTTAATATTTAATTATATAATGATTTAAATTTAAGTGAATAAATAGATAAAATAATTAAATAAATAAATAAATAAATGAAATAAATATAATGAAAATACTTTAATCTAATTTTTTTTTAGCTATTATTTTTTTTAATTAATAATTAAATTTAATAATAAATAAAATAATATATTAATTAATTAATTATTTTTTTATTTGTAATAATAATATTTAGAAATAATAAGGATAATATAAATTAATTAATTAATTTATAAAATAAATTTAAATTAAAGTTTTAAAAATTAAATATTATCATAAAACGAGTTTAACAACCTAATAAATAATTAAATATTATTTAAATAAATATTTAAATAAATCCTTAAATTTATTTTTAAATATCAAAATAATAATAAATGTTCTTAAATTAAAGAACAATAATAATAAAAATCTAAAAAATAAAATTTTTTCTCAATTTTATTCCAAAATATATATATAATCTTATAATAATAAATAATAAACATTAAAACATAAAATCCTAAAAAAAAATTTAATGATTATTCTGATTAAGACTAAAAGTATTATTTCCATAATTACACACCACAACATTGTTACTAATTTCAAAATTATAACTCATATTTCCAATTTTTAAAAACGCATTATGTAAAAATATATAATTATTCAGTAATTGTGAATTAATTTTTTCCACTTTCAAACTATTTTTATCACTGCAATCAACTTTATATACATCTTTTTTATATTATCCTCCATCCAATCCTCCACATAAAAGAATTGTGTATCACAACAGGAATAACACCCATAGCACTTAATTTAAGATTATTATCTAAAAAATCAATTTGCTTCCATCCAACACCTAAATTGTCAAAATCTAAATATTCACAATTTCCTAAATATATTCCTTGTTTACTGTTTGGTACTATTTTATATCCACCAAAAACATAAACAAATTTATTATTTATATAAACTATTGTTGCATTTCCACGACTATCATTCATTTAACCTGCTGATTTCCATTCTCCACTGTTTATGTTTGCTTATTCACTTCCATTATTAAAAAATCAACTACAGACTAGGACACTGTTTCTATTTGGTAAATAGACACTGTTGTGTCTTTCTCTTGCTTCTAACATTTTACTTTATAAAATTTAATATAATTTTTAATATAATTTAATTTTTAAGGTAAATTTTATTTTTATTATATTTTTTATTTTTTATTTATGTTAATATAATTATTAATATTTAAATAATTAATAATATTTATTTATTTATTTAATGTATCAAATGACATAATATTAACTTCATATTGATCAACACTTCTCGGAACTTTTCCAACAATAAACAAATAACAATATTTAGATAATTGTTTATTTAAATATCCTCCAGTTAATAAAATAGATGAACCTAAAATTAATATATCTACTATTATCAGGAAACATAGAAAAACTTTCAGATTGATTTTGAAAATTATTTTGTGAAATTTTTAAAGAAGAAAAACCATGAGAAGGATTATATATTATTAATTCATTTGTTTTTTGTTTTGCACATATGAAATATTCATATTCAAAAAGATTTGTATATGATTGTGATGACATTTGATTTTGATGAGATTGATTACTTGATTGTTCATATGGAGAAATGTTACTGTTTATTGCACTGGAATATGGTTGGGATTGATTGTTTTGGTTCATGTAGAAGTTTCCGAGGTTAGTTTTTTTTTTGGGATTTTATTGGGGGTTTTTATGGTTTATTTGGAGAAATATTTTCAAAGTTTAAATTTTTTTAATTTAGTTTATAGATATATAATGTAAATTTAGTTATATATTTTATTAAATTATTATTATATTAACTTTATTTTTTTTGATTTTTATTATAATATATAATCCTCATTATTAATTATAATTTATTTATATATTATTAAACAATTTATATATTATTAATTCCAATAATAATAAAATTAAAATACATTTTTTAATTTTTCCTTAAAAACATAAATATAAACACATCAAAAAAAAATAACTTTAACTTAGTTTGATTTTGTTGCAAAGGATTATTATTCATAATAGGATTAATCATAGGATTATTATTAACAATAGGTCCATTATTATTATTATTATTTCTCATTAACATAAATTCATTATCACTATTCTTTTTTTGTAATTTCAAATTTTGTTATTGTGAAGGAGGCATATTATTATTATTAAATGAAGGCATATTTCATCTTTCATTAGAAATTCTTTCAACTTTTTCCACAATTAAATCATCATATTTAAGTTTATCAATAAGTTCTTTTGAACTAAAAGTAACTTTTTGCATATCTTCAAAAATTTTATCAAATTCATTTAATTTATCAGAATTATTAATAAATTTAAAAATTTCATCAATTTTTTTTTCCATATTTTTTCATTTTCCTTTAAAATTTTCTGTATTTTCTTTTAAAACATTAGAATTTAATATAGCATCATTTTCAAAATTTTTAATAACATTACTTTTTAATGCATTTACTTTATCAGTTTTATTATAATTATTATCCCAATTATTTAAAAAGTTTTTAATTTTCACTAATAAATTTTCATTTTCTTTAAGTGGTTTATCCAATCTTTTTTTACATTCATCTTTATAAAAAATTTCAATATTTTCTTTTAATTTATTTTTAATTTCATTATCTTCATTAATAACATTTTCTATTTTTTCTTTCATTTCTTCAAATCTATTTTTTCTTCTACTAAAAAAACTTTCTAATGTTTCTATATGATTATTTAAAATATTCTCAATTTCTTTTTCATTTACTTTTAATTTAATTGTATTATGTAATTTACTTCTTAAATCTTCAATATTTAATATTTGTTTACTAAAATATTCTTCTATTCTTATTTGTGCATCATTTATATGATCTAAATGAAAATCAATTACACATGAATCACAACATAATAATTTAATTTACTACAATATCTTGTTGCTTGTACATCCATATTAAATTTTTCTATATGAGCATCACATCTTAAATCTATTTTATTCATAAATGTTTGAGTTGGCATACGTTTGATAAATTTGGATTTGTGTTTATTTCATTGCTATTATTTTCGGATTTTATGTACATTGATACTTTTGAATTTACTGGAACTTCTAGTTTTGGAGGTTCTATGTTGTTTTTGTTGTTATTTTCTTGTTGTTGATTTTGTTCTTCTGGTTTTTTTTCTTCTTCGTTGATTGGTTTTGTTTCTTCTTCGGGGTTTTTTTCTTCTTCTTTTGGAGTCTGTTCTTGATCCATTTAATTTTAACAACAATTTACTAATAAAAAATTAAGTTAAGTTAATTAAGTTAAGTTAAAAAAAAATTAAATCATTTCAAAATATAATATAAAATAACACACAAAAAATAAAAAATTAAAATATATAAAAAAAATAAAAAATGTCAGAAAACAAAGAAAATAAGTTAAACCATAAGAACTAAAAAAAGTAGATATATATCCACATTTACGTGAAAATATATTAAATTCACAAAAAAATTGTCCACATAAAATAACATCAAAATCATATTATTGTATGAATTGCAAAATGAGTGTATGTTCAGAATGTTCATTAAAAGGACATTCAAATCATTTATTAATTCAAAAAGAAAATTGTTTAAATTTATCAAAAAAATTTTTTAGTGAAATTGAAAAAGAAATTCAAAATACATTTTTAATAGAAGAAAAAAGAAAAGATTATATAAAATTATATGAAGATAAAATAGATTCAATTATAAAAAAATTAGAAGAAGTTAAAATTAAAAAAATTAATGAAATAAATGATTTATTTATAAAAACAAAACAAAATATAAATGAAGTTCAAGAAAATTTTTATGGAACTAAAAAAAAGATATAATTATATTTTAATAAAAATAGAAGATTTTTTAATTTAGATAATCCAGAAAATTTAGATAAAGATAATACAATATTTTTAATGAATTTTGAAATTTTAAATTTATGTGATAATAAAAATTTAGAATTAATTTCTTCTTTAAAATCTTTACAAGAAAAATTTGAAAATTATAAAAATGGAATTTGCACAAAAACAGAAAAAGTTAATAATGATATACAAGAATTTTTAAGTCAATATATTCACGATGAAAAATTTGATGATTTTTATTGGGACGTTAAATTAAGATTAAAAACTTATAATGATCATATTGAAAATATGCAAAAAACTATTTTAGATATTTTAAAACAAAATGGTGATTTAAATCATTTAAATGAATTAGTTTATATATTAGATAGTAAAAATAAAAAAGGAATTAATTATATTTTTATTCAAAATTTCTTTAAGAAAAATAGTAGTAATAATATTGATGGAAATAATAATAATGATAAAGATAATAATAAAAATGAAGAAGGAAAAACTTTGAAGAAGAATCATTCAAATAAAGATTTGAGTAAAAAAAATTCAAGGGGAATTAGTCCTATTAATAATAAAGAAAGAGATAGAGATTCTTTAAGTCCTTATTCATCTTCAAGATATAAAATTAAAAAATTAAGAGGATTTAGTCCAAGAAATAATTTAAAATCTAAACCAAACGCATCAAGTCGTAACCAAAACTCCCCTCTTTCCAAAGGCAATTCCAAAACAATAAATGTTCATCCTTCAAATTACATGCATGACCATCAGTAAACAATTTACGTAAAAGTGTATTTGATAAAAGTATAAAAAACATAATGGAAAATTTACATGTAAACGATTACAATAATATAATATTAGACAACGATGTTAAAAGAAGATTTTTCATCTATGCAGTAATAGATTTATACAATAAATTATTCACAAATCAACCACGTCAAAGTTTCGATATAAAAGGACTTGTATTTTTCGACTTTAATTCAAGAAATACACGTTTAAAATATATGTTTAAACCAATAATAAATACAAAAGAAATTTTAATATATGATTCATTAAATAATAATTCAATAAAAAGAAAAGTAAAATTAGAAAAAGAAAAAATTGTATATGATAAATTTCAAAATGGTTTAAGACATATATTTATAAAAGATAAATTATATATATGTGGTGGAGTTGATTTTAATGGAGATCCAATTTCAACAACATTAGTATATGATGCAATGACAAATGAAATAACATGAATAGCAAATATGATTAATCCACATAGTTTTCATAGTATAGAATATTTAGAAAATTATGATTGTTTTATTGTAATTGGAGATGAATTTAATAAATATTTTGAAATTTTTGATTTATTTACTAATAAATGGACAAGATTATATGAATTGAATTTTCCTAGAACTAATGTTAATTTATATTTTGATCAATTTACAAGTGATATTTATGCACTTTTTGGAATGAAAGGTGATGTTAAAGATAATAAAAATACTTCTGAAGTTATTGAAGTTTTAAAATTGAATGATATTGAAAATGGTTGATTACAAGTTGATTATTATAAAAGATATAATGTTGATTTTAAACATAATATAGTTACTGTTGTTCCGTTTACTAGAGATAAATTACTTATTTATTGAGGACAAAATATTAGAACTTTTAGTAAATTATTTGATATTTATATTTTGAGTAAAAATGAAATTATGAAAGTTGATGATGAAATTATGAAAGAAATTAAAATTGAGGAAAAGAAAATAAAATATATTAATAATAATATAAATAAATTGATGAAATAAAAAAAAACATAATTAAGTTAAGTTAAATATAATTAAATTTAAAT
>Ga0181612_150487_pt1 | contig 13715 bp, 8 predicted proteins | sample HoacroProtozoa21_FD_119630 | JGI IMG/M metagenome (GOLD analysis project Ga0181612, IMG submission 119630) | Hoatzin crop microbial communities from Cojedes, Venezuel. Combined Assembly of Gp0051906, Gp0051904, Gp0051908 | reverse complement strand
CCAACCCCTAACATTCTGTGATTCTGTGGTTGCAGTAAAACTTCACGTGAATCTTGCTGGATAAGAGAGAAAGAAGAAGAAAGCAGCCTGTAAATGCCCCATTACTGTAAGTGAGATGACTTAGTTTCATGCACGTAGTTGTGAATGATCTGGTATAGTTTATGAATAAGACTTGTGACATCAGGAAGCCAGACAGTAATTACTGGGATGCTACTATGAGATTTCAGTTGCATATATGGATTGAGCTTTGCCAGTTTATTTTTCTTATGATGATGATGTTTTCCCACATAAAACCTGCAGTTTCATATTCCTAAGGACTCCTGCGTAGAAGCAAAAATTAGAGAAAGCCAGTGCTGTAAAATGTTTAACTCCTAAATTCTGGCAGTAAATATGACTTTAAAAGGGGATTTGAGGTGATCAACTTATTTATCCCCTGGGCATTCCAAATGCAGGTACTTTGGATAGAAGGATAGCAGCATAGGTTGTTTGTTTGTTGCAGTTGCATAGCTATGTGTAGGCTATAAGGGGAGAATGCTACCAAATACTCATTGTCTAAGTTTAATGATAAATAACATGAACAGTTTAAACAAAACATTTTCTTTTCAATATATGGTAAGAGCAGTAGCTCCTATATTTGACTTTCTTAACACTTTCCCTAAGAGGAATTCTGACTTGTAGCTGAAGTAAATTATTTGCTTTCTTACAGTCTTTTCGGTTTTTGTTTATTCCTCTAACCTCACTAAAGTTTCAGTTTTCCAGTGGGAAGGAGCTGCAAGAAAGCGAGGCTCCAATCAACTATCCAAACCTCATACAGAAGAAAATGCTTTGTAGAAATGAAGAATCCTTCTCTCTAGAATGATGAAACTTTTCAGCTGAAGCTTGGTGACCTGTGAGGGAAACCCAATAACTTTTATATAGATATCTTTAAACTGCGCATATTATATATTTTTTTGCAAAAACTCAATATTTTTAAAAATCCTAAAAATATCTGGAAGGTTTAAAATTGACATATGTGTAAACAGTAAAAAAGACAAGAAAATCGGAAGCAGATTCAGCAATGACAAAGATGAGAATTGGTGAAGAACAGCATTTCGGCTCCCCACACAAATTAGTATGCCTATATTTCTGAATGCATAATTACAAAATACATTATGTTCTAAAGGCAACATTTACCAGAATTGATGAGAGAATTACCAAAGTAGCTGGGCTTTCTTGAAATACATTGGTGATGATCATTGCAGGGATTTCCCTGACAGGCATACCTTATTACGAGAGCTGTAAGGGCTGCATTTTCTAGAAAGCCATAAAAAAAATTTTGTATGTTGAGCTTTGAAAAAGAATATGAATACTGCACTATGCTAGTAGCAGAGCTGTGCAAAAAAACTGTGATGCCAAATTAAGCTCTGCAGAGTTTACAGTTTCAGCTAAACTAAAATATTCCATGCCATATTTTTAGTAGAAAACCTTTACTGGGAATTTTTATTGAAGTTAGGTGCATTGTTTTTAGTAAGTTTCCTTAAGAGACAGCTAATTTTAACAAATAACTGGACACAGGGAACTTCAAAGTCATGTTTCACAGCTAAACTGTGTGCCTCAGTCTTTTTCTTATTTTAGGGGGAGCCTGAGCCTAGTGCCTGTAACAAATATGTTCCAAATAAGCCATTTTGGATTATTTTTACCGAAGCAAATAACTACAGAAACATGCATTTGCTTTCAGAGTGCATTTTAGAGTACTTTTTCTCCTGTTATAGTGTTGTTAAACTCAACGATCCTCACTCATGTAGATGAGAGCGCACAGGCACATTTTGTTGCATTCTGGGGAGCTGAGCTTGGAGGTAATGAGACACACTTCAGTGATTTTTTGCACCCCATGAAAACTAGAGAGTGATTTTCTGTCACACTTTATAGTGTTTCAGAAGGGAGGAAAGCTCCTTGTAGACACCTGAGGACGAACAAAACCATTCACTCAGAGTTTAGCAGAGAGGTGAAATAGAGGGAAGTTGCCCTAACCATCTATGAAGCGGCCAAACAGAAAAGTTTTAACATGCCCACCAGGCCTTAATATTTTTCTTTTTTTCTCCCCCATAAAGGCAATACAAGTGGGAGATAAATGGGCTAGAAGAGATACATTGATGGAGCTGGAATGCATGAAGTTCCTGGGGCTGGGTGTAGAAGGGATACCTGAGGACTGTGCAATGGGCCCCAGGAAGTTCTGGGAAGCGTTGGGCCTATGGGTGTTAACCCAAAGAAAATTAAGATACAAATGAGTTTTCTCACTTTTTTTTGAGATGTAATTGTTGTTTAAAATCTTAATTTTAACTAGTATTTTGTTAAACTTACTGTTAGATATTTTAAAGCCATCTTTTTAAAGATGAAGTTAGGGTGTTTTCTTTCTTTGTGGATGTATGAAATCAGGAGAAAAATACTAGTGAACATGATTAGCACAAAATTGCCAGAAATACATGCATCCCAGCTTGTCCCCAGGTTCTAACAAGTGAATTTTGAGGCTTAGTAACTACAGTTGTGTATAGGAAGGTTGTTAAACTCCCATAAGTGAAAATGGATGCATTTCACATATAGTTACTATATATTTATGTTTATCTACATTTGCTCCCTTTTCCCATTCAGAAGTGTTATCCAGCTAGAATTTGAAAACTACGAGCACTTATCTCAGGATATCTGAACCACCTGAAGTCATTGAGGCAACCTTGTATCTATGCCTGAGGTTATATTGACAGATCAATGGAAAAAGACGATGTGCAGTGACTGACATGCACCTTGGACAAATCAAGCTCACTGAATACATACTACACATCTCAGGCAGTTTTCCACCTGTGAAATCTTGGAAAGAAATATGGAAACCCTCATTTTCCACCCTGCACAGATGTATGGAAATGGGACTAAAGTCCTGAATTTGAACTCCAGTCATATTCCTTTTTCTCCAGCAACTAGGAGGAAATATGAGGGAGAGGAAAGAAGCAGCACTCAAAAAAGACTTGGGAGACAGCTTTTATTCTTAGCCATTCTGTGCATTGGATAAGAATACCTCCTATTCTAAAGCATTTTGAGATCCTAAGGCTGAAAGTGGTTCTGCAAAGAGGCTTTATTATTATTACTGCTATTCATATTTAAACGTTCTGCCCTATTTTATGGTTCTAATTAAGATATATGTAAGAAAAAGGCTGTACTGGAATGACTCAGAAAAAATGCAGTAGGATTTCAGGTTTGTCACTTTACCGTAAATTACAAGTTGTTTTCTTTCAGAGAATACAATCAAGTATCCAGCTTTAGAAAATCAAAGTCAGCTAAACTGCTGTACAACTCCTTAATTGTAACGCATGTTTTTTTTATTGTTCCAAATAATTTCCTCTCTTTTTGTTTTCGTTTTCTTACTCCATGGAGGTACAATGCTGGTCAGAACAGAAGAGTTTTCAGTCTCTCACGGAACATATTTAGAGGCTTATTTTACTTTCCAGAAATGCAATGGGTAATTGAGGTTTCTTTTTTTTTTCATTTTTTTTCTCCTTAATAGGCTGTGAGCTGAAAAAGACACTCCATGTTACTTAAATAGTCTATCTGACAAATTATGCTCTTTAATTCTACTTAGGAAACTGTCTTTTACCTTAATGAAACACCACCCCCCGACCCTACTTGACATTTAAAGCTTAGGCAACTACAGCCTATTTGTAACAAGTTCTCCTTCAATGTAAATTGAAAATATGTGGCGTTGAACAAAATCATCCAGTATCAAACAGTGCAGTCCTCGGAGATTTTTTTAATACTGTTCATGTACAAAAAGAGGAATTCAATTAAGAAAAACCCCAAGGCACTATGCAAACTTGCAGTATTAGCAGAATGCAATATAACTTGTCAGAGACCTCACCTGGTATATTGTTGTATAAGCGTATATACACACGTGAACATGTAGGCATACATACAAAGATGTAGAATGGTCCAAAGCAAAGAATGTTTTCCGCTGTCATGATTTGTGATGGTTTTATTTTATTTAGGAATATATCTTGTTTCAGTTGGCTCATTTAGACTTACTACTGTGAGCTTCCTCATCAGCAGTATCCTGGAATTTTAATTTCTGCACAATGTAGTTATGAAACAGCTCTTTTTGGGTTTCATATTTCTACATTTAAATAATTAACATGAAGCTTGCTTCTCATAGTAGCTTGCAAAGTAAAAGGTATGAATTAAACTTTTCAGTTTTTACCCAGAAAAACTCATTTTTACCCTCTACCTGGGGATGACAAATCCTGAAAGTGATATTTGATACTTGAAATGACCACTGAAACAAAGACTTCTGCAGATTCTTGTACATCTGTACAAGACTTCTGCAGATTCTCTGTAACTTGCTAAGTTTCTCAAAGTAAAACCTATTCTCATTCGAGCCCCTTGTATAGTGCCTGTCTTTTGCAGGAGAACACGAAGAGATAGATTGATTTCCTCCCAGCATGTGAAGAGAGAATGTACTCATCTTCCAAAACAGGTTGGGACATAATTGTCATTAGACCCTTTGGGTTCACTTACAGCCATCTCTGTGCAGTTTCAGAAGATTATGCAGGACAAAGCTGCCTTTTTTTTTTTTTAATTCACAGCTGTGTGTTAAACTTATATTAGACATCTGTTGAGCTTTGCTTTTTGGATTGTTTCACATTCTATGTGAATGCATGTCATATTTTTAGAATAGATTGGTAATGTTAATGGAAAACTTACTCCTGCCTGTACATCACACATCCAATACTATTCAGTTATGCGTTGATAATTTACTTGCACGGACAGCAGATCACTGCCTGTAGCTCTTGTAAATCCTCCCGGTTTTACTATTAGTGGTTTCAGTAAGTGTCTGAGGTGGAAAGAGCATAATGTCAGTGAAATGACTTGTGACTGAAACACTGAATGGTTAGAGATCTAATACGTTTAATTCCTGTTGCCCACCCTGGAATTTTAAAGCCGAGCCTAATTTTAGATTTTTTTTGTGATGAAAATGAATAACCAACAAATGCACCAATGCAAACTCCTCTTTCCATGTCACTTCTTGTTAATTTTCTATGCCAGTGACAGCCCTTCCTTTAGGGTAACCATTTCTTAGTTTTTGTGAGTATTTTCATTTGATAGCCAAACTACAAAATTTTATGGAACTGGGGTAATAGACTTATTGATATATTATTGTAGGCAGGGAACAATTTGTTTATGTAAAATACTGTTGAAGATATTTTAAATAACAGCTAACGTTATAATGCTCTAAGCAGCTGTATTTCAGATAGATGGGAATCCATGAGTATTGAGCTTCTTGTAAGTGGTCTAAACAAAGGACCAAACAATATGCCTTCTTGGGTCTGATGTGAGTTGCATGCATAGGATCAAGTGAAGCTTCTGAAAGAGATTAAAGATTAAAAATATTTTTGAGAGACTAGAAATTAATGGAACATTAAAAATTACTCTCAGACATAATTTTTTCCATCAAATTGATCCCGAAAAACCCTACAAAACCTAGACCTTCTTAAGAAAATAAACTATTAGACTAATAGTATAATTAAAATTTTTTTCTGCAGCAGTACACTATTTGTAAATGTGCTGTCCCATGTGAGTCAGTCTTGGAGTCCTAAAAGAGTATTAGAGAAACACTTAAGTTGCTTACTGATGTGGTATACACAGTTTGACAGTTATAGGACTATTCAGGCAAGTACTTAAACATGTGCTTAACTTTGAACATTGCTTAAATCTCATCAGCTTAAATGAAACTGAATTGCATCTGCAAGCACCCTCAAAGAATAAGATGATTTCCTGTAAATCTGATTTTTTTAAAGACGAATATACTGTAGGAAAAAGCTTTAACTGTGAATTTCCAGCTACAGTACTCTCTGCCTAGTAATGAACTGTAATTCTAACTGACTTGCTTTAGGAGTAGCAAAAGTAGTGATGTTTATCTATTTTATTCTTTTTTTAATGCAGATGTATGGAAAGAAGCAGTAAATATGAAGCATAGCTGGCCACTTTTATCCTTGATGCAACTCCATTTACTTCTGTGGAGTGTTGCTAGGGATGAATTTGGTCCACTGTTGGCAGAATCCTTGTTCTGACTGCAGGCAACAGCACAATTCAGTAAAAGCTTATTAAATATACCATTTAGGCACCACATTTTAAACAATTTTGAGATCCGTAGGAAAGACGTTGAAGCACATATGGCAAATTGCTCCCTGGAATTAATAGTCTGGTTTGACTGTTGTCTATGTGATTAAAAATAAACGAATTTTTGAATCAGAAATTTCAGAGGAAAAGTGTGAGAGTTGATAAGCACACTAAATATACTATCTAGATGGACCATTGGTTTGATCTGGCATGTCAGTTCTGATGTTCCTGTAAATAGCTTTTCGGTACACAAATGCCAAGAGGAATTTGGTCTAAAGGTTAGAACAAGTTAATTTTATTTTAAATTCTTGTGGTTTGGGACTATTAAAAAGTAGAATGATCGAATTTAGTAGAATGCTTACATCTTAATGTATAAGTCCAATACATTTAAGAAAGCACAAATTACTTCAGTCTCCTACTTTTCTGGGGTTGTGGGAGTTCAGCTGCTCCCAGAATCAGACCAACAGTTGCTGATGATTCAGAAAAGAAATGCAGACACCAGGTATATTTGAAGTTGAGCTTATTTTATTTACTGTACTTCAGTGTCAAAGCGCATAAATCTTCTGTTTTCAGAAGTGACCATTCATTGTGAACCGAGGGGCAACTGCTGAACCATCCAAGCATGTAATTTATGTACACTGACGCTTTTATTAAAGATCCGTGAAATGCTCAGCTTTTAATATTTGGAATATACTGAAAGATTAAACTTCTGCTTACACAGGAGGAAAGCACAAGATGGATGATCTTTGAAGATGTACTTGGGTACTTAAGGGAAGTGAGAGCTGCACCGGTCATGTGTTAGTCCCTTGCCTGCGAGTTTGTTTTAGATGTATTGCAGATTTTGTACACCTGAAGAAGACTTAAGTGTAAATTCAAAGTAGATCAAGCATTTCACCAAGGTTAATATTATTGCAAGGCAACATCTACTACAGAGTCTAAAAATCAGTCAACAAAGGAATCAGTTGATAGTAGGATTTTTATTGACATCTGAATGAAGTCAGCCAACTATATCTCTGTATCGTCTGTTTCTTACACATTGGTTTAACCTATTTGAAATTTAAGATGGGGAAACACTATTTTTCTCAGGTTATTATACACTTCTGACAAAAGTTTAGTTAGGGCAAGGTAATAGAGTAGTGGCAGAAGACAGCTATTTTACAGTTTTTCTGGGAAGTTGGTATGTAACAAAATCACAAGGTGTAAGACTTGCCCCAGTGAAGAGCTGTGATTTCGGTCGTGAAGTCTTCAAGTTGCCTTAGAAGCTAACTGAGCTACTTATTCTTTCTTTTTTTTTTTCCTTTTTTTTCCCTCATGGTAAATTCCAGCTATGCCCTTGAATGGCTGTGACCACTTGTTCTCCCACACCTGCTTCAATTTGTAAACCATATACTGCAGTCACAGACTGGAACCACTGTAGACACGGTGTGCTTTCTCGTAAATATTTCATAGACTTTCTAGTCTCTGCACTTCAAAATAGTTTGAAAACATTGATTTCGCTGAAAATCAGGACTGAGACTGGATGTTTTCTCAATATTAGCTCTGCTCCTTTGGAAAGGAGTTATAAAGGTTGCTGAATCAAAAAATTGTCATAAATCTACTAGTACATTGCTGTCAGATATTAGCACTGTCATTTCAAAATGAAGTCTACTGTGATCAATGGTAAGGAAACAGAAGATATGATAGCTCTTGCTGTAACACAAGTACATTTGGAAATGATTATTTGCAGGATGATACTTCCTGGGTTGATTAAGTGTTCAAAACAGTTTAGCAATCATATATTCAAACAGAAAATGCCTTTAAATTACTTTAAGTAAATTGGATAATAAATCCTCAGCTGCTATACACTAGACCTTTTAAAAATTGTTTTCAATGAAGACATAACAATTTGTACATCAAATGTGCAAAAGTGCCAGAAGTGCTCCGTCTGCTGCTGTGGACATCTGTAAGATCATAAACGTTTAGAAACATGATAGGCTTGGATATTCAGGTAGAATGCACCTTTCATTCTATTGGCAATGCAGTAAAACCTCACTCAAACTATGTTCTATCCCTTTACTGGTCCCTGAAGAGAAGACCTTCTATACTCATGGAAGGTTGATGAATGCTGGTGGTAGATAATAAAAATAATTCTCATTAAATTAGTAGGCTTTGTATTAGTTCCATTCTTTGGACTTGTAATCACTTCGTACACCAAAATGTGGGTCCCAATGCCTCCTGGAGCCATATTTCTTCACCAGCTTGAGCTGAATTTATTTGGAAAGCAAAAGAAACTCTTGTGCGTAGACGCACTTTCTGAAACCATTTGCCTATGCTGGAGATTGAGATGATCTTACGAAAACCCTTTATACTTTGCTGACTTTCATCTACTGTGAAGCATTTGGATGAAGTGGAATTGCTTGCAAAATGATTTGTTATGGCATGGACTCTATGCTTCACTTTTACCCTTCATAATGAACTAGGAATGTCTATTTATTGCACAGTGCAGGAGTAGTGAATCATCATGGGTGATGTAGAGCTGAATGCATAATTAATGTCATGGAAAAACCAGAGTAATATTATGCTCTTTACCTATTATTGTCGAAAGAACAGCAGCTGCCAGTGTAAAAAGTCATTTATATTTGTAATAGCTTGTACTGGTGAAAAAATCAAGGCTGCTGGAGGTGGTATGCGTTTCTTCTTTGTCTGTCTTGTCTTTCTTCACTCTTTTACTTGCCTTTTGCTTCCCCTTTTTTCTCTACTGTACGTACCATTCACTGGTTACTTGTTCAGAAGGAAAGTTGTACTATTAGAAATAAGCTTTCTGCTTATTTCCCCCCTTCCTTTTTTTTTGGTCTCATATCCCATTCATCATCACAGTCTTTCAGCAACTGTATCCGTTTAAATGAAGTCATGAATAAATGAAATAATAAACAGGAAAAGACAGAGCTTCTAGCTATGGCTATCATTGTTTAAAAATAAATGGAAAAACAATGTTCCTAAACAGAAAGCTCAAGGAATAAAACCCTATAAATTTTCAGAGTCTGAAAACTGAATTTTATCTAAACTTGCTCATTGATCTACCAGAAGTTTGATTTATAACTTGTCCAATAGTGTTTGGAAAGTTCATACCAAAAGTTAAAATTCCTTGTGTTGTTCAACATATGATATCTATACAGTAAAAATAGAAACATTCATCGTGCTTTAGGCCAAGAATTTTTTTTTAAAAGGATTTGCTTTTAATACTGATTTTAACAAGGTTTCAGAAAAAAAAAAAAAAGTCTTTGCAATATTTCTTTCTTTGTTGGAAGTTCCAGGGTATAAGATAGAGTAATGTTCCGCACTTTTTTGGTATTATTTTCACCTTGCCCTAAGGTAAAGTCCCAGGTGGATAGATTCTAGTTACCTGGTGGTGTCTCTGATAGTTGGGATATGATATTAACTGGAATCACCTGACTATCTGGACTTATCTTCTGACAGACCTTTGGATGTCTAGATCACCTGATCTTGCACAAGAAAAAGAGGTTTTAACCACTGGTGCCATCAGTGGTCTGGTTGACTCAAGGAGTGTCTTTCCACTCCTTTCTGCCCTTCTCTTTAAAATTTCATCTGATAATAGCTAGCTAGTTTGAGTTTAACAAAAACCTTGTGGTTTCTTATCATTCCAGATTAAATTTAGAGCTTTTCTGCTCAGAAACAAAGGACTATGATTCAGTTCTTGGAGATGTAACTGGTCAGTTCTGTGTAATGGAGATAAATGGATTAAAACTGACTGAACTTTGGTTATCTTCCATGGCTTTTCAATCTGAACATTTCATGTTTTCCTTTACTGTGTGGTTGCCTTGATCTTCATTCCACAGACTTGCTGAGATGTTTTCATATCAGCTTAGTCTTTCAATATTTCTTTCAAATTCATGTTCTCTCTCGTGTATTCGTACTTCTGCTTAACTAAAATACCAAAATGCCTTCCTCTGGCTACTTAGTGACATTTTGTACATTGGAGAAAATTAGAGTAAGCCTTTTAAATGATAGTTTGGTGTACGAAAAAGAGCGACTAGCTTCTGATACATAGAATGTGACAGGGCAATATATCTGAAGAAGTTAGACTGGAACTGACAGTCTTGTTACGGAATCTGTATAGGCAAGAGCTTAGTGTTACAATCTTAAGCTACCTGTTTGCCAGAAAGCACTAGGCTGGAGCCATCCTTTAAATGAAAAAGAAAATTTAACTCAATTAGGAAATGAAAGTGTTTGATGTAAGTAGGAATGTGATGGAGACAGTGACTGAAAGCCTTGGCCTAGCACTGAGCCTGAACTTCTAAGAACTGACTACTCAGAAGATACACATGCAGATGTGTTTCTGTTTGTTCATGCTGTGCTTCAGACAGGAAGACTTTGTATTTCACTGAACTATGCTACTAGGATGCAATTCATGCTTAGTTTTAACACTACTGTAGGAAAAAAACCAGTAGTACTCATATTTGGCCACTATAACTCTTCTTCTTAAGAACTTGACTGTCCTGCTCCTGCCCTTACATCTATGTTCTCTTGTGAAGGGGTCTAGTAAGCAAATTTTAGGTAGGATGCTGAGGATAAACTGAACATCAAGGTGAAACCTGGAATGCTCCAACATAACAAAAAATACAAGCATAAGGAATCACATCTCAATATTTTACTCTCCACCGGTACTGAAAGAGTCTTAAACCAAGATCTTCAAGGGTATTTACATCGTTCACCATTGACCACACAAGGTGGAGATCTGAGGCCTTTTTTTATTACCACCTCTTTTTTCCTCTTTTATTTTTTATCTTTCTCTCTTTTTCTCCTTTTTTTTTCTTTCTTTTTTTTTTTTTTTAAATTGTTTTAGTGGCTACACTCTGTCATCACAGAACTCAAATAGCTAGTGATTTGAGGAAAAACAAGATATCGTAGTATTGGTGGGTAAATATAGTTGTCTCTACATGCTTTTCTTTCCCAGCTTCTAAAAGCAAAGTGTAATTATAAGGTTGCTACCACCAGGAGGGTCATCCAGAATAACTCTTCTTGTATCTGAATAAAATAAAATGTATATTTTCTTTCTTTTTCTTTTATGCATTTTTTGGGTAGCACTGCATGACGAAGGTTTGACAGGGATGTTTTTCCAATCAGAGAGAAGCATACATGTATTTTGCTGCTGGAATACAATTCTATTCTGGTAAACATTGCAGTGACAAAAAACCAGGGTACTTTCCTACAGCCCTGGGGCTTATAGGTTAAACAGGCTCCTGTTAGGTTTAACTTGAAGCTAGTGCAGGTTATTCAGTGAGAAAGTTGAAGAAAGATCCTCAAAGTTATAACCATTGATTCTGGTTAGTGTTATACTAATTAGTTACGTGTCACAGAATACAGCAGTGTGTCAATAACAGCTTGCTGGGCCCCAGTAACAGGTATCATTAGGTGAAATACTAATGTGATCTCTAAACCATCCTACTGTTACTATCTTTCACAGTAAAGCTCAGAAGCCCCTAACAATAGCAGAGCTGTTTGGCTTTTGCTCAAATTCAAACACATAACAGAAGATCATTCATTGTCCTCAGTTCAAAGCCGACTGGAAGAGGCAGAAACTAGGTAGGAAGAGAAAGAGAGACAGAGAAGCAATACGGCTAAGGTAATAAATCGGACTGTCCTGGGAAGTTTGGGAGCAGGCTGCCTGAATGTTTCCCTGTGGATCTGACTGTAGTGGCCTGGAAAACTTCTGCTACAGCTCTGTCTCACCTCCTTTCTGTTCGTAAAAAGCTTAAGGAGAAGGAGCAATGTCCTAATGATGGAAGCAAGGTGTTGTAGGGGAGTAAATTTTTAATTTAATTCAGGCCTGGAATGACATTTGGGTGCTTTTAAAATTTGTTAAGATCAGTGATGGACATGGAAATGTTTCTGTGATTTCCTGTAAGTATTTCAGGCACCTGCATGCTAACATACCTGAAGAAAATTAGTTTTATTTACTGGATCTTAATAAACATATTTTCATGTCCAGACAAAAGAAGGAAAGTTAAAGGTACAATTCATCTGTAACTACTAGGATTTCTTAACTTGTCTTTGATTTTGGGGCTGCATTTAAAAGCCTAAGCCACTTTGATTTCAGTAAGGTTTAAGCTCCTCATCGCTCCTATGAATCCGGGTCTTAGTAGGTTTTGACATTTAATATATCATGGAAAAATTATGTTTCACTCTAGGATGAGGAGCGGGTTATCTCTTGACAAAATGAGCCTCCAGGTTAGAAATCCTGTACAGGTGGAGACAGTTAACATGCAGACTGTATAAAATACTGGACCTGGAATCTTATGTCTCGAGACCTGAAATACACTTTCTGTTAAACCATCTGACCTGATATTACTGGGGTGTAACTGTTGTCATAACTTTCTGAATGCAGAATGCCTTTTTCTCAGTGGGAGCTCAGCTTGTTCTAGGGAGTAGTAATTGCCACTTATTTGTTTTGAATGAGATAACTCCATCAAATACAAAATTTGAATGAGAACGCTTGCAAAATTAAACCTCTCTGTTTAACAGTATCTTTAAAGGTAGATGCAAAAGTGACTACATATATATCTGCATTTAAAAGCATTTATCTGACATTTTAAAATGATTCCAATAATAGTTAAATTAATTCTAGATCTCAGTCAACTCCACAAAATCAGACCAGTTTATTATCTTGTCACACGTAGTTTTGAATCAGAATTTATTTGTTATACCGTAGTAACTCAAGCAGAGACATTTGCTTTTATTCCAGAAGGAAGGCTTTTGAGGAGCTAAAAGAATTAAGGGTATGATTAAAAGTTGGACTTGGTGATTACCTATGGTATATGCTTACCTAGGAAGTGTCCCTCACTGCTGTAATAATTGGAGAAAATGATTTTCTGAATAAGCTTGAAACATAGTGGCTTTTCAGGAAATAAAATGAAGCAGGGCAATAACTAGTATTTTGTGTTATGACACTGTTAGTTTTTGTTCTATCTTCCAGTGCTCTAATTAAAAAATTCAAAAAAAACCAAACCAATATATTTTTGTGAGAGTTCTTTATTTTCTTACCCGTGAGATCCTGGAGTACATCAACGGTGGTGATCTTAAACACAGTGTCTCACATACAGGGTGATATTACAATTTAGAAGGCTTCACAAGTCAAATATACTCTTACTTTTTCAGTATTGATCTGTTTATTCCATTTGCTAGATGATACAAGAAAAAGGAGTGGCTCATTGAAATTGTCTCTTTTGAGATCATAAGCATGTTATTTTTGTATACCACATTTCTGCATTAAATTGTGTTCTGCCACAGAGATAGACTAGTGCTCTTTTTTGCTTTCTTTCAGCAAGACTTTGTATCAGCTTTATTATTTCATAAATTCTGTAGTTTATATCCACATATTCTCCTACCCTCCTAGTCACTTCACTTTGCAGTCCCTTTATCTCTGATATAATGTGCCCCCATATAATAATGCCAGAAAACATACCAATGTCTTCAGAAAGAAAAATCACAATGTTTAAGACTGGACTCTAGAAGTTAAATAAAGATAAAAGGTAAGTATGGGAAGTTGAAGTTAAACATACTGAGATGCAGAATTAGGT
>Ga0181612_178236_pt1 | contig 13716 bp, 5 predicted proteins | sample HoacroProtozoa21_FD_119630 | JGI IMG/M metagenome (GOLD analysis project Ga0181612, IMG submission 119630) | Hoatzin crop microbial communities from Cojedes, Venezuel. Combined Assembly of Gp0051906, Gp0051904, Gp0051908 | reverse complement strand
CTCCCTCAGTTTAAAGCCATTACTCCTTGTCCTGTCGCAACAGGCTTTGCTAAAAAGATTGTCCCCCTCTTTCCTACAAGTCTCCTTTAAGTACTGAAAGGTCGCAATAAGGTCTTCCTGCAGCCTCCTCTTCTCCAGGCTGAACAATCTCAACTCTATCAGTCTTTCCTCATAAGGCAGGTACTCCAGCACTTGGATCATCTTTGTCGCCCTCCTCCGGACCCTCTCCAACAGCTCCATGTCTTTCTTTCCATGACTGACGGGACGGTAGTTCCCATGGTCCTCCTTCCAAACCCTTTTTAAAAATGGGAACAATGTTTCCTTTCCTCCAGTCACCAGGGATTTCGCCTGACTGGCAAGACTTTTCAGATACCATGGAGAGTGTCTTGCCAACTACATCAGCCGATTCCCTCAAGACTCTGGTATGCATGTGGTCAGGTCCCATAGACTTCTCTATGTTCAGGTTCCTCAGGTGACCATGAACTTGATCTTCCCTTACAGTGGGAGGGCCTTTACCTCCTTTACCCCTCCTTTTACCCCCTTTACCCTCTGGGTAAAGCCTCTCATGTATCTGCTCTGCCTGACTCTATAACAGATCGACCAACTACAAGATAATCTTCCTAACAGACCTACTTATAAAGTCAGCTGGAAATAGGAAATCCAAACTGGTCTAGTGAGAATCAGTAAGAAATACTGCAGCTGAAACTTCTCCTTTTCCAGTGGAATGTGGCAGCTTGTCACGATTAAAATGTTTCTCAGGAGCACTGCAGTTTTAACCAATTTTCCAAGCAGATATCTTGTTTGTCTTCAAAGTCATTTCCATTGACCAGAAACTCTGGCTCAAGCCACTGCTGTCAGGAGTCCCAGTTTCTCCAGGGCTCCTCATAGTCGTCTTGGAGAGAACAGGTGTGTTAGACTGTCTGTGTATCCAAGTTCTTTACTTATTTATAGCTAGCAAAGTGAGCAGACAGATTTTGGTGCTGACTGGGGAACCATGCTAGACTGCTTAGGGAAAACTGGTATGTAACATCAGTGTTTGGACTTTCTTCTTAACTCTAGAGAAATGTAAATAATGAACTAAGGAAGTAACATTTTTAAAATTTTTATGGGAAACAAATGTTATTTGATAAATTCCTGTAATTATATTAAGCTTCATGACAAGTTGTATTTTTTTGTTTCATTTACTCTGAGACTTCAGTAGTGCTGACTAATAGGCAGTCAGAATTTTACCAGCAATGTGGCAATTCACATGAAAGTCTATAATTCCTTAGAGTTCTCCTCCCTCCCCTCGAATTTTTTATCATTGTGCTCAATGTTTCAGTATTTTCCAGTTAGCCATGACGAGATATGAAGCAGCAGTGGATGCAGTCTTTATTTAGATCTCTGCTATGTTAACAGTGTTTCTAACAATTTGTGGGGGTTTCTTACCAATTTATTCAGTTTTGAAGATATCACTCTCTGTCTTTGAGTGATTTAATCCTCAGCTAAATCCTAGTGACCCACCACTTATTTTAGAAGAAATTGAGGTATTCTTTCCCTGTTTTTGTCACTTGAAAGTAGTGTCACTGCCTTTAAGTAGGTACCTTGATCTTTCAGTAGCATGCTAGGTGCCATACTCCAAACTGAAAGAAAACTTCTGATACAATTTTGACTATGGGAGGATTTTTGACTACTTCTGTATTTTTGTGAGCTTTGCGATAGGGAAGGTTTTAGCTTGGAAATAAACTATGAGCTTTTTTGTATGAAGATTTTGTCTTGGAAATACCCTAGAGACAGGCTATTTTTCTGGATTAATAAACTTACACAAACATCTAGAGATGTAATTCTCTTCTTCTTGTGGTTTGGCCCCGACCAGCAACAAAGGACTACACAGTCAGCCTATCACCCCTCCCTCCTGATGGGGTGGGGAGAAGAAAGGAAAGAATAAGGCAAAACTTCTGGGTTAGGATAAGGGCAGTTTAACAGAACAGCAAAGGAAGCAAACAGCAACAACAATAACACTGATAGCAAGAATATACAAAACAAACAGCGGAATGCATGGAGCAACTCTCACCTCCTGATGCCCCAAGAGCTCCTGAGCCGAGATTGACTTCCCCTGGCCCCCACGCAGACAGAGCATGATGTCAGGTGTTATCAAATACCCGTTTGTTTGGCCAGTTTGGGTTAGCCAGCCCATCTGTGTCCCCTCCTGGCTTCTGGTGAAAATTAACCTTATCCTGACCGAACTCAGGACAATTATGCCGTACCTCACTGCTGAAGAAAGCTAGGTTCTTCACAGGGGTGATCTTGGTGCTTCTTTTTTGATGTCCTATCTGCCTGAGCACAGTGCTTTTTTTCCCAGACTCTGCTTCCCACATTCCTCAGCACTTGCCCACATCAGCAATTTTATGAGCACTTTTGCCATGTTACTCTTGATGAGATAAAGGGCAAATCCTTCCAAATACGAAAACTCCTTATTTTCCTCATTTACTTTTTGCTAAATAAAAGTTTACTGAAATTGATTTTATTCCAATGAAGTCGCAATAAAAAAAATTAAAACAGCAAATTATGTTGAAGCTTTACATAATTGCATGGTATTTTTCAATGTCAGAGGCAAGCCTTCAGTTTGGGATCAATGTATCAATTTATATCTACTGAAGATCTGGCCTGAAAAAAAATAATACGTAAATATGTCTGTCAAGAACTGATGATCTTACAAGAAAATATTCTCTACTGTTTATCAAAGCTGTAAATGTAGTAGATTCTTAATGTTGCACCTAGAAACCTTGTATTTAACATTTACTTTAATACTTAAACGCCTTTCGTGCCATAAACCAGCCTGACAGGGGGAAAAAAAGATCTGTTTAACGTATTGGTGATACAGTCTTTGTAAGCTAACTTCTGTTAGGCAGAGGCTGATAAGTACACAACAGGCAAGAAAGGAGGTAAAGAGAAAACTTGGAAAATGTTTCCAAAATGACAGTAAATGTTAATGATCCGATCACAAAAATTGTCCTTCAAACTGGAGTGTGTAGTAAATAGTAATGAATAAATGTACTTGTCAGGAAGATTTGATTTGTCTAGCAAATCCTCACTGACATGCACACTCATTTACTACTATATAGCCTTTGAAAATGCCATTCCAGCAGAGCATAAAAAAGGTTATTTAGATTAAGCATAGTAACAAGACGAGCAGCATACTGAGTTCATTGGACTACAGGCACACTCATTTAATAGCCAGTGCTCCATTACTCTGAATGTAGCTGTCCCTGAAAAAAACAATGGGAAAGAAACAGCATATAAAAACCAGCATAATGGTTTAAAAAGAAAAATATGAGCTTCAGTGTAATGCTGTGTACCATCAGTATTTACATTCAGTCTGTGATTGATAACACTGGAAATGGTATAAAGGTATTAGATGGTGCAGAAACCATCACCATCATCCCCGACCTCACTCCACTTCCTGACAGCAAAATTTTAAAAGCTAAAAATTTGCCTTCATGAGTAATATTTGAAGTCACAAACTAACACTAAAAGGAAAAAAAGAGCCAAAGCCAATTTTACATGGCACTCTTAGGTCTACCTTCCTCATTCCGGGGCATAATATGAGAGGGCCACATTCTGCACACAACTGCACTTTGTCTTTCTTGAAAGGATCCTCAGCTGGTAAAAAAGCAGTCTCACTTTTAGGTTCATTAAAGTTGTGAAAAGATCTCGTGATGTACTATTGCCTTCAGGTTTAATGCCTGCATACCAACTTGCATTTTTTCCACATCTTCTTTTAGGTTTATTGCTGTCTCAAGCCAGCTTAAGTCTTTCTATATACAGTTTTGGCTGTTATAGGTTAACAGCTTCACATTCTATTCCTTTAGTCCAGCCTTTTTTCAGGAGCAGTTCAAGCATGACTGACAGGTCAGTCATTATTATGATTGCTTCCTTGCACACAGACAGTGCAGGTCTGACACAGGAAGAAATAATGAACACCAAACTAAATTCAAATATGGAGTCAGAGGAATGCACAGGCACATAAACACCTGCACACACACTCACACATGTGCGTGCGCACACACACAGATATAAGTATCAACCCTTTCACATTTGTGAGCAGTACAATTGTAGATTGTGACAAAAAAATCTGTGCAGAATTCTCAGATAGCTGTATACAGATGATATATAGCGATGCCAGGGGTTTTCACAATTCTTCTTTGTACCAAGGAGTAGTGCATAGCAGAAGTATTCTTAATTGTGTTCCTTTCCTGCAGGTGTGTATTACAGTCTGTGTTTCTCCACTGCACGTAGAACAGAAAGAAAGCAAGAAGTATATCGTGCTGCACTGTATTAGCTGATAAGCAGAATCATAGAATCATAGAATGGTTTGGGTTGGAAGGGACCTTTAGAGGTCATCTAGTCCAATCCCCCCTGCAACGAGTAGGGACCTTTTCAACTAGATCAGGTTGCTCAGAGCCCCGTCCAACCTGACCTTGAATGTTTCCAAGGATGAAGAATCTACCACCTCTCTGGGGCAACCTTTTCCAGTGTTTCACCATCCTCATCATAAAAAATTTCTTCCTTATATTCAGTCTAAATCTACCTTCTTTTAGTTCAAAACCTTTACCCCTTCTTCTAATAATAATAGCAAGAAGAAGAAGAAGAAGCACCAATATATGATCATGTTACTCAGGCCCCTGGGTCAGATGCCAAAACAAAATCTCTTCTCCCATCCACAAGGCTGGGGGGAAAATATTTGAAGCTGCTTAGCTTTTGTGGTCCTCAATATGTTTTCTGCCCCAGTCTGCCCAGCAGAGTTCACAGTTGCTTACTGAGGGCCAACCTTTTTGCCTTAACAAACTAAGCATCGGTTTATGCTCTAAGACTTCCCAGAACACCTATGTAATCGCAGCTGCATATTTTGCTTGCATCTAAGAGAAAAGTGTAATTGTTTGAGCAGAACATGTTGTCCCGTTGGCTCATCACTCTCTCTTGCTTGAACAGATGAAAACAGAGAACAGCTTTCTACTTCCACCTTCACAAAAGAAGATTACTGGTATTATCTAGGGGAGTTAAGAAAGATTCCCTAGAAGTTTGCATAGGCTCATTAGACCCGCACTCCTTTTTCTTCTTTTTCTTTCTCCTGAGGTTTTCCCATTTTTTTAACCCAGGCTTGCCTTTTTCTCTTTTCTGTAGAAGAAACAACGCTGACATGCTTGTTGCAGAGCAGAATAATCAGATCAGTTGAAAAGGCAGGAGACGTAGAGGAAAGAGAAGGAACAGAGGGACATGCTCTTTCTTCTTCCAGCTTCCTTTCCCCAGATCCTGCTCTGCTGTCATTCCAAGATTGAGGACCAAATAAATTGGCTTATGCTCCTATGAAGCCTTGAATTGGTACCATGCTGTGGCAGTAGGACAACAAGCAGACAATCTGCAACCTGTTTTAAAGAGCTTAATGTGTCTGTAGTTTACCTGTTCACACCTTCCCTGCACAATTTATTGAAAAAGAGAGACTGGTTTTCTGTAGGATATTTTCTTTTTTAACTGACTGTGGGATCAGTTATTTAACAAAAATGTGAATAAAATTATGAATAAAATCTGTTAATTGTTGGGATTTTTTTGAAGGGACCAACAAAAACAATTCATTGAAAGATTCTTTTTATTCAAAAACTCTTTTAGATGAAAAAGAAAAAAATAACTTCAAAAAAAGCATTTTGACTTGTTACAATAATAAACAAAGACTTACAAAAAACTCTTTTATCTTGTGCATCTTTAAAAGCTAACCTAGGTGGGCTCAGATAAAGCCTCTCTGGGTACCCAGGGATGTCTGCAGGGGCTGATATATGTCTCCGTGCATACTAAATGATCCACACAGTACCTCTGTCTCTGTCTGTGTGTCTTCACTTTTTTTACTCCCTCTCTGTTCTTAGCAGTATGTTTTCCTTGAGTGCTTCACTGTAAAGCTGAATTATGTGCTTTTGCACAGCAAAGTATTCTAGTTTCACAATCTGAGCTTAATTGAAGGAATGGAGGCTGGCTGAACACTTCTAGTATGAAACTTCCTGAAGATCCAAATACAACTTCTTTTGGACTAACAAGGTTACTCAGAATTCTCCCTCTCCGACAACAAAGATGTCAGGTGTCACCTTTATCATGTCGCCACTTCTAGTCTGAGCAAGAGAGGTGCAGTTGACAGGCATATCCAAAGCCCACCGAGAGAAATAAGAGCTTTTGCACTATTCAGAGTCAGTGGGATTGGGGCAAGAACTGAAGGACTACATTTGGGCTCCCTCCTTATCGCCTTTGTGCAGGACTATGAATCACCATTTCAGAGCCTGCTCCTCTTCGAATTAATTGCTTTTGGAAAACTACATACAACAATAAAGAATCCCATCCTCACATGTCCCAAATCAATAAATCACTCACTTCTAACTGAAATTACAGAAAAGGTTTTGCTCTTCAACTGCCCATTGTGAGACTACAAAACACAAAATGTTATTAAATTATTAAGCAGAAACAGATTCTTTTAAATTCCCTGTTTATTACTCACAGTATGATGCAAAAATCTTATTTCCCTTTAATTGGCTTATCTATAAAAATGATAATTTTCAGACAGTTGGTAGTAAAATCCCTCAGGACTTCAGGAAGCATAATTCCCTTTTTAAAATTCTCTACATTTATTAATGAACTTGAAAAATAACACTTAAATTTGCTTGGTAGGTTTTCCCACTTGTGCATTGTACTCTCTACAGAGTTTTGTGGTGAACTTCAGGAAGTTCTTCCTAATTTTTACCTTCAGGCTATGTTTCCCAAGTGCTAACCTGGATAATCACTCTTAAATTCTGCCCATTAAATGTTTGTGACAAGTTGGAAGGTTACAGATCATGTGTAGTTCATCACGGCCAGTACATGGGAGGGTAGTGGTAAGCTAAGTGGAAAAAGACATGCTCACCCTGTCTTTCATCACCTTGCTTTTCAAGTTTACACTTTCTTATTTTCATGCTAAAACAGAATAACTGTATTAATTTCAGTCTTGCCAATCCAGCTTACATCAAGGCAAATGGGAAGGTGCAAAAGCAGATTCTGAGTCAACTCTTATGTAATAGGCCCACCTTTTTTGTTGTCATCTCTACAGGATACAGAGAAGTAGCATCTAGACCTGTCATTGGACTCCTCAGTGTTAGCACAATGCAAATAAAAGCTCTTAACTGCAACTTGGAAGGCACAAGTTTGTCGTGTATTCCATAAATGATGTAATAGTCTAAAGGAAGCCAGCAAGAACCGGGTGTTTCTCTTTGCAAGTTGACAGATCACAGAATCTTGTTCTAGTACATGAAAGAAGAAAATACTTTTCACACTCATGGACTCAGCTTAAAGCCAACAAATTTAGACTCACTTCTCCTTCAGAGTGTTATTCAGAAACCACTTAACACTTTGGGTATAGAGTTGAACACACAGGGCAGGAGCACAGAAATGCCTTTTTTTTTCCTGTTATCTTACGTAGAATTTCCTTAAGTTTCACCACCAGAGGAAGTCATCCTAAAGGTTTAGGATAAACGTCGGTCCACCATTGCATTTTTTGTTTTCCATTTGGAGTCTCTAACAGCAACATCAACTCAACTGAGATAGGCTTTGAAAAGTGATTTAAGGCTTCATGTACGTCCTAAAGATGAAGTAAAGTTATAGTTTATATGTCCTCCACCTACTTAGGTAATTTTTTATTTGGTAACCTCAAAACAAAATCTGCCATGTGGTTGTTAATAGTTCCTTATTAAACCTTGGCAGACAATGAGTGTATGGTGACTCAGTGAGCAGACACCTTCAGTCTTAGCAAATGAGATCAGAAAATGTTGCCCAAGTGTTATCAAAGAAATTCTTATCTTCTCAAACACCCTCTTCTCACTTTTCAGGAGAAAAAGGCGGAAGACCAAATATGTACGTGCTTCATAGGCAATTTTCCATTAGAGTAAGGTAGCATTTGTAACATTGACTTGGATGAATGGCATCCAGGGAGGATTTGACTGCTGGCTGGTGAGGAGACCTGGACCTGTGAAGACTGTGGTGAAGATTTGGAAATGCTGGCAGGTGACGAGGGTATGTCGTAGGCTGGGGCAGGAGCACACCAGCATGAAGGGAAGGGTGTCTGTGGAAATATTGCAGTTAGGCTGTGATTTTTTGGATCACAGTTTTGCAAAGGTGCTTGTAGGGGATGCAGTAGCACTAGTTAGGGATCATTCCAATAGGCTATGTTCAGATGAAATGGTGTTTATAGTTTTCAGCCTGGGTGAGAGTTCTCCTGCCCTATCAGGTCTTGTGAAAATAAAAGCTGTCCCAAGCTACAGACAGGCCAAATAGGGAAAGAGGAAAGAAGGAGGAGGAAGACAAGTGCAAGATGCTCATGCAGTGACCAGAATGTGAGCCCTTCATCTCAGCCAAGTAAGGATTTTAATGTTAGTTTTGCAGGTCTGCTTTTACATTCCTTAGAAGAATACTCATTCACTTTGCCATGTAGCATGTTGAGTTTCATTTCTAATTGAATTGGGATCACTTGGTAAAAGCCAAGCCCACAGTCCTATCTGCATTTGAGGGAGAGGTGAAATATGCCAGACGTGTAATTCAGTACAGCTGTCTTAACTAGCCATTTGTTTGAATAAAGGAGGAAAAAGAAAAGGGGAAAAACAAAAAAAGCTTTTTAATTGCAATTTACTTCTGCCAAGGTAAATCAAGAGCAACATCACTGCAGTAAATGGAATTATAATGGTGTAAAACCAGTAAATGCAAAGGGAGAATAACTCTAAAGTTGGGTAACAGCCTGGATTTATGGTTTGTGGCCGTAGAAAGAATGCAAATTAGTGATTCTTCTGTTTTTTCTCTAACAGATAAAAGAACAGATATTTAGAAACACATTAGGAATTTAAAATGGAAAATTATTTATTTTATTTTATTTATTGTAGTCTTAGTAAATTAGAATGCAAAATTCATATGGTTTTACATCATATATTTCCCTATTGGGCTGTTAGTGGCTTTTTTATTTTTAATAGTCTACAATTTGTTGTTTATTCTTCCTGTTATATAACCCTGAGGCATACTCTGAAAGACTGGTGTGGACCTGACCAAACAAGTGGAAGCTGCAGAAGACTGAAATCTAGAATCAGAGTATTTTCTTCTTTTGTGTATAGGTAGATACTCCTAGACTCCAAAGAGCTGTATTGAAAAACAGGAAATGTGCAAACTTTTTGGATCAGGAATTTGAAGCAAAATACAAAACAGTGATGTGACAGCAATCAAAGCATCTGGTTTTCCAGGTCTAATGCTTTGCCTACTGAATCACACTGATAAATAAATAAGGACTGATTATTGTCTTTGCATTACCACCCTTGTATGATCATATCTTCTATGAATTTCATTAAGCAACATTTAACACAAAGCAAAACCAAAATCCTACAGGTCTGTCTCTACCAAGCATACAGCACAGAGTTTGAACTCTTACCAGTGGCACTGATAGCAAATCATCTATGCCAATGGATCTAGGCATTTAGATGTATCATGACGTTTTTTCTGTTTCCTCACTGGCTGAATGATCATGTTAGTATTGCAAGCATAAATACTATCATTCATTTTTGCCAATATACTGCCAATACTTGTCAAGCTTGAATACAAAATAAGGTGCAAACAAAGAAAAACTGATTTTATTTAACATGTGGGCAAATATTTGCAGAGACTATTTTGCATTATTTTTCTCCTCTGTTCAACATTCTCAGTTCCCAGTGGTACGCTGAAAGTTTGAAACGCAGCATGTCTCCCAGAGGTGCTCAGCAATTTGCAAGAACAGCCCCGCAGCTCATATCTTCTTGGTTCAACAGCTTCAAAATAAATTAAAATATTTCTGTTTTCTGCTGGCACTGATTGAGATTAATCCATGAATAGACAGTAGCTATTTGAGCAACTAATTAGGAGGGCTTGTCTTGCTGAGTTTTGTTCCTTTCAGGTGGACAAGCTCCTCAATGCATTATTTTAATATTTGGTATAACTGTCTACTAATGGTTTAAAAAAAAAAAAAAAAGAAAGGATGCTAAATAATCTGTTTGTAGCCTAACTAACTGTAAAAATTTTCTGTATAAACTTTGACTTGGTTATCTTTAGTATACAGGCCGTCAGCTTTGTACAGCGAAGAACACTTTTGTTGCAAAAAAACAGTGTATGTTCCAACCTACAGGCAACCATCTATCATGCTGAAGGACAAGATACCTAATCCAAGATATTACAGGGAATGGACATGATTCAGCTGTAGATAAAGCTTCATTTTATCAATACTTTCAGAAAAGTCATGGGGACAAGACTGGGTAGTTAAATACAGGCAAGTTGATATGATTTTTGATATTTAATGTGCAAAGGTTTACAGGCTATGACTACAAAGTATTGGAGGATGTTTCACAAAGAATTATGCCCTATGACTCATAGCTCTCAGAATGAAGGCATCAAGGCGATACAAGTGTTACTGTAATGCTGAGCAAAAAAACTATAGACACATGCTAACAGAGAAATTTTCAAGTGTACATAGCAGAGTGATTACTGCTTTAAAAAAGTAAATCTATACAAAATCTTCTAGTTTTCCTGACCTTTCTACATCCCATACAGTCCTTTTCCCCTTTCACTTCATGTTAAGCCTGTAGAGGCAAGATAACAGAGGTCACAATTTTGGAGTTTTCTTTGAAAAAGAGTTAATTTCTGCACAAAATCAAATGTTAGTGTAATGTTTCTCTAAAGATGCCTCAAACTTCTGGCGGTTGAGCAGGTCTTCATATGTTTCTGTTGAAGTCTGAAGCAAAATGTACTGTGAGTAGAATGGAGTAAATAATCTAGCCAACAAACCTGTCTGCTGGTTTTACTTACTGCATGCTAATGGCAACTCGAAGCATCCTTGTGTTTGTTATGAGAATTTGCCCTACACATTTTTTCCTATTTTTGTCTATTTGTCTCCATTTGATTTTGGTGAAAAGATTGCTAGTGATATTCAGTCCACAGTATTCAACATTTAGGTGTTGGTTAGTAACAACTGATCAGATAAAACATGTGTTTTTCAGTTTCTCTGGTGTGATGAGTCACTTTGTGTAAATAATAATAACCAAATTTATTAGCATTTATACAAATAACTAATTGAAAATAAATTGTTAGTATAAGCATATGAAATTGCTTACATTTTATAATAAAGATCTAGTACTCTAATTTCAGGCTCACAAGTACTAAAAGCACTGTATTCTCATTGCAGAATAGGATTCTGTCTTGTTGCTTTTTTCTTTGGTGTAAATTCTCAAGTCCAGGTGTGGAGGGCTGAAGTATCACAATAATATGTTTATTCACAATCCTTGCAATACGATCTTAAAAACATCTTCCACAAAGTCTCTTTACAGAGGTCCTAATTTTGACCTACTCAAGAATTAATCTAGCTATTAAAATTACTAAATATTTGCTTGTTTAATAAAGCACTCTTGAGGTTAATAACCTGCAAATCTGACCTACTCAACAGTACTACCACTCCTATTTTTTTAATAAGTTTGCAGAGATTTTTTTCTTCCAGAGGAAGAATTTGGTACTATTTTGTTTACAATATGGGTGCTTTCACGAGCTTCTCTACAGAAATGCATCTTGTATCTATTTAAGGATAATGTTCCGAGTAGTGTGACACATGTAAACTTTGCTACAATATCATGTGAGGTATAAAAAGCAGATTATCTACAGAAAAACGGCTCCCAGAGGGAAGCAGAAATAGCACAGCTTGAAACGCCATGTGCTTTGTAATGTCCTTAACCACCAGCAAGGCAAGTGTCCTGTGGAAAAGACAAATGCCTGACTTCACAGTATATACAAGGACAGAGCGCAGGAGGGTTTACTGGGTAAATACGAAAACACCAGTGGGAATTGGCTCTTCTCTCACAGCACTCCCATTGTCACAGGACTTCGGGGGAATAATCCTAACTGGGATCTGCATAAATAAGAGCAGTGATTTATGTTTGTCCTTAAGTCCTTAACTTGAGGGTAGGGGGATGGAGGGAAAGAAAGATCGCACTTTACTCCAGAGGAAATCAGCACAAATTTTGCCTACAAAGTTGGGAAACCGGGATTTCACTCTCTAGTTTCCAGAACTGAGGCCAACAGGGAACTCTACCAGAAGCATTATACAGCTTCCTCTGAGGGGTGACCCCTTAAAATCTCATCCTTTTTTCCCCCCTTTGCTCTCTCCTCAATTTATTCTTGTGGGATCATCCATAAATATTAAAACCAACTACCTTCTCATTTATACTGAAGGACTTTAAAGAAAAATATTTATTTCTTATTGATATCTGTTGACCCAAGTTTAGTGCGACTTGAGTCATACTAATGACTTGCCAGCAAAGCTCTAACTTGACCCACTCAGAAGCTACAGACCATCTGGCAGGAGCCAAGTTAGATGAGTACTAACTTACCGTTAAACATTTCTTTCCTTACATCAGTGAAAAGTAGCACCTTCAGAAAAGCAGCATGCTTTGCACAGAGGTAATTGGCCAGGAAAATTTCAGGTGAAAACAGGATAAGGGTTTTCTCACATGGCAGCATCCTGCTTTATCTTCTGTCACATCCAAAAATTGTACTCACTGTAGTAGGATTGGCCCAAATACCTTGTCATTAAAATTTTGCTACTTGCTTAAAATTCTGCTCCAAATAAGTATGCTTTATACCAATATGAGAAGTACCTAAAATGTACAATATCTTGGGAATCCACTGAGGTAAATACTGGTAAAATGAAACAAATCTGTTTTTAAAAGGACTTGCTCTGTGTGTGCATGTGAGAGAGAGAGAGTGAGAGTGTGTGTTTTGCAAAACTACATCCACACAGAGATGTAGGACTTGGTTCATTACTGCTTTTTATTTAGCATAGTATTTTGTTATGGCAGGCTAAACAAGATATAAATTCTACCAAATGCTACCAATTTGAAAAAGTAATGTTTTACATACATCACTAGTATGCATGTTCTTATAAACTGTAGAACAATTGTGACTGCAGTCCATTAAATGTGTGCCATTAGCTTCACTGTCATAAACCATGCCGAAGAGCAATGAAGCATTATGAATACCTATGATGAAGGAGATAACAAACACAAATTCCCACTGTTATTAGAAGAAAAGCAGGAGAAAAACTATTGCTAACAAAATACAAACAAACAAACTCAATCATGTCCTTTATAGCCGAAGCAAAAATGAAGCTTTAGGAGTTTTTTCTTCCAGGGAAATTGAAATACACGAAACCCAATAACACTTTGATGAAATTCCTATACAGCAACAGAAGAAGAGACTCTGTAATGACTCTAGCTCAACCTCCTAAACAGGATTTCCAGCTTTGCCAGTTTCAAGTCTAAATCAGTAATTGCAAAAAATTAGGGTCAACTTAATAATGTTAATGTTCAAATGATGTATTACTAGTAGGGTGAGCAACAAAAGAACATAACAGGCTGTTCGTTTGGTTGTTTCAGCATTTTATAGAGCAATTCTAACTGTGTGTACGGAAATATTTCAACATTTAAAAAAAAAAATCATGACATGTTACATGGCTATTACTAGTTGGGCAAGATGAAGAAACCCAGTAGGAGCAAATTCTCATGATGTGGTGTCCTGGTTGTGGTTAAAACAGAACAGATTCTCTTTTAGTGAATCCTCCTTTCAGCTAAGTTCTTCTCAGTAACTGCATTTCTCTGAAGTTGGCTGCATGTTTTT
>Ga0181612_166173_pt1 | contig 13716 bp, 9 predicted proteins | sample HoacroProtozoa21_FD_119630 | JGI IMG/M metagenome (GOLD analysis project Ga0181612, IMG submission 119630) | Hoatzin crop microbial communities from Cojedes, Venezuel. Combined Assembly of Gp0051906, Gp0051904, Gp0051908 | reverse complement strand
CCCAAAAAACAAAAAAAAAAGTAAAAAAATTCTTTTTTTCCACCACAAAAAAAAACAATCATTTAACCAACAACTAATTTTTTTTTTTTTTTTTTTTGTTATTTTTTTTGTTTTGGTGGTTTTTTTTTTTTCTGGGTGGGGTTGTTTTTTGGTTTTGGTGGGGGGGTTTTTTTTTTTTTGTTTTTTTTTTTTTTTTTTCCCCGTTACCAGCTCTTATTCTCCTCTTGTCTCATTTATCCTTTCTTTCTGAATAAAAAATGTGCTGCTCTATGACCAAGTCTGGCCAAAATTGCAAATTTGTTCTTTTATTTCTTTTCTGTTCTTCAACCAGGAAATGATTTTGTGTGCATGAACTGTGAATGAAACAGATACTTCTAAAGCTTTGTTCACTGTAAATCAAGACACTTTTTTTTCTTCATCTCAAAGTTAGGCAGGACAAAGGAGCAGCACAATGATGCAATAATTGTATATTGTAACTCGACATGAAGTTACTAGATAGATATCTAAGCAATTAAAATACTAGGGTCCTGTCCCATCACCCCACCCTGTCCTCCTCCCCCCCCCAAATAAATTTGGCCTCATTCTTTTTATTTTGTAACAGATTTCATAGGCAATGATAAGTCACTAGGTTGCAAAGTGTACATATGATTTTATTACTTACGGAGCAGCTAATAGCTCAGGGAATACTTTGAAAAATAATGTAGACTTACGTCTTTGGAACTCATTATTGGATAGAAAAATTTCTGCCCATGAAGAAGCATGGGTATGTGTATATCTGTGTGTTCATATGTTGTCTTTTGAGGGGGGCTAATGTCTTTCAAAATGGTTTCTCTTTTGTACTCTGTCTTACCCTTTTCACCATTGAAGGTCATTTTTACACAACCATCTATTTTTAGGAGATTTAATAATGCTTAAAACTGGTTATTATGTACATGGCACAAGGAGCACTAACATCTTTGGTTTGTTTTGGGTTTTTTTAATAGTGTGATAGCATGAGTGAAGATTTGCAGCAAATACAAGCTTAGTAAATGGAATTTCAGTAGCTACTGTATAATAATGATAACTCAAACAAGTATCCACATGCTGTTTTTGTAGGAGTCTATACTGTTTTGCTTGCACTAACACTCAGTACATGATTATCCAGTATGCCAGAGCAGAAATAACTGGCTAGACTGGTGGGCTAGTCCAGCGGAGTTGAATAATTCTGTTCAGGGTGATGTGCTTCCAGAAGGTTGCCAGTGATTGAGAATTCTGCAGAGATTTTAGGTTGCATTCCTGATACTATGAAAGTTAATGGGTGAATTCCTATTACTGCCAGTTTTTCCGAGTCCCAAACAGTACGTGAATTTCTTAACTTGATTGTAAAATAATTCAAAGTACTGTACGGATGACTTTTAATAATACTTGAAGGGACATCCCAAAATTCATCCCTCATTTTAAAGCTTAAATTAAAATTTAAATGCTTTCATTCTTTTACTGTTTTATAAATATAATATCTGAGAGACAGTTCCGACACCTGAAGGACTCGATGGTTTTTACTGTAGGTGCTGTTGGCAGTAGATGCTCCCAGAAGGCACAAGGTATCAGTACACGTCCTTGCAAGGGAAATGGATTCCTGTAAGTATTGCGCTGAATATAGTATTTAATCAATTCATGTTCAAGCAAGTCATAGTTTAAGACAGCCGTGTTACATGATACAAGTACACTATAAGTAAAACTCAGCTCTGGAGATTATATAACTTACAGAGGAAAAAATATTTCTTTTTATAGGTTTTCTTCACATGAGTGCTTCAAATTTTCTGATTTATGTTTGTGGCCAAGTTTTTCAGCCATTCTGAAGTATATTGATATTAAAATAATATATCTTAAAATAGCACGTCTTTCTTCAGCAGGAGATTTTAAAACAAAACTGTAATAGTCCTACAGGGAAAAAAACATTGGGATTTGCAGTTATCAATACAATGCGGGGGGGGGGGGGGGGGGGAAAAAAAAAAACCCCACAAAACCCCACAACCCTCTGGGAATGTCAAACATTATGTTTAAGCTTGAGAAAGTCAAAGTTGATGTAGGTTTTATTTTCAAATAATCTGGATTAGCTGTACATTTTAAACTGTGTTGTTCTATTTTAGAATTCAAGAAGGTAAAGGTTAAAATTATTTCTGGTTAATATGAAGAAGCTGAGAGGAAAAACTTCTGTGTTGTTTTGTGTGCATTTTTCACCACTTTATGCTGGACTTAAATTCCAATGTGTAACAGGTTGCAGAATCAAGAATACTAAAGGCTTGTGTTGTAGTACCTACAATGCCAGAATGGTTTGTTGTTTGCTTGGAGTGGTGTTTTCCCAAGATAAGGGTGAGCATGGGAGACAATGTAACAAGCGGTTACTCTTAAAGAGATTATAGCAAGGTATTCTCTCCACATACTCCCCAGTCTAAAACATTTAATGTGGCATGTGGCCTCTTTTCTGCCATGAAGGAGATACTGGGACTTTAATGCATCTCCTGTGAGTCTAAATGAGCATTCTTCCAAGTGCAGGTGCCCGTCCTCTAGCAAGTAACACCAAGGAGGAAGGTTAAAAAGCTTCCCAGAGAGCACCATTCCTCCTGCAGACAGACACACACACCATTTTCTCTGAGAGTGGAAAAGAAATGGAAGCAGTAGAATAGAGATCTGGGATTTTAGGAGGGGGAAGCTCTTGAACTCCCAGGGTGAAGGTTAGGGCTGAAATTTGAGTATGGAGGTGGAAGAGACGTTTAAGGAATTTTAAGACTAGAATTTCTTGCAGACAAGTGGATTGGATGCAGGAAGACGTTTTGGGGGGACTGGAGTAGGGCGGGCAGGGGAGACTTGGGATTGCTATCCAGAGTTTTGGTACATGGAGTAACCCCCACGCCTCTGTAGGCATGTCCTTACTAAAAGATGAGCTGTTGTTGTATTGCTGGCATTTACTACTGTTCTCATAACCACTGACACTTACTAGCATTTACTACTGGCATTTACTACTGTTCTCAGAATTTGTCCTGGAAAATGGTTTGAAGTATTCATTGATCGGTAGATTAGCAATTTTTATTTCTACATTCTCTTTATGTGTAGGTAGAATGAATAAAAGCCACTGCCCCAGCACATGTTCTCAAGTCAAGTCATGGATTAAGCTCTTTGTATTTTTAAAGACAACCGTGGCGTATAAAACAAAATGTTCAGAAAATCTTATTTAGAGACACTTTAAAATTAATAACCTGTGCTTTCTATAGATACATATCTTATAAGAGGAAACAGTTTATTATGTAAAAGGTCCTCAGTTATGGTCCTGAATTAATTCTGGTGATGTTAAATAGGCCCTGTTGTTGGAGAATTTCCATGCCAAAATGATGTGAACCTGGCACCAGCACCACCACTACCACAGGTAAAAAGAAACAACACACAAAAAATTCCAGGCCGTATTCTTAATCTGGAAGTTTAGTACCATTAAATACAAGTTTATATTTATAACAAACTTCTGGAAATTCAAGCTGTTGTGGGGCTCATGTTTCAGCTCTTTTTCACATGTATTTTGTCCTCAATAACAACAGGGATTTTTCCTGATTTTTTTTCTTTCTTTTTAACAGCCTGTCCTCTGTTACCTTTTGTTCCTTCTATTCCATTGAAATGAAAGCTAACAGCAGTAGTTATCTCTGCTGAGTGTCTACAATATGGAGTAAAATGCACATTATTATTGTCTGAAAATGGTGATTGTATATGATCAGATGTATCAAGTGCCAAGAGAAAGATGCATGTGCATCAACAAATTTATCACCTTTGTTTAAAAAAAAAAAAACAAAAAAAACCAAACAAAATTCAGTCCCAAACCACCACCACCAAAACCAACTATCTGATCATTACCTTAAAGACTAAAATAGTAATGCACATTCCTGTCAATGTGTAACCTGTGTCGGAAGCAATTTGACAAATTCTATTCATACAAGTATCACAGATTTCACTGTGTGGTTAGATATGGTAGCACTGGGCCCTTACTGGACCTTAAATGTATTTTCTTGAAGAAGGATGGTAGCGTTCATCCCAATAGATAACTAATTTTTCCCAGTGCAGTAGTAAATCTGTGTTCTTATTCAGTACATGGTGAAATAATCACCATGGATGGAAATCTCTATAAATTATATGTGGATATATTAGCCAGTGTGACTGAAATATTAAAAAGTTACTTTGTTGCTGCAACTAAAAAAAATGACTCATTGAATTGCTATTTTTATGATCTTACCTCTGATATTCAAAGTATAGGTGGGATGTTCAGAGGTAGAATTTGTAAATGAGTAGACAAGCTCTGCATTTACTAAAGTTCCTGCCATTATTAGTAATGCAATTACTGCATTATAGCTATTGTTTTAAATTATCTAGACTAAATACGAAACCATTTATTTCATAAGAAATAACACTATATCTGGGGGGATCCTGTAATCATGAAATGTGAATCACTAATACCATAGAAAAGAGCAAGAATGGTGTGTTTATATGTAGCTGTAGAGAAAGTTAAAATGGAAAGCGAGGAATTTCTCACTTTTCTGATTAAAGACATTGAGCAGACTTTTTCTTGCGTACGTTTCTTTGCAGCCAAGTGTGATTGAAAATATGACAGAATTCAAGCGCAGTTTGCCACTCTTTCCACTGGTGAAACCACATATCAATTTCATGGCTGCAAAATTGTGAAGATCCCCAATGGATGAAGAAATGCATATGATGAGTACTGACATGGTTTCAGGGGACTTCATGATGCACAAAATTATTAAAGATCATTAGGATAAATGGCTCTGTCCGTTATGAAAGTCCCGAATTCCTTCTTGATTCTTTTGACATTAGCTGTGTGTTAGGGATAGAGAGTATATAAAAATCAGTTGTGGTCATGTGTCATTTATATTACAGACAACCTGTTGAAAACCAAAATCAACTGAAACAATAAAAAACTTGTAGATGCAGTATATTTTTAAAATAGTATATCCCTTCAAATTTCCATTTTGATAAAATAACCCTCCAGAGGACACAAAATTGCTTAAAATATCCTTACTACTCCTGAGAAACACTGTTTAGTATCCCAATAATTATCTTATTGGGGGCTGGAGGGGGTGAGAAAAGCAGGTCCTTTTTGGGATGGGGTCAACAATTTTTCTTAAAAATAGAGACTTTCACTTTTTTTTGAAGTGACATGTTGAATGATACTTTTTTAATTGATCCTTAATGCAACCAACATATTTTCTATTTAAGTTTTATGAAGACCAGTGAGGAGGAAAAAAAAAAGGAAATTTGACAACACAGCAGTAAGAGTCTTAATGAGAATAATTGAAGATATGGGCATAATTTTAATCTTTCTATACAAATTTGGGGACATTTTATATTAAAACTAGTAAAATGCTGCAGACACTTCAACAGTGCATCTAGATTTTGTTACAAAAGTGTTGTCCTGAGCTCTCGATACTGTCCACATCCTGTTCAGTTCTTCAGTGTTACTATGAATTGTTGCCATTTGGTATCTGAAATACTTTATTTGGTGTCATTTTTTGTTTTCAGTTGCACATGTACTGATGGAGAACTCAAGTCTATTTTGCCTCATTTGTTATGTTAGGTCTCAGCCCATCAAAGTACTTACTGGTGCAGATGACTTTAAGCACATGATAGTTCTTGACTCAAGAACAGGTGAATGTCAGATATGGGCTCTGTGATGAATCAGATACGTCACTGTTCTGATACATCTGTGTGGATCCGTCTTGTCTTTCAGGAAGGCATTTGGGACAGTGCAGTACTGCTGTAGCACGGGGTGTGGTGCAGGTTACATCACAAAATGTTTGTTCCTACTTTTTTTAAGAAGGCTGCACAAAACCCAGAAGGATCAAGAATCATGCTGAAATACTATGTGTGTATATATTCCATAATTTAGTAAAACAATATATGGTGTCTAATCTTCACCAAGTTTACCGACTTCTGCAGAGCGGTCTTGTGCTTGGGACAGCCCCCAAATAGACAAAGGTAAGGGAGCATTTTACAAAGCTCTCCTACCTGTTTAATGCATAAAATTGATTGTAGTTATTCAGACAGGTTAGAGTATGCAAAGCACTGAAGATATCAAATCTGCTCATCAGGAGTGTTACTGAGAGTTTGCTGCTTATTAAAAGAACCTGAAACTAAGGCACTAATGTGACATGAATGTTGTCATACATCAGAATCCTGGTATATTTGATAGGGCTGTTCTTGTCATTGAAGCAATGTTCGTTCTCATGCTGGCTCTGAAGCAAAATTAAATGAATGCTTGACAGAGTAAGGGCCTTAAACTGTATTTATCTGAGAGTCTCTTCTAACTGAATGAACACAGTGTATTTAAGAGTTGTTTTAGAGGTTAACAATACATGTTTCAACATTTTTTTAATAAATTTGATAATAGTTTGTGATGTAACCTCTTGCCAAGGAAGGCCACTAGCTTGTTTTTGTAGGCTGAGGAGAAAAATAATTAAACATAGTATAAGCAGAAACAGTAAAGGTGTCTCTGTTCACCACATTTTTTGTGGGTCCTTCATAAAATGGGCTTTTTACCCTCTTCCATTTTGCTTTTGTTTATAGTTTTCCTTTAGTAATAGTATTTGTATTATATATATTAAAATTTTGACAACACATTATAAAAATATATATTTTGGGATTTAGTATTTAAACGTACCACTCTTACGGTAAATGAAATGGCTTCTATTGTGTGTAAAAATAAATTGATACATATATATTCATGGAAGTACTATCAACTCTAGTTTTAACAAATTATATAAATAAATTGGAATGGCAGTGTATTTAACACAAGCTCACAAATCATGTTTTCCAGAGGAAAAAAGGTAGAATTTCAAAGTTCCATGACTGGAAGTGGAAACCCATGTAGTTTTCCAGCAACTCTTAATTGCTTTGAAGTGTTCTCCAGCATTTTACAGTTTCTGAGTTTGATATAGCAGTAAATTTTGATAAACTCAGGCATACTATTGGGTTCATTTTAATGGATCCAAAGCTGCAGTGTCTACAAGCAATAAAAAACTACCTAGAATACACTGTAATTCAATTTTAGTGCTTGTTAATTAGTGTATGTAAGAAACCATAAATTATTATTACAGAACTGTAATTTTTGCAAGTGCTATTTTAAGCAGTTGATGTGGAATTGGGTGCATGTGACACAGCCAGTATGACAGAGTGCTAGAATTATTCTGTTTACAATAAACAATCTGAATTTAATGTTTGGAGTTCTTAATTTGCTTCATTTTAATTTTTTTTGCATACTGGAAATGTTACATCTATCAGTCTGTGTGTGTTGTTTACTATCTGTTAATGTGTGATTCTTCTGCGATACAGTTGCTTGGACTAGTCAGGCTGCATAGCATTGCTGGAGAAGTGTTCCCAGTCACTTCTGGGGAAGTTGCAGAGGACTTCCCCATGTGGCATCCCACACCTCTTAAGTAAATCCACCTCTGCTGCTCTTTGAATGTGTGAAGACTTCATAACATAAAGGTAGAGATATTTGCACAAGGCAGGATTTTAATTACCCAGTCTGTAAATTCAGAGCATCACTGCAGCCAGACTGAATTGTGCCTAGTGCAGCTTTACAGTGTTGCTTTTGAGGAGTTACTTTTCCCTGGTCGTTTTTGTTTCTTGCACACCAGAAGATTACATTTAGAAAGGTTAGGAGTAAGTGGGATTGTTAGAATGGTAAATAGCGTCTATTCTGAATTCTGACAGCGTAAAGATACAAGTCAGCAGGCACTTTTGCTGTTCTAATGGGGCTCCTTGAAGTAGTGTCTTGACAGTCAGCAAGAGAGACAGCTTTTGTCCTTGGCACTGGGGAAGAGTGGTTGGTCCTCTCAGTGGAGAAATAAAATGCCTGCAACCCACCTGGAAAATTATTTGTCCCCAAGATCAGGGCTCTCTTTCTCCACTCCCAGTTGTTAGGGATTGGTGTAAATCTTGACTCTTTGGCTTTACTGTCTTTTGCAAAAAATTAAGCTATCCAAATTTACTTTGACTATTACTGTTAGCAATAAAAAAATGCTTGAGCATTTTCAGAATATTGCTAAGCGCTTGAACAAGAGCAACCCTTATCAATAATGTGTTCCACAGTGCAGTCACAATATGTGGGGAAAACATTACACACCTTTTTAACTTCATTTATTATTTTCTAGCTCTTGTTTTAACACCAAGGTCAGCAGAATTTTAGTCTATCTTCTCTCTACCATTTAACTGGTTCGTACGCTTTTGCTGTAGGTCCACTGTAAAGTGAAAAATCGTTATCTTCTACACCCTTCTTCATGTTTTTTCTATTTTTTTTTTAATTTTAGTAGCTGACCTTTGAACTGATATGGTCATTTGCAGTGACACCCGGGTCCTTCCCTTGAGCTGATACCTAATTTGATATTCAAATCCAGCGCTGAAATACTCCGTTTTCAAGTCCATTTTTAATATTGTTGCTGCGTGCTGCATAATACAAGGCACCTCTGTGCTGTTGTAAAAGCAGAAGAGATCAGAAACTCGGGTACCTTTCTTACCTTTCATATAATTTCAAAAGCAGCCTGGCCTGTGTAGGTTCTGCTGAAAGGCCTTTATTTGAAACATTTCAGAGTCTATTTACCATTCAAAGAATATGCTCGTAAGTTGTAGTATGTGCTTTTCATGGAATATAACGCTAGTAGTGTGTGAAGTCTGAATTGCAGCTCAAAGGAAGAAAGTGTGTGTAAGGCCAAAGGCCCAGCAGAATGGGAAATGTCACAGTTAAACCAACTTATTTGAACGCAGGCATCTAAACAGAATTTAAGATTGAAAATATGTATGGCCTTTTAAATTAATATTTCTAAGCCACCCCAAGGCTGTTAACCTGAAGTGCAGCATTAAAGGATGTAGACACCACACTGCTGAGCATTTGCCACTGTTAACGTTTAGGACTTCCTCTTCAGTGGTGCAGTGCAACATTTTGAATTAAATTTCATGGCTGTTGGTGAGGGAAGATACGCTCTTGATGAGGGAAGACACACAGCTCCAAGTGGACTTCACGCTGCTGTGGCACTGAGCGAGGAGGCAACTAGGCTTAGCCAGTGGGAAACTCTAGTGAGAGGCGCCTGAGTTCAAATCCTACATCTTTCTGAGGATTCTCCACCACCAAGCTGTGTATTAGACATGCTTCCTTCTGCTCCAGATTTGCATTACAGCTTTTCACTGCCTGCTCGGCTTCGCTTTCAAGAATGGGAGCAAGGAATTGCGGCGCTTTCCTAGTGACTGCCAAAGATAGGTAAACTTTATACAGGAGCGGCAGCTGGAACTCAGGACCCCCTTGTAGCTCTCCCCTCCACCCATACGCAGAACTGGGTGTCCCACAGTACACGTGGGCTCGTACTTGCCCATGTTCTGGTGCTGAATGCTTGCTCTACAAAATTAGAACAGGTTCAACAGAATGCAATGAGGAGGTCGCCAACTGACGTTAATGACCTTCTGGGAAGTGGGAGACATAGGCTAGAGAAAATTCTAACAAGATGGAAATGAAGTTGATTTTTTGGTAACTTGCGCTAACTGCTGAGTTGTGGCACAGTAAAACATGCGTTTTATGTGAAGTCTGTCATAAAGGATAAACTCCTGTGATGGGAAAGATAGAAGACGACCTGCTTGTGAATTCCAGGGAGATGTAGGAGATCAATACTAACGCACTTTACATGGTTAAGGTGGAGTCATTTCAGAGCATGTGCAAAAATGGTATTCTGGGATACCGAATGTAGAAAATGTGGGTGTGTACAAATGCCAGTGAAAACGGAGGCTGGGCTTTGAAGATTGAAATTTTGTATGTGATGCCTTTAAGTGGACAGGGGTCTTAAAAATTTGCTGAATAGTACTGAAGTGGTGTACTTGATAGGGCAACGCTGGAACTGGCTTAAAACACCAGAAATAATGTAAACATTTCACAGCAATAGTGCTCAAAAGTGGCTCAGTTGGAAAGTTTGAAAAATACCAACTTGCTTTGGAATGAAGTGTAGCAGGACAGATTTCAACCGAAATTATTGTTTGCACATGTGTGTAAAAGCCAGGGACGTTCACAGCAGAGTAGTGCGCATCAGTGCTCCAGAGTCAGAAAGCTGTCAGACAGTTCAGCATTTCCCCACTTTATCTTTTCGTCAGTACAGTAACTTTAGCCTCCTAATACTTGCGCATCCAAAGCCTTGTGCAGTACCAGGTGAAAAAGTGTTTCTTATGACCACTTACTGCAAGTGAAGTTCTGTTTCGACTCTGAGATATCAGTATCATTCACTGGCACGTACCTGTTAAGGGTGAAGCTTCAGGAATCTGAAAAAAAATCTATGCAGATAATTCTCCTCTTCACAGGTTTTATTAATACTCATTTCCAGATAAAATTGTGGGAAGAGAAGGTAATTGGGACAATTCCACACCATTAAACATATTTTAGGAACACAGGAATCTGTACATTTGACTGGATCTGGCATCTCCACAAGCTGATTGTTTAGTTCTGATAAGTTGCGTGTCGTCTTCAAAGGCAGGGACATCCGCTGTTCATCTCGCATTGCGTCGTGTCTCTTTGACCAAGCTGAGGTGACGAAATACTCCCATGGTCACATCAGCCAAAAGTGTCACTGATAGCCCTTTAGCACTGGCATGCACCGGGTGTGGGCTGCATGCGTGTTCTAGGACTTTTTTTTCTGTCATTAGAACTTACCTTCTAATTGTGGCAAGCTTTATCCATAAAATTCACCAAAGATGGCATCTACAGTATGTCTAAGCCCAGAGAGCCACACTGGACTGCTGCTGAAGCTCAGCAAAGTGGGAGATTTAATCAAGTAGAACTATTTCAGAAATAATTTGAGAACAGGTGCTACTCAACCTCAGCAGGAGACTGATCTGCGGTTGTATGCACAATATGATTTTATTGCTGTGAATAATCTAAAAAAAATGTACCTTATGCAGCCTTTTCCTGGAAGTAGGCATATTTAAGAGTGGAATAGCTTGTAGGCTTTGTGTAACTTGAAGAATGCATATACAAAGAACGCTTGTAGTTTGGATTTTCCACTTGAATTTAAATGTCAGTAATCATTAGTTTAAAGATGTTATGAATGTGAAAATAAAAAAGATTGTATTAAGCTCAGTGTATGCAAAATGTAAGTGTGAGCTGGGGTGCTTGCCCACACTATGAGCCACTTAATAAAAATAATGTTGAAATGGAAGATAATGCATATAAGTTGAAAGCAACTAGTTGCACACAATTTTGCACTTTGTGTCTGTCTATCTGCTATGTCATTGTGTATAAATTACAAATTCCTGTGAAAAGGGGTCATGTGTTATGTCTGTAAACTACCAATGCACAACTGTGGCGCTGTATAGCTAATAGTATGTATTGGGTTTTTTTAAATGTTGAATTGAGTAATTAAGAGTGACTACAAGACCTTATTTTCAGGACAACTGGCAGTGTCTGAACAGTCTAAATTTCTTTGAAAGTAACAGAATAAAAGTATCAGAATCTCTCATTAATTTTATTAGCTCTACATTCTCTATCAGACGGACACATACAAAAAGGCAGTTGAGATAATTAATAACTAAACACTTAAGCTGGCCTAACAACTGGAGTAAATATGTTGTAGTATATTGATAGCCCTGATTTATAAAATATGTATATCTCAACAATGGTTTTGGCATAAACTCTAACTAGTCATTTAAAATAATCTTAAATAGTGTTGGAATAGCTGAACAGTCCTGGAAGTCTTGTAACATTCATGTGTTTTCTTTTATTTGAGATCCAGATATAGGGTCTCAGTCTTGTACAGAAATGCCAACAGGGTCCTATAGTTTCATAGCTTGTCGGACTGAGCTTTAATTTGGCGATGGTGTTACAGAGATCTTCTGTGACAGAGATCTGTTACAAAGATGCCGGAGGAGCTGCCTGGCTGTTCCCCAGGAATCGCCATACACCGTGCAAGCAAAAAGATAAACACCAAGATAATGTATATCTATGTCTGTAGAGCATGCATTTGCTACATCATTAATCTCACTTTTTCTTAAGTAAATAACATACCTTCTCAAAACTGTGTGGAAAGACTATATCTGGCTGTCCAGCAGCTCAGGAAGAGGTGACTGTTCAGAAAATGGACTACAACATGAAATCAAAACCGAGTGTAGATTTACATGTGTGATTAAATAAGGAATAGCACAGTAGGTAAGCTTAAACTATTTTACTTATTCTCATCGTAATTTCTGGTTCATTGCATGTGCTGAGGTGCCCTCGTAAGTGATACCAGAAACATACTGGCGACAGCGTGCACAGTCCTGGTAGGCCGGTACTGCAGGAGAGGGGTTGCGCAGTTTGGAGAGATGCAGTGAGAATGAGGGGCTCTACAGCAGCCGTGGAGCAGCAGCAGCTCTGCGATATAAAAGCTAAATTTATAATGTTTCTTCCTGGTCCTGAAAGTATGAATGGCTGAAGGTGGGAGGAGAGGAGAGCGATCCTGTCTTCGTTGGCCCCTTCCAGCTCAGATGCCTTGGGCAAACAGTAAAGTTCTGTTCTTGAGCAGCAGCTCCATCAAATCAAATCTCCTTAATCAACAGGTCTTTCCTTTGCTTCGATTTAATATGAAATGTTACTACCTTTTCCTTGTCAGAAAGGAAGATTAATTACCTCTCCTCTTTTGCAGTATTTATAGTGTGCTAATTAGTGCTATTTGCAAGCAGTTACCTGTGCCTCCAGGTAATAGCTGTGCACCTGTATTTGAAATTACCTGTCACATCTAGTCCCTAATCTTTGGAATGAACGGGCTATTTTATTTATGGTGATGCAAGAGAGGGAAAGCCCTGAAGTTTGACTTTTTTGGTCCCTTGCGGAGTCTTTAGAGTTGGCACTTAGCAAAATATTTTTTGATCTGGAAAGTCAAGTAGAATCGACTTAATTGACAGTAAATATTGAACTCTTTAGTGTCATTTTTACAGTAATAAATTTGAGAGTAGGATTGTATGCTGAATTTGCAGAGGAATGTAATTACTGCCTGCTGTTGGACTAGGTTGGGCTAAGGGAAGACCAGGAAAGGAAGAATTGATTATTTTTAGGTTTTCTTACCTGTTTAAAAGTTTAAAGAAAATTTGCTATGCAAGAAAAGAAATTGCATAGCTTAATTTGTAGAAAGTGTCAAGGTTTTTAAACAGGTATATGTTATTTTTTTAATGAGAAGTTTAATTTTCATTGCTGGGAAAATGTGTACTTCAGAACAAAAATGTCAGCTTAAACCATTCACCATGAGACAAGCAGCTTTCATGGTACCTTTCCTTCACACTGTCGTTAAAATCCTTGGTGCTATACAACACAGCATTTGCTGTTACTCGCTGTCGCAGTGAGGAGTTGTGCATCCCAGCTTCATGCATGAAACTGTTTTCTTCGTTCTGCTGAGGAAAAGCCGTGTGTGTACGATTCTGCAGATGAAAAACTTGGAACTTGAAATGCGTAATCGGAGAAAATAAATCACTTTGAAGTGGCAGAAATGGTCCAGAGGTGTGTTTTACAAGGAGCGACGTGTTTAAACTGACCTCCTCCTCGTCGCCTCACACGGGGGCGGGAGGGGGGTGCAGCGGGCCTGCGCCGCCGGGCGCGGAGTAACGACCAGCGGCAGCGCCGAGCCGAGGCACCGTGAGGCCGTGAGAGGGGCCGGCTCCGGGTGAAGAGAGAGCTCGGTG
>Ga0181612_100077_pt1 | contig 13716 bp, 12 predicted proteins | sample HoacroProtozoa21_FD_119630 | JGI IMG/M metagenome (GOLD analysis project Ga0181612, IMG submission 119630) | Hoatzin crop microbial communities from Cojedes, Venezuel. Combined Assembly of Gp0051906, Gp0051904, Gp0051908 | reverse complement strand
TACCTCCCCTGATGCCCTACTTACCCTCAAAGGAAAAATATAATCAAGAAATGTAATTATAATCAAGTCCTGAATCACTTCATGCATATAAAGCAGGCTACACTACCACAAAAATACGCATATAAGCTGTACAAACAGAAGTTTAAGAAGTACCTTTAGGCATGCTTTTACTCCTGCAAATAGAGATGCATTTGAGAACTCTTCTCGTGCTTCTCCAGTATTATACATCCATACAGTGTCATCCTGAAATTATGACAAGCAGTGGCACTTACACCTGACAACCTCCCCTCACCGAGCCTTTGACACACAACTGTCTTTCATTGTGCATCCTTTCAACAGCTCAGATCTCATATACTCGTACAGTGTTGCACTGTCATGTCCCCTGCCCTTGGTATCCCCATGTGCCAGAGAAGGCTACAGAGCAGAGCCGTGAGGACCAAGGACCATGAATGAAACCTGTGACATGATACTGCTGCCACGTGTGCCATCAAGTGGGACTACACTCAGAGGAGCACCATTAAAACGCATGCATCCCATAGGTAGTCTCACAAAACAGTACCTATCTCCTGTATGATGTGATTCACTGCATCTGACCATTCCTCAGCCACACATCTGTGTGAAGGGTGTTGCGTGAAACAACAGTTATGTTATGCATGAGAAAAAGGGATATTTGAGAGATGTGTACACACTAATTGGGCCTGTAAACCCAGGCACAGACTGAGATCCTAATGTACTGTGCACTACACAAACACTTTGTCAAACTATCCCAGCAAAGTATTTATGAGGGATGTGGTTGTCCAATATATCATACTAATTTTCTTTTTAATTTTCACCTTCTGTTTCACAGTACAACATCATGAACAGGTACACTGGCACAACTACAGGGTAGGTGAATTGCAGCAAGGCAACAAGACAAAGAAGCTGAAGGCAGAAATCTTTTAAGCTACATTCAAGAAAGTACAATATGTAGCTACCTGAACTCTTTGGACTAAAAAATGTCCCATTTTAGTGTTCTAAACTGCTACAAATTTACATGAGCTCATAAAAGAAATAAAAGAAATAAAAGAAAATCCTTTTGTTGTTCATAGCTTCATTATTTTCCAGTAGCGTGAATTGTGAATATTCAAAATTCACTGGAGAAGAAACCATCTTTCTAACCCTCTTTTTGATGGTTCCATACACAAACAGAACAAAATGTAAAGCTTCAAGAATATCTTCTAGAAAAACATAAAAAATCCTTCTTCCGTCCAAGAAAAACCTACCAAAGCCCACCTATTTTTAAGTAATAATTAATATAACCAGATTTGCTATTCTTTAGGACTTCACAGAATAAAAATCTAACACATAACACATACTAACCTCTAAATAAACATCTGATTTCCTATATGGTCAAAATTTTATTATTGGACATCTAAAACTAAGGAAAGCTCTGTGAAATATTTACTTGTACTTTCCATCTTTCATAACCACTCTGAGATAAATTTATCTCAAGTACTTAGCAACTCTAAAGCATCTGTAAGTGATAACTCCCTTTAGGAACTCAACGATGTACCAATACAAAAAGTCAGGCAGAAAAATATAGCGCTGATTTTTCTGAAAATTCTCATGCACCCCAAATTATTTAAGTTATACTAGCTTAATATAATTTGCTTATCTCCACAGACCTAAAACAAAGTGCAGAGCACCTTGTACGAAGTCACCCAGCTTCAGTGTCCTGCTCTGCTGATGGACAAGAACAGGCTATTCACGGTGTGCCAGGAAGCCCCAAACCTATGTACATGGTATGACGCGATCCACATAGAGTAACCTGTAGTATTTTGTTGGCACTAATGAAGACAAAGGGAAAAAGACACAAAATTTAGGAATTGGACTAGATTTTCCGTACATTTCCTCTATAGGGCGATGTTGGAGATGGCAAAGCAAAATGGGCATTTCGTAGGTATGTTACTTTTTGCAGTAGTAACACATCTGTTTGCCCACTGGGTCAAAAAAAATGGCTTTGTATTCCCAAAAAAGTTTTTGTGAGCAAGGAGCTTGGAAATAAATCTCACTTAGCCACTGTTAAGAGCTGTATGTTAACTGACTTTTGGCATATGTGCAATAAGGAAATAAACTCTCTATTATCACCAATCCTTGGTTCACCTGGAAGAGCCTATATAGTAACTAGACTCAGCAACAGGCCTACATTTATGTGGACTATATAACTACCTAGAAAAGTTGCAGAGAAGGGTACAAAGTGAACTCTTCCAGGGACAAACCCACTGGTACCTCTCCTTTCTGAAGAATGAGAACACACACAACCCCAATCCAACAACGCACTAACTTTTGTTGTAATAAACCCTTAAAAGGTCTGGGGAATAAACAGGGAATTAATATTTGAAATCCATCCTTCAATCTGCCATACTAAGTCCTGTTCAGTAACTAAGATGTGAAAGCTAACAAGAAGTAGAAAGCATAATAATAGCAACAAGGTAATGCATTTGGCTTCCTTCCAGACTATTCTGCCGTTTCTTCAGGCCAGCCTAATTTATTCAGCTTCAGTCCAGAAGAAAATATCCTTATGAGTATCAAACTTGATCTCAAATAATGAGCCCTTCTAGGAGGTGAAGCATATCATTCCACACAGAGCTGCACCAACACAGATCAAAGCTGGCTTGACTGAGCCTGTTTGGAGAACAAAGGAGCTGCAGCCTACTGAGACACCAGGCCTTCCCAACAACATTGAGACACCGAGCTGTTCCACCAACACCAAGACACTGAGCCATCCCCCCAACACCGAGACAGTGAGCCATCCTAAAAACACCGAGATGCCGAGCCATCCCACCAACACCGAAACACCGAGCTGTCCCACCGACACCGAGACAGTGAGCCATCCCAAAACCACCAAGACACCAAGCCGTCCTACCAACACCAAGACACTGACCCATCATTAACCATCTGCTCTAGGAAGGGCCTGGGCTGGGAAACCTCTTTGGGCAAGGACAGTTCTGAATGGCTGAAGCCATTTTTTCTCGGAGCTTCGGCATTAACTACAACTTTTACAACTGGAGTTAAGGACTATTCTCTTCAGAAAGCCTAACACAGAAACTGTTAATTCTCCTGCTTTCAGAAGCTTTCAAAGATTTCCAGCAAACCACAATCCAAACACAAGCTGAAATAGCCATAAACATATAAGAGAAGATTACTTTATCGCTTAACTATACCCTGCTCTGAGATAAAATGCAGCCTCGTCTGATTTTCAAACAGACTGGCTATTGTTTTCTTGCTTGACTGGCGCAAAAGGAAAGTACATTTCACTGTGTGGCCTAAGGACAGATCCTATTCAGCACAGTTAAATATTTATTGTTTTCATCTACATGTTACAGACAAAACACCTGATCTTAAGGAACAGCAATAAGGGTGGAAAGGTCTAAAATGCTGGCTCCTTTTGTATCTTGCAATGTGAAAAGATTACCTTTTCCTACACTACCCTCTGGCAAGATCAAACACACACAAGGACATGTCCACATCATTGTACTAATCGTGGGCTACCTGTCACATAAAGATTGATCCTGCAATAATTTCCAGCATGAGAATTTTCAACGTGCACACAGAAAAACCCAACTTCAGTCAAGATTTTCCTCTAAATAATTCAGGTTTCTGGCACAGAGTTCTAATTATCCCTGGAGACATTTTTTGAAGTGCAAAAGAAAGGAGGAAGATAGGTTAATTTCCAAGATTGTAAGAAAAAGCTTCTTTATGGGGAAGAAACATGAAAAAATTTTGTAGGAACAATACTTTTTACATCATTTCTTTACCATTAATATGTTTACTCAGGTTTTTAACTAGCAAGGCACACTGAGAAGGCAGACAGCTGCCTCAGATATCTGAGCCAGCTTGTTCAGCTACTGTTGTGTAAACAACCAGAACCAGCACCATCAGTGTATCTCCCATGCAGCTGGCAACAGGCTGACTTGCAGTTCCACGAAACTGGGATGCCAGGCTGAGTTCCTTAAATCTCAGAAATGTCTCGCTTACTTAAAGCTCCACTCCCTGATGTTTTCTTTGGGGTTTTTCACTTGGGTTGGTTCACAGGTCTTAAAAGTCCTAGATGACTGACCTCTTCTAGTTGGCAGGCTTTGATGACACTCTTGTATCGGTATTCATCATAGGATACTCCAAAAATTATGTTTTCTTTTATTGTTCCAGGCATGATCCAGGAGACTTGAGGTGAAAAGGATACCCTTCCACTGTGTTTAATTCTACCCTGTGAAGGCTCCAATTCTCCCATTATCAACATCAGAAGAGAAGTCTGAAAAATTATTAACATTTGGTTAATATATCAGAGATCTGTACAACCACAAGAAATGCTAAACAAAATGAGAGTCACTCTGCTAAGTCACTTAAATGGTACATTTGTCTTGTAAAGAGTGTCCCTAGTACTCTAGGGACAGTACTAGTACTGATCTCATGCAAGCTGAAATTAGTGGAGATTTTTGCGATACATACGGTTCTGAAAGGCCTCTGAAATGAGAGAAACTTCATTCAAAGAATAATAAAAATTGTGTAAGATATCTCATAAAAATGTATAAGAGTATTAGTATTTATGGAGATCGTTATTTGATTTTTAACATTATCAGTGACTGTATTGTTTGTTCTTTGTACAACACAATTCATGTTTATAATTTTGCTAGTGTTCATAAGCCTTTTATCTGTGTTGCCTTGAAAAATGCAATTTCTTTGTTTATGTGTACACAATTACTCGCAAACTGCTCAGTGTGATCTGAATTTTCCTCTAACTGTTAACTCATTTACGTGAATACATGACCTAAGTATATTTACTATTTCCCTTCATAAAAGAATTGATTGCAATTTCAGTACTGACATGTTATAATTTCAAAGTTAATCAGTAGCTTGTAGTAACCTTGTCACACATCACTGGCTACTAGATCAAAGAATAGAATTGAGAAATACAAGGAAAAATATGTTACAGAGCCATTCCAGTGGTGTTCTTATCACTAATAAACAGTTAACAAAGTTGGGACGTAACAGCCAAAGATCTAAAAATCTGTCTAAGTCACAGTTTCATGCTGTCAAGCCCAGAGATCCTTTGACAAGTTATACAACATGTGGGGGGAGTCTCACAAGATTCTTTCCATTATACCAGAATCTGACTTTTCCAAAATGCTGAGCAAGAAGTTTCTGATCTTGCAAAGGAGAGCCACTTCGTATGTTTTGCACACTGAATGTTGAACTACTGTATCTTGTGCTATATAACAAAAATAGGAAAAAAAAAACAAACCCAAGCCTATCTAATATTGAAGGAGTATTAAAGAGCTGATGCCAGGCTTCTTACCTGTTCTAGATAAAATAAGTGTATAATCTGTTTCACAGGCCTGACAATTCCTGGAATATATAGTAACAGCCTCAAGCAACATGAAGGAAACCTTAAATTTAGAGAATGTAAAGGAAGGAGAAACTCTTTTTTTTTGGGGGGGGGGGCAGGGGGGGTTAATCTTATTTTTTTGTAAATCTTTCAGATAATGTTAGAAGCCTTTTATTTTTACTACCTTGAAAAGTGCAGATTTGTTGTATGTATATACTCACATAAATTTCTCAGTGTAATCTGAGTTTTCCTCAATTTTCTAAGTAGCTGAACAAAGGAGATATACATATGTCCTTCAGCACTTTCTAGTTGACATTTTTGTATTACAAGTATCAGCTTTAGCAATAGCCATCTGAGATGATCAGCAACATCGGAAAACTATTCTGTTAATTCAGAAGTATCACAGTAAAATGCACCTCAACATAGCAGCTTGAGGACAACCTCTTGTCCTGATTCCCTTGCTCTTTCCTATTGGTATTGTTACTGAAAAGCAATATAGAAGCCTTGATCATGTTGAAATTGATGGGTCCTTTCCCATTGACTCCAACAGACCAAAGATTTTATCCCATGCAAGTTAAAGAAGTCAGAATATATTCACCAGTAATTTGATAAATAGGAAAAGAAAAATTGCCAAACACATAATGCGTGTTTATTTTGACTTTCACATCTCCTCAGAAAACCCAGTGAAGATGAAAGACTCCTCTAATTACTTGCTGTTCAAAGTGAATAAGAGCATCATAGTTCAACTCATTTTATATTAATGAGGTTAATCAGATGTGTTATCTGCAAACTAAATGTACTGATAATATTTTGGGGTTCTAAAACGATGATTAATTTAAACCACAACTTTTCCCAGAAAACTACCAGTTTCAGCATCCCCTCCCCAGGCTTTCACGTGGGTCCCAGGGAGCCTGTCTGAGTGAGGCGTGGTGGGAGCTGGAGCACACGTGACCAGCTATACCACATGTCCAGGGCACGCATCTTAGTTACCTGGCTAACCCGTGACAGGCTTGTCAGGTTACTGACCATCTTGTGTTCCAATTCTTCCTTAAAACGTTAGCAAAGCAGGAGAAAAAAGTCTGCTTTCTAGCACACTGAGCCATCTGGATATCTATGTATGCTACATTCCCCAGTTTATCATTCTACAGGCAGGGGGATTCTCATCATGAGCATTAACTTTAGGTTTCAGTCTGCATTATTCCTGCAAATCTCCTTTTACTTCCTATGGAAAAATAGTTCTGTCATTTAAATCGCTGTTTCCTTATTAAGTCTATATCCTTGTATATACAAAAAATATCCAGGAAACTCTTTCTCATATTGGCCACAGAGTAAAAATTCAAATAACTACTGGCCATTTACAGTGAAACTTACAGTTTATTTATACTTTATCCTTCAGCCATCATTTTTACAGTGAGCACAGGATAGCAAGAATACTGTAAAAATATAGGTAACAACACAATATTATTCCTTAAAATTATTAGGACTTTCATTGAAACAACAGAAATAGGAATACCTTGCCTGCTCCAGTAGATCCAGAAACAGCTAATAACTGTCCCTTCTCAATCTTGAAATTTATATCCTGAAGAACAGGAGAAGCATGAAGGGGAAAATTGCTGAAGAAGAGACTGTTGTCAGTGTTAGGAGCTTTGCTGTTGTTGTTTTCCTGGTTTGCTTTTAGAAACAGCTCTCCAATTCCCTGCAACATACACAGATGTATATTTGTATGTACATAATAAATAAATAAAACATGCATATGCAGACATGTATATCATACGATGAACTTATGAAAATATATGAACTTACTTTCTGATGTTACTTATGCTATCTATAATGTATTTATTATATTCTTAATTATATATATTTTAATGTATGTACTGGACTTGCTCCTAAATTTGTGGACACAAACAACATTTGCCTATTATAGAACTACTTTCCAATGTTCACGCACGTCACAGGCTGACTCTGTTTTCAGACTGGCTTAAATCAGAAATAACTACTCATTACAGGCCTTAACACTTATTAAAAGGTCTCTTCCAAAGTTTCTCAGCCATGGACAATTTGATATCAGGCATTAATTACTTGCCATATATCCATGCCTGCTGACAGCTGAAGCCAGTAAAAATGAAGGAGGTTACTCTTTTTAAAAAACACCAAGGCAAAGATCAGTAAAAATGCTCTGTGTTTTAATTTAGTTTGGGTAAAAGTACTAACCTCATCCCAAAAAGCTGTTACTTTGTCCAGCTCAACCCCAGTGGTTGTTAGATTATACTCCAGGGCTTTATATTCTTTTTTCAGCAAGAAATCCTAGAAACACCATGAAAGCAGATGAGAGGAAACAGTGAGGAACAACAGGAGTATCACACAAAGCAGTACATACTTGCCAAGACCGATCACTAGCTAATATTTCTGATGGTGCTATTGCATTGTAGTGTCTTAGAGGAGGCACAAATATAGCTTACACAACGTCTTATGGATGCAGAAGGAAATGCTTTTGAAACTACCAATATTTTCACTGCTAGTGAAAACATAACCATAAATGTATTTGGTTATGGCTTAGAAAGAATAGCAAAGCTTGGCATTTCCTTTGCTTTCGCGACTTGTACTGGGCAGCATCACCCTTTTACCTTCATCCTTTTCAAAAAAACCTTTGGTGGTGGAGTAGGATGTGGAAGGTTATATTCTGGTAAACAGTGAAACAAAGCAGCTACATGCTGCTATCTCCCTATTCCAAACCCACGTGAGTTTAGAAGAGTTAGAATGATGTCTCTACCAACAACAAAAAAAAAGGCAGATAATGATCCTGGCCAGTGCAGCACTGAAATGGCGTAATTTCAAATGACACAAGTCAGCAACCCAGCACCTGTGTTAGCTTCTGGGATAATATTAGGAAAAAAGAGTAAGCCTATGCTAATGTAGGAAAGATAGCTTCTCTACTCCATTATTTTGTTAAGGTTATGCAGTCTGCAGGTACCATCTCCTCTAAATTGTCTTTTTAAATTATGTGGAACCAAGTAGGTCTATGTGGGCAATACAGTGGACAAACTAAGATATGGGGGAAAATCAGTCCTCTACAGTAAACTTGCAAATTTCGCAAGTACAATAAGTAGAAGGGAAAAAGCATGTGATAGAAAGGGCAGGAACTGAAAAACTGGAAGGCAAAACACACAGAGCTTATGCAAAAAACCAAAATGATAGCCAGGCTTTCATAACAAAGGCAGTGGGGTCATCCAGTGGAGTTGCTGGAGCAGTGATAAAGCACACTGATCCTGAAACACTTCATGGTCTCGAAAACATCGGTCTAGCTACAGGGAAAATACAATAACCCAGAGGACATATCTGGCCCAGTGAACTCTAAGCTGATGAGGAAACTAAATCGGAGAAATGTATGAGTGGTTTGTTATTTTTGTTTATGTTTCTTGTGACAAGTAAAGGGCATTGGTGTTCTGGTATTCTGTGCAGTCTGTCTATGGGGTGTATACTGAACCTGCCATATAGGCATAGAGATGATTATTTCTGAATTCCGGAGCATCGACAGAGGTAATATCCCTGAAGACAAGCGTTCAGCAAAGTGAGGGCAATGGTACGACAATTAGGCTTGCCAGTTCTGTGACAGGGCATTGGGTACACCCTTCCAGGAAATAGGAGAGACAGAATACCTCCACTAACGCCGAGGGAATCAGAGAGCGCAAGGACTGCCTACACTGCGATTCAACAAGGCAGCCTTCTGATTGTCGGACAGAAAGGTTTATGGCTAGATTTCTCAAATTTTCTGCCCAGCTGAAAATCATAAAATCCAATACCTGCTTCTAATTCTATATTAAGTTTCAGATGTCTGATCAAGATCTTTAAGTTCCATAGTAGGCATTTTTATCACACTAAAAATAATAAAATGCATGTTTTACCAAACAACTTCAACAAATATGTAAAAAAAAGCCTTAAGATTTTACCCCGCAATGGAATAAGAACTCTTTTCCTGAGCAGTGATTTTAAAACAGCAGATAAAACAGACAGAGTTAATGAGAACTCACCCTGATTTGACTCTGCAGATAAGCCTCTCATGCTGGTATATGAGCAATTGATCTCAGTAGGTAAGGTAGGTAATAATTATTTGCCCGGTACCTTAATTATGTTTACTACTCATAATGAATGAGATGCATATTTGCATAAGATGCACAATCTCCTGCTGTTCTTGCCACTAGCAGCTAGGAAAACAGATCTGTGACTGCAACTACTGGAAGCCTTGCTACATAAAGCATACACTAATCTTGTACTTTCTTTTCTGAAGGAAAAACATCTCTTAAGAACCACAACTCATGGAATATTTTTATTAAGTTCCTTATTCTGAAATGGGAAGAAATAACTAAACACCACTGTTTCAAAAACAGCAGTGTGCAGGTAGCATTAGACTCCTGTGGTTATGCTGCCTGGGGAACCATATAACAGTATCAAGATTTATAATGACATTTCATGGTGTGTAGTCAAAGCAACATAGTATATTCGGAAAGTCTGCATAAATGCTGTGCGCTTTTGTTGATCAACTGACAAGATAACATGCTATAAAGAATCAGCTTACGTACTTGGGAAGATTTTAGTGTATGTACCCTACCTGTATTTTATTTATTGCTCCAATAGAATCATACCAGGTCTGTACAGACCCAGGAAACTGCCTGGTCACTGCCATTCGAAGAACAATGCAGAACGAAATGGTGGTAAATATTTTTCGGAGAGTAATTCCTTTAATCACAGCATATGGAAGCACAGCTAAAAACACCACAAAAAAGCCTGAAAAGAAGAAGGCTGAGCTGTTGAAGTATCTCACATAAGCAGCTTTCCGTGTTAGCTTCAGTTCAGTTCTGTTAAAAGAACAAATACAAATAATTAGTATATGATTCCACAGTTCACATCTTACAAACATTTTGGATAGAACAATTAACTCAGAGGTTCATTCATCCTTGTTATTTCCTAGGACTGCAGTTAAAAAGCAAGATTCAAAACAATTTTTGGACCTAAAAAATAAATTGAGTCAAGTTTTGGCATCCAATGTTCAGAGATGTCAGACAAAATAACAGTGATCTATGCCATGATTTAGACACTTCATAAACCACAAGCCTCTACAATTCTTGGCACAACCATTGTTAAGCATCTAGTGCTGTGGTATATGATACACTCCAGAAGCATCATCCCATACTCATCTGGTCATCTAGATACATAACTCCCCTAGAAATAAGATACTTTGAAATGCCAGATTTGCTATACATGACCATTAAAAAAACTAAGAACAATCCACAATACAATTATAGTGTCACCTCCCAGAGCACCCTACTAACAGCTTCACCCGTGAAGTAAGGTATCAGTTAACCGCAGTTTGAAGAGGTGGAAGGCAGGGAGTCCGCTCTCCCCTTTCCTTTCTCCATAGAATCTCAGTCTACGGAGTAGCTTCCTGACTGCTGTGCAGTCAGGAATGCAGCTGGTGATTACTCTTAGCTGCTTCCACAATGTCTCTGCATCTTACAGCAAGCTATTAAATAAAAAGAGAAATAATCCAGGGAGCGTAATTCATTTTCTGAGTTGATAGCTCTGACTCACAGTGCTGAAGCTTTCTGTGGACTGCTCTCGTTTCGACCCCATTCAGCATGCATTCCCCAGGTGCCCTGCAGCTCAGCTTTGCCTGAACAGAGGTATCTCTGCTGCAGTGAGAGAGCAATTGCCCTGCTGCGACAGCAATAAACTGGGGCTAGAGATGGAGCTAGACCCGAAGGTGCCCATCCATGGGGTGAGTACTCTAACCATGGGGATGCTGTGCTGAAATTCACAGTCATGGTGGTGACGGTAATACCTGGTGTTGCAAGGCTGAGCACCATAACCTTTCTGTGTCTTCTGGTATTGAGCCAGTGTCTGCATGTGAAGTCCGTCCAGGAATTTAGAGCTGTGTGGAACCCCCTTTCAGCTCTACACTACGCATGCATGAGACTTCCACATGCATCCAGCATCCTACCAACTTCTGTCAGCCAAAGTGTCCTTAAAAGTCCCTGACAGAAAACCTGAGCTCAGTCCACTTTTGGAGCAGGGTGCCTAGCACTGCTTGTTAAGTCACAAGAGAGGTCTGAAGAAAGTAGCCAGGCACTCCAGTCACCACCACGGTAGTGGCCACTGCCCTGGAGAAAGGGCCTCGTAAGTCCCTCCAAAGCTTCTATGAGACTGTGGGTGGCAGCACTGAATAGGGACAACAAAGATTTTTGGGCTTGGTGCTTGTGCAGTCCCACACCGTTGGCTGGGTAGAAACTACCAAAACTTCCCCCCAGTGCTGAAGCACGCAGCCACTATGCCAAAGAGGGAGAATCAAAGCACTAACCCTTTTCAGTTTGCTCCCAAGTACCAGTCACAAGCTGACCCAGCCACAAGCAAAAGTTTTCCAGAGGTGGGTCTGTCTGTGATACAGCTTGGGAGCTCTGTAAATTAAGCACTCATTTGGGACAGGTCTTGCTGATGCAATATGGGCACTTGGAGAGAGATGTAAGGGACGCTATGAGCCTCGTGCATGTATAGAGTGCACCAGTGTATGTCTGCTTTTGAAGTGATGCTGCAGGAATCAGTACAAATACATGAGCTTGAGATCCTTTGCTTTATGTAAAGATGTATCTTCTGCTGACAAAGTATAGACGCTTCCAGTCTTGGACTTCACCTTCTCCAGTGCTGTGCTATGGTTCAGGGAACAGTTCGGTGTTGCGGGTTTTTAATTCTTTCAATACATCGCATAGCCCATAGGAGTGTAGGTATGTTTATTCAGATACCTATTATGAACAGTTATTATCAGTACAGACTTCAGAGGGCACACAGGAGCCTGCCCATATTGGTCCCTCTGAAGTGTCACAGTTTCCCGGGGGAGCTTGCCTGTGGCAGTGTTACACCTGGAGGACAGCCAGCCCTGGCAGCTCAAATCTACCAGAGTAAGGGCACAGGTCTATCCAGTTCATTAGAGCTGATTAAATGGGGTTGCATCAGAAAATGCCAGCATGCAGAAGCAGTATGGTAATGACTGAGTTATAATGCACCGTTGCTAAAATACAGGCAAGGCTTCATGCACAAGGTCTTGATTCCTACCAGCTTAAAAAGCCACCTGGTTGGGAGCCCTTGCAGTGCTGGCTCAGCAAGCAAAATTCAATTGAAACTCTTACATTCCAGGCTTGACCTGCTAATGGTGATGTCTTCACCAAGTGACCTGTTGGATTACTCAAAAAAATATGGTATTTTGGTGCAGACAAGTAGAAGAGAGATACTTTGATCTTGTAATATAGCTAGCATTCTTGTCTTTTAAAAATACATGCATAGCATAATAAAAATTGAATCCCATCATTACAAAATTCAGTATAAATTATTGTAGAAAATACAGATCATAAAATTACAGTCCTTTTTCCAGGTTTCTGTGAGCATTTTTTGGACTAAAATTTATTTAATTCGTTTCTACAGTATTTACTCACAACATGTGGCCTCAAATTTCCTAAAAGCAATGCATGTGACTAGTGACACCAGGGGACTCCTAACCTAGTTCTATCCCCAAGCTGGAACTACCAGCCTGGATTCAGACTGAGTTTTCTCTGATCATTTATAGTAAATCATTACAAATTTTAAGATCTTCCTCATTCTAAAGGTAATGAACACTTCACTTTCCCTGGACTGTCTTTCAGAAGGCAGTGAACAAGAAGGTGCTTGTGTAATAATATCGTTTGAAGTCTTTTATTTACATGATAACATGATGCTTACATTTCTTTTATTTTCATTTACTTTCCCAATCACACACCTGGCATGGAATTTTAATTCTCTGTAAGGGACTAAACAAAAACATGGGACAGCTTTAGTGCAGCGTCACCCATCAATCAATATGTCACTTCTCCTCCCTTCCCCCAGGAGTCCCTGTCGGTAACAAAGACCTCCTCCTCATAGCTCTCACCTAACTAGGTTAGCTCTTTTACCTCCTTTCTGCTTCAGGCCTGGTAGTTCCAGTTCAATCTCAATATTAATTGAAGAGATAAGGATTATACAAGGCTATCTACAGACAATAAATGTTAACGCAATCGTGCAGGATGAATACATGAAATTGCACTACTTTAATCCTTTCACAGATTGCATGTAACATTTAAAAACAGCTTTATTGCATTTCTCAGAAAATGGCTGCAGAGAACTCATACTGTTTCCTCCACCACAGAATAGGAAAGTCTGTAAAGCCTTAAGCAACCACCATCACAAAAGGGCTTTTTATCGTAAGTTGAGGATAGGATAAGCCAGAAACAAACACAGATGCCACAATTGTTTTATCTGCGCAAGCTAACCAATGAAATATCATTATAACAAAT
>Ga0181612_166826_pt1 | contig 13719 bp, 6 predicted proteins | sample HoacroProtozoa21_FD_119630 | JGI IMG/M metagenome (GOLD analysis project Ga0181612, IMG submission 119630) | Hoatzin crop microbial communities from Cojedes, Venezuel. Combined Assembly of Gp0051906, Gp0051904, Gp0051908 | reverse complement strand
TTCCTTTGTTTCTTTCTTTTTTTATTTCCCTGTCTCTTTTTATTTCTTTCTCTCCCTCTATCTTCTTTTTCTTTTAGTTTTTTTAAATTGTTTTTTTTCCTCTTTCTCTTTGTCATCCATCTTTCTGTTTCTTTTTATCTCCCTTTCTTTTCTTCCATTTCTATCTTTTGTAAAGGAAAGAGCACTTTCAAATTAACTAATTTAAATTAGGTTTCCATTTAATTGACTACAGCCAGGATTAAAGCAGGGTATTTTTCTTACAAAATTCAGAAAAAAATAAAAAAGTGTATTTGTCAATTGCTGCCTATTTGCCATGGTGAATTCTGTGGCGCATGTTGATACAGAGAGAGCAGGGGATTGTTTTCCAACATTAGTAACCAGAACAGATGAGCTTTTCAAGGTTGTTGCTTCCCTTAACTCTTCAGGAAAAAAAAGGTTGAAAATTCATACAAATCTCATTAACTGTGAACACATTTGCCTTAAATAAACTTTCATCATTTGCCTTGAAGTTTTTCAATACATTTTTGTTCAAGTTGTATATAGACATCCAAACTGAGGTTACCTACATTTTTTCTTTCTCTCTAAAATGTTGCATTTGAGTTGTTCTCTTGTCTTCCTGAGGACAGCAACATGCAATGAGATGCGTTATGTCTGGTTACATTGTTTTATGTCTTCTGGAACTCTTTATTGCTGCAGGTTGGGGTTTGGTTGGGGTTTTCTTTTAACTACCTTGTTTATTTTTATTCTAGCTACACTGTAATGTATCACTCCTAGTCAATGTTTGCAAGCTGAAGCATACACGTGTCACAAATCCTGACAGTAAATAATTAAGGTATTTAAATAAACGTGTGTTTGTATGGTAGTTTTGTGGTTGTACAAATTTGTAGAGCAAGATCTTATACTGATCTATAATTATAACTGCCACTGACTAGCATGATCCTTACTGAGTCAGATTAATTTACACATTAAGCAGCCATCTGTAGAAATTTTTGTAGTACCTTGTTCACAATGCCAGGACTCACACGAGGATTCAAAAACTAACTTGGCCTCTAGGGTTTTGTTTTTAGCACTGCTATTGGATACATTTGTGTGAACAAATTATTCTAGACACTGACACCTTGTACTATTTGTCACCATTTTATGTCATGATCAACAGAGTATTTCTAATATTTTGCATACATAATGATATAGCAATCAGTAAGCTAAGAACAGTATTTTATGTATACATTTCTGTATATGTATATTTTTTAAAGTCCTTGACTCTGTGCTAAAAATCTTTGCAATACCTGTGAACCAGAACAGATTTGTCATCATCTGTAGTCATAAAAGATAAAAATACAACATATTTTGGCTACAGTAAGAAACATATTGCAAGCCTGTTGATGCTAATTCTCTAAAAAAAGGATAACAACTGCAATGTACTGTGTAAGAGTGTTCTTATGCATGAGTGTTTTGTAAGTAAGCACAACTTGTGTGCTATAAAGGGGCGATAACAAAACCCACTTTACCTGATACAAAAATAGATTGTAAGAACTAAGTATAAATATGGTTTGTAAACCCAGTTTTCTGAGATGAACAGTGTGTTCTTCAGTTATCTTCAATCAAATGGGTGAACAAGAGAGCAGCTGGAGTTAGAAAATGAAGGTTATAGTTCCCATTGCTATCATCAACATGCTCTGTAATGGGGAGCAAGTCACTTCATTGCTCTGCTATGCTTTTTCCTTTCTCCCTTTTGTCTGTTTTACCTGTTCGGACTACCAGCATTTCCAGACAGAAGAGAGTCTTCTAATTCTGCTAAAGCACCTGGCACCATGGGGCTTTAATCCACACTGGGGGCTTTGAGCATTATTGTAATACTTGTAAAAATAACTCTAACAAAACAGCAAAAGCACAATCACCTGCCAAATTCAGTCACAAAAATGGGCTCCCTAATATGTAGAAGTGTTCTAGTGTGCAATAAAATATTCATGATACTGAGGCCAAGAAAGTCATGGATATTCATGGAATAGACCCAACAATAATATATTAAGTCACTTTCCATCTTAGAACAGGGCTTTTAAGCAGAGGTGGAATGATTTAGGGTAAATCCATAATATTTAAGAGGTTCTAACTCATGGCAAAATAGAATCCAGTATGCCCAATTTCTGACTCAACAGTATGTGAATAATGGTAGCAGGAGTCAATCCAAGCTAATTAAATCTGATTAACAAATACACTGGAAGAAATCAAGCTAATTTGTACACACATGCACACACAGAATAGCTTATGCCAGTGAATAATTGGCTAGCTCTTACTAGTATTTCCCAAAAATATCAGCTAATCACAAGCCCAAGGACAGTAACAGACATCCTAGTTACTACAGTGAAGAGGAGGATCAGACCAAATCAGCCAGCAGCTTTTTCCCAGATTCTTAGCTGATCTTCTGGTCAGATGCAGATTCTTGGGAAAGACATCTAAGAACAGGCCAAATGGACGATCGCACAGTAGAGCTTTCTAGGTTGTGATTCAGTGGTTCAGTCTTTCCATGCCTCCAATCCAATGTGTTAAACAGCGACCAGTAGGGATTTTCTTCAAAATAATTTACATCCCTTTCTGAATTGATTTTACTCTTGTTGTCTGCAGCAACCTGTGTTAGTGACATCCACAATGGCAAGCTGTATGAAAAATCACTCTTTTTGTTGGTTTCTTTTGTTTGTTTAAAACATATCATCTGATCATTTAATTAGAATACCTTAATTCTTATTTCATCAGAAATATTGAATAATATTATTTCCTACTTGTTTTCTCCCCATCTATGGTCATATGGGCATCTCAGTTATATTTTACAGAATTAATTCTAAAACTAACTTTTTTTCTATTTTTCCCTTCATACAGAGACCAATCCAGCCCTTCAATAATTCTTTTCTTTAACCAGACATTTCCCTATGTTTTTTGTGCAGCTAGCACAGCCAGAATGGCACACAGTATTTGAGAGGAGTAACACAAACCCACAAAATGGCATGACCATTTTTTCTGTTTTGTAGGCTTCCAATAATTCCTAATCCCCCAACAACTGCTAACATTATGTTTTTCTTTCAGACTGATCATGAGCACAGCTATGAAATTTTTGGAGGACTATCCACAACACTGTCCACTTCAGACCGTTTTATTCATATATGAATTGAATGCCCTGCTGGTAGTAAGTTTTCAAAGTAAATTTTGTGAATTATATTGTTCATAATATTATATGTTACTGGAACTTTTTTACATCACTATTCACCTACCTTCCCAGATTGTGTAGAAATTTGTTGAATAACTCATGTTCCAGTATCAGTCCTTAAAGGGTCCTCTTAGGAAAATCCCTCTATTATTAAAAGCACTCCTGCACCTTGTTTCTGCCCTTTGAACCAGTGTACAAAAACACTTCTTCCTATTCCAGAACAGCTTATTTTCTTTAAGAAGCTCTGGTGAGAGAACTATTGTGAAGAGAATGAGCAGGCCATGCCTTTTCTTAATGATTCTCAATTAATTCTGCCTAAGTACATAAAGCAGGAATTTCTCTATTGGTCTTCCTAGATCTACTAACTCTATTTTATTTGCTTTGGCACAAAAAATCTAGCTGACAAATCTACAGTTGTACAAGTCACACCTGGAACCTAGATACTGACAATATTTGACACTTTTATTTCCTAAGACATCAGCATTGATTTAAGTAGCAGTCTAGGCACTACGGTTTACTGAGCATCTATTTCATATTTGTAGCCCTTTAAAACTCCTGAAGAACATCTGCAAATGTGCTACCTTGTGTTTTAATGGTTTATTCTTAAAATTCTTCTTCTGGTGCTTCACTCTGAGGCTTGATTTCTCTTTACCGTTCCCCCTTCTTTATTTCTCCATTTCCTTGGGCTCTTTTTTTGCCTCGGTCATGTATAAAGGTTGATAAGGATTCCATAAAATTTTCTTTGTATTAATATTAATCATGTTAATATTTGGCTTGTGTTATTTATTACTTTCCTCATCTGGCAATTACTTTCACTTTTGATTTCAAAGAAATTGTACTATGAAAAAAATCCTTTACTCTGCAGTTTAACCAGGTTGATTTTATCATATTTTCCTTCAATCTTTTTTTTTTTTTTGTCTTCTTGGTGATGTATACTTTACTCTCAGCCACTTGATGGTGAAAACTATGAAATAAAGTTGGTGATCAGAAGAGGCCTCTTGCAATATAACTTATGCTGAGGGTTACGACCTGGTAATGTCACGAAACCTTCAGAGCTCTGCTTGATATTCATAAAGTGATACTACAGAAGCACTTACCCGAGAGTGTGGTGGTGGCTACTGGCACTGTCATCTGTGTTTTGTATATTCTGGGCACAGCAGACTGTCTGTGCCTTGTGATGCTGGAGAGGCTTCCCTCCCATATAGTTCCCTCCATGCCTCAGCATTGTGGTTGCAACCAATTTTATGTTTGCTTGGACTAATTCTACTCACAAATCTCAGTAGAAGAGATTTGCTTTGAGAAAATCTCCCTATAAGATTGAACAGGATGTTTGTGAGAATTTTCTTTTCATCAAGACTCACATCCAGACTTACAGAGGGTAAGCTAGGATTGCATAATTTTTTTCAGTATTCAATTTATTCGAAGGCTGTTTGTCATATTCCCCTTCTTGTTGTATGAGATTATGACTGTGCATGTTAAATGTGATGCTAATTTAGAAGCAGACTGGAACTAAACAAAGAAACTAAGGTTCATAAGGATAATATTTACAAGCTACTATTTTAATATACAAATTGAGTGGATGATTATGAAATATGTAGTATATCTTCCTTGAAAATCAACTTCTTACAGAATATCTCCTTTGGAAATAATTGTTTACAAGGTCTTCTCAAATGTCGTATGACATGCCCCTTGGGGCTGGCCATAGAGAATGGTAAATAGATCTAAGATAAAAAATGCAGTGTGAAAGAAATTCTGCCCATGATTAAACAAAAAATTGGCTGGCAGAGTTTTATTTCAATTCAAAGATTATTTGAGACAAAAACTTAGATATGGTATAAAAAATCTCATTAGAACCTTCTCTTCTGCCCAAGTCTATGAGTTAAGATAGAATAGAAGGGAGGATGTGTGAGATCACCTTTTCTTTATGGGAAGAACTATCAGGTAAGGACTGATACAGCTACTATGAATAGGGAACATAGCAAACTTCAATACAGTGATCTGACAGGACCGATTTTCGTAACAGTAAGTGTGGTATCCCAGTTTATGCAATTCCAAATTATTTGGGGAAGGTTAAACATTCTTGTGATATACAAATAAGTTTAACACACAAAACTGTACTTACTGTCGTTACAAGACTGACAATTATCATCACACTTACAACACAATTTCCAAAAATTCTACACTAATTCCAACTATAGCTATAATAACACTACTGGGTATTCCCACTATTTGTTGGCTGTATTCTGCACAGCTGGTCTGCTTTCCCCTCTATGAGGATTTCAAAATATTCATGTGTGTGCTTTAATCATGTATCTCTACACTTAAGCAAAAGAATACTAATAAAAATGTGCACAGTAACATGAAAAGCTTAACAGTTGCCTGGAGAGTTAAGGAACACATTTCCAAATGTACATTACCCTTTGCATAGCCTGCTTTCCTAAAATACAGCTTGTCATACAGGATTCAGAGGAGTTGTAATTTGCAGGACCTTCTTTTAGGGTATGGAATAACTATTTACACAGTCTCCAGTCCAAAGCTATCAATGGTTTAGTCTCTCAGATTTCTCAGAAGAAATAAGTTATAGCAGGATCAAGCAATTGACCCAGGAACTAAACAGGATTTAAGTTCATCTAAAATTACAGCCCCCAAGGCCTATACTCCAACCCACCTCGTCTAAGGAATACCTAAAATTTACTATGTGCCCGCTTAAGGCATTGCATCAAAGCGTGCCTTCCGGATCCAACTGTCGTTCTTTGGGTATGACTGTCAGAGTTTGGTGCCTCACTGCAAAAGCAGGGTAGGTCGGCACCTCTGCACAGATAGACCTGCAGGCATCACAAGTACTTGCAAGACAAATGCATAGTATTAGGGAGTTCAAGTGCTGCTTAGACATTTTGCTGAAGTTTTTGTGTTACAATTTTGGATTTATATACCCAACATATTGGTTTTGCTGAGAGTATCCTTTCTTTAAATCTGATCTAAAGCCAGTCTCTGCTCACTGGAATCCCTGAAAACTCAGAAACAAGTTTGCACCAGTATGACCCAAAACAATTACTTAAATACAGAACAGCAGAGTATATAGTGTTACCTATATTAAGTATGGCCAAGAGCAAGGAAATATTGCAGATGCAGGTGAGTTATCCTGTATCTGGAGGAAAAGTAGCAAGATTTGAAAGGCTACTTCTGTGCTTCTTTGCCTGGCAAATATCTTCCATGTGATAATATTTGAAACCACGGTTTCAGGTTTATTAACCACCTCGTATGCCAGTAACCATTACTTTTACTGGAAAGTTAAAATATGGGGAATGTTTGAAGAGTAAAACTAGGAAAGGTGGTCCTAATCTAGGTAAATTGGGAGGACAAACTAAAATTTTAAAATATATACAATCTGAAACCAGATGACTCAGAGGGAATATAATTGTAATACATAAAATCTAATATGCTGCAGACGCAGTCAATCTAGGTTACTCTTTTTCCCCTAACACAAATATTGCAACAAGAGGACATACTGTAAATTGAAATTACAGGAGAACTCTAACACACGGGGAAGCAATTTTTTCCTTAACTAAAAAATATTCTGCAAGACAAATGTACAGAAAAAAACCCACTGCAGTCTTCCAGAAACAATCAAATGTTATTATACAGGAAAGCTGGGATAGACAAGTATACCTGAATTTGTCAGCTGTTTTGCATTAATTCCATATTTTTTAGGCCATTACATTTTTTTAATACTGTGCATACCTGTAAACAGAGCAGTTCAATTGTGTGGCTATTTGGAGACACGATAAAGAATTACCATGAAAAGAGAAAATATAAAGGGTTGTGTGAGGGAGATCATATTTATTTTTTGGAATAAAATTTATTTGAGGAAACTAAGAGTATGGCTACATGGAAATGTGCAGACAGCCACAGCCTTACTCAGCCTTTGCTCTAAGCTAGCTGAGAACACACTAGATTTGGTCCAGCACCGTACAACCATACAGTGTGTTCAAGGTAGAAAGTTCTGCTGCGAGATCTGTCTGCATCCATCTTTGTAGACATGCCCTAAGTGAAGGAAAAAAAGGAAAAAATTCTCAGTTTGCGCACACTCTGTGAAAAATTCCTAGAGCTCGGCAGCTAAACTCTCCAAGGATTCCTCCACATTAAACAAGCTCTATTCTTGGGCTGAGCAGGACTCACTGAAATTTTCTCTGCAGTTGTTCCTCCTACCATCTAGAGGCAGGGAAAATGCTTCTCCCAGGAGGCTGCAGTCTACTGCCTGATATTTGGGGAAGGATAAAAAAAAGGATGCCAAACCCAGAACTGTTGGTAACTGAGGGACAAGGCACACGTGAGGGCCTGGAGGCACACATGAGAGGCTGGAGACCACAGTTGTGGTGAGAACATTAGGTACGGAGAGCAGAAAGGGGTGGCACCCAGCCAGGCTGCCCAAAGCCACGGACCCCAGGAGCTATGGCCACCATAGCGCTGCGCATGGGCCCAGTCCAGACTCTGAGCGTGACTGCTGCCAGCAGCTGGCTCTGAGACTCCCTCACACATGTGGGCTTTCTTCCCCTTTCCCTCTATGCTGGGCAGGTGATGGAGTTATCGTGCTCGTAGCTGTGCTTGTGGCTTAGGTAAAGGCACTACTGCAGGGCCCTGAGGGCTCTCACAGGCCGTACAGCCCCTGCATGCCCTCCCCTGGGGCTCTCCCCACCCTGCCCATGGCCCAGGGCCCCATTTCAGCCCTCCAGGGCCTTCTGTCTCAGCCCCAGCTACGCCGCAGCTGTGCCAGCCAGCCATGGGACCTGCCACACAGTGCCCACGTGCGGGCCTACATCCCAGCCTGGCCTCGACCCAGTCCCATTCCCAGGGAGATGTCCGATGCCTGGCGTGGGGGCTGCCCCCAGCCTGCCTGTTGCCTGGCTGGGGCATGGGACAGATCCTGGCTGCCCAGCCCTGCCCCAGGGACCCCCTGTAGCCCCAGTCCCCAGGGAGCTGCCAGCAGGTGCCATGGCTGTTCTGTGCATCAGAAGGTTTGTAGGGTAAGACCTCTGCGTATTGACCATGCCTACAGTAGGACCATTTTTTCAAAAGGATCCTAGGGCTGATGAAGTATTCGCAGCGATCTCGTTAATCAGAGCTGCAGCTTTTCAGCAGTTTCAGGTGTGTCTGGTACACCCTGCCATTTAAGCATGCATCCAGGCTCATACCTGCTCATGAGCCACCTTGTAAATCCTTCAGCCAGTCCTAAGCAGGGACCTTGGCTGAGCACAGAGCATCCAATAACAACGACACCAACACCACAGGCACTACAGCCACAGATTTTCAGCCAGGCTACAGCTGGCATCTTGGTGAAGAAGCACAGTCATGGGTGCAGTGCTTAAACATGCTTTCCACTTATGTTGTATAAGGAAATATAAATATCAAGTAAATGCCTCATTTTCCAGTATTTATCTCTATTAAAGTAATTTCTAAGAAACACAGTCATTACCCACAAAAGAGAAAAAAAATGACCAAACTTTATAGACTGTAAACCCTTTGTAACATCATGCCTCCACTGCTGTTTATGAAGGTAAGCCTCTACTGAAACAGTAAACTGATTTAAAGAACAGATGATGTCAGACGATTGTCTCTTCTTCAAAACTCTATAGAAAGGAAATGTTTTTTCAATTAGTTAATTGATGGAAATTTATTGTTAACATTTGCTAAGTAGAAATTTGACAGAAGTTTCCATTTATTTGTCCTACATGTCTCATGGACTACTGTCTGAGGAACAACATGCATGGAAAAGCATTCAAGAAGCACCTGGAAGAAAAGAGCAAAGACCTAAGCTTTTACTCATATGGTTCAGGAAGCAGGGATTGAGTAATGCTATTTTCAAGTCCATTTGTGGACACCCAGCAAAAATTTAAAAAGACTATTCAAGAAATGGTCTGCAGCAAAAATATTGATAGTTCCTAAAGAGCTGCAAACACAAGGACACATGAGATATAAAGGGATTCAAATTAATACTGTCAGACCTTTAGTAAAACTGCACCTTTACCCCTTTCTATTGATTTTTTTAGCTATGACAAATGTCAAATCAGCAGTGTTTACTATTAGTAGAAAGGGAATTTGAGTTTTTGAGTTCATATGCACAGATGTTTTATTTTTGATTTAGGTGACTATACCCACTGTCTGTCAGTGGGATGAATCTGTGGAAGTATGGATCTTGGCTGTTCTATTTGTGTGAACAGAACTGTGATCTGCCACACGGACATGCACAGCAGTCCAAATTTAGCTAGCCTACATTCCAGTACCTGTGTTTCCTGCTAGCTGCAGGCCTTCAGGGGCACCTAGTCAGTGGGAAACCTTAGATTAAGGAATTTACGTGGAATTGAAGCCATCCGAATCTGGGCCAATGTCTCATCATTACTGCATCTGTAGAAGTGCTTCTCAGGAAATTCATTCTACCTATTTGTTTTATTCAGCTATTTTGATCATTTATGTGCACTGGTTCATTCCCCAAATTGACAGTAAGATGTAATAATCACAAAGGCAGCATGGTAAATAACAGCAATGTAGCACAGCTCAAGTCTTCAAAAAAAATTCCTGCACATTCATTAAATATCTTGACAGTATGTTCTGCGAAGCTGGTAAAGCCACTAAGGTGGTGATGTTTACAGCAACATGGCTAATCAATGCACACACATCTTTTCCTGCAAGGTTGCTCAAAGTAATTATTAACAGTGATACAGGGAATTAGAAAGCAAAATTGAAAAATAACAAGTGTCAGCTACAAACCACTCAAACATAAGGACAGCAGGGTACGGAAAATTCTTGGCTAGAAGATACTTTCTTCATGGGAGATTTTAGATGCTCATAAATCTGTTGGGAAACAGATATATCCAAGCATGCTGTGTCAAAGAGAGAATTTCACCATTTGCAAAAAAAGACAAAACTGCCCTAGATCCAATTCTTACTGAGAGGATGAATTTGCCTGAGGATATGAAAATAAAGGAATATCCTGGAGCCAAGGACCATAAACTGTTTAAATTTAGTATTGCAAATGACGGATCCATTGCAAAGCACAAAGACAAATGAACAAACTTATATTAAGGCATCTAAGCTAAGTTCTTGGCCATTTCAAAGTCAATATCAATGTTGCCATTGACTCCAGGAGGTCCACAATTTAATTTCTGATTAATTAAATGCATGGAAGATGAATGAGGAAGGATATTAAAATCTTCCTCTTTTCTACTGCTCTTAAACAAAGAAGCAGCTAATATTGCTTCACAAGAAAATAGCCTGAAGTTTGGTAAAAGAAATACAAAATTCTACTGAAATTATGATAACTAGGTTAGATTACTTTATAGCAAACAGAGCACCTTCTATCATTGTAGGATAAAAGTTGTAAAAGAAAAGAATAAAAAAGAAATGTTTAGGGGCTGTGAGAACCAAAAAGATTTAAAGTGTTCCTAAAACTTCTAATGAGAAAGAAAGTCCTTTCAATAGAAAAGGAAGATTATATTAATAACAATTCAGAATTATAAAGATGATGAACTATTATTTTAAAATATGCCCTTAACAATAATAAAAATGAAAAAGAATGAAAGACAGTAAAGATAAATGCGAACAATTAACAAAGAGGGCTTAGTATTAATTGACTCTTACAAAAGAGCAGATAAGAGAACATTTCACAGATTTGAACACAGCTGAGTCAGCCCTCCTTAATGTTATTGTCCTCTGATATTAGGAGATTCTACAAACATGTTTTGTACAATTGACAAATATTTGCTGAAAAGCCACTAGAAGAAAGGAGCAAGTTTGTCTACAAGAAAATTGCAGGAAGCCTAGCGATTACCTTCTACTTAGATTAATCACTGAAGTCTTTGTCCTGGATGTCATGGCTCAGTTTAGGTATCCAGAGGCACACATATGTCTTTCTGAGAGTCAAACCTGATAAAAAAAGATAAAACAAATAATAAATAAGCCTCTTACCCAGGCAGGAACAGTTAAGAGAATGGCTGTAAGGAATAAAATTTGACAAAGTACTCAGTGTAAGTTAGAATTGCTAGGTATCTCAGTGCGTCAAATTTAGGATCAAATAGAGGATCAGGAGAATGCCACTGTGAAAAAAGAGCAAAATCACGAAGGAAAGTAGATAATTCCTAAAAACTGAATCTTTCCAGATATTCCTTTAAATAGAGTTCAGTAAGAAACCACGATTCCATCATTTACACAATGATGATGATGATGATGATAGCTTATTTCTCTGCTGTCTTTATGTCTGTAAATAGATTTAGTTCCATCTTTTTAAAAGGAACTGGTCTTTGCCTTGTCTTTTAACAGCCTCTCTTTTCTTATCACTTAAGGCATTAACAGTCAGGAAACTGTTAATCTGCAGAGAATGATTTCGTTTCATAAACATTAACAGTATATCACCACTTCTTTACTGGTTGACTTACTGAGGGGGAAATTTAATGAACTCTTCACTTGGTTTTGTTATCCACATTTTGTCTTGGTTTAAAATGTAACAAAACACACACAAAATGCTCTTCCACTTTTACAGGTGAGGAGGTTCCTCAGCTCAGTATGATCAGATGCCACTTTCACAGGAGCGACATTGAACCGAAGTGGCAGCAGCTCCCAGCCTCAAGAAAAGCCACCGCAGGAACCAAAGGGGACATGCTTTCCACCCCCAGCTCATCCTCCTCCCTGAGGCTGTAACAGAACTATAACTGTGTGACAAGAGAAGAGACAGGTATGTTTGTATTTACTAGCATCTATTATGGAGACACCTACTCTCTTGATCTTGCATTCCTCCACCTCAGGCTCTTCTGGTAGCAGGACTAATCAAGCTCTTTCATTTGGAAACCCCTGCTATAATTTCACTGCAGATGGAGCAGAAAGAAACACTCCTTGAACTGGAATTTTTAAAATATTGTGGTCTGCAAACACAGCAAGCAATTCTGACAAATTCTTGGTCCCCTTCAAGCCAAGTTCATCCAATCCAAATTGTAATTACACGTAGCCAGGAAAGTCATTCTGTACCCATATTAACTTGGACTAATCTTGAAAAACAGTTCTCATAGAAACACAGGTGCTCGGTTTGTTGGTTTATATGACAATGTGTAGAAGGATTGCAGATAAATAACACTGGGACTCAAGTAAACCTTCCTCCAGAAATTATCTAAAATATGACAAAATAAAGGTGACAAAGTCTTTGAGATATTAAATATGAAAGACCTTTCCAATTTACTTACAGCTTTCAGTATAAAGGATTTATTAGCAGTTCCTATCTTTATGGTAAATGATGCATAAATGATGGCAAAGGTGTACAAGAGAACTGTATAAAGACTCTTGCAGAGTGAATAAATTGGTTGAGTGCCAGCTTTTCTAAGGGTGAATAGTTCCAATGACTTGTTTAGGGCATATCATGCAATGATGGATGTAAAATTACAATACTTTTAGAATGCCAGCAGCTCAAGGGAAGATTCCAAATTTATGAGGGACAACACTCTTACTCTAATAAACCAAACACGTGGCCTCAGCCTCTCCCTGCAGGAAAATAATTTTTCTATTCCAAGCCAGGAGAGGTGGAACAGAGCATCTTGTATGCACAAAAGGTCAGTTTTACTGTATAAAGCTGAAGCTCAGTTGAAGACCAGACAAAGACTTATTTTTTTGTTTTCATAGTTGTACCTGTGTATTTTTAAGGCAGTCATTTCCACACATAATAATGTCTTTTTGAAGACACACCCCAGCGTTCCACTGAACCTTCTGCAAAATTCCCGGCTTCTCTTGCACCATCGTCCGTTGCCATTTCCACAGGGCTTTTGAAATATGCATAGGGAAAAATGTCAATTCAAATTCAAAGACAGAGAATACCTTTTTTGATGAAGCATCCTGTATATCATGTACTAGCTGGAGGTGTTCTCTGTTGCTTGACAGGGAACAATGACATGACAAGCAGGGAGAGAAGGAGCTTTTAACCAGTTTAATGTGCAGAGAGTTAGCACTCACTGAAACGCCATTTGCCTGTTTGCTATTTTTTTTAAGTATGTCTCTTTCCTTTGACTTGTCATTACTCCTGTAATATACAATTTTGTCTTCTGTTTGTAATTTTCTGCTGCAGTGATTCCAAAGGTTCAAAATAATCTCCTTCTATCTTACTAGAAACAAGATAACGGAACATGTATCTAAATAGTTTGCTTATTCCAAAATCTAAATGAGGTCCCATTTAGTATATCTTTCATTGCTACACTTTTCTTACTGCTGCTGCAGAGGCCTTACACGAGTGTTACAGTATTTGTGCTCTGTAGTTTTCATACTTCCTGTAAGTGATTTGGGCCAAAGGCATTTTTCTTAAAAGAAAATGGTCAAGATATGTTCTAAATGGCAACCTGTTAAGCACTGTTCTGTGGACAAAAAAAAAGTCAGAAAGTCATTGCCCTTTTCTTCTGGGAGAAAGAATTAGTCTATTAAATGCAAGGCAACACAGAATTCTACTTCAAGCTAAATAATATATTTTGAGCTGTTATTTTGAGCCACATTAC
>Ga0181612_164257_pt1 | contig 13719 bp, 6 predicted proteins | sample HoacroProtozoa21_FD_119630 | JGI IMG/M metagenome (GOLD analysis project Ga0181612, IMG submission 119630) | Hoatzin crop microbial communities from Cojedes, Venezuel. Combined Assembly of Gp0051906, Gp0051904, Gp0051908 | reverse complement strand
CGTGAGAAGAAGGGGCTAAAAGCTTGGGTCCCCAGATTTCCCCCGGTTTCCCCTAACAGGTTTCCATTTTTTTTTGGTTCCATTTTTTTTGCCCAGTAGTGGGAAATTTTGAAAAGTTGCTGCCCCTTTTTTTTTTTTTTTTTCTTGAAATATAATAAAGCACTGTCTTGTGGCAGGGTAAATCCTTTCAGCAACAACTGAACCTAAGAATGTGACTTGGCTTTCATTATTTTAGGGTATTTCTGTTGGGCAACAGGCTTCTGAATTATTTTCTTTGAGCCAATATGCTCAACAGAAAAAAAAAAAAGCATCAACTACAGAATAAGACCATTTTAAATTGTGTAGTTAATGTAGGCTATATTCAAATGCCCTTTCTATACATGTTCTCACACCCATGCTGTCATCCAGTTCAGCATTTCACACAATGAAGGGAATTTTTTTTAGAAAGGAAATGTGCGTCATTACCAAGGAGAAGTAATCGTGGGACATCAGTCAATAAAGATTTCCTTGGTTTTTGCTGGTGTCAGACAGGGAGTGTAAAATACTCTGACTGGTCAGAGGAAGCAGAAGATAGATCACTCTCTACAGGACTTGTGTGTCAGCTTTAGCCACCTAAGTACTAGGTGTTGAAACTAGCATGGCTTCCCAGAGACTGTTTTATTACTGATAATTTTTACTGTCCTGTTGTATCTTCTGCAGTGCTTAGAGTTATTTTCTCATGGCTCTTTTACTGTTTTGTAACTGGTGCTGGATAGCATTTTTTTTCCTCCACAGTAAAATAATTGCATGGAGGAAAGTAAATTTCAGTTGCTTATTTTATAGTTAAGTATTGGAGCACTTGTTTAGTTTTCATGTTCCTTTTGATTATGTAAATACAAAGAGTGGTAGAAGTGTGAGGAAACAATATCGGACACTAAAGCGACATTAAATTGATGGATTAGGGCATCCTGCTAAACTTCCAAACCTGTGTGTGTAACTCAGCTGTGTAGCAGGACTAGGCTCCGTTCTGCCCCTACCAGCTGTAGTGGAAGGATGGACAGTGGAAGGCTTCTCCTGGAAGGCTCAGCCGGAAGAGGCCCCACGACACTCTGGGTCCCTGCTCTGAGGGTGGGACGCACCAGCGGGCTAGGCACTCTTAAGACAACTTGCCTCCATTCTGTAAAGGACTAAAGGATAAATCTTAAATGTGTACTGAACTAAGTTTATTTATACAGTAAGCTTTACTGTTGCAATATGTTCAAAGTAGCCAGCTGAGGGACACATTAGCACTTGAGTTTTGATGTATTTATAAGCTTAATTTCAACAGAAATTAACTGTTTTGTGAAGTTAAATTTTGACAAACATAATACGGCCATTTAATATTCATACCAGACCTAACCTAGATTTAGTACTTGAAATTTTTTCTTAACAAGAATTTATTTGTTTTTTCTCAAAGTTGGTGGTGTTTGAGGTTTTTTTTTCCTTGTTCATATTAGTATGTCAAATGCATGGAGAAAGGTTTTAAAAAAATCTTTTAGTGGAAATATTAATAAGTAAATATTTCTTTTCACCAGAAATGAAGTAAATGCGGAATGGATTTCATATTTGACTGCAATAATGTATGTTAGAGAAATTCAAAATATGGTACCTTTTCTATAGTGTGTTTATCTTAATTACTGAGATGTAATATTTTAGAACTGTACAAAAGTGTATATAATGACCAACTAGTATTCAAAAATTATACAGGTACTGAAAATTATACATTCAATCAATATCAAATACTTTTGAGGTTCTTGCTGTAACTGAAGAATTACTATAATCTTGTAAGTCTCCTGAATATATTTGTCTTAGTGGACTCACTTTTATATAAAACTCTAAGTATAGAGTAGCAACCTCTGAAAGTTGCTGCTTTCTGTAAGATAGTCTTGAAACAATATAATATGTATTTCTTACAGAATTCCTTATTTCAAGAAAATAGTTTATCAGTGGTCTTCACTGTATATACTTACAACAAATTTATTACTGTTTTTTAAAGTCTCACGAAGAATTGAATGATGCAAATTAGTGGGTTTGAAACTTGTTCCATGGGAAAAGCTCAGTCTCCTCTGAAAGTTAAAGCTATTGTAAAAATACAATTATAAAAATACTGTATGGATTATAAAATTATTTCACCTGAGTAGCAGAAGGTCATTACTCTGTTGTAAATCTTGTTTTTAAGTATTGCAAATCACAGTTATGTTGAATTAGGCTGAATAAATATTTTTTACACTCCCTAGTGTATTTTGTCAGTTGAACAAAGCCTGTAGCAAAACTTCTGAATGGGAAGTGTGTTTTGTTTTAATGTATATCTAAGGGTTTATATAATCAATTTAAGTTGATAGCCTAAAAAATGTCTTGGGAATAAAGGAAAATTACTATATGTCTTCAAACTTAAATTTCCCCAGCCCCGCCCCAGTAAATGGTGGGGGGGAATGCATTTCTCAGATATTTAAAGCAAAAGGATTGTTGCAACACAAACAAGTTCTGGAAATACAGATCCAGAGTTGGGAGTTAATACATATCTCTGGGTTGGCTCATGTACAGCATTTATTTGGGGAATACACTGATCTCTCTTCATTGAGAAAGATAATACTGGCTGTAGGAAGTATTTTTTTTCACTAATGGCTAATTCATATCCCATTACTTTCAGAACAAGGAATATGAGAAGTTACCTAGCATTTCTCAGTGTACTTTCTTATCTGTAACTTGGTTTCTCTTAGCCTCCCATTACATCAGCATAAAGGCACAAATTATCTGAGCTGTGATTAGGTGAATACAGAGGAGATGCTTCTCCCCTTCTCTCTACCTTCCTGTTTAAACTCTTAGATTTAGATGAAGCCCTACTATACTTTTCACCATTTTTTTGTTTAAATGGTGGTTCTTTCCTTCATCTTCCTTCCCCTACAAAAGCTTTTCTTTATAACAATTTGCATGAGTGACCTTATTTGAAGTATATTAATTCGTTCCTCATCTGGACTTGTTTCTCAAAGGTTAGCTGTCTCCTTAGGTTATCAGAGAAGGAGCCAACCATGTAGCTATTTAAAGCCTCTCCAGCATTTAGGGCAGTTCTGTGCTTATAAGAGAAGATATGCTTAGGTATTGTGACTTCAGTCAGAATTATCTATTTTAATTGAGGACACATTTTTTTTTCTAGTATTTCAGCTGCATAATGTTTATCATGGCAGCTGTGAGGATTCCCCTTTCTTAAATGCACACTGTGGAACTTGGACAAGTTTATGCGGTAGGTGTTGGAGGGTTGTCTGGAGGAGCTTTTTACTGGCTGCTTTTTAGAAAAGTTTTTAACCACAGACAAGTATGTCTCTGTCTTTGCATAGTGGTTTTTACTGATGGAGAGAACTGGGAGAAGTAGAACTACAAAGGCCACAGATCCATTTATTGTTGCACTAGTAATCTTGCTTTTGGAACCCTCTATTTACTGTTGTACATCCATGCCACTTTCTACTCAGGTTTTCTTTTTTGAAGAACTAGGATCAAATGTGTTCCATCCGTCACTGAGTGCAGTTGTGTCATCTGTTCTAAGAAATGCCATGCTAACAATTCCTGCTTCCCATTTTAAAGTACAAATGCCAGTTTCACTAACAAGTCTGGTTTTGGAATTCTTTTCTGGTGGACAACTGCTGCCAAAACTTGTGTTGATGTGTTTTTGGGTTTGGTTTGAATTTGGGTTTTTGTTGGTTGGTGGTTGTAGGTGGCTTTTTTTTTTAAGCATGCTGAGGTGGAGGTTGATAGAGGAAAGCATGAGACCGGATCATAGGTAAAAGCTAGGAATTCTGAAAAACAGTCTTAGCAGTTATCTTCTCACTAACAGGCCCCTTCCTCTGCACCCTTGGAAAGTCACTACTCTGCTTTGCGTAGTGTGAATCAGAAATTACTGTCCAAACCCAGAAAATAGTTTGAGTATTCATTAGTTCTTGTGCAGTTTGAGAGTAAGTTTTCGTTTTGAAGGGTGATTAAAACAGAAGTGATTCTGTTTTGGCATGTAAGTGTTATCACCTTACTTTTCTTTGTGTTGTTTCTCAAAAGACGGGGACACGTGGATGCCTGATTGGGATGGCACCCTGCTACATTGAAGGAATCTTCAGGGAGGCTGACGGCTAACTGTGCATTAGCCTGGAAGAGGAACTGTTTATGGAAACTAACCTTTGTCCTGAATTTTCATAAGTTTTTATGACTTCCAGTGTATTTGTGTGTATATAAAGAAAAAAATGGTAGTAAAAGTTTTCTTGGCTACAGAGAAGTACACGTAAATAGCAATATTTGGAAAATGGCTCTTGCTAGGACTGAGGCAACAGTTTAATCCATCACACTACTCCACACTGTCAGGATCAACTCTATTTGCAGTTTTGTCAAGTAAATAGAATTTGATGCAGGCAGTATTTAAGATGATCTAAAATCATTAAGGCTGTGCAGTGTAAATTATCTACTTTCTTCTTCACTAATCTAAATGGCTTAATTTCTTTTCACTGTAACATTTGGGGAACTCATCTGTTGCCACCTTGCTTACTTTTAGCTACATTTCCCTAAACTGAGACCTTTGACTCTTCAATTACTGTGACTTGTTGACATTTATTCTTACTGTTTCTGCCTTCAAGAAACCACACATACTCTTTGATATTTAACATAATAAGGCAAATAAGTACTCTTCTCGTATGTACTTAGAATACACCACTGAATCTGGCAGTGCATCATCCTCCTTACCCTCACAGCCGCTGAGTACCTGGACTACCATCGCCTAAGCATGCTGACTGAAAAGGCACATCTTCTCTCACTAGGCTCTCACACTTGCTGTGATGTGGGGAAGGATTCTCACTTTAATCTGTTTCAGTAAATTCCAGCATAATCTGGGGAAATCAGAAACCAGTGTTCCTTAATGAGTTGGTTCTTCTTTGTCTATTCTTGCCAGTTAGTTACTCGCATGCTCTGGATATTTAATTACTTCTATACTAAGTAGTTCAGTAGAAAGATTCCATTCCAGAACAAGTAAAAGCAAATAGCAGACAGGACTTGAAACTGCCTCAACTAAACAGCTCAGCAGCACCTGTCAAAACATATCTTGCAGGCACCTCATTTAATGCTGGATGACTAAGCTATGGAAAAGCAACTGCCTAAGCAATGGGCCTCCAGAGGAAGTACTATGCTTATTTAAGAAAAACAATAAATTATGCAGCTTCTAGCTTCAGACCACTCTGATACAGCATGCACAGCTTGATGTTTTGGGTGTTTTCCATTTTTCAATTGCTCCTCCACTCTTGCTACAACTCGGTAACACTTAGTGGCAGCTAATGGGAGCTGATAAAGGAACACACTGATCTGAGTATTTACTGTGTGTTGTGAGTACTTGTCATTTCCCTGCCATGAATCATTACCGGAAGCTGATACCCCTACTTGCTGCCTCTGGAAGAGCCTCCCTCTACCAGTTTTCCAGGTACTTATGCACAGAAGACAGAATACATAAGATAGCACAGAATCAAAAATGTTTTTATTTGGATGAAAATCAAGAGTGGTTTGTCTTTTCTGCAGCAAAATGGTAGCTGGTTCACAGGTGTTTGACTAACTTGATGCAAGAAAATCTCCACCCCCTTACCTTCCTTGCATAGTTCTAGGTTAAGATCCCATGGGTAATTCAGAGTCTGTTACTAGTGACAGTTTGCAGCATTACTCTTGCATGAGCTGCTTGCGTTACTCAGTTTCAAACAAGAAGACCACAGTGCAGGAGGAAAGTCCTCCTTCTCCAGTATACCTGCACTTCAGCTTCAGGGATATTTTTTTTTTTTTTTGGTACTCCAAGACAGACTTGGTTAAATACATGTAACATTATAGTAACTCCCTCCAGATGAGAAGCATTGCAGAAGCTTTTGAAATGAAAGTTACATGGTGAAAGCTTTTTGGAGAGGGGGGACTGACGGATTAAAAACTCAGTTGAAGATCATTTCAGAGGTAAAAAGAAATGTCATTTTAGCATACTGAATCTGAGATTTGGACCAAATTCCCTCAGTACCAAGAAGCTACAAAGGGCTAGTGGGATTTCTCATAACCAACGCAACAGCAATTCTTTTGACTGCTGAGAAGGGCATAGAAAATTGTTGCTAACCTATGAGCAGAATTTAGTCTGAACTTTGTTAAACAAAGGTTTTTTTCTTAAATTCTTTGGTACCTTTTAAATGCAAAGCGGGGGGGGGGTTGTTCTGTCAGTGGTATCTTTTGAAAACGGTGTCTTTTAACTGCAGGGTGCTCTACCCCAGAGTGTTGTTAAATTTCAAGGTAGTCTAAAAATGAAAGTGCTTTCCACTTAGCATAAATTAAACACCATGCAATGCAGCTGACCTTCCCACATTACCAAGGCCTGTCTCCTACCACAGATGCAGAATTGTGTTATGTATTTAAGTCACATACTGCCTTACTGGTAACTAGGCTTCTGTTCCCATTTCGTTTCAAAGATGAACAAACATGCAAGCTAACCTAAGGAGTAAATTCACAAGTGATTGCAAAAGAATGGGTGCTTGCATTTTTTTTTTTTTTGTTCACCTCTAGATTCTTTATAAACAGAATTGTTCTGTTTTCCTTTCTAAAGGTGCTCAAAAGTGAAAGCTCTTCTGGTGAATAGGTGGTGAGACTTATTACATATATTTATCTTTTTATATACATACATAATATTTATGTGTAGCTACTTATATGTCAAATGGCAGAAAATGTATGTGTATTTCCTGAGCCTTCAGGTTTTAAGCTATTTTGGATAGAGTCAAAGTAGGTGATCGCAGACAGTCCGTAACATACTGAAATGCTGAAGTTGCTGAGAGGTTCTTGCTGAACTAAACCACACATGCTACGAATCCTTTTATATAACACTTCAGAGTAGAGTAATTAGCAGCCCTCAGAAATATTGTGTCCTAATCTACAGATTAGGACCAAGAAAAACATGAAACAGCTTTACTAGTGGAATCTGTGAAGACATTTTAGAGATGATTCCAGCAACATACCACGGAAATTGTCCTAGGTGTCAGGGATCATCTTGCCTCCTCAAAAATCTGAGTATCGTGGGGCCTTTCTTGACCAAGCATGAATCTTAAGTACATCCTCTGCAATGGTCAGTCCCACGTGGCTTGTAGCACTGAGCTCTCTGTGCCTCAGTCGTTTTGACTAAGTACCAAGATAGGGAAAAATCCCTGTGTGGAAAGTTGCAATTGCAGATAGTGTAATTAGAGGAGGTTGTTAGAATGGGAAATGGTGCTGCAGACACCTCCCAAAACTGCATGAGATATGTGTATTAACAAACTTTACTAGCTTCTTATTGTCAAAATGGTGACCAAATTCTTCACTGGAGCTGGCATTCAGGTGTTATATAAGTAATCATTTGCAAACCTGCACGTGACACGCAGAATGCATCTTCTGTAGTCACCCCATTTGTCCTTGTTGCCACATTAATTAAATCCCACAAATCTCTCTTAGAATGTCTCATGATTGAGGAATACAACCATTTATGGCATCCACATATAAAGAGTTTAAAAACAGTCAAAACAAATCATTCCGTATAATAAGCTGGGCACCTTCAAAAACCTGTTAGATGGTCAGCTTTAGAAGCCTCATTACAGGGTAATTAGTTGCATCTGGATATTCCTCAGGAGTGTTTTAAAACAAAGTGTTTTAAAAAGCATTGCGTAAGACTTGAATTCATCCCTTTTGGCAGGTGCATAATCATCATCTGGGAATCCATGTAATCCTTTCCTTGCACCGAACAGATATTCTTATGAATAGCAGCCCCTCAGCCAATGTTAAAACATGTTTGCATACATATGCACATGGCCAAGAGAAACTGAATATTTATACATCAGCCATAATGTGCAACTTGGAGGGTTGTTTTTAATTTTGTTTTGGTGCTATTCTGTTTTTAAAAGAACAAGGCTTGTGATACCGCGCACCACAGGAAATGCATGATAGGCAGAAGCAAGCTGAATTCAGTATGCGGCAGTTCTGCTCCAGTCAGAAAACAAATGAATATACTGAAATGTAATTAGGATAAATCAAATATGCCCCACAATTATGTGGCACATGGCAAGCAGGCGCCAAAAGTGAGTGGTGTATTTTTGCATCCTAACATTTCCTGTATTCCCGAAGCTGATTCTTTCCTTATTATTGCATTTTGAGATGTAATTAGATGGCCTCAAAATATCTTTTTTCTGTAACAACCCTGTTTTGAAAGTTGTCTCTTTCTTTGCTAATTGACTTGCGCAGGAACTGAACAGTATCACCACCAAAATACAGTAACGTGACTTAATAGTCCCTGTCCAGTAGATAAGGAAGCAGAAGGATGGGGAGAATGTACAATGAAGTTAAATTCCAGTGCTATTAACAGGTGAACTTGGTGCTATGTCTTGAGTAGTGCATGTAGTTCATTTTGTCTTTTAAAATGTATTGGCATTAAAAAAGGAAACATCTAATCAGCTTATACCACCACTCCCCATGTGCACACACAAAACAAACTCTGCCTTTTTGCTCAATACTGATACCAAAACAAAAGGGAGATACCAGAGTGGCAGCCTGCTGTATTGGCGATCCTGCCCTTTGAACATTTCTCTTCATCTTGTTCAGGGGTCTCACCTGGCTGGAGACAGCAGTGCAAGAGGAGGTGAAGAATCACTTGATGAAACAAAATCAGCTAGTGACTGAAGTGTGAAGGATGTTACAGGCAGTGACTGCAGGGCTGCTTTTATCTGCACAATCTGATTTTTCAGTCCCAGAAGTCCTACAAATTCCCTTTTCCCTCTACAGAAACGAAGCAACCACTTGACAACATGAACTGTCAGTCCCAATGGGGGAGTGGAGTTTCTCGAGCATCTATGACAAATTTGTCACAGCTGGATGTTCTTGCAGATTAAATTTCAGCTGGTTCAAGGTGCAGTTACACAGCTCAGGTATGGTCTTTGCTGGATGAGCAGATCCATGTAGAGCAACTCTGTGACAGTGGGCCACGGATATGCCACCCGGTACTTAAAATCGTACTGTACCTTGCCCATTCCTACTTTCCACATGATTTCTGGATGCTAATGGGATTCATTTGGGCAAGACCCTGATGCTCCTGCCTTCAGGCTCAGCTGCCCCTGCAGGAAGCACCTGCAGTCCACGGCAGATGCACGTGTCCTGGGGCTTGACCATCACCCGCTGCTAACAGCTCACCCAGGCAGCAGGGTTAACCTGCTCCCGGCTCACGTAGCAGGACAGGTAGAAGGACTGCTGCGAGAAAGCTCAGAGCTGGGCCGAGACCCTCTTTCCCTCACTCCTATTTAATGATACCTACAAAAAAAGGATCTGCAGACCTGAGATGGTGCCAGCTTATTGCATACCTGCACCCAGGGGTCTGTTCTTGGGGCACTGGGCAACTACAGCGCTTGTGGCTGACCTGAAAGTAATTGCCTTGTACTGGAGCCAGGCAGGCAGACCAGTACCTCTCTCGTCCTCTGGGAGAGAAGCCAGGTCCAGTTCTCCTAGGCCATAGGAAAGGCCCGTGAGTCATGCTGTAGAGTCAAAGGCATGAAGGGCACAGGGTGCCCTCTGCCATCACTGCACAGTGAAAGCACAGCCTAAATGCAGACAGCTGAGTTAGCTATTACTTGCTCCAAGTAAGGATGGGGTTGAGGCTAATCTGCTCTACTGAACAAGCTTCATGCACCTTTTTTCCCCAGCAGGAACAATATTTGAAAACCCTCTGTCTTTCGTGGTGCATTATTAGGCGCTGACACCAAAATGCAGCCAGACCACAGTGCAACAACTTTACAAAGGCCAGGGTGGCCTCAGAGTCTGCAAAGTAACAAAAGATACAAATGAGAGCATTGTGGCAGGATTCTGGAACCATACCAGCTGCTGGGCAGGAAAGAGATACAGATTTCACATCATGTCTAGACCAAGATCATCCCTCCTTGTCACAGCTGTGGTTGCAATGTCAGCCTAGAGCAGATGCTGGAATTCTAAAATTCTGCATTATCTGAAAGCAAATCCAGGCTCCCAGCAGGTAAAATGCTAGGACTTGCCAGCACTCTTGTTTGCTTTTTGCTGCTTCTGCTGCTCCTGCCAGTAGTTATGGTTGCACTGAGAAGTTATTTTTAAAGGTCAGAGGTAAGGATAGTTGGATATGGATTTGCAATCCTGAACACATGCAGTATGTGAGAAGACAATCTGATCTCATATTCTGGTTTAGTCCTTTTACAGTTAATCTCCCCATTTTCCAACTGTGTAGGAATTGTAGATTTTGGCTAATCCTGCTCTCTCGTATGCCTCTGGTGGTTGGAGCTTTTTCTATTGACAGCAGTTCATCAGTACAGCTAAACAAAATCACTGTAAGCTGTCAAACAGAAGACAAATGAGAGCTTACAAAATAGAATACTCGCTGAACTGAGACAAAACTTCCAGCTCCGACAATGATGATGGCGGGGGAGCGGAGACTATCTAGTTATAATTGCCAATTTAGCAACAGCTGAGCCTGTACTTATCTGAATTGGTACTGCTGCTAAATTCATGATGTTTTTGTCCTGTGCTAAGCTTTGACGTTTGCAGACACAATGCAAATGCAGTGTTCCAGGGATAACTCCTCTCTCAGAAAACAGCAGGTGGTGGTTAGTCTCAGGACTGAATCCTAGGGGAAGATTGCTTTTTTCCCTCCTGTGGGCACCTGCTGTTGAGCAGAGATTTTTTTTGAATCTGTCTGCAAGCACCAAGGTGATGAGCATGCACCAATTTTTTCAGCAGAGGTTTGTAATTGTTCTCAGTTCCAGCCTTCGCCTTTTTTTCTGAGCCCAAAATATGAATTCAGTTTTCTTTGTGTTTAAAACTTGCATGTCATGCTCTTGAAATCCTGTCTCGATGACGGCTTATCTTTGGATTGTACCTCCTAACACCAGCATTCTGTTTTATCATGAAATGGTTGCTGCCAAACACTGGTGAATAAATTGTAAATATGCCTTATTCTATCAAGGATTGGTGATTTGTGGGAGATAATTACTGTTTAGCCTGTTGATTTGCTCTCTCATCAAGAGATGTTTCAAGTTAATGAACAGTGTATAAAAGGATATATAAAAATTACAAGAACCATTTGTCTGAAGTAAATTTTGCTCCAATGCAGTAAAGGGCAGACAAGAGTGCAGTAGCAAAGCAAGTGCACTTGCCCTTTTAAATGAAAACCAGTGTCTCAGGGGGATTTGTATGACAGCAATAACTCACAATCTAAAAATAATGATTAACTATAACATTAGGTATAGGAAGTCCAAGTAAGAAAGAGCATGTTTAGTGTATTGATGATGTTAGTATACAACATGGCGTACCTAAAACGGAAAGAGAATACAGAATCCTGAAATTAAACTTGGACTATTCATTACAATAGGGGCAAGAAACTGGAGTAAGAAACAGATCTTTTCTCCTTTCAGATAGAGGTATACTGCTATCCATTTTGTGACAGCAACCTTCTAACAGCCTTCTAACCCATACTGTATACAGGAGGAACCGTGTCCCTTCTCCAAGCTGACAGTTATTCTAGTCCCATAAATAGCTTGCTATAAATTATGTCAGAGAAACGTAAAGTTAGAGGGATGACACAAAAATAAGCTATAGGATACAAACAAGGGAGAAAGTTGCCCTCAGTTGAAATCTGAAATGTTACAGACCAATGTGCTGCATCCTAAACGACTTTGGCAGGCCTGTCATTGGCAAGGGTGTAATTTCCTTTCCCATCATACATTCTCCAAGTCATGGCTGAGGCTGTTCTTCGTTTAATACAGGCAGCATGTCTGGTTTGCACTTTGGGAATGGGGCAGATCATTGGCGTTTATACTCCCTGTGGTCTGAGGCATCAATATTTGCACAAGCTTTGACCAAAAATGCTGCGCTTGAGCTCACGTGGTGGGTCCTGGTGGAGGGGGTGGGGGCTGGCTGCACCCGCTCTGCCTGGAGCACGCGTGCGTCAGGCAGCAGGCGTGCAGGACTGTGCCAACGGCCTGACCGGGCAGCCTTGTAGTCCAGCTTCAAAAGCAGCTGTCTGCGTACACATTTCACTCACGTATTTCTAAGTCCTACGTGGGATGTACATTAACGGCTAACGCCGTTATTCAAATACTGGTCTTAAGTAACTGCTATTATTAAAATTTAAGGAGACTTTTGATTTACAAGGCTGAATTCAAAAGTGAATGAAGAAAGACACTGGAACAACAGATGCAGCTATTTTCATACTGTGTGTAACATCGTATTAGACTTCCTACAAATCTGTGTAGGCCAAGGGCATGGCTTTAAACAAGTCACTGTAATGGCTCACACTGTCCTTCCTGGGAGGAGTTGTTTCACTTCCCCACTCCCAGCTCCTGACAGCGGCCCAACAGCACGAGGTGGGTGGTTGTGAAGGAGGACAGAGATGCGCACCTGCGCCTTTCAAGACAGCCATGAGACCGGTGCAGTCATCTCAATGAAACTCGCCGTCAGCCTTGCCCCCAGTTGCCTACATGAATTCACCTTTCTTGTGTTGCTAGATTGAGATAACTTATCACAGCTCTGTGTATGTGAATATGACCTGTTCGCCATCATGAACGGCTGTAGCAGAAAGGGTTAGACGAACAGAGCTCAGCAAGGAAGCTTTAGCTTTCTTAGTCTTCCTCTTTAATATGCAAGTAACATCACTTCAGGCTTGCATCACAGTGTTTAGTAGGCATACGTAGGTCGAAGGCCATTCAAGCTGACAAATCTCTGACTCATCTCTCCTCTGTACTGGGGTGATACACCTGCATTAGCTGAGCTCTTTCTATATCTTAAAAAACTGACGAAAGACAAAAGGGAATTTAACAAAATGTCATAATTCAACAAAGTTTTAAATCACCAACTGCAATGTTATTCAATTTCAGTGAATGGGAAATTAAATAATTCAAAATATTTCAAATCTCACAGAGCAATTACTCAATTGAAAGCTCAAAAGTTCAGATCAGTCTTCAGAGGGGTATATTTCTAATGGACAGGACTTTTCTCAAGCCAAGAACATGCATTATCTCTGCAATGTTCTTTTTGAGCTTACAGCTCTGAGGAGTACAATTTATTCATCTGTCAGATTTTAGGCACTTCTTGCCAGGGTATCATTTATATCTCATTTCTCCAAACCAGAAAAAAATTATTTTTAGAAAGAGCAAGCAGAATAAAGCCTTCAAATACAAATCAGCTGCTTCAGAGTCCCTGCTCCATTTTCTGTCTCCTTCAACCACACTGCCTTGTATTTACCCTAAACCACCCAGACGAGCTTTTGCTCTCTGTGACAGAATTGCAGAAAACAGGATAAGCAGTTTATCCTTCCAATGTGCAAACCAGGCATCTCTTCCAAGCAGCTGTGTTAGCGAGCCACCACGGCCAGGTGCAGCCCAGGGATGCTCACAGGCAGTGGCGAGCCTGACGCAGGGGGAAAAGGAAGCTCCCACTGCACAGCAAAGAACAGAGAAAGGGGCAGACAATTTCCATATTGCTGTGCAATTCTGTTCTTCATTCACAGTGCTAAGTAGGCGGTTAATGAGTTACCTACTGCTGCCAAAGCAATTTCTCTTCTGGTACGTAATGAAGGCTCATATTGCTCTTCTTTCCCCAGCACTCATGTGCCTGCACATACCCACATGCACACAGAAGCCTACTCCCACACCACTCTATACTCATCATTCACAATAATGCCAT
>Ga0181612_147307_pt1 | contig 13719 bp, 7 predicted proteins | sample HoacroProtozoa21_FD_119630 | JGI IMG/M metagenome (GOLD analysis project Ga0181612, IMG submission 119630) | Hoatzin crop microbial communities from Cojedes, Venezuel. Combined Assembly of Gp0051906, Gp0051904, Gp0051908 | reverse complement strand
GTTTTATCAGACGGATAAAACGGCAGAGGGTAACGGTCTTGGGCTTTCAATCGCAAAGGCAGTGGCGGACAGTAATGGCTGGGATTTGATTGCCGAATCAGACAAAAAGACGACAACTTTCAAATTGACTTTAAGCTAGTTTCAAGATTAGAAGCTTAAAATAGCAAGTAAATAACAAGAAGGATTATATGTTTAAGAATAGCTTTAAGCGTAGCTTTTTGTCGATTCGACGAAAGCTCGGCAGAACAATAGTACTAACGCTCATCTTCTTTATGATGGCAAATTTGGTGCTGGCAGCAATCACGATCAAAACAGCCGTGAAGACGCAGATGGATTACGCAAAATCCACGCTTGGTGGCTCGGTGACGATTCAGGCGGACATGGAAGCGATTCGTGATAATCAGAAGACGGAGATGGAACAGGGCGGCGATCCGAAGGAAATGTTCTCGAAGATGATGCGTCCGTCGGTTTCGGTCGAGACGGCGAATGCGATTGCAGGTTATTCGGATTACGTGAAGGATTATTCTTATGAGCTTGGCGTTTCGGCGAATTCGTATAACCTCGAGACGGTCGAGAGTACAAGTCGTGGCGGAAAGGGTAATATGCCTGGCGGTATGGGCATGCCGGGTGCGCAGCAAGAAAACGATGATGATACGGCACTGGATGCAGATATTACGATTGCGGGTATTAATGCTTATGCGTATATTGATGATGTCGAGAGTGGAGCTCTAGAGATTAAAGATGGCGCATATTTTGACGAAGATTCCGAAAATGCGGCGATGATTTCTTACGAGTTTGCGGAATTAAATGGTCTGTCTGTGGGTGACAGCTTTAAGCTCAAGAATATTTATACTGAAAAATCCGTGAGCTTGACCGTCATTGGTATTTACGATACTTCCGAAGGGCGGGCCAATGCGAATACGATTTATATGAATATTGACGCTGCTGCGAATTTTTTGAGCGAAGATGATTACAATGATGGTAACTTTGATGTCGATGACGTAACTTACTACATGCTCGACAATGACAAAGCTGAGGAATTTGTAGAGAAGGTTAATTCGGATTTTCCAGAATTAGCTGAGAGTAAATTGAAGATCGCGGTTGATACGAGTGAATATGATTCTGTTTCGAGTTCGATTGAGAGTGTCGGTAGCTTTGCGACGACGATTTTGATTATTGTGATTGTGGCGGCAATTATTATTGTGACTTTGATTGTGACGATTAATGTTAAAGATCGCAATTATGAGATGGGCGTGCTGCTGTCGCTCGGCGCGACTAAGGGTAACATTATGCTTCAGATTGCAACTGAGCTAATAATTGTTGGTACGCTTGGCTTTGCGCTTGCTTGTGCTTCTGGTACGGTGCTTGCGAAAAAGCTTGGTAATAGTATTCTTGAGTCGCAGATTGCATCTTCTAGCCAGCAGTCCGAGAAGAATTTTGGCCGCCCGGGTGCTCAGGTTGGCGGCGGTAATATGTCAGGTATGCCTGGTGGCAGCTCTATGCCGAGCACGTCAGATATGTCAGATTCGGGTTCTTCGTCAAAGAAGAGTATGAAACCGAGCATACAGAATACGAATGTAGAGCTGGATATTAATGCAAAGCCAGTAGATTTCTTGCTACTCTTTGTGACGGGTTATTTAGTAATCATTTTGGCGCTCGTCTTGCCGGCGGTAAATATCTTGAGATATCAACCAAAGCAAATCTTGGCGGGAAAGGAGTAAAACATGGCAAAGAAAAAGAGTATCGAAGTTAAGCGTGACAACGTCCTGACGATTGAGGACTTGCGTTATAGCTACAGTAATGCAAGCGGCGAGCAGGAAGTCTTGAAAGGAATTAATGCAGAGTTCCATGCGGGCAAAATGTACGCAATTATTGGTGAGAGTGGTTCAGGTAAGACAACTTTACTCTCGCTTCTGTCCGCGTTGGATAAGCTGCAAGAGGGTGATATTAAATACAACAAGAAGTCCCTTCGCAAGATTGGCGGCACGGAATTCCGTTTGAGATATGTAAATATTGTGTTCCAGTCATACAACTTAATTAAGTATATGACGGCGCGCGAGAATGTACAGATTGCGATAGATTTCGATGGCCGCAAAGCGAATCCAGACAAATATTTACAAATGGTGGGTCTAACAGAGGAAGAAGGTAGCCGCCTGATTGGCAAGCTCTCTGGTGGTCAGCAGCAGCGTGTGGCGATTGCGCGGGCACTTGCCTCGAATTCGCCGATTATTGTGGCAGACGAACCGACCGGCAACCTTGATGAGGACACAGAAGAGAAGATCATTGAGCTCTTTAAGGAGCTGGCGCACGAGCAGGACAAGATTGTGATTATCGTGACGCATAGTAAGCGTGTGGCGGCGCACGCCGATACGGTCATGAAGCTCAGACGTGGCGAGCTAAAGGAATTAGTATAAAAAATATCCCCCGGGCGATGGCTCGGGGGATTGGTGGTTTGGCAGTATTCTCATGCGGCGGTCACATTAGCTTCAGGATTGGCCTGAACAGCTCCCCTTGCGAGGAGCTCGATTGCGAATATGATACGTGAGATGTCTGCCGAGATTGAGAGGTAGGCCGTGGGGCCTTCACCGTCGAGATGGCTAAAGCGAACGATAGCAAGTTTTTCGTCCAGGATGCCCAGACCGAAAAGGATGTTGCCGTTTTTGGAGTTAAGCGTGAAGTAGTGGTTCATTTTGGGGTGCGATGTACTTGTACAGATGTAGCCATCAGTGGTCAATAAACTCTCAATAACTAAAAATCTCTCAGCCATGTGAATTCACCTCCTTTATGATGAAATTCGGCAAAGAGTCGCTATCTCGCACCCTGCGAGATTAGAGGGATTTTAACATAAAAGTCTTGAAATGTCAATGGCAATAAAAGAACCTCAGTTTATTCTGAGGTTCTTTTGCGTGGCTATGAGCCGTCCGTCTGGCGAATCCAGTCGAGGACACAGTGGTAATTGCCGTCTTCGGCATTGAGCTCTTCTTTGGTTTCGTAGAGATACTCGGTTGACGTGGCAATTTCTGGCTTCGCGGCAGTATTACCAATGAGGCGACCATCGTAGAAGTAGAACGAGCCGGTATTCTTCTTGATGCCGATACCAGTTGTGGTGCCAATACCCTTAATCAGAGGCATATTCTTGTCTGCGATATCTTGGCCAATCTTCGAAGGATCGGTTTCTTTTACACCCATGGTAAAGTTACCATTATTCAAGTAGACACCATAGCTTGTCTTTGCACCCTCGGCAGTGACGGTGCTATCCGTGAATACGACGCCTTGGCCGTCTTCGGTAGAGCTATCGTTGATATAGATACCGTAGGCGGTAGAATTAGAAGTCGATTTAACGTTAATTGTGCTGCCGTTTTGAATATACACAGATCCGGCATAGACATAGAGTCCTTGCTTTGTACTGCTGTCGGTTGTAATGTCGGAGCTGTCGTAATTAATGCTCGAATTATCAAGAGTGAGCGTATTGTAGTTTGCGATCATCCTAACGGTTGAGCTTGACGCGGCTATATTAATTTTGCTTCCATTCGAGAAGGTCATATTGCCCTTATTCGTAATGCTACCATCGCGCGTGCTAGTACTATAGTCATTATAGTATGGCTGAAGGCTCAGTTCAGTGTTCGAGAATGTGGTTGTGGTATTTGCGAGAGCTTCAATGCATTCGATGGTTTTAGTTGAAAGACAGGTTATCTTGGAATCTGTAGTGGTGAGTTCACCTTTCGAGATATATAAGGTGCCCGTGAGGTTGCTACTAGAGCTAATTGTTGAACTCTCTGAGCTCGACTGGGTATAGACGCGTTTATTACCGTATACGGCGTCCATGTTATTGTTTCTGATGGTCGAGTTGGAAATGTTGGCGCTGCCGCTAGAAACAGTGATGGCCTCATAGCTATAGTTTCCTTTTCCATTAGATTCGATTGTCGATGAGTCGACTGTTAGAACGCCCGTGTAGCTTCTGATAACAGAGTATGGGGTTGTCGCGGTCGAATTGCTGATCGTTAAATCGCCTTTATTCTCGATCAGGTAGTTTGAGGTTGTGTTGTATGCATAGAAGTTCAAAGCACTGTTCTTGATAGCGGTAGTGCTATCGACGGCGGACTCAAGGATACAGTAGGCGGTCACATCAACATTATCGATTTCGAGGGTGGCATTAGTATTGTTTTTGAATGCGCAGCTACCTTCGTGGTAGTCGATAATTACGGAGTCTGTGCCTGGGTTGGTGTTTTGGAATTTGATTTTGCCAGAGTTGACAAACTGGTTACCAGTAATAATGGTGTTACCGTCGAGTTCAATTGTGACGTCTTTGTCTGTATCGACATTGAACGGATAGAAGACATAGTTGTCTTGAAGCAGAGTAATAGTGTCGCCGGCGCTAGCGTTTTCTAGAGCCTTAGCGATGGAAGGGTATGGCTGCGAATCAATGCGCACCATGTCGCGCTCAGGAGCAACGTAACGTACCTGATATTCGACGTCATTTACGGTTGTGGTTTCAGCGTAAACATCCGAATTGGCTGCAATGTTTTTAATGTTGCGATCGAAGTAGGCCGCATCAACGCCTTGGACTTGGCCGTCATAGAAGTTAACGTTACCATTGCGGATACCGTAAACTCCACCGCGTAGGATGAGCTCGAGTGTGTCGTCATGGCCGTTATGATATACGCTATCGTCCTTGCCGAGCGTAATCGTGCGTCCGCTTGCTGGAGTTTCTGCTTGGAGGCCATAGCTTGAGCCATAGAAAGTACCTGTTTCAACGGTTGCGGACTCGTGGCTTTCAACATGAATACCAGCGCCGACTTTGCCTGCCGTCTCGGCGACAGCAGACACGTTGCCGCTATGAATATTACTGTAATAGTGTGAGTTTCCGTTATTGGCGATATTGATCCCGTAGGCGTTTCCGGATGTGCTAGTTACATTAATGGTAGCATTTGAGAAATCCTGCTGGTATCCCGTAACGCCCTTTGCTCCGCTACTAGCTTTTACGGTGATTGTGCCGCCGCTAACGGTGCCAGCGCCTGATACGCCAGTAGCGTCATTGGCAGTAGACGTAACGTCAATGATACCAGTTTCGACTGCGGCTTGGGTATAGGATCCAGAAACGCCGTATGCAATACCATATGCGGTAACAGTGATGGTCGGTTGGGCTGTGACTGTGTCTGATTTGAGGACTTTTGCGTAGTATGAATTGATGCCATAGGCGGCACTACCGGTACTTCTAGAGGTAATGCTGCCGCCGGTCATCGTGGCTGTTGGGGAGCTGCCGCCGCCGATGCCATAGGTGATGCTTTTGCCTTCAGCATAGATTTCGCCACCATTAATATTAGATTTGCCAGAAGACTGACGGATGGCGTAAATTGTGCTGTTACTTGAAGGATTAATGGCCGTGATAATACCACCATTCACGGTAAGGGTGTCTGTGGTATAAATCGCGGCGGCTTCATAGCCAGTTCCGCCAGTAGTGCTAATTTTGCCGCCATTGATGGTTGTGCTCTTGCTATTTGTAATGGCGCGATTGACGCTGGAAATACTGCCGCTATCAATAATTAGGGTGCCTTCGTTCGTAATTGTTGGCTTTGCGTCCGAGACATTTGTGTTTGCGATGGAGCCAGTCTGCGTGGTAGAGGAATCTTTGATAGTAAGGGTACCAGTGTTGCCATTAAGGACAGACTGAGTGTAGATAAGGCTATGGCCATTGAGGTCGAGCGTGACGTTTTTGGTGTTAGCTTCATGAGTGGCTTCAGTAGCGTAATCTTCAATCACCTGTACGATGTCGCTGTCCAGTGCGGCATCAAAAGCATCCGTGAGGGAATTGTGGCGACTGATTTCTTCGTATTCGTCCGAAGTATTTTTACGCATGAGGCGGAGATATTCTGTAGCTTCAATTAGCCAGCAATCTTTCCAACCAGCGTCAGTTTCATTGGCGTGAGCATAGGTGGCGCTGGTAGGAATGGCTTTGATGTCTTCTGGGGCGCTGACGTAATTTGTTTCGCCATGAAGCATGCCATCATAGAAGTTGACATAGCCATTATTGATAGCGTAGATACCGCCAGAAATGTATGGCTGCGGGTCTTGGCCGTCGGTGCCGTTATGGTAATCGCTATCGTTTACGCCAAGGGTGGTCGAACGAGAATTGCTGCTGTTATAAGAGTTGATGCCATAGTCGTCGCCATGTATGCTCCCGCCAGTAATAGTGCTGGTGCCGGTATCGACGCCATAAGCAACGCCCGTAGTGTTTGTTACTGACTTGTGGGATATTATTTGGCCGCCGGTCATCGTGAGGGATTGACTGTTAGGATTGTTCTTTTGGCCTACGCCGATTGCATTGCCGGATTGGCTAACTACGTCGATTATGCCACCATTGATGTAAGTCTGACTAGAAGTGATGCCTTGGGCGCTGTTTTTGCCCGAAACTGTAATGGTCCCCGCATTGAGTGCGGTATCAGCGCCAGCGCTTACGCCTCTAGCTTCGTAGGCTTCCGCAGAAAGTGTTGTAGTCTGGCCGTTTGTTTCGTTGATTATGGTATGAGTATAGGAATTTCCATATACTACATACGCTCTACAGCCACTCTTGTCGGTGCAGGATTCCGCCGATAAGTCGCCGCCATTGATAATAATATTCTCTGTGTAGGAGGAAGTCGTATTGATGTCGTAAGCATAAGTGGCCTTGATGCTAATAGTGCCGCTATTGAAGGTAAGCGTGGATGTTATTCTCATCTTGACGCCGTCAATCGTGTAGCTAGCTTCGGTGGATCCGAGGATATTTGTATTTGTCATTGTGGCTATGGCCGATTCTAGATTGACGACACTACAGTCCGATTTTTGTGCTAGGGTCGAGAATGTGCCGCCCGTGCTTTCGAATGTGCCTTTTTTGTCGGAAGAAGTGGAGTAGCCCTCGATATAGATTGCATTGCAGGCGCCAATAATGTTGCCCGATTCAATCTTTAGTTTGGCGATATGGTTCTGATCGAGATAGGTACTAGAAATCGTGCTAACACTTGGGTTGGTGTTGATGATTGTGCCGGTTTTTGCTGTGCTTGAGTCTGTAATAGTAAGGTCGGCCTGGTTAAGAAGCGGCTGCGTGTAGGTGAGAGTATGTCCCTTGAGATCTAGAGTGATAGTTTTTGTATTGGATGGAAGAACGGCTTCGGTAGCGAAGTCATCGATAACTTCAATGGTGCCACCGTCTGGAACATTAGCATAGGCTTCATCGAGGGAGTTATAATCACTACCACCAACGACATGTAGGTAGTTGCTGGCAGTTGTGAGCCAGATAGCATGCTCGTATTCGCCGCTTTCGCCGTAGGCGTAGACGGTACCAGATGGCGTGGCCTTAATGGTTGTCATATCATTGAAGTGATTGTCATTACCGCGCACTAGGCCGTCATAGAAGTAGATGTAGTTGCCATTAACGCCGTAAACGCCACCGGAAATGACTGGAAGAGCAGGCAAAATATTGTCATCTTCGCCCTTATCTACGCCGTTGTAGATTGGAGGCTCTATGTTGCCGATGGTTAGCGGATGACCGATGCTGGTCTTATTGTCGTAAATACCATAAGTGCCGCCATAGATATCGCCACCCGTAATCGTGATTGAGTCTAATGTATCAGCGCTGTTGTTAATGCCGTACGCAACTTTATTGTCGGCTTCTGTGGTGGCTCTGATAGTGCCTCCAGAAATTGCATTTGTTCTATTGGAGTTTGTGCTATTGGCATAGAAACCATAAGCATTGCCGGATGTACTGGTAGCTTCGATATTGCCAGCGCTCATACTAGTGAGAGTTACCGCATCGATGCCATAAGTGTCGTCGACAGCATTCGCCGTGATGCTGCCACCTGCGATAGATACATTGTTACCTTTGACGCCGTATGCGCGATAGCCAGTTGCAGAAATGGTTAGTGGGCTGTTTTCGGTTTCGCTGGTATTGGTACGATAATCCTTAATGCCATAGGCGTAATAGTTGCTGGTAGCAGTAATGTTACCGCCGTTGATGTTTGTGGTGCCTGTGCCATAAATGCTGTTGTAGACATTATTAATGCCCGCAACCCAGTAGGAATTATTATTGTTTTTTGGATAGTTACTATTAACCGCAATGTCGCCATTATTGAAGGTGAGATTTTTGTAGTTTTTGACGCCAATAGCATAGCACTCATCGCCATCAACCGTAATATTGATGTTCTCGATGGTCATGTTTTCGCGGTTTTCTACGGCTGCACAGTTATAGCTGCTAGATGTGGCGCTTGTTACTTTTGTGTTTGTGATGGTTATCGTTTTGTCGTCGTCGTTTACGATTGCGGTGCACGAACTTACGAAATTACCACCATTCAAGGTTAGATTGGCTGCTTGGTTAAATAGTGCATATTTGTCTGCGGAATCTGCAACGATTTCGGACTGATTGTCGGAGGTAATCGAGGCGTTGTCACTGGTTGCGACAATGACATGGGCAGTACTTGATTTGAGGGTAGAATTCTTTAGGTCGAGGTTGCCGCCGTTGTCGATTAGGGGGTTGCCTGAGATAGCTTCCATTGTGACGTCGGAAACGTTCAGATTATTATTGTTATCAATAGCGCGTGCGAAAGATAGCTCGCTAACATGCGTGTCTTTGAGTGAATTTGTTAGATTGAGGGTACCATTTACTATGAGGTCGTCACCAAATTGCACGTCAAAGCCAGCTGTATTGATATTTGTGGTGATGTTTGCTGGGTTTTCGAGCGGATAAGTAGCTTCGAAATTACGCACGATACTAATATCGTAGTTTGTGATTGCAGAAGTGTCGATGTTGTCTTGAAGGTTGTAATAATAAATCTCGCCGTTTTGCGTGGTCTTGGAGACGGCACGGTCGGAGCCGCCTAGCTCGACGTGCTGGCAGTCCTTTTCCATGTTATGGCTGACGACAGGGTAATAGTTAATCACGACGCCGTCAAAAGTATCACGGAACCAAGGGGAATCGTTGTAGCCGCCAACCAGACCAATATCGCCTTCAATAAAACCGTCATAGAAGTTGAAAATATTGTTTTGCTGCAAGCCAATTTCTGTACCGATAAGTCGAATATTGTCGCGAAGGATATTCGCAGCCTTCTGGTGCAACTCGTTGTCTTGATAGTCATCGATGCCCATTGTGAGGGTACCGTTATTGATCGCAGCAGGGCCGTTTGGGTTATTAATTTCGCCGTTAATGAGTGTAATATCGCCCGAGGCAGTGTTATTTAAATAACCAGTAACCGTATGATCGTTCAAATCAAGTGTGATTTGCTTGGTATTTGTGACGATTTCTTCGGTATCGATGAGCAGGGTAATGGTATCGCCGGTGATATTACCCGGATTTGCCTCTTCATGTGCAGACATGATGGATGGATAAAGTTTGCCAGTACGCTCGATACGGGCAACGATTTTGAACCAGTGTGCGGTCAGTGTAATGTCGTGTTCGACAATAAAGCTTTCTTCGTCAAAATGATTGTTCTCGTCGTCTGTCCAATAGTCGAGGGCGTAGCCGTCGTCACGCGTAGCTTCGAGCATGTTGTAACTTTCGCCTTTTCGGACGGTGTATTGTGAGCTTGCTGTGCTACCATCGTAAGTGCCGCCATTAGGCACGATAGTAACGGTGTAAAATAGGGAACTCTGCCAATAGGCCACAAAATCTGTGTCTTCGAGAATTTGAACCTCGGTGCTGTCTTTGGAGATTTCGGTGCCGTTTTGTGTCCAATGGGTAATTTCGTGGTCTTCCCAGGTTGTGCCAGAAAGATTTATGGTGTCGCCGTAATTGACGGTTGTCGAGTAGATTTGTTCGGAACCGTTATATTTGCCACCATTCGGATTAATTGTGACGGTGTATTCTTGTAATTTGTAATTAGCTACAAGTGTGACATTTTTGTTCATCGTAATGCTGTCGCCCGTAAAGCTAGTGCCATCTTCTTCGATTGTCCAGCCAGTAAAATCGTGGCCTATGTAAGTAGGAGTTTCGATTTGTGCGATTTCGTTTGGCCTAAAGCTTTCTTGATATTGCTGTTCGGAGCCTTTATACTTGCCGCCGTTTGGCTTAACTGTCAAAAGATAAGTCTTTTCGTTCCATTTGGCTTTAATCAGGGTGTCGTTATGTATTTCAATATCGTTATTAGAATCTAGTTCGCCCGGATTTACCTCCCAGCCTTGGAAGGTAAAATGTTCGCGTGTGACTTCGCTAACATGGACAGTTTCGCCTTCGCGATATTTACCGATAACTTTTTCGCTTGAATTATTGTAAATACCACCATTCGGATCAATCGTGACGATGTAAGTATTTACAAAGTTTACTTTGCCTTTAATCTCGAAGCTTTCGTTGCCTTCGGCATAGGCGGCTGTTGAAAGTAACAAAATGCCAGCCAGAGGAAGGGCGAGAATTAATACGAAGTTTCGCCTTCGGATATTTTTAGTAACTAGCAAAAATCCACCGACAAAGGTAAATGCGAAGACCGCAATGACAGTATGTGGCTTTATGCTGACGGTTTCTGGGTTTTCTCCTTCGTCGGAAGGGTCTTCGGGCGTGTCTGGGTCTTCTGGCGTATCAGGGTCGTCAATCTCACTATAGTTTACTTTGAGAGAATAATCTTCACTGACAGTTTGAGTTTCTTTGTCGTTTGATGATACTTTAATTGTTAGAGCCTTGCTTTCGCCCGATGCGATTTCGTCGCCTACTGAAATTCCGTCATAATCATATTCAAGGAATTCATAATCCGAAGTACGAAAATCAATCGAATCGATTTTGATAGTTTTTTCGCTATCATTCGTGACAGTTGTTGTATATGTGGCTTCTAGATTGTTGTCTAAAAGCGTGACATCAAAATCATACCCCTCGCTAGCTGTGTTAATTTCGATAGTCTCGTTAGCTACGAAATTTGGCACCAGCTCAGTTTGTTGTATTGCATTTGCGTCGAAATTTGGCGCAAAGATGCTAAATAATATTGCGAATGCAAAAAAAGCACCCAATTTTTTTATTTTTCTCAAAATAAACCTCTCTCAAAACAGTTTACTTTGTTATTTTAAAATAATTATGCTTATTTTTGCAAATTTTTTATTGATATTTTTCGATTTTCAAAATGCCGTTCTCTTGGCGAAAGGTGACAGTAATGGTCTTTTCTGGTTCGCAAATATCTTTGGCATTTGTGGAGTTTACGAGTTCTTTGAGCGCCAGGGAGGTGCCTTTGCCATCTAGGTAATCGCGGACGCTATGTTCGCCTGTAATATTGTCTTGGCTAGTGCGGTCAATAATCAAATACGGCTCTTTGAAAATGTATTTTTCAAAGCTAGCGATGTAGTTTTGCTGGTGCTTTTTTACGGAAGTCATAACGTATTTTGTGATAGGAGTAATGATGATCTCTTTGTGCGAAATGGAGCTTTTCGTATTGTGGAAGGTCTGTGTTTGTTCGTCGTAAAAAGTTTGATTGCCTGACAAATCGAATACTGCGTTGTTTGCTAGCTCATTTTCGAGATTTTTTGCATCAACAAAAGATGCCGTGATCTTGTTCTGCACTGCATTGAGCGAGTATTCTTCCTGGGGGTTTTCGGCATATAAGCTTTCGATTGCGTAGGCTACTTGATTTGATGTTTCGTCTCGATCGTTTGGATTGTCGATTTCTTCAAAGAAATTCATAAGTTCGGTGCTTTTCTCGGTGAAAGCTTGGAGCTCTAAATCTGTGAGTTGGGAGGATTTCTTAATGCCGGTAATTATGGATAGCGCCGCTACGACGATTATGGCCGTTGTAATAAATATCGGAATTAGTTTCTTGATCTTTTGTTTCATTTTCCTCCTCGTACAATTCGAATAACTACAGACTATTTTATATTCTGGTGTGAATTTTTAGCAAAAATCCTATATATTGTGTTTAAAAACTATTGACACACACTATATATAGCGTTTAGAATAAAAGCATAAGCACGATAACGTGCAATAAATAGCCAACGAAAACAATTTGAAAGGATGGGGATATGAAAAATATAATTTATTTTGATGCTTCGGATAAAAAGGCTTTTGACTTTGAGCGTTTTGCAAAATCATTGAATTCTTATGCGCAGGTTCCGACCGAGTCAATCGAGAAAGCTTTGGCGACAGTTGAGCATTATGCCGACATGCATATCAGTGTATTGGTCGAGCTCGGTGTGGGTCTACTGGCGAAGTTTGATAGCGAAGAAATCGCACGCAAGTATTATAACGAACACGAGCAATACTTTGGCGAGAAGTTTGAGCGTTTACGTCGCATCACTGGCTATCTAGTGGGCACGCTTGATCGCTGGAACGATGGCAAAAAGGCAGAAGAGAAAGCGCGCGTCAAGCACTCGGTCAATTCAGCAATTGACGATGCGGCTCGCGAGGAGCGCTTGCAAGAAATGGCAATCGCTCACAATGTTGCCTATGCAGCCTAATGTGTAGTGTGGTTTGATATTTTTGCGAATAGTAAAAGCCCCGGCAAATGTCGGGGCTTTAGTGTGTATGTGTACTTTTGTCCTAAAAAATGGAGATTAGCCGGCCTTGTGTTTCTGTCGGTTCGGCCATGGATGAAGTTCGCAGGTGTTTTCGCTGTAATTGACGTAGCGTACAAGAAAGTCCTTCGGCGAGCGGTCGGGGAAGCCTTCGGGGAAGAGTTCGCTGACGAGTGCCATATTAATACTTTCTCTTCCGCTGCCAATGACATACTGTCCGATGCTGGCAGGATAGAAACCTTCCTTTTCGTAGGTGCGATACTCGACAAAAACTCTGCGGTTGTTTTTGATGCGGATGGTAATGCGGTCGACGAAGTCGCTGCGTGCGCCATTCTCACGTTCAAAGATTGCCTCGAAGCCGGCTTGTCCACTGTGGGAGCGGGCGATTTTGCTTGCAACTCGCTTAGCCCATTCGCTTGGGACGAGTCGAATATTTTCGGCGTGATTATAGCGGATAGTTTCGCTTCCGGGAAGCTTGATAGTACCATTCAGATTGCCTGCCTCATGAATCGTGGTAATCATATCCTCGAGCCAATCCTGCAGAAAGACAGTGTCTTTGTCTGCGTTAGCGGAGAGCATAAAAGCAAGTTCCTTGGTTGTGGGATAGATGCGGCTGGTGTACTTCTTGGCAGTGGTTTCGCCTTCGGGCGCAAAGTTCTTGGTGATAATGACGCCGCCATCGAATGTAAAGATGATGTCGGTGTCATAATTAACCTTGCCGAGGTGGTAACTTGCGCTCAGTTCGATGCGCTCGAGATTCTTGCCATCAAGGGCAAGCTTGAGCTCGGTGCCAGCAAGGAACTCAAGGTCAGTGAAGCTCGGTTTTGTATCTCTGGGCTCCTTATCGAATGTCTTGAGTCTAGCCGTAATGTTGGCAGTGGGCGGAAGTGCCTTCATAGCAGCTTCGAAGTTGCGGACGATTTTTTCATTGGTCATAACTTTGACCTCCTTCGTGTATTTAGGCGTTCTGCCTATACTAGTCCACAATGCTCCAAAATTTAGAAAACAAAAAATAAAGGAACATCTAAAGACTTATTGATTGTATAATGATTCGCTGTTTTTGTCAAGGCGGCTGTGAGATGCGTATAAGAAATATTTAGGAACTGGCGCGTTCCTGCAAGTGGTTCTGCTTAATCTGTAAAATATGGTATAATATTAGTATTCGAGTGAAGCAAGAAAGCTTGCTTTCTTATTTCCGAGAATGCGCTATATTAGACCGAAAGGTATAATATAAGAAATACTTTATAGAAAGGTCTTATTTTGAGTTTG
>Ga0181612_181443_pt1 | contig 13722 bp, 9 predicted proteins | sample HoacroProtozoa21_FD_119630 | JGI IMG/M metagenome (GOLD analysis project Ga0181612, IMG submission 119630) | Hoatzin crop microbial communities from Cojedes, Venezuel. Combined Assembly of Gp0051906, Gp0051904, Gp0051908 | reverse complement strand
GGGTGTAGGGGTGGGAGGACTGTGGAGAAGCCAGCCGCTGCTGGAAAAGGAAGTTTGTAATATGGCTTGCACAGAAGGAATGGCTCTTAGGAAAAGATGGAGGATGTGGGTTGCTTGCTGGTGGGAAAAGGAGGTGGGAAGGATGGCATGTCTAAATCCTTGGCAGAGGAGAGGTTTGATTTGCATTTGGTACTTTTCTTCTTACTCCTTTCCTTACTGATGTGGTGTGGAAAATCTATTTTCACTGGTGCATAAAAGCATTCCAAATTAAAGCTCTTCGTGAGTAAAAGGGGGAAAAAGGCAGATGTGATTACATGTGCTAATTAATTTGAATAGTCCAGCTACAACCTGGCACTGGTGCTTCTGAAGATTGGAATACAAAAAATATTTCTTCAAAATTATGTATTGCTGTAGAGAAATCTTTCCTGTTTGGCATTATGGTAAGATGACTTTATTATTCAGATTCCAGCAAATGCTGTTTTCCAGATGTGACTTCACTAGTTACTCCAAGCTCTTAAACTCTCAGTGCCCTTGGACTTGACACATATTTGACATATAAACACCATTACACAAATAAAATAGAAATTCCTCAGAAAACTGATCTAATAACATTGGAGTGATAAACCTTTAATGTTAGTTGAGGATAATATGAATTACCAACAGCAAATAACAGACTTGGAAACTGTGCTAGCAGGACAATGCCTGTGGTGTAAACACAAACAAGCAGAGCAAACAAAATATTGTGGCTGGAATTTGATCTGGAGAACTGTTCCAGTGGGTAACTGTATAAGACTTAGTGTGTGCGCGTGTTTTTACATGGGCAATGACAACGTCATCTTGTTTTGAATAATCAGTAATTAAAGAAAGGCCTTCAAAACAGCTGATACGATTTACTGCCTTAAGGTGGACTCTGTTGGTTTCAGTCATAAGCACGAGTCGAGATTTGTGAGAGATCCCTTCGTATGGCTCACGCGGGGAGAATGGGGAACTGATTTAGCACTTTCTGCTTGCTTTCTTCCTGTTCTGCTTACACCTTCTCATGAAATGAGTAATGCTTTTGTTTCTTTCGCCTGACTTTGCTAAATGATTTACATTCAGGAAAAATGGTTCCCCGTGGAAATAACAGTTATTAATTTCCAGTACCAAGGCTAAAATAGCCTTGATACCATCATGATAAAGAACAGTGTAGTTAGAATCACTGTGGTATAGCATTCACTATGACTTTTTTAAATGTTAATTTGGTCTCTTAATTTGACCTCCTGTTAGGCACTTTATGAAATGAAGATAAAAATGGAAAGGGTAATACATTAATGCTTAATCCACTTAATGAAATAGGATTTCCTTTGTGATTCCATATAAATTAGCGTATAGCTGCGACTAGTTTACCTGACATAATAATAGAGATGAAATTAATTCTCAGCTTTAAATCCTTGTGGTTAATTTTGAAATGGTCACTTTACCCCTGTGGATTACTGCATTTTACTGTTGTCCGGGAGACTCAGATCGTATTTTTACTTTGTGCTGGTTTCTGCTTACTGCAGTTGTTTCCCTCCTGTGTCTGAGATGCCCTACAGATGTGAAGAATACTGTGGATTAATATATGCCAAGGGGAAGGTTAATAATCGTACCTTCCTCACACAGGACTGTTCTGAGGGTGGGCTGCACGGGTCACTATGTTCTTTCATTTTTTTTGTTTTCCTAAGTCATGGCAAGTGATGAAGAGATGGAGGGAGAAGAGAGGCTTAGAGTTCTGCAGTTTTTTCCCTTCCAGTCCCACAGAGAATAAATAATTTGCACCTGAACATGTTTTGTCTTCATGGCTTACTGTAAGTCATCCAGGTTTGAAGGCGATGCCGTGGGGGTTTTAGCCATTGTCCCCTGAAGTGAGTCTTTCCATGGTGCATGTGTGATTACTGGCATCGCTACTGACACACTGGGGACTGAACCAAAGATGTTAAAAGCGTGAATGGCTATGGCTTGAGCTAAACCTCTCTCACCCTGGGGGGTCATTGATTCTGTGGAGTTTGCACAGGAGAAAGACCAGTAGCACACACTCTACCGGGCCTTCGTGTTGAAGGACCTGTAGAGCATTAACCAGTGTTTATCTTCCCTCATCAAATCCATGCGTTGCAGAGTGAAACAAGTGGACAGCAAATTGATATGCAGTTGGACGGACTGTTTACAGGGCAGGGATGCCACTGAAGAGGAATGAAATGTAGCTGACCCTATCTGTTTGACTACATTATTACATGTGTTTTGTTGATGAGTTTGTGAGGCTGGTGGAGCCAATTACACAGTGAGCTGATTTAGATTTCTCCACAACTGTTTTGCACTCTTGCAGCCCCTGTGGAAACACTGGAATTACTCCTCATTTATAGGCATGTGAGGTCAGAATCAGCTCACTCTGCCGCCATTGGCTACAGGCAGCTGCTTTTGACACGAACATACTTTCCCCTTCTGCCAGTGGATTTGACTTGTACCAACTCTGTACATCGTTTTGGTTGAGTAATAAATTCCTGGTTTTTTAGTACAGTGTTCTGCCTCTTTGTTTACATCAGCAAGACTTTTCCATTAATGTACAACCTTGTATTCAGTTGGGACCAAGTAATATTCCATGTGTACTGATTTTAGTCCATTAAAATATTACACATTTCATAGTTTTAAAAGGAACCACAGGAAATTCAATTCTTTCTTTTTTTGAGTTTCATTATTCCAGTATCAGAAACCATATGTGGATTTCTACTCAGTTGTTTGTTGTAACATGTGGCTGAAAAATAATATGAAATTGGAACTTAATTGGACTAAATGCTTGGCAGACAAGCAGCATCTGGTTTAAAGAAAACCCAAAAATCTTCCTTTCTGAAGACTGTGAGGCCTTGAGAGTGGTAGGCTTAGGAGGATTTTAAAAAATTGTTTATCTGGTTAGGTAAGAGAACCAGCCACAAGATTTGGGGCCTGATTCTGATGTTACTTGCCTTAGTAAAAAACCATCAGTAGCTCCACTAGAGTTGGTAGCATTAATGAAGTATAAAACCCATTAATGTGAGATCAAGCTCTGGTCAGTTATGTGGAACTGAGAGGGCTGTAGTCCAAGATCTGAAGTTTCTGCCTTTTGAAGTGTCATACCTCAGTGCACGAGGCCACAACAGCTTTATATGCTTTGCTGAGAAAATTCTGCTTCCGGCCTTTTAGTGACTAGAAGCAGAAATTGGAAAGGAGTTAGCTTCACCTTGTAGGCTGGCTGAAAGATAGGAGAGCTCGCAGCAGGCTGGCAAATCTTGCTGATTGTGACGCAGTCATTGACACCTGGATGACGCAAGGCTTGGGACATCTGAAGTGGGACATTGGCCCCACTTCTTGTCATCCCTCGAGGTGTCCTGGGCTCACAGACGATCTGCTTTTGCTTTGGTGAAGGTTGGGCCAAATCACCGCAAATGGCAAGTGTCACCAGCTGAGTGCAGAGGATTGGCTGGGAGCCAGGAAAAGAGACAGTCAAGACAGGGACAAGCCCTGATGTATTAAGACATTAGAGTAATGTAAAAGGAGAAAAAAAGGGAAATAAGTACTTTTTAAAGTGTAACTTTCTATTGTTTTAAGTGTTGTGTAAATTAAATGTGAACTTCCATTGCTTAGCACCTCAGCTGGCTTCATCAAATATCAAAACAACACGAATCATTATGGAGAATGACAAACTTAAGTGGTGTCCCTCTCTGTACAACCTACACTCTCCCGTAACACTATGCATGTCATTTTGCTTGTGTGTGCAGCAAGCATTGAAGCAGAAGTCTGGCTGGGGTGAGAGTTAGACAGGCTGTTTCAGTTCAGGAACACTTACTCCTTGATGGTAGAGCATTCCCAGGCTGGCCTCAATGTTTCTCTCTGCTCCTGGCATTCAGGGTAAATATCCTGAAGCTGCTTAAAATTAAACAAGTGAAAGTAGTTAGTGCTTGTATATGGTAATTCCCATCTGTGGAGTGCAGTCACGCTTTTGTGAGGGAGAAGATGAGGCATGGAAAAATGAAATGTTCTGCATGCAGTGAAATAGTAAGTAGGTAGCAGAGCCTGGAAAAAGGAAATTGGGTCTTCAGGTCGCCAGCCTATTTCCTCCACAACATGGGCTCTTGGTATGGGCATTAATACCAACATTTGTATTTCCATGTCATTTTTTATTTCCAATGAATATTTATCTACGTATGGTTGGAGGAGGAGAAGAAGTGTAACCCTCATCTTCCCCAGGGTACTGCCTTTAACCATTCATGGGTGCATTACAGAGGAAGATGGAAGATATGAGTGTCAGTAAGTTAATGGATTTCTTTATCACCCACTTGGGTTCCAACCTATCCCACTCAAAACTGATCATTTGCAACAAACATGTCAGCTCTGAAGGCTGTAAATTCTGAATGTTAATTCAGTGAGTGGTGATCTAAAGGGAAAACAAGGAATTAAAAAGTAAACAACCAAGCAGAAGAGAGAACAAAAACCCTGACTGTAGCTGGGTTCAATTCTAAATGAAAGGTAGATTGTTGCCTGTTCTGTGACACCAAGGATAGAGAGTGTTTCTAAATCTATTTCTCCTTATTGCCGTAAGGTACTTGGACTGTGTCAATTGTATTTTTTTGAAGCAAGACAAACAAACAAACAATCCTTTCTTTCAGTGGGTGAGAGAAACAAAGAGAATCTTATCACATACAGAAAAACTTTTTGGGGTTTAAGACTCAGTAAATGTAATTTTCTTTCCACTGAATATAAAAAGTGCCATGAACTTCAGTGGATTCAGGAAGTGAAAGGTTTTTTTGTTCTTTTAGCTTTGTTTGGAACTCTCAACAGCTAGTTCTGTTTATGCTCACAGTGCTCCGTATCAGGGCTACACTCAAGTGGAGCAAATGCCAAAAGCTGCAGAAAGTCTGGGTCACTGTGTGTTTTGAAAAGTAGCTTGCTGTATCAAACAATAAAACGCCATAAAATAAGACACAGACTCCATCTCTAAAGCACCTTGTGAGAATGGCAAAACAAAGAAATTCCCACCTTAGCAAGTTTTTCTCTCTTCTCTCCTGCAAAGCTGAACCCTCGGAAAAGGAATATGCTGAAAGACTGTGGACAAGCTACTGAAGTTGCTGCTTGGGAAACTGCAGTTTTCTTCATTGATTTTTCAGCTAGAAAGTTGTTATCTCCTCACACTACCTGGTGGAAATAAAGTTTGTGTTGCTGGAATGAGGCAGCTGAGATCAATAATGATAAGGTGAATGTAAGCTAGTTTTGTGTAAGTTGGCCGTTATAGACAGATGATGCATGTAACAAAGACAAGAAGCAGGGAATTATCCTGAAGTACAGGTGTTTAAAGGCTTGCTAGACCTCAACCTGTATTCCTAGGAAGTTTTTAGGAAGGCCAGTTGCTTACAAAGGCAAGTGATTTTTCTTGAGCACACAAAGGGTGGCCAAGTCCTGAAATAGTGTCTTTGCTTGGGAATGGTGCATTAAAATGATCCTTCCTGTTTTTGAAGCTAAAAGTTGTAATGAACATTAATTGCAAGCACTCTTGCATGCTTTGGCTCCAATTTAGTCTCCATCTAAATTAGCTAGAAATCTATGGGCTTGATTTATTGCATTTGCAACAGTCGCGCTAAAGGAAGGTAATTCCTTCTGAAAATGCCACATGCAGGCAGGAACAGGAAACCAATTAGGAATCAGTGGATGATAAATGGGCATTTTTACCAGCAGTTTACTTAATATCCCCATTAAATAAGCCTCTTTGCATTTATCATTTCATTCTCCCTCAGTCTATAAGGTCCTTTAATTGCTGCCTAAATGAGCCCTGTGTTTCAGTCCAAATTTAATCTTGGATCGGGAGAGAGATATCCTTTCCAATGCTTGCCTGCCCAGCTGCCAAGAACTGTCAGAAATGATCACATAACTTTGCACATTTCTCACAGTCTCATTGGAGAAATGTAAGATTGACAGAAAAAAAAAAAAAAAACGCAGGCCATATTTTTGCTTTAAATTGTAAACCATAGGGCGAGCAGCCCTTTTCCTCAATTGCATTTCCTGTATATTTTTTTAAAGTTGCACTAAAAATAGATGGAAGATGTAACGTTGCCCTGTGCTTTTTCGTTTTGGAAAGTTACCTTCAGTGGAAGTAGATGTGTGGCAGAACTAATGAAGTGTTACAGAGTTTGTGCAGCAAACAATTACTGGCTGGCTGTGGCTGGGTGGATTGGTTACAGAACGTGTGATTTGTGTGTGGAACATGGCATCTCTAGGCTAAATGACAGTGAAAAATGATAAAGAATCCCAGAGCAGTTGCCTTAACCTGCCTTTTAGTATTTTTTTTCCTGTAACGCTGAGATTTGGGGGTCTAGGGTTCGGGCTCTTGAAAACAACAAATTAGTTGTGGTGGTTTTTTTTATTCTGTCTTTTCAGAAGCCTTCTTCTGAGCTTGGAGCATAAGCAGATGTTTGCAGCATAAGTAGAATTCACAGATCAGCCCCTAAACATCATTTTTGAAGGGGACATTCCCAGGCATTGAGAGTCAACTGATTCCTGAACTGCAGTGGACTTTCACCTGGGTGGTCCAGATGTCAGACCTCATGCCAAAAGTACAAAGCCTAATCACCAGGGCTCTAAACCTCACATATTTCTGAAAAATTGGCAGCAAGTAACAGACCCAGAGGAGGAATATTACCCAAATATCCTCTGCTGATTAATCTTCCTACTGTCAAAAGCATAAACATCTGCCTTGGTACAAAGAGCAACTCAATGCAAATGCTGTTAACTTGCCCTTCATCCAGACCCTTCAGCTTCTAAATTAAAATATCAATCAAAGTAGAGCCCAGTGTTAATGCTAGAGGACTTTTAGCTGAAGTCGGTGGGAGAGTCTAGGACTGAGCCACCCAAATCTGGTGTTAAACTATGTCAAGTGTTATAATAATCTCCTAAAATGGAAGGATGACTGAATCTCTTGTCTAACTTGTCTTTCTAATACCGTAAAACAACAAATATGACAAGAAAAGAAAGAAATACAGCTTCTGTGGAGCTCTGACCACAGGCATGTGGTTATAAACTATTTGTTTCATATATGTGCTTGCCTGCTATTTTTCTTCTCTTAAAAAAAAAGAAAAGGAAATTCAAAGCGTATAGATAATAACAGCATGGGAAACATTACATGCATCTCAGAAATATTTTCCTCTTAATTCATTGAAAGGTGCTTGAGTATGGACACTGTCTTGTGGATTCAAAACTGTAGGAAAGAATCATAAACAAAGGTAATCATATTCTGCTGAGGAAGGGAAATGATTGATGGGCTCTGGGGTGTACTAATAAAAGATTTGTCTTATTTTACTGTCTCCATTAAAGATTTGAAGGTGAGGATAAGCAGGAAGTTATTTACATTCAGACATGATACAAAGCTGTCATCCTATGCCATCCAAAATCAGCCACTTTCGAGCATTTTTGTCTTAATATTTTCTTTAAATCATTCGTCATCACAGGGAGTCTGGGGAAAACCCAACTGGAAACTTAATATTTTAGATAATGAAGATAAGATTAATGCATAAGAAGGGCTGTACCAAGCCAGACCAAAGGCCCATTTATCCCAAACTTCTGTCTCAGAAGTGGCCAACAGCAGATGCCTAGGGACGAGTGTAAAACAGGGCCAGCATTCAGGGATATATTTCCTGACTGAGGCAGCGGAGTCAAAAGATGAGGTATCCATCCAAATTAGTACATTCAGCACCTGAGAGGCTGGTCAGGACTACATGATAGCTGTCTTCAACTTCTAAGAACTAGCAGGTACAGTAATTGTTTTTTAACAAGCCACTAAGAAAACCAAGTCAACAAAATCCAGCCAGTTTAAGGGAGGGGAGAGGGGTGAAATTCAGTGAAAACCGACCATGGCTAGCTTTGAAGCCAGAAAAGAGTTGGAATAAATGGTCCATTTTCAGCACGATATGTCACTCTGTGTGATCCCAAGTATTTAACAGATCCATTTATAGTGTGTAAGAAGTGGGGGAAGAAAATGTCGAGGTCGCAAAATCTGCAAATTTTTTTAGGTTAGTCCAGACAAAATGAGACTGTGAGGAACTCTGGTGGGACTTAACGAAGCTGGGTGGCTGGAGAACGTAGTGTCAGATGAAATTCAGTGCTGACAAATACATGGTAATACATATTGGAGGGAATAATTTGATCTACTTTGTTTGCATCACTAGGTTCTAAATGAACCGCAGCCACTGCAGAAAAGGGCTTGGCTATCGGTGGACAAATCAGTGAGCAGCAATGGTGAAAAAGCAAGAAAAATGTTAAAATCAGGGACTAGGGAACACTGAAAATACTGGATTGTCTTCATATAAGTATAACTGAAAATATAGAGCATGAATAGGAGGGCCAATGGATACAAGTAATGAAAATTATTAAAGGCATTGCATGAACTCTGTATCGGGGGAGAATGAAAAGATTACAGTGTGAGAGGACAGTTAGGAGGGAGCATGATGAAAGTATGTACAATGATGAAGGACATAAAATAGATATATCAGGGGTTCTTATTTCTGCTTTTTCATAACATGAAAAATAGGGCTACCGAGTGAAAGCCCAAAATAGGGCTACAGGAGTTCAAATATCTGTCAGTCCCTCTTTAAACTAACAAAGATCTCACAACAAAATTTATATACTAACAAGGTACAATCTATGAGAGCCTTTACTGAGTAATTTATTTGCTCCTTTCCTCCCCTTCTGCATCAAGGAAAGCTAAAAAAAAATAAAAAAAAAAAGCTAAATCTTAGCTTGGTAAATAGAATATCTTTACAAATAATAATTAAATATTTCTCCCCAAGCAGGCTTCGGTAGAAATGCATTAACCAGGCTTCCTACTGGCCAGTTTTAACACCTGATGGGCAAATACCTCTTTGCCATGCTACTTCCCTCTTTTGCAGCTGTTGAATCTACTTACGGCTTGTGGTCGGGTGACGGCATAGTGGCAGAGCTGAGGTGTGCTTGGCCAAACATGGCCGGCCGACCCTCAGGAGGGGTTATCTCAGCCTGGCCTGAAGCTCCCTCGCCCACAGTTCTCTAGGGGTGTCAGCTCTTAGAAGAACAGAATCTATGATATGAACCGAAACCACTGTCTGTAGATACTGCATGACTTACCCATGCAACTCTGTGACACTTGATGTTAGCGAGGCAATAACATTACCTCTGAAAATTATAGACGTGTATGGATAGAAAGATCTATTTCTGGGTAGGAAGGTCCGTTATTATAAGACACAGGACAGAATCTAGTTTTCTTGACAATATTATTTGACAACCATCTCTTAATAGGACTTAAAATCTTTGAAATCTGACACTATCAACTCTAGGATGCTGGAACTGACCTATGCCCCTAAGTCCTAGACAAACCCCATGAAAAGGGATATAGCCACTGGTTAGTGGCATAAAACTTCTTGTCACGGCTTTATACTGCCCAAGCATTCCTCTAAGCTGCTGAATTTTGGGACATTGCTTCAGACAGGTCTACAACTAGTGTAATATCATAAAATCAGGGGCTAAGAAGGCACCTGATGATCTTCTGCAGTAAGAGCATAGAAACAGATTTGAAAAAAAAACAAACTTGGTTTACTTTTGAGCTATAGTAACAGAATTAAGGACCTGACCCTCACTGAGTGTGGGTATGTGGTGTGCACGTCTGCATGCATGCGTGTGCTTTGTGGCATGGCTGAGTCTGAGATATTTCATTCTTCATGCCTAATCTTGACCCTTTCCTTCTCCTGTGGCAGAAGGTCTGTAAACAAAGGTGGCTGGCTGTACATATAGCCCTGTGGGGTGGCATTCTGCAAAGCCAGCTGCTATGCAGGAGCACTTTGAAGTGGAGGGGAAGCCCAGGTCCCAGAATCAGAATGCCTGTAAGACTCTTTCCTTCACACAGGAAGGAAGAGAAGGGGGCATGTAGCCACAGCCCGCTAGGCTAGAGCTGTACCACAGCTTCATGGCTTTGTAGGAGAAATCCTCTTCAGTTTGGTCTGTGGTGTTCCCACTTACCCCCTCAATTTATTCAAGATCTGAGAAGGAAGAACACTCATGCCCTCAGAAAATTAGCCATTACATTGCATTACTGTTGTAAGCCATAAATCGAAGTGTACTTCGTACCCTTATCCCTGTTTTACAGATGAGATAACTGAGGTGCAGAGAGCCAAGATGAGTGCCCAGCATTGCTAGCAGGCCACTGGCAGAGCCAAGAATAAAAGCCTGGTCTATGGCATGGCATCTCACCTTCTCAGCTTTGCAAAACCTGAATTGCAAGGTCACTCGGGTAATGCTTGTGTCTTCCTATTTGTCCTGTAAAACACATGTCTCTCCTGATAAAGAAATAATAAGGAAATGGCCTGTCAGAATAGGGTGAATTTCTGTACAAAGACTCTGCCTATTATTGCTTGCAATTTTTTTTTTTTGACAGCATAGCTGTTATGCTGATGTTGGCCAGCAAACTATGAAAATATTGAAAGAAGGAGGGAAAAAAAAGAAAAAATGAGTGCACAACTATTTTGTGCATATCCTAAATATCTCTGTAATTTAAAAGTCTGTATGTGCCCTCATGAAAATCTACACACTGCATAAAACAAAGTGCTGAACATCTTAGAAAATACAGGCTGTACCAGCAGAAACATAATTAAGAGAAAAATGCTAATAGCCTTTACATCCAGGGTGACATTAGGGGTTAAGAGTGAGTATGTGTTTGTGTCTGCATTTCAGACCTGAACTTAGGGCTGAATCCAAACAATGTAACCTCATAGAAGTGGTGAATAATATAAGAAATCCCTTTCCAGTAAAATATTTTTGCCTTTGAGAAAGTAACTGTCATTAATTTGCAACAGCACATACTGGCACTCTTAAATTAGTATTTTCCAGGATAATAATCTGTCTAAAGACATATAATGAGAAAACTATTTCTTGCACACATTTCTTGAAACCAGTGCTTGCAGCTTGACCAAACCATTCAGCAATGAATGCCTTCACTGAGTTCATGTTGCACAGCCTTCCAGTTTTGGAAGGGTTGGGTATATTTTCATGGCCTAGCCACCTTTCCACTAAGCACCTGTTCTGTTTAATAATTAACAACTCATTTTTAATTGCCCACACAACTCTGGTTTCATGCAGTCAGTCAGAACATACAGCCACTGCCTTTCTCCCTTGTACAAATAAAGCTTGCTCAGCCTTGCTGCAAAGCTTTCTGATGTTGGGAAAGGGGATGAGCTGAGGAGCCATAGGGTTGTGTAGTGACATTCTGCTTTAGGGAAGCACTGGAATAGAAGCCGAAGGTTTTGGGATCCAGGACTATTAATCAGATCTGGTGACCCAAAGATATAGTTTCCATTCTTGGCCATGACATAGAGTAGTGGCTGTAGAGGAATTCAATGGAGCTCTGAGGATCAGCATGGCAGGGTCCATCCACTGGGAGTTCACGGAGGATGATTATCAAGACTACGGTGTGTTATGGACTACTGTGCAGAAAATACTTAGTGTAAAATCATCCTTTTTTATTACCTTCTTTTTGGATCTGTGAAAATATAAAATGCTGACGTTTTCCAATTCATTTAATTCAGTGAAAAAATGAGGCTAATAAAATATCCTAACTCACACAGAACGTGCCTAAACTGGGTTTTGGTCCCTGCTACATCTTGCAAGAGGTTCAGATTATATAGTCCGTTACCTTCATTCCCCTGTGTTTGATGCAAATTGAGATGATACGGCACAGAACCACTCCTGGGTAGGAGCTCAGGACTGAGCTCTAATGTTGTGCCGTCAGCAAGACTTTCATGGCAGACAATGTATCTCATCATATGCTTTTTCATTCCTATGCCTGAAAATCTTATCATACATATAAAATCCTAATTATAGATCGAGCTGCAACAATTAGTCTGTGGTGTTAAGCATTGTACTTTCATTCATTGACAAAGAATGACTAGTAGTGAAGGACAAGAAAGTAAACTGAGACTGTCCATAAATCATTTTATCTTCCCTAGCTTGGCAGGGATGGTAAGAAGGAAGTGTGGATGGCTTTGTAACACCATTCCTCATTACAATCCTTTGTATTTTGCCTATTAAACTTCTGCAACAAATCTGTGGTGACTCAGGAATGTCATGGTTGTCACTATGCTGTGCACCATGGCCACTCAGAGCTGGGTGGTGATAGAGGAAATGGGATTCAGTCCTTCTATTCTTACACTCCAGGTTTCTCCCACTTGGGAAACTAGTAATCACGTGGGGCTCACAGAACAGATACCGGTGTCAAGTCTGTCCAGTGGAGAATGGCAAGTACTCAAAGAATGAAAATAGTGTCACTATACCACATCACTGAGCAGTGGTAGTATGGTAGTGAGTCCCCCAGACCTTAGGTTTACTCATCAACTTGTTGGGAAATCTGATTGATAGGTGAGATTTTGGAATAAATTCCTGTCTTTTTCACTGGTTTGAATAAAAAAATGGGCTGAGACCTCTGTCAATAACTCATGGCTTTCGTCATGCTGCTGCTTCTCAGAAGTGGGGGGGCTTTCAAAGAAGGCAGTACTCTTTCCCATGTTGATGGATAGAGGACCTGAAATGAGACCAAGAAGTCAGCAGGCTTGCAGACACGTTACATCAAAACAGAGCTAGAAAATTGCCACTGGTCAATCCCTCAAGCAGGGCTGAGGTCAGAAAGATCTACTGGAAAGGAAAGTGAGACTGCATCTTCAGGTTGAGTAAGTAGATCTTGCATTATGAAGATGGCTCATGAAGTTGTCACTCACTCAAAGGAAAGCTCTACAAAAATCTTTGTTCGATGTACTTCTCATAAACTCTAAACTGGACTATGTTGTGGTAGCTCCTTTTATTGATTCGTTTGGCCCCTTTTTCGTGTTAAATAGTTTAATAAACAAAACACTTTGAAAATAAGTAAAGCTGTACTTTTTTTGTCCAATTCTTGTGCTTTCCTAGTTGAGCTTGGAATAACAGCAGTCAGCTGGAAGCTGGCTTGCCAGAGGTAATAGTTTGTAATGAACTACATAGGCTTACATCTCTCAGCTGCTGATTTATAACCATGCTTGGACATAGGTAAGCGAAAGTATCAATGGCCGTTAGTGTTATACCATAGCTGTTCTGGGGGGGCCTATGGGGCATGACATAGTGTTTGTCTAGTTTCCTTTAGATACATCTAGGACCTGGTAGGTATCATATTTTCTGGCAGTCTTAACAGAGGCCTGAGAGCTTCTTTCTTAGTGGTAGGGATCCATTTGCGGTTACTGTCAAGGCCAGCATGAAGAAATAGGCATTGCCCCTCATACAGAGGGCACTGACTGCAGAGATAACAAATAAACAGGTGCCTTTAAAATGTTCTGGGCCTATTAAAAAGACAGGTTCTTAGATTACCACTGGAGGCTGTGCTTCTCTCCCTCTGATGTCTGCTGCTATGTCATCTTTATTGTCTTTATGGAAAATAATTCAAAGAGTTAAAGGACAGAGGAAACATTCATGTAAGGTTGCTTTGTGCTCCACAGAGCTACCCCACATAAGTAAAGAGAAAATAAGAATTTTTCAGATGCTTTAAAAGGCTGCAATTTCATTGCCTTTAAGGTGCTGTTTAGGCCATGTATTTACTGACATGTACGTACATACATACGCACATGCACAATGAATCTGTGCTCAAGCAGTAAATTTCTCCTGAAGTATTTTGGGAAGATGCTGTTATAACACAATCCTTGC
>Ga0181612_172650_pt1 | contig 13722 bp, 6 predicted proteins | sample HoacroProtozoa21_FD_119630 | JGI IMG/M metagenome (GOLD analysis project Ga0181612, IMG submission 119630) | Hoatzin crop microbial communities from Cojedes, Venezuel. Combined Assembly of Gp0051906, Gp0051904, Gp0051908 | reverse complement strand
GGTTACATTCAATAGTAGTAGTAATAATAATAATAATAATAATAATAATAATAATAATAATAATAAGCTGGTAACTGACCCAGGCAGATCTATTTCTGAGGTAGTGAAAAGTTTCAAAACACTTAGTTGTATTTCAATGACACAGAATCTGGGGCTCATGAACACACTTGAAAGTGAGGCACATTCCTTAACAGGAGTAAGATTACTCTTGGGGATGCTGAGACTGGGAAAAGTGCCTGTTGAAACATAAAATGCCTTTAAGTCAATTGAGAATATCCTTCCCAAAAAGAATATCAAAGACTAGGGCAGGGGAAATGTACTGTTGTTTTCTGTTAAGGAGCTAATTTTTTGCCTCTTTTTAGAACCATTAGAAATTATTTCAGACACAATTTAATAATCTACATCAGCATCCCAGGAGTTAAGATAGCAAATGATGTTACGGCAAAAATGTCTTAAATAAAGCTCAGTAAAACCAGAAATGTTGATTTTTCATCAGATTCCTAAATAATTCAAGAGCTGTAACATCCAATTTTTAATTTTACTTAAATGGGGATATTCTACCTTGTAAATGACAACAGTAATTTAGTATAAGGCATACACAGTGGAGCAAAATTAGGTTAAGATTAGGTGTTATGTAAGAGATTGTGTAATAGAACTCTTTCACATGTGCTTGTGCAATTGTCAGCATTGACTGCAAGCAATTATCTGTAACTGTTGTTACCATCCTACCTCTCTGATTCTGTGGAACACATTCCAAAATCTTCGTATGGAGGAAGAGGTAGGGAGCATGGGGTGGCAGGGAACTCCTACTGCCTTTCACAGCCTAGAGCGCCATGGCTCTTGTCATACTAATGCCTTTGTCCACTGGATGTGGGCTGGGTGATCCTGCCTTAGCAGTCCTGCCTAACTTCCTCCCATATCCAAAAATTTGGCTTAGCTTGGAAACTCCTGTCCTATGCACAGATTGTCCCTCAACAGCGACACTGTCCTGGCATGAGGTGACAGTTGTCATAGATGAGCCATTTGTGACTCAAAGTGCCACAGCTTGGACATCCTTGTCTGCTGTTTCATGCACACCATGGACTAAATGTGTAACAGTGAGATGCTTTGATTTCAACCGAGATTAAATGCACTTAGAGGAAGGATCTGAGATGACCTGAAGTTGTTTTCACACAATTTTCGCCCTCAGATTTTAGCACAAGGACTCTGCAATGGGCTTTGTTACTTTCTTAAGCATTGAACTAAATGATATAACACCCTTAATGATTTAACAGTAAATAATGCAAGTTTGCAGGCTAGCACACATTTAGTTTTTTAGCACCCCTGCTGGAGGCCATGGCATAGGTAGGATAGCTGGGGATAAAGCCTGGGAGGTATGGAGGGGTGTTTGACAAAGCCTGATTTTCAAGTTTCTGAAAGGTGGTTAAGATACTGACCCAGGGGAAATGCTGCTCCATCGCGAACTTCTGAATTGTCAGTCAAAATGGACAGAATTCATGTGACCAAGTATAGATATTGACAATGAAGACATCTATGTCTGTGCTAGTTATTCCAGTTTCTCTCTCCAGTCATGATAAATCTGGTTGATACATCCTGTGAAGCCCAGAGCACTATTCATCACATTCTCAAATACTCTTCTCAGTCAGGTCAGATGAATCACGCCTAGAAATATCTGCTTTTCTCCCCTAAATGTAAAGAGAGCTGGAGAAGAAAAGTTCAGTAGCAGATGTGAAAAATGCACGTGTATGCCTGAAATTTGCTGAAATGAATCATGTTCTAGTTTTCCATTCCTCAGCGCCTCATGGGTAAAAAGGAGATATCAGTATAGCCTTACCACTGTAAGGTTCACTACTTGGAAAAAAGTAGATTTCTTTTTCCTTACAAAAGCCCAGTTTATACTATAGCCTGTGTATCTTACAAATCAGATAGCAAGTGAAATGATGTGCTACTAGGCAAACAAAAACCCCTTCTAAACTTATTGACACAAACCTTCCTCCCAGTTGATGTTATCGCTTTTCAAATTATGTTAGATCATATCTTACCAGGAGAGCAGGCTGGTTAGGTGTAGAACTGAGTCTGATGACACACCAGTTTTACTGCACTTAGTTCCAAAAATATGAATGGAGATTCTGCTGGTATGATATCACCATGTAACTAAACCTAGAAGTACATTCAAGTCTCTATTCTTTCTCCAGAGAAATCATGAAATCTACTTGTGAGTTTTCTTAGTAGCAAAATATTGCCCAGTTTGGAAGGACAGAAGGAAATAAAGACAGAGAGAAAAGTAAATAATTAGCTTTAAACATGTAAATATCAAATTCCTGCTATTGTGAAAACAATTCCTGCAAGCAATGTTAAAACCATATTTGACACTCTCCGTCTGTCCTGTGTAATTCCTTGACACAAGCCCAACAAACCTTGCACCACCAAATACCTTCATGTGCCTTTGTAGTGCTAAAACATTCAAAACATACCTTTATCACCCTAGTGAAAAAATGCCACTCCGAGGAGTTGCACAACATTCGTTGCACTATTTCGAGGCCTTTGAACTGAAACAGAAGACAATAATAGCAGTTAGAGTGGAAGTTTGCTGTAGGTCCCTTCCAAATGAACTATTCTATTCTATTCTAAAACAACCTATTCTTATTTTTAATATTATACCTTAAGACCAGTGGTGCCAAATTGAGCCCATTAAAGACCTGAGTTAAGTTTGGAAGTGGATGGTTCACCCAAGAGGCAACAAACTCCAAGTAGTGCAAAAATGAAAGCAAAGTGTTTGTGTTCAGAGGTCCAGAGATTTTTAATACTTCTCAAGGCACCTTTTCAGCAAGATGAAATAAGGTTAACTTTAAAAAAAAAAAAAAGAAAAAGAAAAATCTGGTTTATAGGAGATTCTATCATTCAGCTCCTCTGATTTGTGTGCCACTTACATAGCATCAACAAGGACCCATTTCCAGGAGATCAGTGTACTGAAAACTGTGCAAAATTTAAGGAGAATCAGGTTTTATAGCTGTACTGACACTCAGGTTATCAATGCGTTGAGCTATTGATGTGCACTTTAACTGAAGAAACATAAAGCATGCCAAAGCAATGTTACATGAGAGTTATTCAATAACACGTGGAACATAAATCCATTCCATATCTCTTTGCATCAAGAACATTAATTAATTGTGTGATGAGAATGTCATTTTCAGCTTACAGTGCAAGCTGGGAGAAATCGCCAGTGATCCTTCTGGCTTTAATAACAGTGTATTTTTTCAAGGAAGGAAAAAATGAATTTAGTTACTAAATTGGAGGATTTTCTTGATCGTTATGAGATTGACCTGTAGGAAGAACTTACAGTCTTCAGGTTAGAGCAATGAAACTGAGAACGCCTCTTTCAGTATCAGTATTTTGTGATGTTTTGTTTAGAAGCCTATGCAAATAGAGTGGAACAAGACACTGCATGTTCTCTGGGACACACAGCATAGGAATAACCATACAATTCTCCCCACATCCAGTTAAATCCATCCCTAACAAATGAATTTACAGGCATATGAATCAGAATGGGTCTAATCCTGTAGTTTTTACTTAAACTCTTCTTCCCCAATGCTATTTCCTTTTGTTTGTGAAAACCCCGGGTCAGCAAATCCTGTGTTTGCTACTGCATATCATGATGATGAGAAAGGTAAAGATTATATCAATCTCAAAGAATATTGAGATCCTGTAATACAGTGTGACCTGGAGATACTGTCTGCTAGAAATAGAGAACAAGAGGGTACATACTTAAATCTTAGAAAAATGGGTCATCGCATTTTATGCACCAATTCCAAATATAATATCCATTAACTGAAAAACTCAGAGTCATTTATTAGCTGGCAAAACTCTGGTTACATATCTTTCTCAGAACACCACCTTTAATGAACTCTCAGCACTGCAAGCTAATTTCATCATGTGTTAGAGTGTCTCATTGAAGAGAAATCTTGTTGATGTCTGGCTGATCTTTAAAAGCTAGAGATAAATTCTTTGTCAATGTCAATAATGGTACAATGAAATAAACTGTATACACGAACTGATAACACTTACATCTATAGGGGGAGCTACTTGGGAATTTTTTCAATAGGATGTTTTACTGTGAAAAAAGTGCCAACTCATGCCAGTGTTTTTTTTCTGAGGTTTTTTTTCTAAGGAACTGTTAGTCTAAGGGGAGATGGCATAGGGCAAAAGGAATGCCGATCACATGCTATTCACAACAATAAACTGGGAAGAAGCTTGTCTGAGTCCCTCCTCTGAACCACATAGTGATGTAGTTTTCTAAAATGAGAATAGATTCACTAATCATGAGCACTTCCACAGCTTTTTAGAAAAGAGACAGAAACTGTAGACTTCTGTTGTGGAATAAAACACAGAAAATAATTTCCTGCTATTCTACACATGAGATTGGGGAGAGGGTCTTTCTATAAGTACACAGTCCTGTGAGTATGTAAGGTAAAAGCATCCCACAGGTTATATGGTTATACCCCACAATTAATGTAGAGCCAGGCATAGTTTTCCTGGGAGGTTAGAAGACATCCAAAGTCCTCATATAATCCAACTCTCCCACCCTTTAACAGCCTCTCCTGTTCCCATTGGACTGTCCCCATACCCCACCAAGGTGTAAGTCCCCCACAACAGCCCTTCCTTGAGCCCCAAGGACTTTCACACAGTTCTATTGACTTTTGGGTCCACTCTTTGGAGAACGAGACAGGGCACTGGAAGAACAGCATCCAACCTCGAGAAGACTTTCAGCTGTTAAGTGTTGTCTACTTAGTGGATGTGTCAGTGTGGTAGAGGGCTGTGTGATAGGCTGGAAACATATGTTGCTGGTAGATGTTTCAATCTCTGTATTAAATCTGCTCTTTGCTGCACAGGGGTGAGAAACTGGGACCGCATAAACTTTCAGATACCACTGGTATGCCACGTTTTATTCCACAGATTGACCCTATCCTGTGGTATCCAGGACAAAAGTCATGAATGAATACAGTGCATTTCTGGGTAGCCACTGTTCAGTGATGGATCATGCTTAATTAACATTAAAGCTAGTGCCTAAGAGCTATTGTTTCCTGAGTTTTTCTACTCAGAACTACAAGGGAGCAATGCCATGTCTCATGAAGAAAAGGACTTATCCTAAGAGACCTGTTTGATTCACTGACTTTGTCCTCAGTACAACCACATGGATAAAACCAGAGTTCTTTTGTATTTGGAAAAAAATGTGAAAAAAGTTTAGTTGTAGAGGTGCTGAAGGTACCTTGCAAGTCACCTACACACAGGAAGTCTTTCCAGCACACTCACTCAACTTTTTCTTCCTGTGATCTGGGTACTTTCCTTCCAGTTACACGTCATCATAGCATTTGGGAAGGATGTGCAAGCACAAGTGCCTCGATGTATTTGTGCCATTGCTTCAGTGACTGGGCATTTTAATCAGAAACATAGACTTGCTAAAATAACAGAAAATGGATAAAGACTCTGTCCTATCCTTTGAAAATCACTAAAAATCATCTAAATCTACTTTTTATGCCCTTAAACTCCGGTACAGGAAAACTGCTGAAAGACATGTTCTAAGAAAAACCCCAAATTTATTTTTTAAATGTTTTCAAAACATTCAAAACATTTGTCTTTACTGTGCTAGAGGAAATTATAAAAGTCTTTTTTCCTCTGTTTGAGAAATTTCGTACTCACATTATCCTACAAATGTTTCCTTGTTGTGTATTAACAGAATATTCCAGTATTCCAGGAAGAACAACTAATTTTCATATTAGAAAAAAGATTATTTTCTGCTGTTGGTGGCATTGAAAACTGGTGGTGATTTAAAAGTCATGATACTACATGTACAAACATTTTTGAAAGCCAATATCCAACTGACTAGATCTCTAAAAAATCAATTAATTAATTTTCGTGAAACTCCACAGCAAATTGAAATATTATCCAAGGCTTAAAGCTGAAAATTTGGTGAAGGTTCTATTTGTTAAAAAAAAAGGCCAATTTATTAACACTTGATCATACCTTTTAATGAATTATATAACGTGGTCAGTATTTTAAAATAAGTCAATATAAACTTAGATTAGTGGAGCTGATTGTTCTTGATCCCATGCACCTTTATTTGAAAATAGTGTAACGCTGCTGTTTCACCTGAGTTAATTGTGGTTCACAATTATAAAAATAATAAACGGATTGGAGCTAAGATGTTAGTATATCTTATTAAGTCTGAGTTTCATAGTGCAAGAAGAACAGCTAATGATATTTGCAGTGTATTGCTTGAAAACAAGCACAGCCTGCTTTGAACTGAAAAATTTGTAAGTTAAATGTTATCTGTTAAATGTCTGAATTTGGCTTTGTATATCCAGGGGCTGATAGCTTATATTGCTGTTGCTTTGTAGATGCAACTTACCCTGATACAGAGGGAAAGGAGAAAATCTGATTTCTTGCATTTCAGCACTACAATGTGTCCAGTCATCAAATGGAATCAGTTGGTTCATCCCAGGAAATAAAAATAGTGAAGAGCAGTATTCCAGGGAGCAGGCAAAATGTTCGCAACGAAGATTTGAATATAGAAAAATATTTTTCCTGTAGTTGGCCACAAATAACAACTGAATTTTCACAATAATATTAATTGGTCTCTTCTTTAGTTTCCCTCATCAGGAATTCAGTCTCATTAGACTCAGAAGATGTCAAACACCATGGAGTAATTTATTCATTTTACATGAATTATGTTGATTTTGACTTTTTCTGTCTCAGAATCTGCTCCCGTTTGTGACATAGTTCCCTTTTAACAGTACTTCTTTAAAAGGGACTTTGTAAGATTTTCTTTCTGAAGGGATTTATCAATGCTTTTTAAAACATGCTTAAAAGTCTTTTCTTTTTTTTTTCCTAGATGCAGGTAAGAAAAACTACTGTTAAATGTTATGCTAAAATCTAACAAAAACAGAAACCCCACCTTGCTCACTGTAAAAACAACAATGGTATATTTAAGGAAATATTTGTCAGGGGAAGCAGAATGAAATACCTTCCTTATAAAATGTCATTTTGCTCGTACAAGGGCCAATCTGTTTCATTTGTTGATGTTCACATTAGGATCCATTTGATTTAACCGTATCTTCACTTCTGAAGAAAAAATGCAATGCATTATTAATGCCTCATAGTATATGAGAAATGAGTATATGAGTCAATATTGCTCCAGTGCTGTGCATTATTAAGAATAATTTAAAGTAGGTCAGCACAGCACATGAAGCTAAATAGACTAATAATGTATTCTACGGGTAGACATTCATCTACCAAGGAGTCATGCATTATGTGCTGGCACCAACACAAGATAAGCATTTTGATTTGTGAATTTTCAAGATCACATTTGTACTGAAAGAAGAAACAGCTTCTTCACTTTCTCCAAAATTCACTCTCACTTGTATTAAAGGGGCATAGCTGGTCTACTTTTCCTCAAAATTCAGGGGTTTGCTGGGGAGCTTTTTGGTTTCATTTTTCAAAAGCAAAATCTAGTGAAGATATATAAAAAAGGAGATGAGATGATAAATGAAATTCATAATTAAATATTCCGCTCAAGTGCTTACAAGTTAATCACAGAAATTTTGTAGTCGCTTGTGAGTGTTGGTACAGAAAACAGATGAGAAACTAAAATTAAACTAATCAGTCAGGTTTTTGTCCAAATTAAAGACGTGCCGAAAACAAGTTAAGGAGCACCAAACAAGGAAGAGTTACAGAGTGCATGCTGCTTGGCTAGCTGATACTGCCTTTTAAGCACTGATCGGTGCAAAAATGTTTTTTTTTAAATTGTCATCAGCTCCTATTCAGGGAAATTCCTCTTCAGAAAGTATTGGAAAATAATAATATGGCATTCCATTTCTATTAAGTCTCCAAGACCACATATCACATCTGTTTAGGTTACAAGTTAAAACTAGGTTATCATGCTCAGGTTTTTGTTTTCTTTCCTGAGTATCATTCATCATCAATAGGAGAGATATTATAATTGAAAATTATCCTACAGTTCCGTTCCTGATCGCTGCGCCAAAAGCTGAGTTGTCTCCCCAGAGCTAATAGTACTAAAAAGCAGTTAAAACAATCAAATATGAGTCAAATACACACAAAAAAAGGTTTATTAAGCAAGGAGATGCCAGCCTTTGATGGACTTACTTACACTTTAAGCAGCGTGCTTCACTCTCTGCTGGCTGCATTGTAAAACCAAAGGGGAATATATCCTCTTTTGTTTGCTTTGTTTGTTTTTCCAGAGCCATTAAAGATAAATTTTAAGAGTGTTGGCTCCATGCTTTCCCAAGCACCAAACAATATCCAGGACTGTATTCATTTCCATAGCCTGAAATCTGGTGATACTATAGGGAAGGCGTGACCACCACGCAGCTCCTGACCAGCATGCAGCCAAGTGTGGTTCCCAAGCTGGGCTCTGTCCCCTGGCTTTCTATATCTGTTGGAGGGGTGACCCCTGTCCCCATGGGACCATGGGGAGCAAAGAGCTGAGAACTGCTGCTGCCATTAATTCTGGGTGTTTCACCTGGATGCTTATTGCAGACTTGCTCCTCTCCCATACTGAATCAGAAGGAGCTGGGGAACCGCCAACATCTCTGTCCTGCAAACTGCACCGACTGCTTCAGCTCAACGACATACAAGATTGATTTTTGAGACAGAGGGAGGAAGAAAGTCCACGAAACCTGATTTCATACATGAAGATAATAAAATTCATGTATTTAGTCTCTTTAGTGTCTTTAGTGTCTAAATAACTTCTACCAATGTCTGCACGTCATCTAATTTTGCTGTGTCATTAACAGCCTTGGAAAAAACGCAAGGCAGATAATAGAAGCCTAGAGTGATATTGGGATATCATATTATGATTGTTTTCCGGCCTTAAATTCAAGTTAATAAAGAAGAACTTGCCAAAAGAATTGGGCACTCCCTGGTAAACACAGGATGAACCCGGTGCTCTATTCTAGCAGAACATACTCTTGCATAAGTATTTAATGATTCATGTATATTGCTTAAAGATGAGCTACATACAAGAGAAAAACAAGAAAACATGTGAGTTTTTCTCCTGCTTTGTTTATTTCAATATATGAATAAACAATGAAATACATTGTGAAGTGCATAAATTTAGTTTTGATTGTCTCCTTATTTTTCATATATGTAAATAACAAAAGTTGGTAGAGAATAAAAAGAAATAATAACATAATCAAACTCAAGACAGTGGAAGATAAACATTTTAAATTCATATTTTAAAAAATATTTCTTTGTATTCCACTTCCTGCTAAACACTTGGACACAGAACAACTTTGTTACATATTTGTAATAAGTCCCATGTTTGATTTTTCAATTAAAGTGCTCCAAAAGCACTGCAGAAAACACATGCTGAAGGCCCTCAACCTCCAGGGAAAAACAGTCCTAATGGTTCTAATATTTCTTAAGTTGAAAAATACAAGCAGAAAAATCCTGTATTAAAAGAAATCTAAAATCAGTCAAATTAAATTGTGCTTGAAAGTTCCTGTCTAGTAAAAAAAGAAGGCATAAAGAACAAAATCTGCATTCTAAGAAAAAAAAAATAAGTTAACCTAATTACATTCAACAAAGACAAAGTAACCATTGTAAATCTGCCCTGCAATTCCAGTTTACTCATATATATTATTTTACAAGGCAGGTATTTTGTCATTTAGGTAAACTTTGCAAAACTACTTCAGCATGTTTGGGTTGTTTTAATATAGAGAGAAGAATTGTCCCTTTTGCGTATATCTTGAGAACAGATTATTGTAAAACAGCTTGGAGAATATGGGAGATTGCTTATCTTGCTATATTTAGTAGGACAATCTTAAATTGTAAGCTCTGATTTTGCAATAAGAAAAAAAGATCTCCTGCCATCATGTGGAATGTAGCAGTATCTCCTTTTTAAAGTGATCTGATGTTTGAATACTATGCCAGTAAATACAGCATGACAGCGACATTATCTGGCATCTCGTTTGAAAACTAAACCATGAATACAGAACGTGAGCATTTTTGGAGGTAGTGTCCTAGCCCGTCTTCAAGGAAACATCCATCCTCTGTGATTGCGACGGAGAAGATCTGTATATGAAGTGCTGGTAAAAAGGACCCATTTCTTTTAATTCCTGATGTCAGGAACATTATGTTACATTAAGGATTTGAGACTCCTCCCCGCAGGGTTGCGTCGATATTATGTATTGCATTGATTTCAATGAAGTTATACCAGAAGAAAGTTTGGTTTATACTACATTCTCGTTATAGATATCAGACTATCTGAAAACACGCCAGGCCTGATACTTATCTACTGGTGTCACTTATATGATTTCAAATCCACAGAGCAGAGTGAAGCCAAGCTTGCCTGTAAAAGGTCTTGACCAAATTCCAGAGCCTTTATGCATGCATAAAGTACATCTACAAAAGTTTTGCTTCCAGAACTGCTGGGCTTTTAAAGGAAATGCACACCTCTTGGTCATACAATTAAAGACAGATGGACATCCAGTCCAAGGGGAAGGCAGGTCTTCAGTGTGGAGAAATTGATCTTGATGGGAAACAAAACAAAAGTAGCACATCTCTAGTTATCAGGTCAATCACAGTGTCACAGGGTGACTGAGGTTAAAAAGGGCCTCTGGAGATCACTGCATCCAAGTTTGTGCTCAGAGCAGGGTCAACTAGAGCGCTAAGGGCCATGTCCAGTCAGGTTTTGAACATCTCCAAAGATGGAGACTCTACAACTATTGGATCCTTTCTGACCTTGATCTGTTTTGTCAATAGGTTTTGACACTGGGTGACCTTCACCCAAATGTTCTGTCTTTCTGCTAGTGTTTGTCTTTCTGTAGGCCCCTAGAGATTACCCAAATTATGGTGGATTCCTCTGTTTACTGCTCTACTCTGCCCAGTGCTTTATCCAAAACGGTTTTTAGCTTAGTTTTAGTTTTCAGTACCAGGATAGTCTTCTCCTCACTACTTACTGTTTTATTCTTTCCCATCTCTGTGGTACTTTCTCCTTTCCCTCTGAAGTCAGTTCTCCTGCTTTTCCTGGTGATATCTCACTTACCCTCCTTGTTTATGGCCTGATGATTTTCTGAGATAATGCAAAAGAGTCTTCTTTACTCAAGGTGAAGGTGATACATGGATCCTTCTGGAAAAAGAAACTGTTGATAAATTGAGAATAACAGCTCCAGCTACCCCAGATATATGACTTTATGCCCTTCATTAAAGCTGTTACTTAAGAAAGTAACCGTTAGAAAATCAACATACAGCAACATATTTGTTGCTAGATCAAGTTGCACAATTAGGTGTTGGAAAGCAGAAGACATCCTCATTCTTACATCTCTCGTTGCGCAGAGCTGACCTGTTCAGCCTCTCTGCTGTGCAGCTGGACTTTATGGAAGGTTCACTGGCTATGGATTTCATCAGATAAGATGATTTTCAAAGCATGTCTTAAAATGGCCAAACCATGTGTTACCTCATCTTTGAAATACAGACAGAATGGATTGCTGCTCAATACAGTGATTTTCAGTTTTCTAAGACCCAGTTAAGATGGAATCCTATGTCTTGGCTATAATCAAAGAAAACACACTTGCTTTACAGAGTAATAAAGGAAATCTTCGTTTTCCTTAGAAATGTCAGTCCCTCAGACTAAATTCTGGAAAGACATCGTAGAAGTTATGATTTGTCTCAGATATAAGGAGAAAGATTTCTCTAAGTTTTACTATAATTCCACAGTATACTTAGCTTCTGAAATAATTTGAATGTCCCTTGTTTACCTCTCTTCCTTCAGAAAGGTTTAATTTCTCTTCATAATGACTGAAATATCAGTGCTGTTATGTTTCAATATAAAGATTTTACACATTTCTAGGACAGTGCTAATTCAAAATATTGTCGATCTTTTAGTAGAGTTCGTTCTTGAAGTTATTTACATCATATTTTTTTCTTCCCCTGGCCAACTGGAGTTTGCCAAGTTGTGTAGGGTGAATAAGAATATTTTAAAAATCAATCAGTTTTGTGTAAGGAAAGTTGGAAAAACATGTAATCCATTGTGTTTTTCTAGTAATGGCATTCCCAGGGGATAAGCACTGAACTAAGAAAAAAATTGTGTTCAACCATAGGACAACTTGTCTAGCATTAGGTAGCAAATAGATGTGACACCTCACAGACACCCCGTGCCCCCATGGATTTCCAGCAGTAACTGTCTATAATACTGCTCAAGTCAAAGTTGTGGTTTGGAGAATAATGGGATTAATGCAACATAATAGTTTTCCAGAGGCATGTTTATTTGTCACACATCATACCGAATGCTCTTCAATGACAATTCAACATTGGACCAATTTTCTTGGCCATGATGTGATGTTTGCTGCTTTTGTGGCCCCTGTAAACCATTTGTGAATTCTTCATTTGTTCAATGGTAGTAATGATTTTATAGGTGTCATTTAAGGAGTTTTTTTAGATGTGGGGCTTTAGCTTTCTTCTCTGTAAAGTGGGATGATTCTTAAACTACGGGATTGCTGTGAAGTCTAAATCAGTTGTTACTCTTGGCTTAGACTCCAGCCTGAGAGGTGTCCTTGAAGAAGTCTTTTTTTTTTTTTTAATGCTGTTAGTGCTAAATATTATGGTAATTCATAGGTCAGATCATGAACTCTCAGGCAAAATTTAAATTGACTTAACTTCTGTGATTATGACTGAATATCAAAAATGCAGTTTTATTTGGATTTGTTATTTACAGTGAGAAATACAGAGCATATTTATTTGAGTGTGTTTCTCTAACAGAACCTTGCGAATTCTTATCTATTTTCATGTGTACACTTATTTATTTCAAACTGTTTATACAAGATAACCAAAATGACTAAGAAAGAAAAAAAAATCTTGCATGCGTTTAAATACACCAATGTGATGCATTGGCTTTTTACAAATACAAACAATACAATGAATATGTAGACTTCCTATTACTAGTTCAAGTGGAAAGGCAACACGAGAACAAATTAATCAGGTCTAAGTCTTTCTGCAATCTCTTGCAGACAAATGAGGTTCCTTATGGCCGATGTCAATGGTATTCTAAAGTTTTAAAATCAATAAACAGGCTGCAAAATTGCATCTCTAATCAGGATAAGGAACACAAACATTTACAGAGTAACATGCAAACATAAAAAAATACTGCAGCCGGCTAAAATTGAATGAGATGCCCTGTTCAGATGCCATTATTTTTAAATGCATGTTTAATTTCGAATCTCAGCTGAGATGAAATGCAGACAGAGCCATGCTAAATTGGTATTACCAAATGTCTGAAGATATCTCCAGATTAACCCACCTATCCACAACCCATCTATAGTAAAAAATCAATTAAAACTAAATGACAGAATTCAGGCTTTTTCATCTTCTTTTTTTATTTTTCCTTTAGTATTGTACATCATTGTTGAAACATTCAGAGATAATGTTTAGCATTGCAGAGAGCTGGTTATTATTTAGACAAGCTACAGCATCAGCTCCAGGAAGTTCCCAGGTAAGAGTGTGTCTTAAAAGGTCTCTATGTGTTGCAGCAAGTCGCTGCGAGTGAAAGGTTTTGGAGTGCTCTAACAGGTGTTTTGGGAACACATTGTTATTTAACCTTGTGCTGCTGCTCTGTAATCTGACCAGTTTGCTCACATATCCTGTAATGCATGACTGATCTTTCCAGAGCTTCGGGGAATAACCCACAGGAGTGTGAGTTAAAACAACAGC
>Ga0181612_162534_pt1 | contig 13723 bp, 10 predicted proteins | sample HoacroProtozoa21_FD_119630 | JGI IMG/M metagenome (GOLD analysis project Ga0181612, IMG submission 119630) | Hoatzin crop microbial communities from Cojedes, Venezuel. Combined Assembly of Gp0051906, Gp0051904, Gp0051908 | reverse complement strand
ACCTGTTAATTAGCTCAAAAGCTGGGCCAGAATCCAACCCCTTACAAGCACATTTGCAGTTAGTTACAGTCTTCCTACACAGTCATCCATGCAGAACACAGCCTGAAATACTCTCATTATAGTTTAATCTAAACCAATTGGTTTTATAATTTATTGTTATTTCTGGTTTGCAGGAAAATAACTCACAAAGTAAATGAAACCTCTAACAAGCAAGTATCTATTCCAGCATCACTTCATGGACTTTTAAACACAGCACTTCTAACTTCAGTCTCATATTTGGAGAATGCTGATTACCTATCAGCAAACCTATCCATTATTAAGTCTAACTATCAACCATGAATTCATTTATGTCAATCAGATTTCGTGTGATATGCAAACTGGCATTAAAAGACAGCAAATACATCTTTTGAAATTTCAGTTGCAGGTTCATGAGAACAAAGTCCATGAAGCAGAATGAGATTTTTTGCATAGTATTTTTACTGCTCCTGGGAAAATAAAAGCTTTGTAAATTAATAGAAACAGAAAAGCTACCTTTGTTTACTTTAGCTGTGGCTCAGACTCTCCTGATCCCTGTCAGCAAGTGCTAAAAAGTTAAAAGGGAGGAAATATTGTAAAATGCCACTAGAAGGTAGTGCAGTCTAAGATTGAATGCAAGGACTCTTGGGCTCAATTTCAGCCTCTAGAAATTTGCTGGGGATGAAATTCATTCATGTGCAGACAGCTGCCACGAAGCGTACACACCTTTTACATCCCCACGTAAATGAAAAAAAGAAATGTTAAATGATGCATTGGCTGACTGCACTGTATATGGAGGGCAAAACTTAGCCTGGGGTATTGACAGCCTGTGCTTCTGCTCCCCCTGCCCAGCTACAAGCATCACATCAAGACACCCCAACACTTCTGTGGGATACATTAGCATGCATTTGGAGATCATTGAAGGGGATCAGTGAGCATCCAACGAAGAGGAATGTAACGACACTAAGAAAAAGACAGAAATCTTCAGGCTGAAATCCGGGAAAAATTGTCTGAGGTCCATATGACAATGAAACAGAGTCCAGGAGAAAATGATGGAAAGTCTCCATCAACACTTAACAGGACAAAGCAACAGGAAAAAAAAACCCAAACCCAAAACCAAAACCAAAACCAAAAACAAAACTGTAGCAATAATGCTTCATGCAGAAAGGAGACAATAATTTGATTCAATTCCTTCTTCCCTCTCTGCTCTGCTGTGTTTGACAGAGCTGGTAGCCCTGGCTTGGAAGGAAGGAAGGAAGGACTTCTTTAATTTATAAAGCCTTATTGTAATTTTCTAGGCATATATGCATACTCATATCAACTCTTTAAAGACAACATGATAATGCAAGTAGTTTTAAATATTACTGATCCATGACATATATGCACCTAATAATTTCAGCTGGACAGAGAAAATCAACAAGTCTCTTCCTCCCTAGCAAATGTCCTTGAAACCTCCTCAAATGCTTAAACTCCATTCTAATAGTTTACCTTATCAACCCTGTCTCACAGAGCAAAGAAATGCATTTTTCAAAGATTATTGACGTGCTGTAGAATAGAAATCTAAAGGGGATACTGTCAACTTCGTATAGTTGGAAATAAATAGGGTAATCTTCATAGTGCTGAAGTCACTAAAACAGATGTGATACTTTTATCTGTGGCCACATAGATATACAGTTTATCGGTGCAATTACAGGTAGAGAAGATTATATTTATCTTTGCTTTCTTGTGAATTGGAAAAGAAAGAAATTATTTGTCTTCTAAAAGACTTGAGTTGAGTGGAAATTGAAGACTTACCTGTTGTGATAATTTTTTTTTCTTTGAACTATCAAGAGAGGAATGGTAAACAAACAGCCACAAATTATATCATTAAACTATGTAAATCAAATGCATTTAAAAACAAATAAGCCCATACATATTTAGGTATTAATATTTTTTAATTCAGACAATAAAAATGAACATATTTCTAGGTCTTAGTAAAGTATACAATCACTACCTTTGCCAATATTCTGCTAACACAAATGGCTTAAAACTGCACCAAGGCAAGAGAGAAAACCTGTCCCTTACCAACCAGACAATAACTGCTGTTGGCCAGTAGCAACTTTGACATTGCTAGCTCACTTTAGTCAGTATCTTGAGCGCATTTCTCATTCCAGAAGAGCCACCTGTCAGCGTAACCTACCCACCTCTGTAGCCAAACAGGCTACATAATGTTCTCTTCTTTTAGAGGTCAGCATAAAACCTGCTGATAGCTGTTAGGGAAAATGTTGCACTCCCAGTTCACTGCAGATCAAAATATTTGATGCTAAGGTCTACTTCTTTGAGTAGTGGCTCTACTTCCATCAGAAGAGTCTGCAGACTTGCTGCTTCCCATTGGCCAGTGTCTCTTTTGCCTTAACACATCTACCCTTTCATTATGATCATTATTCTCTGTGTTATTTTCAAAGATCACATTATCTGCATTTCTTCCCCTCTTCCAAGTGGATATATGTGTATAAAACTTTCATGGGAGAAACCATAACACCGAGGCACTGTGAGATTCGTCTTTCTGACAATAATAGCTTAACCGAAGAACAAAAAGCTCAGAGGAAGATGAGAAAGAAAAAATATTCTATGTAAGTGATGCGTGGACTAGTAATCTTGCTGTGACTGTATGTAGTAGTATCATATAGTACTGCCATATGTATAATCAAATAGATCCACGAGGCTCTTTGGTTTATTGCATGAGGCATTAATGGCAATTTTCAGATGAAGGTTGCTCACCAGCTCTTACAAATGTGCGTTTATTCATGCAACTTAGTGCCAAAACAAATACCATTACTGTGTGCTTAATTGCAGCAAAATCAACACCGAGTTTTCACAACTGACTTCACCAGACAACAAAAGCTCATAAACCTGTGAAGAAAACCGTGTGAAAGAGAAATTCTCCCAAGGATTTCTGGGAAAAAAAAGTGATGAACATGAGGTCTCTACACCGGAAATATTTCAGCAGGGATGCTGATGTCAGAAGTCTTGGTAGCTGTGTGGCATGTGCTTTCCCCCCATTCAAAGGTAAACAGAGCAGATGGTCAGACTGATCGATCACTTCCTTGAACTTTCAGGCATCTGCTCTCATATGAATTATACAAGCACTGCCCATATGTTTTTAGATATCCTTTCAACTCCTTTTAATAATGGAAGTGACATTTTTAATTTGTGGCATGATTTTATAAAGCATGTTATTCAAACAAGTTTTAGAAGTGCTTTAAATAGCTTTTATCAAAGAATTTCTAGCCTAATACAAAGACCTAAGAGCCACAAACATCTTCATGTAAATACTTTCCACCTTCCCCTGCTTGCATTGGAAGCGTCATGTAAGGCTCTGTGAGTTTGATCACTGTGTCAAGCTGCAAAACTTCAGCACACAAGTAATGCATTTGTTTACCATTCTTGTTTCTTTCAAAGTCAGTCATACCAACGGCTTCCCTGCTATTAGGTACACGTTTTTATCCAAACGCATTTAGGAGTCAGCTTGCAAAGACAAATGCTTTCTGTGAGGAATTTTCTGTATTGAGGAGACATGTATTCCTTTATAAAACGTTCATTTTAGAAGTTCTTGAAGTGGATGGTATCCAGGGATTTGGAACTTGGTCCCAGAGACTTCCTTCAGGATTTCCTAACAATGATCTTCTTCAATATAGCTGAAATTCATGACTATGTACACAGGGTTGCTTGAGGTTCAGACTTAAAAGGCGACTCCTCCTTTGATGCCCAAGGTTAGACAGCTTGGGACAAAACTTTAAAGTATCTCCAGACTTCAAGGCATTCTGGGTTCTACTTGTTTATAACAATTAAGTGACCAGATTTTCAAGTACGTTTACAAGGTCAAATGATCACAAGGAGATAATGGAAATTGGATCGAAGAGTTTAATAGCGTGGGGTTTTATGACAGGCCTGTGGAGAGGGAGCAGTGTTCCTGCCACTGAGAATTTGTAAAACAGTACATTGAGAATTTCTGTGAAAGGTGCACGCTGGAAAGGATTTGGGGCTTTCACCTGTTATACCTAGGAATGGTCATGCATCAGACTTTCTAGAGAGGCTTTCAAGCTAGGTGATGGGAAACTTGCATAAAAACTTGTCAGGCCCTGATAATTTCGGAAATTCCGGTGGTGTATGTGTTTCCCCTATGTTTCAGACCAGCATGACTCAGGAATGTTGCAAAACTCGAAATCTAGCTAATAGGAAAGAAGGATTTATGCAGAAAAAGATTGTTTCACTTCCCTAGAATGCTTTTTGTGAGGGTGGCAGCACAGATGAATGTTCATGGCATCGCTTTCAAGTGTCAGAAGTTGACACTATTGAAGAAGTTTGCTCCTACACCAGTACATTCGTCATCTCCTGGATATTCAAGACTTGTTTGCCCCTTGAGTGCGCTTGAGGGAAATATGACTGATGGCAATAAAACTACTTGCAGAAATATGTTATTGCCAGTAGACAATAACAGAGTTGTCTATCTCCCCACAGACATTTGCCATATATATCACGATGTTTGCTATGAGCAAGTGACTTCTCTACAGGAGCCTAAATTCCTTCTGTACTCCTGTCGGGAGATGTTCTGCCATACCAAGAAAATTCACTTTGACACACACACTAATAAACCTCATTTTACAGAATCACAGAACAGTGGAGGTCAGAAGGGACCTCTGGAGATCATCTACTGCAAATCCCCTGCTCAAAGCAGGGTTGAACACAGTACCTTGCTCAGGACATTGTCCAGCCTCTGGCAGGCATCACTTGCCCTTTGATCTTAGGCTTAGCTCATAGTTCTGCTTCTCCACACAGCATGTCTGCCTGGAAAATCGTTATGGTGAGACAGCTTCACAATTTCCCAGTGCTGGTCCAACACCGAGTTATGCATCTGCTGCAATCCCCTACAGGGAATAAGTGGGAAGAAAGCCCTGTATACACATGGAGGTGGAGAACGAGAGAGGCTAATAAAGCATTCATAAGTGAGCCATTTCAGTGGCCTGTCCTGACAATACACACTAGAAGATGCCCAGTGGGATCACCCTAGAAGGACTGATTTTATTGCTCTGATCATCGGAGGGCTAACCATGACTCCGTAAAACTTTTTCCCCTTCGACAGGAATTATGTGCTGTTCAGGCAGGAGTATCCACTCATCATCGGTTTTACATTCCTCACTCAAGCTGACTACATCAAGTCCTGCTGAACAAATTTCTAGCACGTCTCTCACTCTCTCTCTGTCCTGATGCCTAGAGATTTTATTTGGTTTCTTATTGTAACACTTCATTCTGTGCTGTCAAGTTTGTTCTGTCTTTATTGCCAGGGACTTCTATGTAAATAGCTTCATTGCAACCTTCAGTTTGGGATGTGCAGTTTTAAAAGTGGTTTTTGTCTGTGTAGAAGTTAAACTTTATATCAAACCTGCTATAGGATGTATCTTTTAAAGATGTAGAAGACCACACTGAAAATGAGTTGCTACACAGTCATACAACACAAAACACTAAAATGATAATAAAAATATTTGAAATGAAAATAGCTGAAGCACAGGAATATTTAATACTTTCATTTCAGTAAAGAAAAATTGTTCAAAGCAGATTTATATCTATATGACCCACTCTAATTTTATAGCTGACACAGCCTTCATACACCCATACAAAAATCTTTTACAAAAAAAAGTGTGCTTCTGGTACATTGTCATATTCCTGGGCCAAATTATCAGCTGGTGTCGGCGAAGGAAGCTCCTTTAACTTCAGTGCGTAAGTATGATTTTAGTGGAGGCACTAATTTACATTATTTGAGACTAGAGTAAGAGACCACCCGTTAGCCCACATCCAGCAAGAGAACTGCAGTGGATTAGAGATTGCTGCAGGCTGTAAGAAGCACTGATTACACTGTGATGTCCGGACCAGGGCAGATCAAAGGCGCGCTTAGCCAAGGATTCTCTCTCCAGCAGCGAATGCCTAAGGAAGTCCCTGAGAGCACGGCACATACCTCGTATACTTATCTCAGCCTTCAGTGATCTGCGGTTCAGGCAGTTCCAAGGTCAGAGGTGGTATCCTTGGTTTTAACAGCCTCAGATTAACTCTTTTTTCCATAAACTTTCTCATTCATTGATTACACTTTATATTTCCTAGATAACTTCCAGCCAGTAGACAGTTACCCAGAATATTGCACGAAAATCCTAAGCATCATCTGGGATGGAGACTCTTACAGGTTAGTAAATGGAGGGACAACCAGGAAAAGAGCTTGAATTTCAGAACCAAGATCACCTGAAAATCCTACTGCTTGTAAACAGATGCAAAACAAAACAATCAAAACAACAACAAAACCCAAACCATAATCAACACAAGCAAGGTGGGTGCAACTGATTTCAGCCTCCTTCACATCAAGCTTGTGCTGAGGCTGAAAGTGTTAGATACCGCTTAAAGTTACCGACTAACCCCAATCAAGACCGTTCTTGAAACTAAGGTGTTCGACACATTCTTCTACTCACAGTTGTTATTTAAAAACAAACTCAGCCCTTGCAAGAAGGAGGCTTTTGGACCTTCAACGGATGTTGCCTACTACAGGAAGAGTTGAAGAATCACACTCTCTTACTAAAAAGGGGTTCCACAGTGTACCTCTGCTCTTCTTGAATATATTTCCCATTGGCATTTAATCATATTTGAGCACAGACACTTGAAATTAATATGCCTTATTTATGATTAAAGTACTTTTTCAACTGGCAGTCTTCGTAAACAATATATTAATATTAATTTCTAAACTTAACTTCTAGATCAGTTAAGCTGCATCAACAAATTTGACACTAATGGTAGCAGATCTATGAAACACATGTGTTGAATATTTTATAATGTTGATATAATATCTGGAAATTAAAGAAAATTAGTTAAGCTGTGACTGGGTACAGAAGTAGGCCATATCCTGTATGTTTTTAACTCATTTTCCACTAATTAGAGCACAGGGTATGCTTAGTTAGGCATATAATTAAGCGATAATACCCTAGTGATTCAGTAAGCACTACTGGTAGTTTGCTAATTAATGACTTCATGAAATCTAATAGTAGTTCTCTTATCACTTCCATCAATGAGTTATTGATCTTATAACAATATGGACATATCTGAAGAGGCAACTGTCACCAATTGCACTCACACAACCTCATTTAAAACAGAATCCAATCACTGTTTTTCTGTAAGAGAAAATCAGCATTTTTAAATAGCATTTTCAACTATATACAGCAGTGTATAATTCTGTTACATTACAGTTAAGTTACTGAAAAGTGGCATAAAGACGGACAATCTGCAAAAGCAAAAAGAAAGAATACTAGTCTAAATTTATCTTTGTTAGAAACCATCCACTCAGAGTGTATATAGATATAAAAGGCCTATTCTATAAACCAGATTCTCACCTTATCAATAAGATTAGATATATTATGCATATGAAGGATTAAGTTAGGTCAGTATGGATGCTTACTCTTGTTTCTGGATCCAGACTACCTTTTATGTATTGTGCAGAACTGAGTTTCTTGGGGGTTGTTGTATATTTGTAAAAGCTGTCCAAGAAAATACAAATAAAATGGGAATACTCAGCAAATCTATCTCTCAGTGCTGACACAGCTCCTAACTCCTCCTGTACCTGAAGACGGTGAACCAACAGCATTACGAGATTTCATGATAACAAGACCAGAATTAACAATGACAGTACAATTTCCTTTGTAATTATTCCAGTAGCAGAAATAAATACAGGTCAGACATCTCTCAGGATGAGATCGATGCATTTTATTTCGAACAATAATTTAGTTTCAGTTAATGAAGCCTGTAATATTTAAACAGTACCCTTCTTTACTACATTAAGTGGTACAAAAAGTCTAATGCATGATTAATTTTTAAAAATTATAATGGTTCCAGAACACTTCATCATTGAATGATTCATTGGACAATGCCAGATTTAAATATCTGGCAAAGATTTCTTCTAACAGAGGATTAAATCCTGACTATAGCAGGCCAAAGATGACCATTAATTTTTTTCTTCAGTTTCAAAGTGATTTGTCATTAAATATTAATCTCTGTCGCAGAGGAACCAGACCGCACGGCCTTAGGCATTGAAGCCAAAGAAGTGATCCTTGTGATTTTTTTCAAAACCTGGGCAGTCTCCAAGGGCTGATATAGGAAAGTAAGGAAATTCTCTATTATGCTCTCTTGCCAGCCTTGGTAACGAAAGCCCCATTTTGTCCAACACCAAACCACCTCCCCGGTGTCTTTGCTACAACATACAGCTGTGGAGTTTTCAGGGGAGCGATGCCATGCACAAGTGCAGCACAGCAATGCTGAACTGCAAAACTGAGAAACCTTTGTTTCCAGGGAACCCCTCCATGCTTCCATAAGAGCAATTGCTTCCTCCTGCCTCCCTTTAATTTTAAAGCTTTGCTGTTGCATTCTGCCTAGGCAGCTCAGATCAATCCTTCATCTTTTCATCCAGACAGCCTCAATCCATCTCATGTATTTCTTCCTAGGGAATTCTAATAACTCTCTTACCAGTCTTTTCAACCAAAGGAAGCCCTTCAGATCCCAAATGGATTAACCAAACAAGTAATTTATTCCACCAACACAAGCTCAATATTTATTTTTTATTATATTTGCATTTTTCTGCTTTCCAGGGGACAACCTCTAGCTTCCTATCACTGCTTTCCCACCACTCATTGCTCATTTTTTACCATACTACCTCTACCCTGTCCCTGGGCTGAACAACTTGGTTTTGCCAACCACTGCATGAAAGTTCACCAGAACAGACACAGCTTCAAAATATTCCTCCTGAGGAAGAAAAAATATCCTGAATTTTTTCCAGGAGCACTGAAGGAATTGTTCTCTCACCTTTATGAAAAAGAGTAGTAGGCCTTATTTCCAGCAGGATGTTTGTGTCTCTAACCAGCCCTCTTCCTCCAGCCAAATCTCAGAAGACAAAAAACTCATGCCCGCTTCTGGAAGAGCCACGTTCAGGGGTGGAAAGCCAAACTGCTCCCTAAGGGAGGAGCAATAGAGAACAAATGTCCTGTCCTGCCATACATTCACGCTGTTGTTTCACGTATACATTAAGGCAAACAGGGGGAACATAGCCAGTTTCTGGATTTGTGTCTGCAGTATGAAACAAAAGCAGCAGAATTTCTCTTGCGTGCTTAAGAGAAAGATCAACCACCCATACAAAGAACCTGAAACTCCTGTGGCTGGAAGTGTGGTGATGATGCCCAGTTCATAAAGTTCATAGGTGAATTGGACCGTGAAGAGGAATTTCCTCATTTATGTTTGAAAGATCACCTTATGTCTGAAACAAAATACTACTTTTCTCTTAATATGCCTAAGAGGATAATAGTATAAATTTCATACAGCCAGAGAGAGATGTAATTCATACTGCCATTTCATAACCATATCAAAGACCAGCTACAGCTAGCAACATGCATAAAGATGAAGAAAACACCACAGTAAAGGTGGTGAGCTGAATTACAAAGCACTGCATTCCCTGCACTGAGTGGAAGGCTAAAAATTAAAAGGGAATTCAGCTGCTATGGTCCATTTATTCCTCCGTCCTTCTGAGACTGCAAACTAGCTGGCTGCGTGCAGCATCAACTCACTCAGTCACAGGACACAAACAAATAAGAGTTAGCACAACCCTAACTGAGGAGTGGACCAGCAACTAAAAGATTAAATGCTCCACAGCTTGTTACCGGCTGTGTAAATAACCCACTCCTTCACATACTTGTCTAAGAAGCAGTTCAAAGACCTTTTGGGTAATTGCTATATTTGGTTCCAGGATCAACATAGCCTGTTGCTAATGCATTACTTGTATTAGCAGTTAGATTCTGTATTCTTCAGCCTGCTGTAAAAGAAAATAAATTATATTGCATCTAAAAATTGCAAAGAAAAACAGTTCGGTGGCCATATGTTGAGCTTTCGACTGTGCAAATCCCGGCAATGATGCTACAAATTTTAGGTTGGTTAAATTATCTGAAGAGAGGAGCATCGTGAAATGATGTTTTCTCTTTCCCTCACTAAATCCAAATGGTAAAAAATAGCAAAATATGTTGCAGGAAATGATAAAAAGCTGACAGTTTCGGCCCAGTTAAGGGGAACATTTAACTCTGGCCAAGGACGGTTAATTCTAAGGTCACATCTAAAAATCAGGAAGAGCTGGAACAAAAGCAACCATAATTATATTAAAAGTGCCTCATTTATGTAGTGTTAAGCATCAGAATATTGTAAGGAGGGGAGGGTGCAAGAATTAACAGTTTTATTGTAAAAATAAATTGCTCTGTAGTCCCTCTTTTTGTGTTTCTATCTAAAGCTTCCACTAGTAATTGAGCTAGCCAAATGTATCCTTTGTTAGATGAAAATGTGGCCAGGCCGTTAGCTCCCTTTTCATCTGACAGCTTAATAGAGTAAAGCTCGTGTTATAAAAATGAACACTGCAAAGGAAAATTAAATTGGAAGAATTTACTAGGGATCACACCATGTTACTTCTTAAGGTAAGTCCTTTTTAAAGGCATTCAATCAGTGCTACTGTTTCTTTGGGTTTTAATAGAATCCATATATTTATATATTACATATAAAATCACGATAATGGGATTTCGTGTACAGAGTACATTAAATTTATCACTGACATAATGAAATTGATAAATCATGCTGTGACTCTGTTGTAACATGTGACTGATTTTGTAATGACTGGCATATGAGAAAGGTAATAAGATAGTATATTCCTCCTCAGTGATCTTTTTTATGTGTTGTAGACACTGGCCATTTATGATACTTTACTGTATGGCTTTGTAAAGATGAAAAAAGATACGTACTACGCATGCTAAGGGTTAGTTATTTTTCTACGCCAACGCTGATCAGTACCCTACTTTCATGATGTTGTAGGTAGAATGAAGACGTGGCCCCAGGCACATGAGGGACTACACAAGTCTCAAGAAGTTCACTCACAGAAATTACCAATATAAACCACATTCTGTACAATGTCTGCTGGCTGAGAGTATTCAGTTCTGAGAGCTCTGCCTGACCTGTTGTGTCACTACACATGTTTGTCCAAAATGAGCCAGTCTCAAATGCTAAGCACGGAAGTCAAGCACAGAATTTTCCTACCTGCTCAAAAAAAAAAAACCCTTTCTTTTGTGGTTGCTGTCCCCTTTTCAGGGTGAGGGGTAGGACTACGAAAGGGAGAAGCTGCATTCATTCTCCTCATACCAGTGCCAACAGATGCAGACCTGTAAGTAGTAAATACCTCTGCTCTGATACACAAGACAATGAAATTTGCCTTCTCCATGCAAAGATGTATCATACCCATGCATAGAAAATAGCCATCAGCACTGAAGAAGACCTGCAGGTGCTAAAGTTCTTTATAGATCCAAGCTGCCTTTACCCACCCCACTGAGGTATCAGCATCTTGGGTTGCAATGGAAGCTTTCTTTAGAAGACCTGTGATGGGGGCAGGGGGCTACAGAGAAGAGGAACTCCCCCAGTACAAAGTCACGCCGGGCTCTTTCTGAAATTCAGTAGAGAAAACAAGCCTAGCAGCAACACACGGAGATTTAAAGACAAATGAACATGCGCTTGGGGATTCATCTAATTTGCATTTTAAATAAAGTGCATCCTCTCCACAAAGATACCAAAGTCCCATGCTCACTTCTAAACATGAATGTGATGCTAAATATTATTAGCCTAATACTAAATAATTTGATTTCAGTTTTTACTTAAACGATCATTACCTGCACCAGGCCCAATACTAAGTTTTTGTTTGTAAGCAGAGCCTGCCACAAATCCAGGGAAAGGCACTGACTGTGCTTTCCAGTTGTTTGACATTAATGTTAGATGCAGTCTAATAAGACTAACATGCTCCCTAAAAGCATTCAGGTTTCCCTTCATCCCTAATGGGCACAATAAGAGAAAGCAATACACCAGAACAAAATTCAAAAGACCTCTCATGGAAAAAGCCTTCCTTATGCCATATAATTAAGAGTTTTCTTCGTCTAAAATCTAATAAACCCCTTTGCATGTGCTTTACTTTAAGTGAGCATGGAATGTTAATGGAGTCGATGGAATTAGAGCCTAAAATACTGGTGCATGCTCAAGCAGTCTACTAAATCAAGGCTGTCATGAGTTAGAAGTCTGTGCTTTACTACTATTCTGAGTCATATTGAAGAGGGAGCTTTTACAGAGGTATATTTTTGCTTCCTCCTTTATGTAATGGTAAGTTCTTCTGTCACCTAATTGAGTACTTCTTCCAGGAAGCAAGAGTTCTTTATATGCTGTGTATTGAGAGCATTTTCTTCACTGGCTTTTGAATTTGTCATCTTCAATTTGGCTTAAAGTCTTCCAACTGTATTTGGACAAAGGTGTATAATAAGGCACAAATAAGGTGACTACCAATGCCCCTGAATACTTCTCTGCTCTCTAGAACACTTGCAGTCTTTTCAATCACTCCTCAATTTATGTCACTACATGACTCAAAGCATTAATTGAAATTACATGAAATGAAATAACCGTGTGGAATGGAATTGAGGCAGAACACAGGAAGCAGCACCCTTTCTGTCTAAAGTGCATGGGATTTTCAGTGCATATGCTGACAAAAAACAAGATTCTGTCTATCGTCAGAAAAACAGCAGTCCCAGAAACAAATGTCCTGTAACACATTATTGAGGCGGTGGCTGAGTTCTGACCTCAAGGAGGAAATATTTGCAGAATGATTTGGAGGAGTGGAGGAGGAACCAGTCCCACTTGACACACAGAACCCACCTCTTCTCCCAAATGGGGACGAAGAAACATTTTCAGGTAACCATCCACAATCGCCTTGTTGTGCCACAAGGTTTCTAAGCAGGGCAGGTGTAACAAGGCTCCTCTTTAAGACAGTCCACTTAATGACTGATGTGAGCTATATCCTGCATGTTTGGTATCCTGTTACTTGTAAATGTGCATTTCTAACAGGCTGCTTTCCTACCCTGCCACAAGAAAAGTCACTGGCTGTGTCCTCCACCAGAGCAGGAGCTGCTGCAGTGGAAATGTGATACCTGGTACCTCTTCACACACACAGTGGCTGGTTCTGCACACAAACAGAAGCAGCTGCACTACAGCAAGCAGTTCTAGACAAGCAAAAGGCACCTGACATTGTTTATATAAGTGAATGTCATTGAAAAATTATTCATCCTAGTCACGCACCATGGAAACTGCAAGACATGGCTGTGATTTAGACACCATATCTGACCAGCTTCCTAAATGCTTAGACTGAATTACTTCATGCAACTTGCCATACCATAGTCTCTGCACATCTCAGAGGTTTGGAAAGTGTTTATTCTTCCACAGAAGAATGTGAAAAAAGGTTTTTTCCACATCATTGTTAGAAATATGGGAGTGATTCCCACGAAACCCAGCTTCTATTCTAAAGTTATGCAAAATCTGTTGAGACTTGAGACACTTTCTTTCAAGTGGTATTCCTGTTCTCTAAGCTTTGGGCTATTCTCTCTACATCTCATGTTTGCAGGTAAATCCTTTCAGCAATTCAAGACCACTATGACCCCTCCACTTTCAATTTGCTACATAACTTCACACATTTCAAACTTTCTTGTACAGCTCAGCTTGTTTCTCTGTTTCATCTTCAACCCTTGTGAAAGACGAAGATCAAATCAAAGTGAGATGGAGGAACAGATCCTAGTGTCAGTGTTCAGAAGTT
>Ga0181612_126409_pt1 | contig 13723 bp, 7 predicted proteins | sample HoacroProtozoa21_FD_119630 | JGI IMG/M metagenome (GOLD analysis project Ga0181612, IMG submission 119630) | Hoatzin crop microbial communities from Cojedes, Venezuel. Combined Assembly of Gp0051906, Gp0051904, Gp0051908 | reverse complement strand
TGCTGTACCCAAAACAAAAAAAAAAAAAACTGCTTCCCCTGTTGTTTTTTTTTTTTTTTGGTCCTGGAGCAGGCAAAACCATTTACTGATGAAGATGCAAAATATAAACCTCTCGTATGAATATTTGATACATGTAAACTGCAGGAATGACAGTTATGCCATGAATTATTGTGTACAAAAGAACAGATATGCAGAGCTGCGGGGAAGCTACGCACTGAAAGATCCATTCTGTATCCATATTTCAGTTCTCAGAGATTCATACTTCCAAGAATTAAAGCTCAAAGACTTGTCTTGATGAATGTCTTTTTATAGTCTCATCTTATTCATGCACAATGTTACTTGAAATGCTGTCAGTCATCTTCATTTATCCTCTGTCTTTGTAATTGTTGTGTATATTTTACCTGCTTTAACTCAGTCTACTTTTTCAGAATTTTGATGTACCCAGGGACAAGGGCTGGGAGCAGCAAGAAAGTGATTCAGGAATGAACACTTTCTGCATTTTGGAAAGTACATTTTCTCCTGACATTGTGCGCTCCAGACTTTTGTCTACATTAGTGCTCCTCTTCAGAGGAGTTGTAGTCTTATTTCAGCTGTTGGGGTGAATGTAGATAGATGTAGTAAAGCAAGCTGTTTCAGACAGGCAGCCAGAACAGGGATTTGAGGCTAACAGGTAACTTCAGTTTTGCTGGAGCCACTCTCTGACGCAGAGTCTGGCTGACCCGGAACACAGATGTCAATGCTCAGTAAACTCCCTCCCATTCAGAAAAGGGTGACTGCATCTAAACAGTGTACTGAAAATGTCTGCCTGGCTTTTGCTGCCTCCTGTACCTTGCCTGCAAATTTTGGTGGGGGAGCGATAGCTGGATGGCCAAAGCCATCTGAGGCTGGTTTGCTCTGTTTAACAATAGAGCTCAGCTGCGTGGAACCACCTCCCTGCTCTGTTTGACCTCCTGGCATGGGAGCAGCCCACATTGCCTCTGCCTTGCTCATGTACAGGCATACATAGGTGATGCTATGAAACAGTCCATGTTACAATTACCCAGGGGAGACCCTCCTCCATCTCTGTCTAGGGTCATTTTGGGTCACTTTTGAATTCCCATTGCTACAGACATGTATTTTTCAAATACATATATGTCATTATCTGCAGTGCTGTTACACATCTGTGTTACCCGCATGCAGGCTGTATAATGGCTCCTTCGAGACTGTATGTAACACCCAGACCTGAATGAATGGTATAACCCTTATTCGCCCTTTCTTATGTCATCCATCTCTTTTGAGAGGCTTCTGTTTTTAGAGTTGAGATTCAGTAGTTTCATTTTCTGTGGTCTATGCACAAAGAGTGGCTGGTCTCTTTGTCAAAAGAAGTTATGTGGTCACTGATGGCAGCAAAGGAATCAGGTTCCTCCACCTTCCTGACGTTTTTAGTCCTGGTTTGATTCAAACCTAAATTTTACCCTTGACAATTTCAGACTCTGGACTAGACTTAGGACTTAATCATGGATCTTAGATAAGGGTGTTCTGATACAAGTACTTCGAGGTGAGGAAGAGGGGGAATTTACCTCAGCTCTGTTGTAGGAGTTGATGATCCTTCCTCTTTCAGGTGCTTTGATATTTGGAAGCGTACAACAAATCCTATGCTCACACTCTGCGACTTGCACAGACAGGAGTGGTGGCTTTCTAACATCTAGGACTTGCACAAATAGTAGCTGGTATAGAAATATTTCTTCTTCCCAAATATCAGCCAAAACATCAGGTGCTAATCTGTCCCCATGGTGATGAGCATATATTTTCTCACTATAAAAAGCTGTCAAAACCAAGCACATGCATGTTAAATATTGCTAAGCATTGGAGTCTGGTAGTTTACCAATTGGTTGATGTGGTGATTTTAATTTTTTTTTTTTTATTGCAGGCTGAAAAAGCAGAAGGATTCATCAGACTTCCAGACTTCAGTGTTGATCGAGCGACCGAATGCAAAAAAAAGCAGTAAGTTTATCTCTTGCTCCCAGTTTTCATGATTTTTACAATGTTGTAAAGAATTGAATATCAGTAGTGCCTGACAACGAAGCTGTAGGGAGCTCTTCTGTGTTGTATGAATAATGAGATATTAATTGAGCTACTGAAAGAAAACCATATTGCAAAAATATTTTTGAACATCTCTGCCAGATGTGCTCTGTTAAAGCTACAAACAAAAAAGTAGATCAGTATGCCAAAAGCTTTTTTTTTCTTCTCTTTGTTTGCTGAATATGAGTAAGTTGTATTCTATCTGAGATACCTTCTCTTCGAAGGGGAGGTCAACAGTGGTGCAATTAATGCTGCTTCCCTCAAAGCTGGGACTATTCTTTAGGCTGCTGTGGTGCAACTTTGTTTAGCAGCATACAGGTTTCAAAATATTGTCTCCAAACTCTGTATGTAGCACTGACTTCCAGCTGCTTCTGAGTACCCTTCAGAGGTTTGGACGAGTGTTGTTGCTGTTCAGAGTTCTAAAGTTCAGCATGGTTTTTATTCTGTCCCTCAAGAGAAAGCCTTCATTCTTCTGTTTGGCTCTCATGCTGACATTAGCTGGAGGTGTTCTTGAGACTAACTGCAGGCTTGACTCTTCCAAGGAAAGGGGACAACTCTCTTGAATATGGGGAGTTCCATTTTGTTTTCTCAGAGGAAAGGCTGAGTCACACAGTACAGGACCACAAGAAAACATTGCCCTTCACTTCTGCAGCTGTTGGCTGTCAGTGACTGGGAGGAAAACACGTGCTCATCACTTACATGGGACAGTAAGTTAGGAGAACTGTGGAGAGGGATCAGGGCTGCTGGGGCCCAGTCAAATAGTGTGTGCTTCCATGGGACAAAGTCAGTTATCTAATGAGGAACAAGAGGGAAGCCACACAGTCTTAGGATTGGAGACTATGTTTTAGGGGGGGAAAAAAAGCCCTCTGAAAAGTCTTACTGATGGCTATTCAAATAAAGCATAGTCTGGGGCTGAGGCCAGCAGCTTAATTATTGGTATATTGAGGGACTGCCTCCAGTTTGTTTGTTTCAAACCTGTCACCTACTTGCTTCTTTGGTACCTCCTAAAACTTGTCTTGGAAAAGACAGTGAAGAGTCATTCCCTATTCACCTGCTGCGTGCCACTTGTGATTTCATTGTATGATATTTCCCTTTTCTCAACCATCAGTTTTCCATGCTATGGGGTCTTAGCCTGATTAATCACTGATGGAGGCTGTTTCACACCTTGGGTCACCTCTGGTGCTTTCTCTGAGCGTTTTTGAGGTTTACTCTGCTTTTCTGAGCTGTGTGCAGTATTCGAGATGTGGGCACACCACTGAAATATGTAACGGCATAATGAAAGTCTTTCTTCTATTCTTCATTCTTTCCGTTTTAGTTCCTGTAGTTCATACACTCTGAATAATGTGTGGCATAGGAAATGAGCTAAAAATAGACTAAAGTTGTAAAGAAAAACCTATATGGATGGATAAGCTGATCTGGATTAATATAGTGGAGTGAATAAATATTTTAAATAATTCATTCTGCTATTTTTTTTCTTTTCTTATATAAACTACTTTTCTTCATATCTCTTCTATTTTTCTTTTTTTAAAGTGCTATTAAGATCAGCCACCCACAAATCAAGACATTTTATTTTGCGGCAGAAAATGTTCTGGAAATGAACACGTAAGTAGGAACAACTGGCCATGTTTCATCCTGTCTCACACCTGAGAACACCCTTTGAAAGTTCCTTCTCTCACTGTCAAGCAGTTGTTGACACAGTTATTTGGGGAATTACTCAGTCTGTTTTGTTTCCTGGTCACTGTATAGGAGGAAAATACTGCTATTTGTTCACTAATGATAGTTGAAATCAGTATCACATTATTAGCTTGATTTTGATACTGATCTTCTCAACATTTCCTGGTATAAATCCCTTTCCATCAGAGAGGCATAAAGGTTTGATAGCAAGTTCATCACCTTGGGAGAAGTGAGGGAAGAAGGGCGAGAGAGGGAAAAGCTTAATATAGTTTTGTCCTAGAAGTGATCTAGGACTAGAACATAATATTGTCTGCTTTCAGAGTCGCATGTCAGTTAGCAAGGAGGGTGAAAGATATAGAAAGGGCTGTTTATTTAATGTAAGTAAGCATTTACTTCACCACCAAACTATGTTGCAGTTAAACAATCCTCACGGCAGATTAGAAATTTTCTTTCCACAAACGTCTGTGAGAACAACAATTCATTCATGCAGCTTTTAATGCAAGAAGTAAAAATGGACATGAAACTGCTGTTTTAGAAACCACTGAGCTATCAGAAATAGGTATTACTTGCTATTGATCCAGTTTTGGCTGATTTAGGTACATCTCATGTCTTCTTTGTCTTTTTGACTTCAGATTGCAATCTGTGCCCACGCTATTGCATTAAATGGGCGAACACTGGACACAAAGCGGTACAGTTTAAATGGGAAGAGAGCTCCTATGGTAGTCAGGTCAGGATTTTAATCATGGCTCTGCTGGTGATCTTTGTGTGATTCTTGTTAGGTCATTGACTGTTCTTTCCCTCTATAAAGAGGAGATCTCATACATAGTTACCACAACAGAAAAGGACAGAGGTTGAGAGAACATGTGTGACCTTCTGAAAGGGCTATAAATACAGAAATGTACAATACTACAGTAGTGTATGTACATATATATTCATAAATCTGTACTCTATAGATGCATACAAGTAAATATAGATGGAAAGAATGTGTTGTCCTTTGCAACTTGGAGCAACACAGAGCATACTGGTGGTGAGATAACCATCCATGTCTGTGTTGTTGTGTTTCTTACCAGTGCTCTTGAAAGCAGTGAGAAGTTCAAGACAGATGGGCTGAGGGTGACTGAGAATGAGCGACTGCTGGACAGGAGTATTTCTGTAGAGAGAGTAACCCTGGTTGAGTGAGAAGAGAGGGAAGGATGTAGGGACAAGGAAAGGAAAAATTAGAGCTGATGGGGGACATTAGTGAGTGCTAACAGCCGATTTGGAACCCAGATGGAAATTCTCAGTGTATTAATGACACTTTTGAAATGTTTAGTCTCGTGTGAGTGAGTGATTGGTATCTATGCAGGTGTCCCAGCTTTTATGCCCCCAGAATAATTTTCTTCACGTTCCACTCCTCAAATAAATTTAATTTTGGCTTAAAGCTAGGCAGCCTAGCATTAGAGCAGCTTGCACCTTACTGCACTAATTCCTCACTGTTGTAACTGATGATGTTTTCCTTGGCAAGGTATAAAATCTGTGCATTTAATACATAAAGTACACGCATACTCACGCATATGTCAAAACAGACTAAAAGACATCTGTTCTCTTGGCTGCAATCCCAATACTGCATAATACATATGCGTGTGAGTTGTTCCACTGAACTCACTGGGGCATTTGCCTGTGTCGAGTTACTGGTGTGCACAAATGCTTGATGGATCATGACCTTTCGTAGCTCTTCATGCGTATATATCTATGAAACCAACAGTGGATTTATTAATATAGTCATTTGCTTCATTAATTTAACATGCATTTGCCATCGTCACGCACACATGAAAAATAAACGCGTGCTGGCTAGCTACGTGCATTTACCTGGCCTGTTGCACATGGTTACTAGTGATCTGTCTGACCTTGTGGTTAATGAAGTCCTGGATTTTTCAGAAAACTTTTTCTTTTGCTAAGATTTTTTATTCAAAAAACCCCATTCTGTTATGATTAGCTGTTAGAAGAAAGTCAGTAATGCACTGTCATAGACATGACACTTTGTTTTCTTGAATTGTTACGTGGCTCTGTTGTTCATACTGCAGTCTAAAAATTCAGTTACTCTAACACTGATCTTATCAGCAAATTTCCCATTGCTTCAGTAGAATCAAGATCAGACACAATGTTTTTTCAGAGTTATGAATCTTAATTCCTGCCATTCATACATTCCCTATTTATGCCTTGAGTTTTAATCTGAAAGACTTAAGGTTTTTTTGGTTGTTAGTTTCTTAAAACCGGGATAGAACCGAATGACCTAGAGGCAAACACAACATGCAAAACGTACATCTAGGGATTGTTTCTAGCACTACAAAAATGCAGCCACAAAGGAAGAGAAATGAAAAAAACACCCCTGTTAATAACCAAAAGCAACACAGGAAGTGAGACTTACTAAAAACAAAAGTACACAGGGAGTTGAAGAAAGCAGTATGTAATGGTCTGAAAGTCTGGTTTTAAATGGCTGACATTCTTAGACTGTGCTTTGGCCAGGGCAGCTGACGTCATCTTCTACGGCTCTTGTGCCTTTAGCTCCATTTCAGGTGAAACATGACAGCTCAACAGCAGGGCTGAGCCACTGACATTGTGTTATAGCGCACATACTTTGCCTTTAGCTTCCACGAACACTACTCCTTGGTCATCAGCAGTGCTTTTTTCAGGATCAGCGAAAGAAGATGTCCCAGGCAACTAGTCCTGCTCCACATAGGGAATATTTGTATTCAGGTAACTGGTGCTTTTCTAGAAGATGACCTAAGAAATAGAAAGAAACTTTGACATTTAGTCTTCAAGTTAATGAAAATAGATGTGGTGATGTAGAACACATCTGAAAGGGGCAAAGCTCTGTCCGAACAGCATGCAAGTATTCTTAACTCTGTATTCGCTATGTTTCAAACACAGGTGGCTAAGTAAGTTGGGGATGGCTGTAGACCCTCAGGGACCCAACGGGAAGAATGAAGAAGGTATGCTCCTAGCGGTGGTTTCAGTGTGTAACTACATCATTTTCTTCACAGTTTTTGCTTGGCCAAATTTGTGTCAGCTCTTTTGTTTCTTTTAAATTGTCAGCTTGGGACTGTCTACCAGATGAGCTCACAGGAACTGCCCTGACACAGCACAGAGTAATCACAGAAAAAGAAACAATGGTAGAAACAGTGCCGCTGAGAGACACTCGGTGATCTAATGAGAGCTGTGTAGCTACCTTCTGGCAGTTTGCTGGCTTGATAAACCTACCAAATGCGAAGAGAAACAGTTGTGCTACTCTGGGTTTTGAGTTGGTAAAGTAAATTACAGGACTTCAGCTACAGCCCGGGAGCTCGCAAGCTTGGGAACATCTTGTTCAATGTAGACCTGTCCCTAGTGTCTCCTGCATTTCTGTGGGTTTCAAGACCAGCAGTGTAAGAGGGGTGGGGGTGGTAGTGGTGTACTGAAGCATACAAATTCCTTCAGAGCCAAGCCCAAGAGTTCATTGTGGAATGAGTTATTTATAAAGTTCCTTAGCAATTTATTTATTGTTTTAACTTGCACACTGACCTAACGGAACTTTTTGGTGGGAGGATACCTGCACTTGAATCGCAAATCTGGGTAAAGGATGAAGTGAGTCACCTGTCAGAGTGCTTGGAAAGGCTGCTGGTGAAGACACACGTGATGGGAATTGGTTTAGAATGAGAAGTGCTGTGAGTAATATTATTTAGCAAACCAGGGATGGACTCTGACCTGAGGGAAATGTATCATCTTCTGGGTTTTTGACCCTCCATTAGAGTATTGGTACCCAGCACCTTTTTTAGAATGGCTCAGTCTCAGCCTGTGAAGGAGCTGGCATTATGAACAAGAAACTGGTATTTGTAGTAGTATGAACACTTAGGTGATGCAACCTGTGTTGTCTAAACACTGAAATGCTCCTCTCCACATTCCTTCTGCTGTTTCCCAGAATAAGGTTGTGGTTTATGTCCAGGCTTTGGATGCGTAATGCCATTATTGATTAGCCTGATCTGGCGTTGTTTGTGCTCTTGCTTCATTTATACTCTGCCATTAAAAGCAGCTTTGGGGCTGATAAACACATACCACCAATTTCCTGGTAAACATATATACCACTGGAGGTTCAGCAGGTCTCATCAATTTCTTTGTGTTCAGCTCATAGTTCTTTCTCACTTTTTTGTCAGGAAACTTATTAACTTCCATACCTCCAAATTCCTCCAAAATGCCTGTGTCCTCTTTGAACCCAATTTTTAATCAAAACAGTCTGAGATAATTAGCATAAAAGGATATATAGGGGTTGGACCAGATGACCCACAGAGGTCCCTTCCAACCCCGACCATTCTGTGATTCTGTGATTCTGTGATATTGAGTATTAGACTTTCTAGCAAGAACTGCATGGTCATTGTACTTGGGGAGGAAGTGTCCAAACATGTTGTCCAAGTTTTCACAAAGGAGGCGTTTGGAAGATGAGGATTGTCAAAATTCTGTACATGAAAGAAATATTTTTTTTTAAAGCCTCATAATATGTAGTTTTGGTCGTGTTTGCTGAGCCAAGAATTATAAAACAATTCAAAATTAGTCAGCCCACTAATCTTAATTAAAAAAAATGACAGAAAGATACAAAATAATCCATTAATAACCTCTGCAGCAGGTTATCTAATTACTCTGCAATAAACAGAACATGGCCAAGATTTCTTCATCTTTTAAAGCTGATGGGCCATTTCCCCTTCAGAAAAAGGCACTCTTATTCTGGCATCATACTCCCCCTTGTCTTCCCATGTGTGTTTTGTCACAGGTGCTCCAGCAGCTGCCTTGACCATGGGCTCAGCAGCCCACCGACATGCCTGACTGGACATGCCCTTGCAGAGGCATTGCTATGGTTCAGAAAAACACTGTCATTACTCACAGTCACTTCTGTTTCTGCTGACCTAGTTCTCCCCTCTGTATCACACACCATAACTCTGCAGGAGGGTCTTGGCTCTCATTATGGCAGTTCTTGTGTATTCATGTACTTTCTATGCATTTTAACACCCTCCCCCCAGCCCCTTTTTGCCTGTTTAGAGTATGAGAAACAGCTGTTGATTTTTTTTTTCTCAGTTCTTCTGTGTGCCTAAAAGGGGAGCTGTAGAATCAATAAGCTCTTTACTAGGAGTTAGTCAAGAAGGCATTAATAGAGCCTTAGAATTTGATACAGGCTTTACTGCAGCCAGTCTCAGTCTTTTATGCTAAGATGTGCCAGCACGTATTCCCACTAAAAAGAGTAGCAGCTATAATGTTAAAACCCCCTACAGTTCTGCAAACGGTACGGGGAGCAAAAGTAATGAATCTCTAAGTTTCACTTTGTTAACGTCTTAGAAACTTCTCTCTCCTGTATCAAATTCTTCTCAAAACTTTGTTTGCCTTGCACTGCGCTTAAACCCCCAAATGACATGCACAAAAAGAAAGTGTGCGGGTATTAATTTAGTTGAAAGGTGACATAATTACAGGTGATTTCCCAGAGGCTGTGCTAACACACTGTTTTCTAGTGCTGCGAACCCATTGAGTCCAGCTCTTATGCAGTGCTCCCAGAACAAGACCAACCCTTGCCCATTTGGGGAGAGAGCTTGGAGGGTTGGTGGCTTCCACCGGAGAGACCCAGCTGCTCTTGGACAGCACAAGCTGCTGCATGCAGCCAGCGCAGGGAGAGGCAGCGCAGAGTGCCGGCTCCCATGGAGACCGCATGGGCAGCCTCGGCTCTTGTCGCACTCAGCACTCGCTCATGTTGTCCTCATTAAGCTCCATCTATGTCTTTGCAACCTTTCATGTCCTCAGCTCAGTTGGGCGAGGGTGAACGCTGTCACCCTTCACACGTGGTGCAGGGCAGGATGCAAGCACTTGCTCCTGTAAAGGCTGGATGTGAGAGGCTGATGCGGGCTGGGAGATTCAGCAGAGGGAAGTGATCTTGCCCAGTAGTTACAGCCAGCTCCTGGGAATAGGAACCAGCAACTTACTGCCTCCCCTTTTCTGTGTCTCATTTTATCAGTGATTATCACTTAATTTAATCCACTTTTAAAATGTGGATTAAATTAAGAAAATGTTTTCACCTGCTACACAGCTAGTTGAAGCAAATAACAACATGACGGCCTCTCTGCCTCATGTCAAGAGATACTGAGTCTGTCTCAGCTTGCTTTTTATTAAAAAAAAAAAAAGTGGGGTGTATAGTCCTAGAGTATTGCATTGACTTCTAGTACTAGCTCTGCATATGTACTGCCATGCCACGTGGCGTGCCTGTGTGAGTTACCATGTGGTGACAGAAGACTCTCATAAGGCTGCTCTGTGGTTTCCAAAGCACCATGCGAGCAATCTCTTCTCTCCAAAACTGCAGCCAGAATACCAATGCCTGTTGCTAGCTCCAGGAAAACTTACTGCTTACAGAGATTAAGGGACAGCATATGCTACTTGCAGCAGGTCTCCCTAACTTATATTGCAAATAATACAGACTTTCTTTTAAAGACTGCAAAGGGAGGAGAAAAAACGCACCCAAACTAATTCCTGAAGCTGCCTAGAGCAGTGCCACCTAGTGTTTCCTGCCATAGCAAATTAGCAAATTTTTTTTTTTTTTGCTGAAAAAGAAAAAAATGTTGCTGTGAAGTAGTGTAGCATTACCACAAGTGGGTTAATTTTCACTGTAGGAGACAGTTACAGTGTGGTCCTCAGCCCCGAGCATCCTACTTGGTGCTCTTTGGTTACCAGAGCACTGTGAGGAATAAATGAGTGTTGGTCTAACACTTTGGTTTTCCTCATTTTCCATGTCTGCCTCAGAATGCTACAGCGAAAGTGAACATGATGATCCAGAAATAACAGACACACCGCCTCCTCCCTACACAGTCCAGCAACCACCTCCTCCTTCGGTAAGTGTTTCAGTAATTATCTTTTTTCTTGTTGCTAGCCAGTTGGAACAAAACTTTCTTGAGGTGGTGGACCTTTGAGGAATAACCTAAAACAGTGGCTGGAAATATTCACCCTGTGCACCTGTGAAATGAGGGTGCTTTGATTGTCCCTGCCTCGTGGCAGAGCACGCGGTTATTGCAGCCTGCACTGCCGGGACCCTCACACTGTAAAAGAACAGCTCCTTGAGATGGAGGCATATTTGTCTTGCTGGAGAAAGGAAGGTGTCACCCTACCTCATACACACACTGTGTCTTTTCTTTACCAGGTTATTAACATGCTGACATAACCTAGTTTTTCATTCTATTCTTTTTTTTTTTTAATCAGTCCCAAATCTTCTTTCTTTTTGTGACACAGGTAGCATCATCGAACAGACTTGTATGTATTTATTTGAGTGAGCTGTTCTTAAGACTGCAGAATTTGAAGCGGCTTTTGTGGCAGTGAAGAGAATTGAAGGGAAAGAGGCCTCTTCTTACAGTGATAAAATCAGGTCTTTTCCTTTACATCTGAAAAATAGACTATAAAAAAAGAAAATAGGCATCCTCCCAAAATCTTACTATTTTTGTCTCTTGCTGTAGAGTATTTGCCCAGAATATTCCTTCCTGCCTAGCTTCATTTCATAAATTAGAATAAGCACTATGCACCCTCATGTGTCTAATCAAATTAACTCACCTAATTATTAGCCACTTATCGCCCTATTAATCTTGTTTCTGTGTTGTTCCTTTTCCCAGTGATCTCATCTCCCCTTACATGTTCTTTAAGATACGAGGTTTACTTAATTCTGTGTTTAGAAATGAGCAATCTGGTTTGGGATGGTAATGCGCTAAAATAGGGAATCCTGAGTTCAAGCCTTTCCGTTTCCCAGCTGAAAGTTAACATCAAGGGGTATGAAGAAACATACTTAGTACTAAATCATCACATTGCATCTCATGTAAGTGAAGTGTCTGCTGCCTCACTGGTGTGGTACAGGTTCCTGTATGGCACGCTGAAATGACATCCAGTAGCTGGGGTGGGCACAGAGGCAGCGAAGCAGGAACAAATTTGAAATATACAGATGAGCTGGAGAAGCTTGCATGGTCACAGGCAATAATAAAAAGAAATTGCCTCTCTGGCAATCTTTAATTAGCTCGCGTAAAGCTGGGAGCGTATCTGCTTCCACTGTCACCCACTTGCCCCCTTCTGTTTCAGTCAGATAAGTCAGTCTCCACTTCCTCTCCTGAAAGGGCTGTGTAATGTTAATCACTGTTAATCACAATCCAGCTGGCACTCGGGGAGTGCACGGTGTTCGCTGCTGTGTAGAACATGATTCTTTATTGCCTGCATTAACTGGAAGTTAAATGTGGCTGAGTGGCTATAAATATCGGAGAAAATAAGAACCTTGGTAATATATTTCCAAGAGATATTCTGGGCTGAGGGCCGCTAATGAAGTGTCTTGAATTCTATACCTCAGTTGCTTGCCTTTAAGAGACTGTAGATGTCTTTTCTGTCTGCTCATCTCTGAGCAAATGCCTGCATTTTTCCAGATGATGGGTTTTAAACAGGTGCTGTGTTTTAGTTTTCTGTTTTTCTGGCTTCCTGCTGCTTGTCAGTCCGTTGCTGCAGAGGCAATCTCCAGTTGTCTCCTTCCCATACACTCTTCTTGAGTTCTGGCCTCCAGGTTTTAGCAGGGGATGCACGGGAGGCAGGCAATGCTGCAGGTGCCAGGGGGTCCTGCTTCCTCAGCCTTTCCCTTAAAGGTCAGCTTCCCTCCAGTGTTTACCTCTCTCAGCTGATTTCTCTCCTCCTCATCCTAATGTTAAAATCCCTTCTCCCATGGACAAAGGTTAGTGTCTCCTCCTGAGCAAAGCTGTCATCTTTTCACCCCAGAAGTGGTCACTGGAATAAGCTCCAGCTGCTATGGGTCTGCCCTGTGCTCAGCTTGCTTATGTGGTGGGTTGGAACAGTTAGGTACCAACACCGATGTGTTTGACAACAAGTCAGAATCATCTTTTAAATACCTGATTTAATGCCCCTTTCCCTTCTGAAGAAGTACTGGAGCAAGAAAACCACTGGAAGGGTCAGGCAAGCACAGCTTCCACTGGAAAGTCAGCTCTAGGAGTGGAGCTCTTGGCTGTCTCAGGGAAGGCTGATTAAAGATTGCTTGCTGCTTGCTTATTTGCTACAGGGTTTTTCAACCAAGCTGTGAGGTCCCAACCATGTGATGGGTTTGGGTTGATACTCTGTGGGTACATCACTTTTGGGAGGCCTGCTTGAATCTTTTCTGATTGCTACTGGAAGAGAAAACCACCCTGAAAACCCAGCCCAGCATCCAGAATGCCACAGGCATTGACTGGGGTTCATTTCTTTTTATTATTTCTGTCTTTTTTTTGAAAGTTGCACAACTTCTTCCTCCCAAGTGCTAAAGGATTTCTGCAAAATAGGAATTAGGAGCTACGGACATTTTGGAAAAGCAAACTATTGCTGTCTTAAGCAGAAAGGCCTCCAAACTTTTTCAGATCAACTCCAGACTGAATACTGTTAGTCCAGAAACTAATAGCAACCCAGGTGCAAGCTCTGTTACGTGTTAGAGCAGCAAACTTTTTGCTGTACTTCTAGCACAAAGTTTTCACTTGCTGTCCTGTTCTCTGCTGACCCAAACCATTTTGAAACTTGAAAAACAAAAAAGAAGTGATCATAAACTTTCTATGTTTATGCATGCTTTTGGGTTCTGTGGAAGAAAAAAGCAAGTGAGGAAGAAGTAAATTTTAACATCTGCAGGACAGAAGTTAAACTGAACATTTGTGTTAATTTCTCCTCATGTGAGTGGATTTGCAGTTCAGAAACCAGCAGCTATGTTGAGACAATAGATTGCAGCAGTCCCAAAATAACAGTTGAGGTGTTTCATGGTGATAATTTTTCCCTAAAAGATGCCTAGAGACTCATTCTCCAGTGGAATCCTTATGATTTGCTGGCTTAAGCATCTGCTTTTTAAAATGTCCCCAAACGGAGATTTATTATTATATGGATGATTGCAAAACTTCCAAAGAAACCATTCCAGTAAGTTAGGTAAACAGTTGTCATGTCAACGAACGCCACC
>Ga0181612_152306_pt1 | contig 13724 bp, 8 predicted proteins | sample HoacroProtozoa21_FD_119630 | JGI IMG/M metagenome (GOLD analysis project Ga0181612, IMG submission 119630) | Hoatzin crop microbial communities from Cojedes, Venezuel. Combined Assembly of Gp0051906, Gp0051904, Gp0051908 | reverse complement strand
CTGCGGTTTTGCCACCGGAGAAAGGGTCCCTCGGCGCGAGCCTCTGCTCCAGAACCCTTCACCTTCAGTAGCTTCGCCAAAATGCAATATGCTTGAAATATGTGTGAAAGTTGAGGGAAGGAGAGTAGAGGTAAAATATGGGTCCTGGGGCAATTATATGACCTGCACATGATATTCCAACAAGTGTTGTAAGTAACGTGGTTCAGCAAGGGAAGAGAATGCAGAAAGGTGCTGTCATCGCCTCCTCACTGTTCTTGTATCTTCTGTAATGATCTTCAGCGTAGAGCTATGGTCATTCAGTGCAGCTGTACAACAAACCATTTCCTTAGTGTTGCCTGATGTCTTAGCTCATGCTCTTACATCCGAGTCAAGACAAAGATGACTACAGTTTCTGTGTTATGACAGTTGCGATTTATTGATACATTGATGTCTAGGGCTCTTCAGCTGCGTGTCTCAAAAGCATAGGTCCATTCAAATATGTTCAATAGTTTTTAGGAGTCAGCTTTTTACTTATGCTTTGCAGCTGATGTAAACCCAGTATAAACCCAGAATTATGTGTTTAACCTTAGAATCACTGACAAGACCAGTGAATTGGCATTGAATATCATGCAATAGGTATCATTCCTCTGTTTACTCAGCAGACGTGAGTCCTTGTCAAATTCCTTATCAAATCAGCAGTGTTCAGGATTGCCAAACTTAGTGTGAGTGTTCCTATAGTTCAGAATTTTGTCGTGGTTTAACCCCTGCCGGCAACTGAGACCCACACAGCCCCTTGCTCACTCGCCTTACAGTGGGAAGGGGGAGAGGATCAGAGAGTGAAACTGAAAAACTCTTTGGTTGAGATAAAGACAGTTTAATAGATAAAGAAAAACCCGCTTGCACAAGCAGAGCAAAACAAGCAGTTCATTCACTGCTTCCCATCAGCAGGCAGGTGTTCAGCCATCTCCAGCAAACCAGGGCCTCAACATGTGTAACAGTTACTTGGGAAGTCAAATGCCATCACTCTGAAGGTCCCCTGCTTTCTTCTTCTTCCCCCTGTTTTATATGTTGAGCATGACGTCACATGGCACGGAATATCCCTTTGGTTAGTTCAGGTCAGCTGTCCCAGCTGTTTCCTCTTCCAGTGTCTTGTGCATCCCCAGCCTACTTGTTGGTGGGGTGGTGAGGGAAGCAGAAAAGGCCTTGACTCTGTGTAAGCACTGTTCAGCACAAACTATCCACACTGTTTTTACCACAAATCCGAAACATAGTCCTATACAAGCTACTATGAAGAAAATTAACTCTATCCCACCCAAAACCATCACAGACATCCACAAGAACAGCTGAACCTTTAGCTGAGACAACTTCAATCCATACAGAAAATACAAAAAACCCCAGGAAAGATAAAATAAAAGGCAGAGCCAGAGAAGCTGGAGATAAAGGAAAGCTTTTATCCTGTTAGAGTGGCTGGGAAGCAGGACCAAGATCCAGGGAGATGGTGCCAACTCCATCCTTGGAGTTTCCAGCCCCCACAGGATGAAACCCTAAAGCAAGCTGGTCTGACCCCATGGCTCAGCCTGCTCTAGCCAAGCGGTTGAACTAGAGCCCAGCTGGCCTGAAATGTCCCTTGGTCCTTAGTCTCAGTGTTGCAAGGTGCCTTGTGTTCAGATGTGTCCAAGCACTGCTAGCTTAACAAGGCCAACAGAGGCGCACAGAGTCCTGCATAAAGGGTTGGCTTAGCTATGAAGGTAACTGATTTGAACCTTGCCCTTTGACTGCCGACTTCTAGAAACCACCTTTTGCAGGGCTATTATTTTCTTGTAAAGTTTTTGAAGAAGGCCATTTTTCAATTAAGTTGCTTCTCCCCAGCTTTCACGCTGGAAGGAACTGTTAACTGCTAATGTGTTTTCCCATACATATTTCTGAAAACTTGCCTATTGTCACAGTTTACACTAGCTGCTAGTGCCTTTCTTAGGAGCTTTTCTCAAACTTTTGAGTCCCTGGACCCTTTCACGTTTCATCCACAGTTCTTGTTCAATACACATGCGGTATATCTTCTTATTTTGCAGTTCAAAATGGGCTGAAATGAGAACTATGGTTTTCATCACTCTTGCTTTGTGGATTCTCTTGTGGTTTTGAATTGCTCTTTTCTCCCTTTCATGTGTTGTTGTGTGCTCTCAGTAGCAGCCAGTGAAAGCAGAAGTTATCAGCTTCTCATAGAAACAGTTATCCAGAAGAACTCACTGAATCAACACACTGTTTGGAGCCACAGGCTATAGTACGTAAAAGGATTTGCCTGCTGGTCTTACCCTGTATGTTCACTCCTAGTGAAATAATTTTGTAGCATGAAGTTATATGAGACTACCAGAGTTCAAGTAGATCTAACGTCAGGTCTTTTTGTGAAGTAAAGACCTGTTGTAAACATCTGTTACAGTCGCTGTGTCGATTCATCGTTATACATTTACTTATCATATATGTGTGTACATTTTTTTGTGACAAGGATTGAAGACAGCTTCTAATCAGATAAAAGATGATCTTTATTTTTTTAATTAAATTCTTAATTTGGAAATTTATGTGTTTGGTGTGGCTACAAATGGTAGTGCTCTCTGGTATCCTTCAAGTTCCTTTGAAATATTTGTTGTTATTAGTCTTCTTTTTTTGTTTTTGTCTATGAAATAAAGTCAGAAGACAAAATTCTCTAGAAAAAGCTACTAACTAATCTCATGGTTTTCCTAATGTTTTCCACTTCTGGAATGTTACAGTTAAATTCTGAACAATTTTTAGTGTACTGAAAAAGTGATCAGTTGGCACTGCTACTCTTGTGTAATTCCAGAACATTGTCTGAAAGTCTGAATCTGCTTTTGGGACCTCTCCTACTTTCAAGTTCTTGAACATACTGAGGGGAAAGATAGAAAATTGGGATTTTGTGACTGTTGTTTTAATAGAATTTTTATAGTAGCATACAATTCTGCGTCTAATTTAAGGCAAGACAATTAAAAGGGATTGTTTAAGATTGGAGAATTTTACTTTGTAGTAACTAAAAACAAGCGAATAATGTCATCAGATACTTCACTTGTTATTTAGTAGTTGACAAGATATTCTTTTATTTCTTAATTTGTTAGACAATTAATTCACCTACTGCCTAGAGTTCCAACAAAGGGTAATATATTTCATTCTTACTTCCGGGCATGAATGCTGATTAATAAAAACAATTGTTGTCTTGTAGAAGTAAGACAGTAAATTTGAAGTACTTTCTGATAGTTTTGTGGATTTCAGACAGAAGGCAATTAGAACTCTAAATCAAGATCTGGTTCCTCGGCTTCTACCCACACCTGAAGGGCAAAACAAGGTCTTCGTTCTCCCCCATGAAATTTGTTTCAAAAATTAAGTCAGAAGTTCTTACAGGCTAAATAGTTTGCTACATGTTCTCTCTTTGCCTCATTTTCTTACGGTAGTTTTGTTTGCTTCTGTGATTTTAGATCTTAAATGAATTCTCCTTTATCCTCCCAAAGAAGAGTGAATAAGAATACAATACAATATATTTTCAGAGATAGTACTGTCTGAGGGATTATACTGATTTGTTAAATCATACCCAAAAACTTTATTTTGTTGTCTGTTAGGTGTGCCTTTGGTAGTAGGAGTATATAGCATCTTTGCTGCCGAAAGTAATGTGGCAAAATCAATATTATCTGTTACAGTCTTTGTTTCTGCTGCTGTTGATTGAAAACAAAACAAGAAACACATAAACTATTACTTGACAGCTTCCCTGCAATGAAAATAAATGTAGCTGGAGTGCTTATGGTCTGGATTTCTGCCAACCTAGGGATGCTTTCTGTGTTTATTTGCAGTTTAATATGGTCAGCCTCTGGCTTGCCTTCCATCAGTCCCATAGAATGGCTCTGTGGTTCAACGAGGTCAAGCCAGTGAAGAGAGAGACACTACAGGAGGTGTACTATGTACTCAGGGAGCTTGGTAAAGGAACACTTGCAATATAGACGATGCAGAGACTTTTCTCTCTTTTGAGCTTTCCAAGAGCTTGTACTCCTGCCTAGACAAGTTTGAATTTTGGTGATGTAGGGAAACATGGCGCCTGAACACTCAAAAGCCAGCTCATACGCATGTCTGTATCTGTGATTGAGTGTGACAGAGGAACAGTTGCAGTTTTTTTTACACGGCTGTTAAACCTTGGCAGATTTATCTTGCTAGGGTGATCAGAGCAGAGAGTTTCATCAGGTAGGCACAGACAATGCATGCCATAAAACACCTTGGACCCTGGTATTGCACAAATTTGTAAGAATGACTACAGATCTACTTCTTCCCTGTTATTAGTCTCCACATGCTGTTATCAAATCAGGCAATGAACAACTCCCAGACAAGTCTAACGGCTCCACTGATTATTATCTCTTGGTAATTGGAGACACTTAATTATTCCTAGAGGATGAAGTCTATGCCATGCACTGCTTAAGACCTTAGTTTAATCACTTGTGCACTAAATTCAATCTTGAGTTCTGTTTTTGCTCTCAGATCACCAAGCATATCTTGTCTGACTCTGAATGTGTTGCTCTTTTCCCTCCCTTTCTCCTGCTTCCATTTTTAAAAGGTTTATTTAAGCTGTAAGTTCTTCCTGACATGCAGTGTCAGGACACCAGGAACCAGATCTGTATCTAGCCCACCCTGACCAAATATGACCCTCACCTTGAGAAGCACTTTTGAGAGATACTGAGAAAAAAAGGAAGTGCTGTGCTTCTTACTACAAGGTGCCATATCTGAGAGGACTATGGGAATGTACCTCTTCAAGGCTGTCATAAACCTATTGTCTGCTGGTGTTAAGAGGGAGCAGAGGCTTTCAGTACTTTGCAGAACAAAAATGACACATACAATTGGTATGATTTTCAAAAGTAAGACAGGGAGAGAAGAAAGGAAAAAGTAATTCATATTTGGCACAGAAAGCTCCCTTTTACTTGAGCTGAAATTTGCTCAGTTGTTACTGCTACATAGAAAACATATTGAAATCTTGTTCCATCACCTTTCTAAACGTCAAGAATACTTTTTCTGAAGCTTGTGCCAGCACTCGCATATATACCTGTGCCTTTTTCTGGTTTTGACTTAAAGTTCTACACTGCTCCTTAAAAAATGCAGTTCATGACACTTTTCTTACACTGCCAGAGACCCTCAAAATAACCATTTATCTGCTTCTATTTCAATGACCAAGCAATGAATGCTGAAAAAACTTTATGAAACAAAAATGCAATACTACATAGCAATCAATTATATATTTTTATGGTTGCTGAAGACTTTTGCTTTTTTTCTGTAAATGATCTGTCTTCAGTACACACAGATGTGCATCAATCTTCCTATTCTGCCATTTATTGCAGTCATATTTTATATAAGAAAAATGTATAGCTGGCCGAAGAGCCGATCCTGTTATATTTTACCACAATCTTTCAAATGGGAGAATGGAATATTTACTTTACCAAAAGCTGTCAGTGGTTTGTACTGGAGACAGACTTATCCAATAATACTGTGCATCCATTCTGCCATCATTTTGTGTTGCAAAAACACCAAAAGTAGCTATTACAGAAGTTTAAGAAGGTTTTCTTTTGAAAACTAGTGTAATGTTCGTATTGCTATAGTTCACTTAATTCAGTCTGTCTGACCTCAGCTGAGGAAATAAGGTAGACCTTAACATCAACAAAAATCTATATAGCACAATTCAGTTAAGCCATGGATTTTTTCACTTGCCATTTCTGATTTTGTTGTTTAAACAGAATTTTAGGTTCCAAACTGAGGCAATATTTCATAAGCATGTGAGTGAATTCATTGTTCTCTCTTATCTGGTTTCCTGATTAGTAACTATATTTGTAACTACCAAGGCCCCTGCAAATAACAGGGGGCTTTTTTGACAGAAAATTCTGTTACTTACTGAAGTATTTTCTTATTGGACAGACTGGGAACTGAACAGTATAAACTGTGACTTATGCTATGTCATAGGAAATTTCACCGTTCGAGCACATTGCAGAAACGAGTGCTGTGAGCTGTTCCACCAGACAGGCCTTGCTGTCTAAGCAGCCAAGTGTATGGAGCAGAACATGTTTGTGATAATGGTCTAAGATATTACTAGGGCAAATTGCTAAACCTTCCTCCTCTTCTTCAGTGTACTTCATAGTGTTCTTTTGCCTGCAGAGGTTGAGATGGAAGGCAATACTACCTCCAGAGTCTAAGTAGAGGGCAGTGTTTCTTGACAGAGTCTGTAGATCTACAGGTCTTGCTTTTCAAGTTTTGTGGGACACAATTGTACTGTTTCAATCCAGGAGAGCAGACATTTTATGAAGAAAATTTGTTGTCTAAAGAAATGTCATGACTGGAATACGTTTGAACTTGGAAAATAATCCAAATTTTAAAAATATCTAACGATACCAATCTCAAATATTGTACTGACTAGCACATTTATACACTTATTTTTCTGGGAAGTAGCATGTCAAATTCACACAGGAAGAAACTTCCTAGCACATCAAAACCAGAGAATTGGTACTCGTTGTTTTCTTCTCTATTGTGTATTAGCTTCCACTTTAACTATGCAGATGCTTCTATGGACATAATACATTTATTAGAGCATTGCCAGTCTGGGACTCCTGGTCATGAAAATGTCAGGTCCTCTAGCATGATCTTCAAGTTGTATGTATTGTCTGCTCAGATACACGGGATGAGAAATACAGTTTAAATTGCTGCGGACCACACACTGGTTGATCCCAGCAACTGATGGAGCATAGTAGAAGTTTTCCACCCTGGCACCATCTGCACAACAGAGTCCTGTGCCAGAGTAGTGGAGTCATTTTCGAGGGAATCCCACGTAATTTCTGTCATTTTGTCATTCAGGTACTTGTAGTTCCCTGGCAAGAAAGCTGGAAAAACAGATACTGTATAAATAACAATATTTTCTGGAGGGGACAGATGATGTGAACTGTTTTCTGTACAGCACAATAAACAGAGCATTAATGTTTGCTCTTTTCTAGCAAGCAACTCTTGGCAGTAGCTAAAAGGGAATTAAGACTAGGATATGTCAAGCATGAAGAATGAAAATCTAGATCAAATAGAAAAGGTTGGAATACTGGACGCAAAAGCAAATCTCTGCAAAAAGACAAAGATAGTTTAATAGACAGTGTTAAATGAACTTTTTTTTTTGTCCCTGAAATGTTACAGAAATTCTTTACTTTGGTCAATTTTTTTTTGTCTTTATCTCTATGTTTCTTCTTCACTTCAGGTGTAGTAGCAAATGACAAAGGATAAGGCAAGCCCTTTTTGTAAATATTTTTCAGCTGTGTTTTGAACTCTGTTAAGTATATTCTTGCTTCCAAATGATTTTAATTGTTACTTAGTTTTTCTGAAATAACACATTTTCACTAGCATTTTAATAGTCCTCACCAAACTTGGAAAACTGTCCACTGTTCCTTGGCTTATGGAGCTGTCAACACAATGTTAAGGAAAATATCTAATTGGAAGGATTTTGAGAAACAACTGATGATATTTTTTTAACATTTTGAAGTGTATGTCAATGCACGGGGAACATTTACTCTGGATCATTTTATTGAAAGCTGAGAATCTTAATGACTTTTTTTCTTCAGTCTTCAACAACAAGTGCTCTAGCAGAAGGTAAAGGCGGGGACTGGGAGAATGAAGAACCACCCACTTTTAGAGAAGACCAGGTTTGAGACTGCCTAAGGAACCTGAAGGTGCACAGGTCCATGGGGCCTGATGAGATGTGTCCATGGGTCCTGAGAGAACTGGTGGATGAAGTTGCCAAACCACTCTCCTCCCAGACTGTTTCTGTTGGAGGCTGTAGGATACTGGGCATTTAGCTTCTTTGCTTGCTTTGAATCCTGCAGTATTGGTGTAGAAGAGGTACAGTTCATAGCTAGTGCTGTTCTTGGCCTCAGCATAGAAATTGTCACCATTGCAGTAAATAACAGGAGAAAGGCCATTAAGATACGGCTACAAGGCTACAAAAAATTGGGCCAGAGAATGAAGTTCAACACTAGATCACAAATTGTACACTCTGCACAGCTGTTAGCTCATATCCTCATAAAATTTTGTATTGAGCTACTTAATACATTTTTTTTTCGTTTTGGTAGTGAGAAAGATAAGCGAATTGACCTCCATCATCTTCCCACAGTTAGCCCTAATGGAGATGCATCTTTTATTGATGTCACTAAGCAGGAAATAACTCCTGAAGTGCTTAATTTCAGAGAACCATGGGCTGTCAGTTTCAACATATAGGTCACTGCAAAAATATGTACTTACATCATAATCTGTCATTTAATAATACTTGAAGTATTCCCACAGAGATGTTTGGAAAATAAAAAGGCAACAAAGACAGCAAGGTACATAAGTGTTGAAATTCTGAGGGTCTAACAGATACCTGACAAAATTTAAGCAGTGTGGATGGAATTTATGGAAAGTACATTTTAAGTGGATAGTGCTGAAATACACCATCAGGGTCTGAAAAGAAGGCAATAACTGCAAGTCGTGTATTAATTTTAAAGACAGTGTGGTTTAGAAAAAAAGGCAGATTATTTTTGTATATTAAGAAAACACATTTTGGTTATGAAAACCTATTTAAAAGGAAGAAAGGAAAAAGACAAAATGTATTTCAAGTTACTGCAGATCATTATGAATTCAGTACATATTTGAACTTGAAAACTGTAGTTGTATCCACTTCTAATTAATAACTTGCTGAATGGTATTAAAAATGAAACTGCTGCTTTCCTTTGCGAAAATAATACATTGTGAAATTTACAGAGGCAGAAAATGTGAGTAGAAAGACTGAATCACAGAATCACAGAATGGTAGGGGTTGGAAGGGACCTCTGTGGGTCATCTAGTCCAACCCCCCTGCCGAAGCAGGGTCAAAGCTACAAAACAGTCTTTAATACCTTCAACAATCTTAAGTTAGCATATTTATGAACTTAAGCCTCATCAGCACTTAAACCATGAAACTTTAAAATGCAGAACACAAAATAATTAACTAGATAAAAGGATAAAAGGAAAATTATTATTATTAATAATAATAATAGTAATGATGACAAGGATGTTTAGGAGCAGGGAAAAGCATAATATTGAAGGCAAAACATGGCACTGTAATTTGATATAAATAAAAACTGAGGTTGCAATAAAATGCAAGCAACAGAAGTACAAACATTTTAATCAAAATGTAAAACTTCAGAAGTTCAGGGCTTTTGGCCTTCGTGAAAGGTTTCTTTTACCTTTTGCATGTAGAATATACATTATCACATTCAATTAATTTTCTAGGTTCTTGACGTACACAATGAAAATTTATTATGAAAACTGAAGTCAAATTTATGCTCACAGAAACAAAATGTCACTTACTATGTTGCAGCAGCCACACATTACGGTTTCCTAGAGGAAATATTTACACTAATACAGAATAGGCCAGATTACCCAGAGGACAATCTATCTAACCTATCAGAAAGTGTAAACCCCTCCTTCCGGTTCAGCGAGAATCACACATATTGAAGTCACTGAAAATGTATACCTATATTCTTATTAAGCTTAATTGCTTTATTCTATGGGTAATTAGGCTTCCAGTTTTATTTCCTTCATTGGTTTACTATCAACATCAGGCTAGATTCATCTGCTGAAGTGTATAGCAGACTTTGAGATGCTGTTGCAACAGAGCTGAAAGGACTTTGGAAAATTCGCACTAGCCCTGGATCAGGACTGGACGCCAGATGAGGTGCTTGGGGAAACCTCAGAGGACACTAGACCACTATGTGCAGCGAACACAATCAACGTCCACCCTTACTGTCATTCACATTTGAACACAGAAGGTTTACAGCCAGATTTCAAGCAAGAATTTTCTCTTGGCTAACAACAGGCCACAACACTGTGGGCTGATCCTTCTAGTCACACCTCATGTTACAGTGAACTGCTATGCAATGTCGTTGTAACATGGCACAAAACTCTTCTTACTCTCCTGAATGTAGTGAATTGTTTCCACAGGACATTTCTGACAGTAGGTCAAAAGTTTCCCTCACAGGAAATCAGAGGAAATCCTTACTAAATCAGGATGAATCTCAACAGCTACTAAAATTTAGTCATCTCTTCTTAGTCATCAAGTCTCCTTCCATAGTTAACAGAGACACAATGATTCCTCCAAAGTGCAAATACTCCTACATGTAAAACTAAGCAACTCTTTCAAGACGGGTTGAAAAATTTTATATATGAACTTGTCTCTTATTGTTGTATTTTAAACTGACTAAACTTAATTTATTAATTGCTATTACCCTCATCTTTACTTACACCAGGGCAAAAAAATTATCTTCAAAATTAAAAGGCTCTTGTTATAGAAATGTGAATATATCTTTTCTGTCACTGCGCTTATCTTGAGTACCTATACATCTACTGCTCTGAGATTTTCACTAATAGTAATTAATGCTTGAATAGATTATTGAATTCCGATCCCACTCTTTTCTTTCTGTAGGAGAGGGCATGAGTGGGTAATTATTAATTTCTTAACATCAAAATATTAACTTTCTGGCTTTATTAATTCATTCAGTTCCTACAGCTACAAGGTAGCAATGATTCAACTCAGCACTGGATTTTAGAATCTTTGTAACAAACTGAAACAAAGTTGCAGTTTTGCAGAAGGATTTTTAATATCTTTGACATTGTCAGTAGGGTTGCTGCATTTCGAGGTAGCTCCCATATCATTCTGGTAAACTATTTTGTTGTCAAGGTGAAGACAAAAATACTTTCAGCCAGGTACCCTTGGTGGTTGAACCTTTGCATATGGGAGAAGGAGGACAGAACACCAATTAGAGAGACCACTGATACTTATGAAGTGTAGAAACAGCCAGAGGATGCACTCCTGGTGGTGATAACAGGAATCCAGTATGTTTTGACAAGCACAGTGACCTCTTTTCACAGCCTGAACTCTTTGCTAAGACTTTGTAAAGAACAGATGCTTAAGCCTCAATGTTAAACACATTCAATTGTAGTAAATTGCTAACCCTGTGTGTACTCAATATACTTATATGCAAGTATGTCATTTCACTAATTTAAAATGCACAGCTATGTGGTCCTTGTTCCCACAAAAGACCTCAGACATTTTACGGACCATGTTAATTATGAATCATTGAGATACGCCAGGAGGTTTATAAAATAAAATACAGTGGGTTTATGACTGAAGTCAGCTGGCATATCACACAATAAATACATGTCTTGTGTAGAGGACATTAGGGCATTTCCATGGATCCTATCAAACTACTGTTTGCCATAAGAATAAGGTTTCTGAATGCTTGGTACTGCCAAAGACACAATAAACTAAGCAGCTGTTGAGTCCAGATAATCACCAGGCTATTTTCAAGGACAAGAAACCAGACAACCAGACAGAACTAACAAACCCACTGGACTGGATACTTTTACACAGCTACTCAAGGGAAGAGTGCTTGTTCAAACAGTAGGTATTGAGATTTTGGCATGGGGAATCAGCTTTTTCAAACACAATGATCAGCTGCTGGCTGGATGGTGACAGAAGTCAGTGTTGTGGTGGTCAATGTCATCTCCATCTGGAAAGCATATGCCTATTCTGTCTGGGTGTTTCAAATGCCCTGTGAGCTCCCACATGTCACTGAAAATTTTTCTGCAGGTATCTGAAAGCTCTCTGCAGAGTCATTTAAGTGTTTAAAGTTAGATGTCTAGAGGTGTTTTAGAAGTCGTAGGGTATCCTTCCTGATTTGAAGATGCAACTTCACAGATCTCCTATAGATCCTGAGTCAGAAATGCCAGGTCTATGTAACTATCTCAAATATTATTCTAGGGCATCTAAAATTGCTCTTAATATATATGTTTAGATGTTTTAATTGCTTTCCTACATTTATACGTCTAAATTTAGTTGTATATAGTCCAATACCGAGAAATACCATGAGGGGTTCAATTCTGTCCTCTAGTGGTTTCAGTTAATCTGAGCTATTTTTGAATTCTCTGTCAGGATGAAATAAACCTAGTCCTAAAAACATTGATTTTCTTTTGCACTTTAGCACTAAAGATGACCCCGTGTTTTGACAGAGCATTTATTCTTAACTGTTGTAATTACATGAACGAATGTAGAATTGCTTATGGCAGTGTATGTATCTTTCACAGACTCTGAAAAACATAAAAATTTCCAGACTACCCTGAGGGAAATAATGTTCCATCACTGCAGCAGCAATGTAGCTCAGTGCAAAACCTCATAGGAAGGAAACATGAACATATTTTAAAGCACTAATTATTTCAGTCTCTCACACACCCCTGTCCACAAGCCCCAAGACGTGTAACCAGTTTGTGAGCATGCAGGCACTAAGACATCTGTATCCACGTAGTCTGTGCAGAGTTTCTTGCAAGAACATAGAGGAGCCAGGACATCAGGTGTTGAGCCCCTTGCCACTCTTCCTGGGTTCCTGCTTAGGGGCGTTCTTGTTTTGGATGTGTCTCATGGTACTCTTTAGGAGCTGACAGTGATTGATCTCTCTATCCTGCCCCACATCTGTGAGTTGTCGGGTATTAGCTGCTGTCTCTGTTTCAGATCTGGTAATCCTAAGCAATTTCAGGCAGAGGTGTACTAGCATCTTGTTGACCCGTAAGTGTTAACAACACACAACATTTTTATAACCCCTAGCCCAGTGATATTTTGCCCCCTAGTGTTCACATTCACTCTGCAGACATACCAATATGAAACTTTTTTACTACAATTTTCCACAGCTCTAGAAGATTCCTGGGCATTGATTTTCTAATGTCTTGTTGCATTTTGATTCCTATTGCCAAAAAAATAAAAGCCACATTTTATGATTCGTAAATTTGCCTTCTCAAAATATTACCCAGCTCCTGGTGTTGCCCCTCAGTATTTCAGCAATATAGTGTGGTAAATTTTCCACTTTCCTGGCCCAGGACTACAAATGAAGATTACAATTCAGTTACTTCTATGCAATCATTTAATCTCTATATTCCAGTTTGATCAAACCTTTACACTGTCCCTCTCTGTTTATAGGAATCATCTGAGCTTCATGGTAGGCCTTCCCACTTTGTCATTCTCCATCACTCAGTTTACATCAGCCCTTTTTAACCACAACAAACTGGAAAAAAGTTTGAAAGGAAAGAGAAGGTGTCCTGGTTTTGATTAAAATGGAACCGATTGTCTTTCAGTGAATCTTATTTACAGTTAAGTTCTTCTAAGTAACTGCATTTTTCTGAAGCTGACTGCATATTTTACAGACACTGCTGGCTCCAAATAAGATAACCCTAATGTTTATAGTCTTACTGAGCTAATGATAGGAAAGGAATGCAGAAAAAAGCCCCTGTTTATAATTATTACTGTGGCAGCCAAAGTCACCTATAGACCTCTTAGGTCCCACAAGTGAGGAGTTGTAAAAGGTCGCACTTGTAGGGAGGGGCAGACAGAACAGGTGATGCAATATTGACCAGTTAGGTATTCCGTGCTATGCACGTCATACTCAGTTTAAAGCCAGTCCATGGCCAGCTTCTGAAGAGGCCTGCTTGTTGTTTTGCTGTCAATCCTGATCCAGTTTCCAATCCGTGCGTTCCTGAGTCCAGCTCCTGTCTGTTGTCAAAGCCAGCCCGGGACTTCCTGGTGGTGCCTGGCAGCTGCTGGCAGGATGCCAGTGCCCCAGCACCCAACTCCAAGAAACTCAGTAGCAGTTCTGTGTATTTTCCATGATTACTTTTATTATTAAT
>Ga0181612_139243_pt1 | contig 13724 bp, 5 predicted proteins | sample HoacroProtozoa21_FD_119630 | JGI IMG/M metagenome (GOLD analysis project Ga0181612, IMG submission 119630) | Hoatzin crop microbial communities from Cojedes, Venezuel. Combined Assembly of Gp0051906, Gp0051904, Gp0051908 | reverse complement strand
TCCTAATGTACCCCAGGATCCCATTGGCCTTCTTGGCAGCCAGGGCGCACTGCTGGCTCATGGTCAACCTGTCGTCCACCAGGACACCCAGGTCCCTCTCCAGTAGGTCAGCCACAGCCTGTACTGATTCATGGGGTTGTTCCTCCCCAGGTGCAGGACCCTGCACTTGCCGTGGTTGAACCTCATCAGGTTCCTCTCTGCCCAACTCTCCAGCCTGTTCTGGTCCCACTGAATGGCAGCACAGCCTTCTGGTGTATCCACCACTCGTCCCAGTTTTGCATTATCAGCAAACTTGCTGATGCCCATGCCACTTTTGTCTCATAGTTTGGCCACTCCTTCCCTTTATTTGCTAGTGTAGGTGTAGTTTTCATCCAGAAAAGTATAGTTTTTATACACAACCCTCCATGCTACATGTCCAACAAAGACAACAGGAGAAGAAGCAATTTTCTGGTAGGATGAACAGGAGAGGAAATAATTTACTACTCAGGCTATTGGACCTCTCTGGAGCGAATATACACTGCGGTCATGCTTGAGGCCTCCTCCTGAAGTGAAAAACAACATGCTGGGTGTACACAAACCTCCTGTTACAACTATCTGTCTTACTGCTTTGTGTGATTTTGGTTTTTTGTTTCATTTTGTTTTGTTTTTCTTACGAAGAAATAAATGTGTCCAATTTACCCATTTGTGTAACATGAAAGTATGAAACTTAAATATTTAGGTGCAAGCTGAGAATTTTGTTAATTATTGTGCACATATTATACCCAAGTGACAATTTTTGTTGTAAATCCATGACATTTGTATCATATTTTAATTAAATGTTCCTTTTAAAGGTATTTAACAAAATATCCATACATGGCTACTCTAGGGATTAGTGACTTTTGTTACCTTAAGCATGTCATAGGGACAATTTATGAGAAAATTCAATGTTTAGGTTCTTTTTATTCCCTTTGCAATCATGGTTTTGATAATCATTATTAAAGTGCTGTTCAGCTTCATGGCTTTGCAGTAAAAAATAACAATGTAGTGGAGAGAAAAGGAGATTTATTGGAACCACAATACAAATAAAAAGATTATTAGCAAGTTTGGTGTTTCTCTAAAAGCTGTGTCTGCACTAGTAAGTAAAATGGGCCAGAGACTATTTTTTGTCCCCGAGGACAAATGATATGTCACAATCCACATTTATACAGCTAAACTCTCTTAGCTCTCAAAACAACGTAAGTACATCTAAACTGCCTATTGGGAGCAATCGTTAGAGCACGCCAACCCCAAAATCATGCTCCAGGACTGTTTGGGACAATGTTAAATGGTTTACCTCCAAGAGTCTGCCAGGAACTATGCTAACAGAAGGCATGCTTTAGTGTCCTTGCACAGACTCTGTTGCTTATTAGTGTAGTTTTGGCCTTATTTCTACCGAAAACTGATCTCACAGTGCAGACCATAATCAAGAGTTCTGGTAACTGCTCATGGCACTTTTTCAAGGTCCAACTCACTGCTAGGACTTTTAAATCAGAATAAAATGTTGATGGATTTGAACACTGATATTGAAAATCAAACACTTCCTTGGTTTACAGCATCTCTTTGAAAAAATGATGGAATTCATGTCGTGGAGCTGAAAGATGAGTTGCCCTCTAAGGCTGCTAACAACAATGGATAAAGAGAAATTAAAATCCACTCAGCTCTAGCCTTACTAGAAACACCTTTATTTTTAATATGATAAACACTCTTAAGGGACTCTGTGAAATTTGTCAGGCTTCCAAACACAGATAAGCTTTCATTGCACTTTAACTCTGAAACAAGAAGAGCAGCAATAAAAAAGGCAAATGAATCTGCTTGTAGCTTGTGCTAAGGCAAATGGTCCTGGAACAGTTTTGCCAAGAGCTAGCTAAGGTGTTCCTGCGCTGTGGTGAACTGTCAGTGCAGATGCACCCTGTGCAAGACATAAATCATTCCCTGCTCACCTACCACTTCAGGAAAGAAGCAACTTCCACATTGGCGGCATCAGCATTCATCTGTCTTGCAGGCTGAGCCATGGCATGCTGAAACATTAAGGGATGACAGTCGGGCGATGCCCTATCTCCCACAGCACCCCGGTGAGCAGGGTGCCGAGCACTCAGAGCTGTGCAACACACGTCGCATTTGATAGAACAAGGCAGTTTCTAGGGAAGACCATTGCCTGCAATTCAGTAAAGTGCTTGAGCACATGCTCAGTGCTCAGTATGTTTGCATCTGACTGTATGAAACAGAGTATCGGTGGTTCCCTGGACCAGGTTCTGAAAGTGCAACAGGTAAGAAAAATCTCCTAAGAAGGAGAGATAAAGACACGAGGGTAATAGCAAGAAGACAATTACACCAACTTTTATTTTAAACACTGAAATATAAATGTGAACAAGAGCAAAATGGCAATGCAATTCAAAGCACTGGAGGAGGCAGGCAGCCAAACTATTTGTCTGAAAATATAGCTTCCTTGGTATTCATCGGCTAGAATGGTTTGTGCTTGTAGCTTGCTCTGAATTTTGTTTGACTTGAACACGATTTTGCTTTTGCAGTCACAAGCAGCTGAGGCCTAATGGATATAGTACACATTTTTTACAGTCTTCTGTTAAAAAAATATATAGCAGTTTGCTTTTTTTAGAAATGAGGAAGGCCAAATTGGTCTGTAAATCTGATGGACTGAGTGACTCTTCTTTCTTCTTATTTCAGAAAAATTTAATTTATGGTTCTATGACACAGGTGCAAAGAAGCAGTGTGCACATCTGTCGTCAATAGCTTTTTTATTTAAACTGGCTATGAATCTATTCAGAAGTGTTTCAGAGGGCTACTCCAGTAGAAAATCTTCAGAGTCTTTCCATAACTCTGGACAGATAGTCAGCGGTTGTGGAAGGACTGACAGCCACAAAATCTGCAGATAGCAAAGACTCTGCTAGCTTCAGTGCTCTGATACAGCACTGTTTGATGCCTCTTACGACCATTGCTAGGAAATGCTGAGTAGTTCCAGCTTCCCCAGTGCTGGAGAAGTCATTTTACCAACAGCAGTTCTTCATAGCTAGAGATGTACTTTCATCCGAGAAGCACAACAAGAAGGACACAGTCTTTCGTCAGACATTGAAATGAGTAAAATTTCAGCTGGACATATGCAAAAAAGGAGCAGCATGATCACAGAGGCAGTACAGTCTCCGCCCTTTATGATTTTTCAAACTTGACAGGACAACTTCGTTTAACTCTGAACTTGGCCTGTTCTGGGCAGGAGACTGGATTTCAAGAGATCCCTTCAAACCTAAATTATACTATGATTCTAATTTTAATATATTATAGAAAAATAGAAAATGGAGATAAAAAAATTATTGAACACAAATAAACTATTTTTTCAAATCTGCTTTATTTATGATAAATACTATTTGCTTTTCGTTTAGAAACAAAAAAATCCTAGTCATAAAATTCAATGTCTCCATAATTTCTAGAAGCCATCCAGATACAGACATAGCTAGGTGAAACAGTTTTCTGTTGGTGTTTTCCTGCTTCAAGAATCTATGTAATATGGTCTGTGGGAAGACACAGACAGACACCATTTTTTAAGTTACATATGTTAAGAGATAAATTACACCCAAAATGTTGAAAAATTATGCTGGACCTCACAGAGATCCAGCAGTTTTGATGCCACACGCTGTGAATGTCTTTTTCAGCTTGAAGCCCTGAGCTTCAGGTTTCAGCAGACTCCAAATTCAAAGGAAGATTAAGGAAAATTACAATGTTTTCTCTGCTTCTTAGTCAAAGCCATTAATCCCACAGAGGTTTATGTGGCTACCATGGTACAACAGCAGCTGCACTGAAAAAATCATTTTATGAAATCAATGAAAATGTTAAAGGGGAACATGAAAGAAAAGGCTTCTGCATTAACAAATTTGCTATATGACTGTTAAGATGAAAGAGAACGCACACACACACAGAGAAAGCAAGCCAAGCGGGTACCACAGCAAGGTATTTCTGAACAGCTTCATAAGCAGTTGCACTTCATTTAAATGGCTTTCTCATCCTCCCATGGGCAGCATGGGGAAGTTCACGTTTAAAGGTGGCCCTGAAAGGTAGTGAAAATTTCTCAGAGTGAAAAATTAAAAGAAAAGCACAGTGACCACTGCAGGCACTGATTCATCCGATAAACAATGGGATCTAACGAGTCCCTGGCTGTCTTTAGCATTGCAAAAGTGCTGACCTCACAGCACGGCACGCAGATAACAAATTTTGGCTGAGTTTTGTGAAGGAATCCAGTCCTTAATCACCATAGTCTTGATACTTTCTGTAAGAAGAAATTGATCTTTTCTGCTTCCACATTAACATTTAATACATTTCTGAAGTGTAAATAAGAAAGGGAGTGTGTATATGTGTGAGAAAGCTGCAGAAAGAGTGCATGCACAGGAGAGAGTGGATGTATTTGGGATTAAAGTGTTTTAGATGACTAGGTAAGTACATGTATGTCATCTTTTATCATTGCACAGTTAACTATTTGTAACAACCCAAAATGCAGTACTAGACTTCTGTTATAACAATTTTGAGTGTAGCATTAGTAATACGCCAATTTATTAAAAATTTGGCCCTTATTAATGTTTACCATCATAAATTAATTTTGTAGGAATTTACTGTGCTCATTGTTACATTTAGTAAAATACAAACATATTTCTTTCTTTCTTCTCTCATTCCTATAGAGCAAGGTCATCTTTCTGTATGGCTCAAGCAAGTCAGCACAGAAAAGCAGTATCATTCATCATTTAGGTGTATTTCCTCACTAGTTACACAGGTATTGCTGTTGTCAGCTTTACAGTTATCCTTGAAAAATTCACCTGGTCAGATTGGCCTCTCCTGTTCTACCATCCTAAATTTCATCCTCACTTGACTCCTCATGGAAATGAGAAATATTTACACTGCTAGAGAATATTAATATTTTACCTTTAAACGTAATCTTTAAGCTCAGCAAATGCTACCGTTTGTAACTAAGCACATTCATAGAAATTGTTTCTTGCTCAGATGGTTGGAAGGTGAGATAAACTGGGTGACTTTCTAGATTGGCATCTTTTTTAGTGAATTCTCTGGTTTTGACAGTGTCAAGCTGTTTCAGAAAGCTTTGTTAGTCTCCCTCAATTGCTTTAGTGTGAACTGAAAATAATTTTTAAAAATTGTAATAAAACCACAGCATTTTGTTTTTGCAATTGAAAACACCTTTTTTATTATTATTATCATCTAGGCTTTTCTTTTAATTTTATTTTAAAAAAATAAATACCAGATTCTTAAATTGAATGCAAAAGACTAGTTTTTAAGTATTTGGTTCATATAAAGTATTTTCAGCTATCTTATTTTAAAATAAATGCCGTTAGTATTAACTTTACTTTTATTTTCCTTAACTGAAAAAAAGAAGCTGGCAGCACAGCTTTAATCTTAATAAGATCTTTAGTAATGAGGGCAGCTGCTCTCTAGAAAAATGGCTTTCATTTATTCACTCATTTCATCTTGGACACCTAATGTGATTGGCAAATGTGTCTATTCAGGTTTGTCACTTGTTCTGACATCCTAGTGCTGGCAGAACTTCATTGAATTACTTGAGAAAATCAGACTTTGTTGCCACAAATCAACAGGTGCAAGCTTATGAATGTTGTTCGCACCAAGCACTGCGGAAATAATCTTAAGAGGATAATTATATGAGAAGTGATGATGGGTCTTTCTAATAGAGAGCCAGCAGACAAGTCATAGATAGTTTGCAGTGGGTTGCTGAGATCTGACTGACTGCCCAAAGCCTGTGATGGAGCATAAAAATTCTGCTGCAATGTCTCTGATATGCAGACTTGAATATTTCATTTAATTTACTCACTGACTGAGCTGATTAGGTGCCTTAATTCTCAGGCTCTGTAGCACCTTGCTTACTGGTGCATAAATTAGTACTTCAGGGCAACATTTTAGATAGTCAGAGTTAGTCAGTCCTTCCTCTCTGACCCCTGGCAATAGTCCTGATAATGTCCAAAACCTATGGAATGGGAACCCATGGAGTGCAAGGGCATAAGGTGGTATATTAAGTCTGGGTGTCTAACTGTAAAACTCCAACCATAAAATTCAAGTTTCATTTATGCCAGGATTTCTTCTTCCAAAGTAAGTTCATCACGTCAGTCGTGCCTTTTTCTTTACCCAGGATCTTCAGGGGCCCTCTACTCCCTGCAGGATTATATTTCACAAGCCATCCACGGAGAATCAAGGAAAAACCCTTATGCTTCCTCTATCCTAGCCTTTCTTTTTGAGGGTAACACAGGCACAGGGCACAGCTGAAAAATCCTGAAAAAGCTTTCCTGTTTTCTGCTGCTCTTCAGCTCACTCAAGCTGTTGCTGACTTTTATGACCCAGATCTCTTCATGCTGATACTTAGCTATGCGCTCCTGGGCGGTAGCTGTATTCTAAAACACAGGTAGGTGACTACACAAACAGCTGAAGTGATACTCCTTTTGATTTTTGTGTAACAGGTTTTACTTCTAGAGCTTGTACTCTCCCAGCATGCAAAGTTGCAAAAATGAGATTGACAGAAAACTTACACTGGCCTTGAGGAAAATACAGAGCTATCAGTAAATGAGCTATTACTGAACAGTGTAACTAATGAGAGAGTCTTTCTTGATTTTGATTATTACTAAAATAATTTTTTCCATCCCTGATCTAGAAACGATCCATATCGCCCACTCCTTGCTCTTCTACATTGTATTTCTGCCTCCCTCGATTTTCATGGGAAGTCTCTCATCTGCTCACCAGACAGACCTGACGGCAGGAAATTTCTGTCCTCATCACAGCGGGAGTACTTAGACAACGTTTATGAGCTTGAAAAACATCGCCATTGACAATGATATGAAGAGTGATAGGGAATGCCAGAGATGATATAAGCATCTAAACTAGAAGAGAGGATGAAAGCGTGGGAGTCTGTTTACACAGCAGCATCAGTTTTCTAGGAAGTAGATGAAGGAGGGAAAAAGAACCAAGAGACTTTAACCAGATCACCAGAGCAGTTGTCCCACCTTGCTGAGGATAATATCGAACCCTTCATCTGGACCTGTCAAGGACACAGATACAAGGTGTGATGTAGAAAAAGGTCCCAACAAGATCTGAAGGTTTTTGCTGATTCCTGGAAGGAATGAGAAAAATTCATTGTTTTGAGTAGCAGAGAACTTCCTATACTGCATGACTATGGTCCAGCAAAGCATGGAAACAAATTGTTAAAGGAAGGAGCCAATATACCTTTGTAAAGCTGGAAGTCAAGTGTCTGTCTAATTGCTTGCTTGAGTGCTGCATTTTTTACAAGATTAAGCCAAAAGATGAATGAACAAAGTAAAAGATGGTCTTTGAAAATACTAGTGTCACTGTTAAGATTTGGTGAAGCATATATATGTCTTATGTAAACAATAAAAAAAAAATGTTGTTAGGCTATGCAGTTCATGTCAACGTATTAGGCATTTTCTCCTTATTCAGTTTGCTATCAAAGAAATTATTTAATTTTAAATCATGATGTTAAAGTAATTACTTATTCTAATTACTTTAGGCAATGAAATACATTTATAGCTTTTTAACATCAATTTCCTAATTAACATATTTTCATTAATCAGAAAATGCATAATTTAGAAGCACAGTAACAGATGAATTATGCTAAGAGAGGTTTTGTCTGTGAAGAGCAGTTTACCCATTTTTCCCATAAAAAGAACCGGGCACCAGCCCAAAAGCCTTACTGTCTGCACTATGGAAAGCAAAGGGCTGCAATATCCTTTAGTTTGCTCCTTTGCTTTGGATCTGTTGGCTTCTGCTGTTTCCAGATTTCGCTGCTTATGACTACTGGAGGCCTGGTGAAGGTTAGAAAAAAACTCAAGGCTGCTCTAAATTATAAATGACATATGGTCCCCAAAGAAACCTGTTACATAGTGCAGTGTCTTATTTGAAAGGAACCAATGCTCTGTAAGTGAGATTGTGGATGGCTGCTTCTGTCTTTGTCCTAACTGAACATCCTGCACAATGATGGTCAATTCAGAACTAGACCAGGCAGCAAAATCCAAATTCTGAATATCACACTCTCTGAGGTGGGGTTATGTTGCACTTACCCCTTTGAAAATATGAGGTAACTTACATTACGGAGGTGCTGGAGCACTTCCAAACAAGCGCAACAAAGCTGGTGATGGGTCTAAGGAACAAGTCTTACAAGAAGCAGCTGAGGGATCTGGGGTTGTTTAGTCTTCAGAAAAGGAGGCTGGGGAGAGACCCTATCACTCTTTACAACTACGGGAAAGGAGGTTGTAGCAAGGTGAGTGTCAGTCTCTTCTCGAAAGTAGAAAGTAATAGGATGAGAGAAAACATCCTCAGGTTGTTCCAAGTGAGGTTTAGATAGGGTATGAGGGAAAAATTCTTCACTGAAATGGTTATTGGAACTGGCTGCCCAGGGAAGTGGTTGAGTCACCATCCCTGGAGTCATTGAAATGACATGTAGACATCGTGCTTGGGACCATGGTTTAGTGGTGGACTTGACAGTGCTAGGGTAATCGTTGGTGACATTAAAGGTCTTTTCCATCAAAAATAATTCTATGATTCTAAGATTATGAATCCTGAAGGGTTTACAGTCCTCAAGAATGTTCATCCATTTATCTGTGTGGGTTTTATGGGGAAGAAGTTGAAGTAGAGCGAATCAGATTCCTTGTTTATATTTAAGTGTGTTGGAGTAATCTGTGGGACCTTGTGGACTATGTGGACTTCAGCACACGATAAAGAGAAGATATCTGAAATTTGTTCTTTTGGATTCTGAAGTCTGTAGAGCAGATATTTTATCCTGTTTTTCATAGGCTAACTTGTGACAAGTTAGGTCACTTATGGAAAATTTTGGGAAAAACGACAATTGGTTATTAACTGGCTGTGTAAAGTAGGTATTCCTCTTAGTTTACAGGAGTTTCCAGTGAAACAGACAACAGATGGATTCATAAACAGAACATCTCTGGGTGATAGCATGTCCTGGTATGGAGTATGATGTGCAGCTCTCTGTGGAATTGTTACCTACATTACCTACCACACACCTGTGCTGAGCACTGCACTGGAGTAAATTCAGAGATTTCTAAACCAAGCTCCGCTGCATACCATAAACCTCTGCTCAGAGTCTAATGCAATAGTTAAACACTTTTTAGATCAAAAGAATGGCAGGATTCAACCCCATAAATACATACACACTGCTGTGTAGAATTCACTATCCTCTAATCTTGTTATCTCGACATCTTAGTTGTAAATCATACTCCATTTCAAGAAAATGGGTACTACACGTGCTTAGCATGATAGCTCCATAGAAGAGAATGAGACTGCTACAAACACACAGCAGGATCTGTTACAACTGATACTAGACAGAAATCAATGTAGATGTATGCCATCTAAGAACTCAACCTATAAACCTTTATGAAATAAAAAGGGAAGAAGATTGAAAACACAAAGATCCAGGTTCGGATCTCAGTTACGCTATTGATAATCTTGCACAATGTCATTGGTTTTTATTTCTCTGCTGTACAGTTTTAAATAACCAGGACAGGTCAATGACCCAAAGTTACTCCAGATTTACCCATTTATTCTTGGAATTGGGAGTAAAATAAAGTAAAAGTTCGTCTAGATTTACAAGGATGAAACTGAGATGCTGTGATTCAAGAGTGCATCATAAAGGCCATGAAAGACCATTCTTTTTCCAAATAAACTGAAGATAGAGTCTTTTATATATGCATATTTTCACCCAGTCAATGCAGCTGCTTCATCACGCAAGAGAAGTGTTGTTGCTGTTAAAAGATCAACAAGACTTTTTAGGATGAGATGCTGTGTATTGGAAAAGAAATGTTGCCGTTGACAAAGCTTTATTACGTCCAGGACTGGCATTACATAAACTTACAAGGTTTCTTGATTACTGCAGTTACACCCAAGATGACAAAAAAGTTTTGACTGAGTCATTTAACTCTGAGAGCTTTCTTGGCAAGGACTCAGTATTGCAAACAGATCCTGTGAAGCTTTCTTTGTGTCACTAGTCAGCTGGTCAGTGTAAAGTATTATAGGGATAAGGGGAAGAGTATAAGTGCTCACTCTTCCACGTTCTAGGCACTCAACCAACTCTTGAAGTCCAAAAACAGAAACATAGCACACCGTGTTTTTCTTTCAACCTTAGTTCAAGGCTTGCTAAGAGAGAAAATAAATTATGATTGTTTTTAATGGATAAGTGACTGCCGGAGGAAGAAAGAAGATTCAAGAATCGTCTCCTCCACCCCCATCAGTGGAATACATAGACAACAAAGTCAAACGTGGTCCAGGAATTCCCAAAGCCAAAAGTTTAATGAACTCAAGTGAAGAGCTTAGGCTGTCTCCTTCACAGGAAAAAAATAATTTATGGAACATAAGGACAATACAAATCTGGCAGAGTTCTTTGAAATCACATCTGTTCACCATGTACTGTGTTTGGTGACAGAAAGAACAAACTGTAAAGCAGTATATGATAAAACAGTGAAAGAACGGCAAGTTGGTTGAATACGGTTGCACTGGTAATTAGCATAACGGGCTTGTTGATTGTCATCAAGTTCTCCTGTAAGTCATATGGACACGTGATGGCTGGCATTTAAAAGATCTTCATGCAGCAACTTATATTACAACATTATTTGTTTCCTGATACGAAGACTGTGAGAGTATTGTCACATGATTACACCATAATGAAATAATATATTCTACTAGCAGTTACTACTATGTTTAAAATGCTTATTTTTTGAATTATAAACATGACATTGTCAAACTATTTGTATTATTTGATGGAAGATGATTATTAGTAATTGTGGATGCAAAGAAAAATTCTGATTTATCTTTCTGACATTCAGTGTGGTGCAGAAGCTTCAACAGATTATTAGCATGAGCAAAATTTGTCTCCAAAAGTTCGCACAGCTTTGCAATTGTCTTCGTCTTTCACATCTGTATAATCAGCGATTAGAAAATAAGGAAATCATAGGAGAAAACTTAAAAAACTTTGCAATAAATATGGATTATTAACTGAATTATTCTCTCTTTTTTTTTTGTAATTGTTCTGTGGTTTCTCTTTGAAATTACAGTTTGGGTGCTTATTTTTCTTGCTGGTTCTAGGCTACATGTCTCTACACAACACATTAATTTTCTCTTTCTGAAGTAAGGAGCACTCTTGGCATTTCTGATTATTGTACATTTTAGGGGTGTACCTAGCTAAGAACCAAAACCATTGAGAGAATTGTAACATAGAGCTCCACACTGTAGCTTTGACTGAGTGCAAATATTTCTGTTTTGAAATGTTTATAGTACATTTTGAAATGTGCAAACAATTACTTACGTTCATTTAAACATGGACCCACAGCCCTCTGTCTCCAGATAGAGATCTCCTGTTTTTCTAAGCCACGACCACTTGTACTAAGAGACAGCCTGACTCACGTGTAAATTGGTATGTTACATACACACTATTGTCACATTATGATTACAGCTCACCAGTTCGTAAATCCAACTCCAGTGACTGTGAGGGTCATTCTTTGAGTTAGAGCTCACCACCCCTCCGAGGGTGTGGGATTTAACCTTTGAAGATAACCTGGGGGAAGGAAAGGGAGGGGGGTATAATTTTGTTTTATTCTGATTATCAGAGAGATGAGTCAAACCAGGCTGACTTCCAGGACAGAGCACAGAAACCTTGCACCAATTTTTTTAAAAAAAATAAGGAAGCGAAGATCACTCTGGTACACAGTAAACTGATCTTCCCTCTCTTCAAAAGCCTGGGCTCCCAGTGTCCCTAACTAGCCTATTAGCTGGGCTGGAAGCACTCACAAAGTACACTAGCTGCATTTTCCCCTCAAAACAGCTACATTTCACTGATGGATAAAATGATTGCTCTCAACACATGTGGTACTTTTCATGGATGAAAGGTGCTGTGAGCCATAAAAGCAATCAGCTATCATTATTTTCAGGTCTTTTAATTTGTCCTGACTTTTACAACCCCTAAGTTCCTTGGTTTGCAAGAAGACCTCTCCAAACATGCCCCTCTTTGATGAACACTCTGAAAAAAATAAAGGCAAGCACTTAAACCTGTTCCAAACTTTCAGTCCATTTTTTGGCTTGAGCCAAGAGGATATTCTTGCTCAAACAGTTAATAGGTAAAAGTTAGCTTAAGCATTATAGCAAGTACAGGGTTAATTGTGTTCCTCATCCTTAGTTAATGTAAACCAAGCCTTGGCATTGTAAAAAGGGAATGTGGGAGGGAAGGGAGTTACTCCTCTGAAGTGTAGGAAGAAGATAGAAAGGGGAAATGCTCTCGGAGATAAAAGAGCAAGGCCTATGGCAGCACATAGAGAAAACGTCAGGGAAAGAAGGAAGCAGGTGGTGGGTTTTAGATTTCAATTGAAGTGCAGGACAATTCAGTGACCTGTGAGAATGTTTTAGCACTTTTCATGAGCCTGAGAATTTTTGCAGTTTATGTTTACTACTCTTACACCTTTTTGGCATGCATGGTGATCTCTGAATTGTGAGAGCCTTCAGCTTTCAGAACAAAGATTTTATGATGGGTTTTAAGGTAAGGGAACACTTCTTTGTATGTTGTTTGTACAGTCTAGTCAGTTTGAGTGGTTTCTGGAGCAATTAAAGTGGTTGATATTACACATGTAGAAAATCAATGAAAAAATGAAATTTTTTAAACAGCTTGTCTGGGAATATTTTTCATATATATATGCTGCACCATAGTCCTACTACCAAAATGCTTGAAACCCTATGCTGCAGAGGATCCAGAAAGGCCTCCTGCAGTGATTTTGTATCTGCAATGAAATACCTGTGTGTGTGTGTTTGTTTGCATGTGTTTGTATGCTTATGTGTGTGTCATACAGCTCAGGTTCTCAGCCCTAGAATTATTCTCATCTTAATATTTGGCCACCAGATTTATTCCTTGTTCTTAAGTATTTGTCATACTTTGCTTTATTTCCATCCTTTATACTTCCTGGGAGAACAAAGTTCTAATGCTTTGCTAGGAAACGGGCAGTGTATCATAACATTGACACCAGCACAGAAGTTACCCCAAGACCCCAGCAGTGTAATGGAAATAACTTTAAAATCCAATAGATTTTTGATTGCAAATATCAAGGCTGTGAAACAGTTTTCAGAGTTTTCATGGACGAGTGACTGTAAGTGAAGCTCAAATGCCCTTAGCTGGAAGAATCTAGCAAATCTTAGCTGTTCGTCTCCAACGCATAATCTTTTAAGATACATGTGTTTGTTCTTAGAATACAATCAATTTTTTTAAAAGATAGTCATAACAAGAATCTAGACTATAAAGGAATCATTTTACATAGGACACACCATGAAAGTTTACTGATCGCAGAAGTAATTCTTAGCATGCAAATCTTCGGCAGTTTATAATTTAGGTAGCATCAAAGAGCAGTCTAACTTGTTTATGTAAAAAAATTATCTCCAGATTGTTCAAAGTGAAATGGCTTCATCATATTGTAGATAATTTTATTTTCTTGCATTATGTATTTTGGCAATATGTGAACTGTGAAAAAATGATGGGTGGGAAGTGAATTGCCAGATCTAATATTTGTTTTCAGCTCTTTTTCTTTTGTTTGTTTTTTTTTTTTTTTTTTTTTTTTAATGTCCCTGACACCAGGTTTTTCTTTTTTTTTCCAGGAACCATGGCTAGAATGTTCCTAAAACAAATCCCTCTT
>Ga0181612_153568_pt1 | contig 13725 bp, 13 predicted proteins | sample HoacroProtozoa21_FD_119630 | JGI IMG/M metagenome (GOLD analysis project Ga0181612, IMG submission 119630) | Hoatzin crop microbial communities from Cojedes, Venezuel. Combined Assembly of Gp0051906, Gp0051904, Gp0051908 | reverse complement strand
TACCTGCAGAAATAATTAACAAACCCCCACAAATTAAATAAACAACATGACCTTTATTAATCAAGGTGCTTGTGCTTGAAGCCGTTTTTTCCTTTCTCTGGGAAGGCCAAAGCTCTATGTAACTATCAACCTGGGAAATGTTCAGTCTGTAAATTAGGGCAATACATGAAGGCTATTTTAATCTATGTACCTGTTTGTCACGTAATAGGTCATTTAGGAACTTAGAAAATGCCTACACAGTATCCAGTGCATTTTGGAACTATATTTTATCTTGTAGTGATCAGCAAGCAGTTACTTACTGAAACAAAACCTGCTGCTTTTCGTCCAACTCCTACTTGCGACAGTTGTTTTAAATCAGAAAGCAAGGACAGCGAGAACGCAGCAATTTCTCTGAGTAATTGTTTTGGCTTGTTCCTGCATGCATTGTTTATTTTTATGAAAGTATTGCTTTATAACTGGAAAATGACTAAGCTGTAAACTATTGTTTTATCATTCTGAGTGGCCAGAGTTTCTGTTCTTGATACAAGCCAAGTTTCAAACAGTTTTCAGTGCCATCAGAGAAAATCCTAGCCGTCAGTGAACGTGCCTCTATTGCCCATGACATTTTCCTCTGCACCGGTGCCAGCGCGTCAGGAGGACAGGATTGCTTTCAGCTGCCAACAGCTGCTTTGTTGCTAAAGTCAACTCCGATTGCTGCCATATTAGTATCTACCCGATTACAACGGTAGCAGAAAACCTCCAATATTTGACATTATATGTTAAAGAAAACTATTATTTTATGCATATATTCACCATTTCTTTTTAGTTGCAAACAATTTGGAAATCTTCTTCAATTCTGATTACTATTGATTGAATTAAGCGCTCTCCAGGAAGTTCTTCCAAGCCCTATTTAGGACAAAATAATTGTGTGACTTTACGTGTGAGATGTCTGCTCCCCGCGCGTCTAGCTGAGAACATTAACGGCGAGGCAGAGGTGCACACACACCTGCGAGGGAGCAGTAATACATCTAGTTCTGGTGCAGGGAAATCTCACCCCAATTCAAAAATTCTCATGCTTCACTGGAAACTACAAAGTTATTTAAGCTCATTTTGGTAAGATGAATCAAGATCTTAAGCTGAGGGTTTGACGCAGCTCCCTCACGTCTGCTCTTCTGTGAGGAAGCAAAAACCTCTGTATTCTCTCTGAAGTTCAGCATAGAGTTTTACGTGAGTTTATTAAGCTCAGGGAGCGAGATGTCTATCTTTATTTGTAGTGAATTTATAAAAAAAAAATTTTGGAGGAAGTATTAAACATCATCTGGGAGACAGGTGCTTAGGGATTTTATTACTTTGATTAAGCAATTCAACCTTTTTTGCCTCTGTTTACCCACTTGCAAAATAGTTATAATGATAAATACACCTCCATTGGCAGAACCAGTCGGAGGTTGAATTACTTAACATTACTGAAATGACTGAAATTCTGTGCTGAAAGGTATTATAAAATACAGGGTATTACCATCAATAAAACAGAAGCTGCAAATCAAACAAGCTATGATAAAGAACTAGCCACTTTTTTCTTCCTTTCTCCTAGTATCCACAAACACTTTGTTGTACTTTTTCTTCATTGAAAACCGATTTAATCCTTATTGAGAAAGCAATGCATCTTCAAAGAGTTGTTAAATTGTGGATTAAAGAGGGAAACTGTTTCTTTCACATGTCATCCTTCTACAACAACTCTTCATCAACACCAGGTTTGCCAAACCCATCTATTCCTATGGGAATAATGTTGTGTTTAGACCAAAAAGTAGACTCAGGCATACCAATTCTCGTTTAATGAAACAATAAGCAGAAGTCTAAAAAGCGGTAATTACATTATTTATGATGCTTGGAACAATGAGATAATTGGTTTTCAATCTTAATTCCCACAATTTTGAGCAGAATCCCAGAGTGCCCGTCCTGGCAGAGCAGCCTTTCAGCAAGTAAAGAAGAAGGTATGGTTAATTTAGGCCCTCGATCAGTGTGCAACGTTTGCTTTTTTGTGTATGGCTAGTTACATTAATATAATTTGGCATGTCATTAATTATGTAAACATCAACCATATGTTAAATTCATTCAAGTTTGGTGTGTACATAATATTTACAGTATATTAGCAAATTGAGAGAATCCGTGTAACTACAAACGCATCGAGAATTTCTAATTCTCTAGACAGTTCATCCGCAGTGTGAAAGCTCTATAAGCAAACATTTACAACGAGCCTACTCCTTGCTTATTCTAATTGCCTTGAACAAGAAGAGAACAAATACGAGTATCTTTTTAATCAGATGTGCTTACACCAGCACAACGGTTTATTTTATGAAGACAGGTAAAACCCTCCAGGACCGAAACAACGACTGGTGTATTAGTAGGTAACCAACACTGACTGACTGGGTCTCAAAAGGTCTTGTCAAAACCCAGATTATTTTATATGGTTGTACAAAGTCTGGGGGAAAACCATTCAAAGCTTGAGTATCAGTACTGCTTAATTCAGAATTTTATCTTTAATATTCCATGGCGTGAAAAATCACAAAAATTCTTCTGCTGTGTACATGCAAGAGACTTTCTGGTCGTGTGACTATGCACACAAATACTGTGACTTTTGGAGTGGAGGGGGAAACTCCTGCCCTGCTGTATTGATAAATATTAGTTCCCCTGAACACAAAAAATGGAAGAAAAATCCCCACCAACCTCCTGCTCTACACCAGTTTATACTGCTCTGCCGATGCCCTCCGAGAGGCGACACAGGGGAGTGCAATTGCTATGCAATATAAACAAAGACAGGAATGAGTCCAAGGCCATGACAAATAACTCAACTCCAGCATGACTTCTCTACCTTACGGATTTCCCTGTCAACACCACGGTCATGCTATGAAAGGCTTCACTTAAATTCAGGTTAGAACACAGAGATATGAGGTATAATAAAACATAGGTATGTTTTTCCCTAAGCACTCTTACACTGAAATGCTCAAGCAGAAACCTTTCGTCCCTCCCCCCAACCACCTTTGAGATCCTGTAAATCGTAAGAACATCGCAGCACAGGGATTAAATATTAATCAAAGTCATTACCATCATCGCTGGAACATATTTCAAGAGCCCCAAAGAGCGAGCACATTATTTCACTAATGAAGATGGTATCATCAGAAAGACTACACTGATAATGCTAGGTACGAAGAGAAAAAAAGAAACGATCGAGAGGTAGCACAAAAGCTTTCTGAAGCTTCTTGCACTGTTCAAATGCTAACTCATCCTTTAACTGACTCACCATGGACAAAACAGAGCTCTGTATAGAACCACAGAAGCACACAGGGTATTTACAAAATGTAATTCTGCCAGAGAAAAAAAAATCCTGAACAAAAACCTAAGGATCCCAACTCCGTACATGGTATCAGTGAAAATGCAGAGCAGCTCTACAGCTCCAGCGGAGCCGTGAATTCACCCGGTGCGCAACAGGGCTACCCGAGCACAGCCACCGCCGCTCACAGGAGGACCTGCTCCTTGCAGTAAAGCAATGACAAGCTTTACGGAATAAGAGGACTTTTCCTATTTGCAAATTAAGGTGTAAATGATTAATAAAACAACTACGCTCTCCCGCTCCCCAAGGTATTTGCTAGTTGATTTTAAACAGCCTACGTATCCTTACGTTTAATTTAATGCATAAGCACCGGTATCGCATAAAATCAAGTACATAGTAAAATAAAATGCTCAGAAGAACTAAAAAAGTAATTGGCAAAATAATAAAGGATGTATTTCTTTCAATTACTGGCTTACCAAGTTTAAAAGTAAGTGTGTTAACATTTCCTTTTCAATATCACTACTTTCACAACTCTCGCCCCAGAACCACAATTCCAAAATACTTCTTTCACAGCAAATGTAACACTTGCTATGAACATGCAATTAGTTCTTAATCGCTTGGATTAATTACCACATCAGGGTTTACAATAAAACATTTATTGCTCAGACTTCCACACATTAAAATTAATTATTTAAAAGAACATTAATGTTATTGCTTGGCCTTTTAATTTTCATTACATAAAGACTGTTGCATGACTTTGTTTCTGAACACACAAATAAATGAGGGTCACGACCTATGCTAATCCTAATAATTATTAAGAAATATAGTTGAAATGTGGACAGTTGCTAAACTCTATGCACAGATATTTTCACTTCAATTAATTTGGGTAATAACAATTGTCTCTAGAACACTTTGAATACAATGAGCTATGTAAGTGCTTAGCATTAATTCTTATAGTCTGAACGAGTACCTTTTTCAAAGTCAAAGGGCAGGGGAATACCCCTGACTATCAGCTTTTTAGAGGCAAATAATACTCCCACTAAGTTCCTGTTTCTAACAACTCACGAGCTCACACCTCAGAAACCCACTCTGAACAGCAGGACCGTGACCGCGACCAGGGAGAGCAGCGTTAGTCTTTGACTCTCTCACCTTGCAGCCCGAGGGGAAACCAACTTCTCTGCTAAGATGCGATCTTCTGCAACATCGGAATACTGTGGGAGCAGCAGGTTTCAGCAGCGGCTTCAATCTGCACTGCTCTTCAAGATGCTTAAATACGCTAAGTAAGTTTTCATTTTCTAGTGAGTATTTTCCATACTCCTCTACTTGAAAGTAACTCCACTCCTGGCACATTATTTGCTCACCTTCAAGAAAATCAGACTACAGATACAGGAAATATGACTGGGCAAGCCTCTTCTTCCACTTAAGTAAAATGCGTAATATTTTAAGAGTAGTTCTAGATCAATAAAAGATCAAGTTAAGCAGGCAGAGAACTAACTTTTCTTGACGAAGAATACCTCGGAGTTTTCAAGTAAAACGCTGCTGAGCCCAGGAAACCCCTGAAACTTGGTGAATAAATACCTACTCGTTGCACCCATGCAGCTTCATCAGCACGTACCCAGGCTCGATGGGGCACAAGCTGCTTCCGCGGGCGTTTCGGCGCGTTTGGTGCGAAATGGTCGCAATAGGAAGACTGGCAAATCACGGACACGCCATTCAACACCCCAGTGCCTGGCACCACGCACCTCAGGAAATATTGAACGAGGCTGCTCACATGTGTACGTCGTGACGCAGTTTCCGATGGCAGGATTACATGCTACTGATTTTAAGACTACTGTGTAATGTTCTACCTTCTTTTCTGCAACAATAGAAACATACGGGCAGTATTTTCTACTTAATGTATGACAGACTAATGGATTTCATAAACTGTCATGTAAATGAGACTTTACAGTTCCAAATCAATTTACAGATTAAGAAAAACAAAGCAGAATACGAATAACAATTAAGACAATCACTAGTAACTGGTAATTAGTGACTTCTTTGGACTCACTTAAGCCTCCAAAACGTTAATTTATGGAAACAAAGTTACATCCAAGGAGATATTTCCAACATGGCAATTCTAGGTTTCAGAAGATAGGCCCAACCCCTTGAACCAACGTCTCTCCTGTTTGTCAGTGCCCAGATTCATTTGTCTGGTTTAATTATATTTGTTTGTTCTTGAAAAGTTGAAGTGCACAGGGAAAAAGAAGAGAGATTTATATAAGTTAATGTTTTTAAAAAATTGTATTTGAAATTACATATTTCAGACAAACTGTTTTTGAAACTCTTGTGAGTTTTATGTTTGAAGAAATTTCACACAGTAAGGGTCAAACAGAATATTCTTAGAAATATTCAAAAGGACTGAACATAAAGTAACTAAAGTGTAAACTCTGAGTTGGCACTAACAAAACATCTGGTGATCCATTCCAATCTAATTATTGTAGAAGTCTTTGATACACTAGAACTGTGTGCATTTGAAAAATATGGACAAAAAAATATGTGGACAAAGCACACTGCATCCAATGTTCTATCAGCTTTTCAGAGAGTATTTCAGAGCAGAGCACCCCAGATACATGTTTGTTCGTGGTAAATGCAGTAAGAAATCAGCTATTTTACCCTGAAATACACAGTACAAAATGTATAAACTTGGGAAATGAACCATGTAAATGCATTAGGAGTAGAAGAACACCTTAGAGGTTAAGGTCCTCCTGTGGCCCTTCAACTTCACGCGGAGCTTCCTTGAATTCCACATTAAGCAGTCAATGAGATCTTGATAATGCCTACAGCCCCATACACAGACAGTCCTTTGGACAGGAATGAGTTCTGCTAGAAGAATATTAATTATGAAAAAAATGCTCCCTGCTTTTTTTTGCCCTTTACTTGAATCTCTGCCCATCCAATTCGTGTCCTTGACAACAGGCAGAATAAGACAGACAGATACTACAGCTACCATAATGTGTTTAGTAGTGTTAACTTGTGTGCTAATTTATACACTATAACCATTATCTTCTAGCCTAGATTATAAATGAAAAACATTGAGGTATCTGACACATATAAATAAAGACAAAGAACTCCTCTTTAAATCAGCATTTAAGCACATGTTTTAGTGCTTTTATAAGAAAAGGAAGTTGGGATCTCTCAAAATCACCTCCTCAGTTCTGAGAGTTTAAATCCATTCCTTACGCTAAGTAAACATGATCTCTGCTTTTTAGTCAAACCAGAATATTTTGAAACTGTATAATATATAACCTCATTTTAGGGAATGAAAATTATTGGTCCACGTGGAAGTAAAATGCAGTATGTATTCCTCAAAGCAAACGTGGAAAGTCTCTGTCTGAAGTTTTTGATATATTTTTATGTATTTTTATCACTGACATGCCTTCATTTATAGGAAAGCCTGGTGATTTCCTATTTACTGGAGCTTGCTCTCTCTTCAGAACAGCTATGGAAATCAAGGATTCTCTCTTTACTCCCATCCCTGCAACGCCTCCTCATCCCCATCTATGGTCCAACTGCAACAAACCGAACGCTGGCAGAGTGGTATCAAACACCGCTACAAAGACCAGGAAAAGAAAGCGATGATGGTACCTTCAAACCAAAGTTCAGAAGCCGTGGATAAATAGTTTGCATTTCTTCAACTTTCTGACACCTAGAGCTCTAATTTTCATCAGGAAGGGCAGTGGAGACACACATCAGCTATTTTCACAAAACTTTCCCTGGAGAGCAATATCTGTAGGATGCTGCTTAGAACATCTGCAGAACAAAATAAAGCTTAAGAAGCTTCTCTCTGAAACAGATGTTTGAATACTGCTATAAATCACAGGACAACATATTCCCCTCTCCAACAGTTGTGTTCATCCATAGTAATAATTGTTGTTAATCAAAGGGTTAAGTAGTTGGTAATGACATGAACAACAAAAAAACATATTTGACAAGATTCCACCCTCATTCCAACCTCTACCAAAGCGTCAAATGTAATTATAAATTTTCACCAAAGATGTCAGATTCTTATGTTAATCTTTGCACAATCTGACATTGCCATTCTTCAACTTTTATAGACGTGAACGGTTATCACTTTGTTTGTATGTCACCACAGACAACATAATCAATAGTTTTCATATCTTTCTGTTCACACTTTCTGTTAAAACGAATTTTGTGAGTGCTGCTTACTTTTGTTCCACTATGAAACTTGTTACTGCCTGAATAGAGAGTACTTAATCTCAACAATAAACATTATAATGTGTGATAAAGCAGTCAGGAAAAAAAAAGGTTCAACATTTTGTTCCAGTCCCCATTTTAACATACTCTGTCCTTATCAAATTAATATCTAACAACAGTGACAGGAAAGCAACACAATGGATGGCTTTGTTCCCTCCCGATGTGCTCATCTGAAGCACCAACCACCTTTCACTCCTTTCCCTTTCATGCTCTAGATTTCTCTAGCCAGGAAATCTTCTTCTGTGAAACTCCATGCAAAAAATTTGTAACTGGAAATAACTGGTTTATCAAATATTACCAGTCCTCGTCAATAATTGAAGCAGGAGCCACAAACAAATGCACTGCTTGTTTGTTGTTTCTATACCCAAGCAACCAGCAGGCAGGCTGGAGAGCCTTCACCTCAGGTGAAAATACCGCGCGGGCACATGTGGCTCTTCCTGCCGTTCTGCAGCAAAATTCCCCCAGCTCTGAGCATAACCAGCACAGTTGTCCCTACCGGAAACAGACGCTGATAGATTTTCATAAAAGTTGCGAATGACGCTTGTTTAAAGCTGTTTATTGTAGGACAGTAGCCCCTGTGAAGGTCAGCTGGATCCTTAACGTGCCTACCCATACACCTATTCGCCATGGATGCTATGAAGCACCAAGACTTGAAAAAAAAGATCATTTTTTTAATCAGTCATGATGGCACAAAACTGAAATGTGAAGAGGAGAATAAACTTCTTGCTGGCACAGGCTTTACATTAACTTCTATGAACGAGCACCACCATGCTGACAGTGAAACCGGTCTTGATTTCATGATGTTTCCTGAACTTGAGTTTAGCCTTTGAGTTTCTTGACACGCAGTCTGATGGGAAGTTTCCCTGCTGGGCAGAACCAGACAAAACTGCTCCAACAGAACTTATTCTGAATGTGATTATTTAGCTTTGGTTTTACGCTCTTGCTTGACCAAATGAGTACTTCAGACACTCAAAGCCAACAAAGAGAGTCAAGATTTCCTATCGCCAGCACCCGACTGATTTCTTCCAGTGTGAACCAGAACATGTGCTTCATCCACACCTTGCTTAAAATTGATATATTTAATCATAGGAGGATATGTTTACATTGCCTAACTGCTAGGTTTAGCCAGAGGTAATTACCATTCCTTGTTAGAAACTGCGGCCCTGACCTTGTCTAGAAGCAGAGAAATTATACGATGCCTCCTTGAATGAGCACCTCCGATTTGTGAAGCTACGCACTTTGTAAATCCAACAGTACTGAAGTCTAGTCTACTGCACATCCATAACCTCTGAGTAGTAACACTGTGGTATGGTTTGGGCTGCTGAAGGAGCAGATTTCAGAGAATGGGTTGCAGCACAGCAGTACTTCAGCGTGCCTGTAAGAAACAGAGTCCGAGGTGTCTTCTGACCCCGTTTACCCCTCACAAACTGCATCCAGACGCGCAGGTGTTGCAGGAGTCTTTCTGTGAAGTTGCTTTTCTGGCATCCACTTTCCACAATATCTCACGTACCCTGCCATATCCCTGTCCACTCTAATCTCAGAGCAAAGGAACTTCAGAATATTCACTGTGAACAACAGTCCTTGGAAAAAATTCAACAATTTCAAGACTGAATGATACATTTTAGAATTTAGATATTTAATAGCACTGATGACTAGCAATTTTCCACAATTACCATCATAATCACTCTGTGTTCTGAGAAGAGGATACACATGACAAGGAGCCGTCTGAAAAATTAAACTTTCATAAAACATCTTCCGAATGTCTGGCATTTTGATACAGTAATGCTCAGTTTGTTTTTCTGACTGCCTGTTACAAATTTGTACTTGCCTTTGGATATTCTTCTTCTGAAAAAATGTCTGTCCTGAGGAGATTTGTACCTTGGTTTTACTACAGTGAACTATATATCTATTCAGAGATCATGCTCTCCCAAATGAACATGGAAGCCTGTTAAAACAGTCTGCCAACACACTGTGAAGATCTGGGAAATGGCACACCCTCACAAATGCCAGATGTAATTCTGCCCACAAGAAAAGTCAGATGGATTCCTCCAATAAATTCCTATTTCTTTTGTCTGCCTCTTGGTTGACACATGATACCACTGCAGATGTATCCAATTTTATTAAAATTTGTCCCACCAGCTCCATTCCAAAAGGAGAATTTTCAAATTCACCCTGAGTTTGTGCACATTTTGTGATAAGTTCCTCCTAAGCTGAAACCCAAGCCTTAAGTTTTATTTCATTTAGCTCAGCAAGGTCCATAGCTGGTCAGAAAGGCAGCTATATTTCACTAAAAGTGCTTGGATATTTGGGCTCCCATTTCAGTAAATTTTTCAGTTAGCACTGAAACTGGAATTATTCTGTCCACTTGGCCAAGTTTGAAAATCATCATAACTAGCAGCGGAGTTCAAGCACCAAACCCTCCCCCGGGACCACATGCAAGCCACAAAGATCACAGCTTGCTCTTCAAACCCTAGCAGAAGCTTTGCTGAAGATCTGAACTGTAAGAATAACTTTCATTAGTGTTTACAGTTTTAAATTGAAAGCAAAGCTTTTCCTAAATGAATGGCTAATAATGTACTTCAAACTATGGAGATACTGGTAAACCTGTACTCCAAGGGGTCACTTCATTCCTCCGTTCCAAAGACACGCCTAATGTTAAAAAGTAGATAGGCAACGCACAGTTGTCTTTGGTCTCTGCTGAATTTGATACTAATAACATTTTGAATGATTCTGAAAACCTCAAGCCCTAAAACTCATCACATAGTAGAAAAGTATCCACTTGAAAGTTAAAAAACTAGCAATTCAGAGTAATTTTTTTAAAGCTTTTTTGAGTGAATATTTGCTATGAGCTTAAGCACGGTAATTTACAAGTACTCATATATGCTGAAAGAACAACTGCAGTCGCTACACACTCAGGATGTTCCTACGGGGACATACTGAGGAGGCTAGGTCAAAATGTTTTGAATTCGGAAGTATTAAGACTTAACATTGAGCTAATATTGAATGATCTGGCACTGAATCACTCAAACATTTAACGACTGATGAAATAACTCCATCTACATCAACCCATGAAACCAAATACAGGTATACAAAGGTGCTGTTTGTTCTGCACTGCTTCGCGTACAGAAACTAATCTTCTAATTCAGCTTGTCTTTGTGAAGTATTACTACCCTGTAGAAAAGAGGGTATTTTGTTTCTAAAAATGACATTTTTGGCATTATGCCCAAATTACTTAGGACTCTGAAGATCTTGCCCAACAGCCGTCCTCCCGCTCCCAGCCATTCGTTTTGTTACTAGTGTTTGCTGAGACTGATGATCTGGAATGTCCTTTGTGGTAAGTTTTTGTATTCCACTTTCTTCCTTCTCAGCGGAGGATATTATAGCTTGATTCTCTCCACTTTTGAGGGAGCACAGAGTGTAAAAGTCAGTGCTGCTCACTGGGAGATACTCTTCTGCTCTGAGATACAGCAGGGAAAAACGTTGTGTGAGAAACAGGGAGATCAATTTTAACCCAAGTGTGAAAATGAATTGGGGTAACTATTTCTGTCACTGTGGTATCACAGCTGGCCCTGTGATAGATGAGTGAGTCTGCAGATGAAATGAATATACACTAAAAACTTTATTAATAGGAAGAATTAATTACTTCAAGATGATAACATACCTTGGATCTAAAGCAGATGCTGCTCAAGGGCACACTGGGGATAACTAAGTATTGTTATGTGAGTGTCTTTCTCACGTGAGAAAAATACAGTAAAGTTTGTACATTTATACATTTCAGTTCTTGCACAAAACTACCCAAAAGCATACTGGGGCTTTCCACAGAAAGAGAAAACCTCTGAAAGGGGCCTTTAAAGTTGGCAAAATCAGCAAATTTAATCTATCCACTTTCTTCTGACCTTTAAACCCGACCCGAAAAAAAGTGTTCAGCAACATAAATTTGATCTCTAAAGGCCTGCTGCAGATCTCATTTTCTGCTGTTTTTCCATTAGGCATTTATGGGACTTGCTGGTGTTACAGGGGACTAGTAAAATGTCGAAGTAATCCTGCAGTTCCTGTGTATGAATTCAGCTTTTCCCTATGAGATGATAACATTTTTTTTCTCCCTGCCAAGGTTTTTTCAGATACTGGAGTATAAGACTAATACCATAGGTGTGATGTTATTTTTTTTTCATTTGGTAACATTAACCAGATCTAGCAGTTCAAGTGTTGAAACAAAAGAATTCTCTTCTGAGCCAATAAGGTGGCTTGGTGCACATCTGCACTAATTGAAATCACAGCATGACTTTTCAGGAGAGGAACCATATCCAAAGCATACAGAAGATCTGAAGATCTCGGTTGTGTGTTTGTGCATTCTCTTCAGTGCCGAGGAAACCAGCTGCTTCCATTTATGAACTGTGCCGATACATGTGCCTCAATGACATCATGTGCAACTTAGCGAGCTAAAGATTTGCCAAGTGCTTTAACAAGGAAAAGGAAAGGATGGGTACAGAAGGCAAGACAATGGAAAAGAATTTATGATAGATAGCTAAATTTCAAGTAGAACATTATATAATCTGTGCTATAAATCACAAGGATTAGAGTTAGATGATAGAAGTACGGTAATAATAACAGGTTATTACATCATCCTGCCCTTTCATCCACTGATAATGGCCCTTGCTTCTTTCCAAGTTCCCCTCTCCTATCTCTTTGGCGATTGCACTGTTTTTCTGTAACATGGCCATCAACCTCCAACCCAAATTCACCCTCCACTCCTTTTTAAGCTATGGCGAATCTTCAATGCAAGTTTGCATCACCAGGGCATAATCAAAGTCTACAAAAACTTCTTCCCACCTCTGAAAACCCAAGTACCTGTTCTCTCTTTGTTAATCATCTCACAGTAGAATTGACCACGTTCCTCCTCCTGAGGTGTTCTTTTCCTCCTGACTTCCACAACTTTTCCCTTTTTTCATGCTCTTATCTCTCTAACAACTCCTTCAGCACTTCTTTTGGAAGATCCTCCTCAGTGTGTTGAACACGGTTCTACAGGCTGGTTTAAGACATCTTTAAGCCACCCCTAGCTCTAGACTATTTCTGGGTAATCTTATTACCAAATACCTATTTAAGCTGATGGTGGAAGAACCTTTCCTCTCCTTCTCTCTCTCTGTTCAAGTCCTGACTACTTCTGTCCAAGTTGAGACCCACACTTTCAAACCACATTCTCAATTCAAATCATTTTTAGGATTTCACTTTAATTCTTCTTATAGTTTCCGCACAAGATTGCCTTTACTTTTAGTTACACAGCTTGAACTGAGCAGACACCACCTTATTCCAATTGATCTTGAAAAAGAAATAGTTTCCAGTCCATACCTGATAAGATCACTTTTCATTCCTCTCCTTCATGACTGCATCAAGAATTCGGTACTTGGTTCCTCTTCCAGGCTTTCACAGCCATCTTAAACCAGATTATCTGTGAGTACTCACCACTCACTACTTAGCTATCTGCTTTTATCCCATTCTGTCCTGCAAGCAGGTGAAGTGCTTCCATAAGCCTCTCCTTTTCCAGGGCCACTATAAAACTTCTACCACTGGAGACTGTGGGATACTCAAACCAATATCACTGCTAGGTTCTTCTTTCCATGTGCTTTCCCTTCTGCACGCGCTACAGCAGGAAATATTTCTTTGAGTAGCACCCCAATGGGGCTAGGATCTGTCATTAAGGTTCCAAGGCACCACAATTATAGGATGAAAAAAGAAATAGTTCAGTTTGTGTGACAGGTTACAGAGAAGGTTCCAGGGACAAAGAGGGATTTTTACCATGTTTTTACATCATACATAGCCAGGTAATACTGACCAAAGTCAGTCCTGTCCACACTCTGCAACTGTAGTAAAACAACAGAAGAAATGGAGGTGGGAGAGTTCTAATTCTTTGTTAAACAGCAAAAATAAAATCAATTGTTACTGATTAATAATTCGATCCTGTAAAATCATAAATGAATTTCCATTCAAAAATCAAATAGCAGACATAAGAGGGATGTATAACCAAGACAATTAGGATCCTGATGTTCTCACAAGATAAGTAAAATTTGGTTCAATCAATGACTGAATTTCAGTGACAACACAAGAAAATTAAGACTGTGGCCACATAACGATCGTAAGTGTACCTTTGAAAAAGATCGGAAGAGCGG
>Ga0181612_131855_pt1 | contig 13725 bp, 9 predicted proteins | sample HoacroProtozoa21_FD_119630 | JGI IMG/M metagenome (GOLD analysis project Ga0181612, IMG submission 119630) | Hoatzin crop microbial communities from Cojedes, Venezuel. Combined Assembly of Gp0051906, Gp0051904, Gp0051908 | reverse complement strand
GTGCAGCCTGCTGTGGGTGACCCTGCTTGGGCAGGGGGTTGGGCTGGGTGACCCACAGAGGTCCCTGCCAACCCCGACCATGCTGGGATTCTGTGATTCTGTGTGTGTGTGTGTGTATGGACATATAAAACAATGCAGAGAAGACTCCAAACAAAAGTCTGACTATTTCAAGGTGAGATCAAAATCCTCCAGTTCAGTACTTTTATTATCTCCACAGCTAACCAAGTGCAAAGTCTGAGTATCGTGCCTGCTCTCAGAGCTGGATGTTGGACGTTTATCCTCATATCTGACTTAGGCTGAAGTTCCTGAGATAAAGCCATGTCTTCGAAAGCCTTTTGAGACGAGCTCAAAGATCAAAACTGACGCCCACAGGTGAACTTCGCTAGGTTTGAGGAGGGCTGAGTTTTGGTACAGGCCTGTTTCTAGTTAAAAACGTGATGGGTGGGTCAGCTGTAAAATTAAATTTTTGATCTATCAGGAATATGAAGTGTGAAATTCCACAGCTCAGCAGACAATTTGAAGAGACAGTCAGCACTGCTCCTGACGGTACAGTACCCAAGTGACCCTGGCTATGGGAATTACTCATGTTTTTGAAACTACCATTTGACTGCTCTGCTAGCTGTATGTAAAATCCTCCGTTCCGCGCCCACTCCCACTCGGGAGACCTTGAGAACTTGAAGATTTAGTCCTACAAAACAGTTTTCTTTCTTGAAGTAGGTTCTGTTATAGTGTGGGTATGTATGTAAGATTAGAAAAATTAAAATTGTACTGCTATATTGTGCATTCGGGAGGTCACATGCAAGACAAATGTACCTTTTTTGAACATATATGCAAAAAATTTGAAGCTATCCTGAACAGGAGAATAGCTGTCATTGTATGAACAGTGCACGTGTTCCTGGTTTGCTACTGAAAGCCTGGCGTTGCGTTCCACTGGCAATGAATGCAGTAAGATAAATCACACTTACAGAAGGGCTGTTCACGGGAACAGAAATGACTGTGGGTGCTCTGTCCCTCGGCGTGCCGGCCGGGCGGCTGGGGCCGGCGGTGGGACTGGAGGGCTGCGTTTGCCTGGCAAAGCCCTCTCAAGTGCCCGGCCTCACAAGCGTGCCCAGGAGGTGTCTCAGTCCTTAGCACGTGGTGAAGTGTCCGGTGAGTCCGTGTAATCCAACAGAAACAAGAACAGACCTTGCCATTTTTCCTTTGTAAGTTTGCTTAAAATTTGAAAGCAGACACTTGGTTCCTGGTTCATTTGATCTAAACAAGTCTTAATCTGTCAGGGGTAAGGAGCATTTCATTTCCTCTGGCAAAGATCAGTAAAAGCTGTGCTTACGTCTCAGAATCAGTCCTGGAGTCTTGATTCACCTGAGCAGTAACCTGGTGAGATGCTTGAAGTTATAGCCACGTGGTTTTTCAACTGTATTACTCTGTGTAGGAACATAAACTGGGGGTCGTGAATGCTAATTATTAATTTCTGAACAGCAGTTACTGTGTTCTGAATAAGTAAAAGTCTGTTCATGTGGGCTTTTTGTTCTCCGAGTAGCTCGGGGTGATACAAGTACCCATAAAAATCGAAGTGCACACGAAGGGAGAGGAGGAAGGTGACTCTGAAGATGTCACACAAAAAAGAACCTCTTCTGAATGATAAACGAAGCGAAGGAGTGCAGAGTTATGCCACCACAATGAGGGGCAACATTTTAAATATTAAAACAAGAAGAATTCTAATGAAGTGTTAATTACATTGGTAATGGTATTAATTACAGCTGGTAAGTATGTCAATAAGGTCAGAAAAGGTGAATTCAACCTATTTCTTGTGGTTTGGAAACCAAGTTAGGAAACGTTTTCAGATCTTACAAAGTCCTGTTTTCTGGTCGGTGTTTCCAGGAGATGGAGAGCACCTGTCAAAGCAGCACATCTGGATAGTCTGTATCCCAATGCTTTTAGAAGCCTTGGCCAACAAATTCTCTCCAACGCGTAATATTTAGTTATTTTATGGGGATGGGGAAAACAGAAGCCATAATGGTGCAGGTTAATGGAATACGCACGTCTGAGAAGGAAGGAATGATTTAGGCAGTTGATAATGTGTGAGAGCCCGGTACTGATTTTTGACAGAATTTTAGGACAGCCAGTATGCAACTTAATTATGTTACCCTCTGTCTTTAATTGATATGGCATTTATTGACATAAAATGAAACAGACTTGACTTCTTTTTCTAACCGACGTCGTTTGGGCGTGCAAGGCAGTATTGCTTATTGTGGATTTGTACAGCGCGTCAGCTGTCCAGGCTGGTGGCTTGAGCACCCCAGCAGTGAGAAAAGTTGGAGCAGGCACTCGCAGTGTATGTATGTGTATTTGTAAGTTACGTGCATGTACTACTGAAGTTCTAAGATCCATCTTCCCACACCCCGGTGGATCATGATGCAAAACCCCTGGGGGGGGTGCACCCCACGTTGGAGACCACTGGTCTAAGCAACAAGAATCAACAAACCCTCTCAGTAGATGTAACTCTCATACTTCTATAAATTAGAATTATTGCAGAGCAGATGAGTTTAAGTGGAGTCATAAAGATACCACACTACATACATTTTAATATTCTGGTAAGAAAATAACTGTGTAATATCTGTAGATGACACAAATACAGGGCCAAGGAAGCCAGCTATAGGACAGTTTGGTCAGAGCACAAGCAAACGATGTATATGTATTTTAATACATTCAAAAGTAAGCCTGAGTGTCTGCAAGCTGGGGCTGAAGCCCACACGCAGGAGAACGGGGATTCTGTCCCAAGGAGCTGGTTCTGTGCAGGGCCGGGGAGTTGTGCTGAGCCATCGGCAGGCTGGGAAGAGGCAAGCTGAGCTTTGCTAGGACAACGCCGACTGATTTGCTCGGAGTGTTCTCAGCATTTAGGAAGGCTGCAATAACGTTGGTAGCTTCTAACTTGGGAAACTGCTAGGTCTAGGATATGCTTTCAGATATCAGGACAAATTGCTGACAAGATTCCTATTTTCTGTTCTCTCTAGACAGTTTCATTAATAACTCGCTGCACATATGGTGAAAGGGTTTTGAGGCAATTACTGTACGCGTGGTTTTAGAGTGCCGTGTCATCAGTTGCTGCTTGAAACAAATGACTTTGTCGCCTGGTGGTACTCTGAGAACTGAAATCTTTAACTGCACAGTAGACCCTGGTTGAGGGTTTGAGGACAATTTTTTTTTTCCAAGTAATTTCTTCTAGTGACAAATCAAAGTATCCCTTATTACTGCTTGAGACCAGATTTTACTAGCTGACAAGCTGAAATAAGTCTGTCTGATTAGAATAACTAGAGCATTTCTAGGTGTAATGAAGATGTACAGATGCCTCAAGAATTCTAACTTAACTCTTTGTGAAGAGCCTCATAGCGTAGCAGGGCCATCATCCCCTGTGCCATGGAAGCTCTTACGTTCGAACAGGACTGTGTTGTTTTGGTCTGTCTGAGCGCAGACCTGCACGTCACCCTTTTGATTTGGCAGGGTGATGTGCTGGACAGACTCTGCAAGGTTCTGATCTCCATGTGTTCTAGATATTTGTGTAAATTGCTGTTATGCTCCGTCAAGTGCCAGATTTGTCTGTTGCCCTGTATGTGTATGCAGAAAGGACTTGGTGCAGGCAGGCACCACGTGCAAGTTCCTTATTTCCCCTTTCTTAATTTTGAAGACTTGCTCTTTTAAACTCTGCTGATTAGGCACCTGAGATGCAAACTGCCAGTTGTGCTGTGGATATCTCTTTCTGGCAACTCACTGTCGCCGCTGTGGTTTGTGTGGTGTTTTCATGTGTACAGCTGTGGTTTGTGCAGCTGGCACCCGCTTTGCAGAACTACAAACTCGTCCCCGTTTCTGACAAGGCCAGACCAGTCCGTGGGCAGACCGCTGCTTTAGAGCCTCCCATTTCATTGCCGTGCTCCACAGCGGGCTTGCTTTGGCATTATCTGAGCTTCCGGGGCGATAGGTCTCCATCAATAAAATGGGGGGATAAGATCTTGCTCGTACCTTATAATCAATTCTGAACACCCTAACCCAAATTGTTTGACTTGAACGCCAAGCTTAGGCATTGCTAACGGTTATTGTTTACATCAGCATGTCATTAGAAACAAGAAAAAAGCACTCCATCATGGGGGTCTTGAGAAGCGTGGTGTCTCCATAAAGATGCTAACACTGGAACCTTGGTGGTAATGGCACCGGCTGGTAAAAGCACGCACCTACGCGTGACGCGCCCGTTGCTGTGAATTCCGTTGTCCCCTGCCGTCACAAAGAAGTGAACGCTTCTTGCCTTTCTCTGTCGGTACAACAGAACAGGTTTCTCATTGCGAAAACGTTGGCGAGTTGCTGGGTTTGCTGATCCATGCACCAGTGAACAAGCTTCTCGAAGAGCATGCAGGGAAGATTAATGCTATTCATTTGCTGAAGGCAGGGGGAGGCTGCAGATTTCGCAAACTCATCATGGAACCATTTTCAATAATATTATTTTAGTGCAGCCATTTCACTTTTCTCTATACGTCTTGCAGTGGTACTCTGTTTTCTACTGACACACTCAGGATCTTCTGTAAGAGAGTGAAGTTCCAGGTCATGTAGAGCTCATTGGGAACTGAGTTATTTCCGTAGGCTGCATAAAGATCACAGTTGGGAAACAAAAATAGAAAAGCTGCAAGGATGTTCGTTTCAGTCCTGGGCTTTCTGAATAGCTTTGACTTCTGTCCTCTGAAGGCTACACGAGGCTGAAGGATGGCTGCTTGAAGTCATCCCTTGTGGGCTTTTGGACAGATGTCTATGGCGAGGCATAGTGAGATGACACCAGACCAATCCCACCTGTATCTTGTTAACATAAAATACCTTTTTTAAAAGTATTTTTAGGAACTGTGAATTAGCATAATTTTTCCTCTATTTCTATCCTTCAGCTGACTGTCTAGCACATCAGTAGGAGGGGTTTTTAAAGCTGACCCGATTCCAGAACAAAGAATAAATTCCTGTTTGGTGTGTATCTCAAGTGTTGGTCGTGATCCAGCTCTTTGACTTGATTCAGCAAAGCTCATAGCACGTGCATACAACCCGATATACGTAAATGAGTAGTACAGACGAAGGAAGGTTAGGTACCTTCTTTAGCAGCTTACTGAATTTATGTATAACGCCAAATTTCTTAAAAGCAACTTTAGGAAGAAAGGACTGGTAAAACAATGAAACATTTTTTTCTAGCAGATAAATCTAAAGAATTGATCCTTTTAATCACTATAACAACTGGGAAGAGCTATATATATGCTGGAGTGATGGATTATAAAGCACACTCGTCAAGAGGGAAATGGAAAAGATGTTGTTCTTCCTGCCCCATTTGTCATACTGGTATTTATTTCCAGAAAGCATTGAATATTATTTAGCAGCAGCTCTATCTCTGTCTGCTATCAAAGTTCCTGCTGGGTCTGTGCTGAAGAGCCTTCCCGCAGGCAAAGCGTGGTGCTGTGATACAGCCCTGAGGGCAGAATGGGCGGGTGGTGGGGTTGGGAGAGGGGCCCGTGTGCCTGAAGGTGTCCCAAGCGCAGGAGGACTGGGAGCTGCAGTGACCCCGAGCCTGACGTCTGGCCCTTGCTTTCGTTGACAGGAGACTTGAAAGGATGGTGCTCGCCGAGGCCAAACCTGTTCCTGAGGCTATGGGGAAAGGTGCTGCTGGGTGATGCGTAAACACTGAGGGCAGCAGCAGCGATGGGAGGGTGAGACTGAAGTGGGAGGTTCTGGGCTGTCGACACTCATCCCTGCTCCTTCGGGCGAGCACCTTGTATGTTTTCTCCTCCTAATCCAGTCATTTGCCACAGTTTTGCTGCTCACGGAGCTAGAAATATTTTTATTTCTATCTTAATTCTGTTCCAACTCGTGCACATTTTGTCTTGTGCCAATATGAATTTTTCATGTCTGGCCGATGTGCTCACCCCGCCAGGATGAGCTGAAAAGCAATTCTTGCCCTTTTTCAGGGCTCTGTCAGACTCAGCGAGCTGGTCTTCTGCAGTCCACGGTGGCCAGAGAAGCTTTCTGTTTCTTCAGTCATCCAAAGGGGCCTGCCTTGCACCCGGGGCAGAGTTTGATTTCCTTTCCCTTAAGTTTGGGAGACCAGAGCAGTTATTCTAGCTGAAGTCTCACCTTTTTTTTAGAAGCGTGTCGCTGAAGAACAGGCACGGCGATGAAGTTTAAGCAGCAAGAGCCGCCGGCGTTCCCGGAGGGAAGCAGCTCGGTGCAGGTATCTTGCTGGGGAGCCGGAGGCAGCGGACAGACGTGGTGACTGCCCGCGCTGCTCTCTGTGGCTTCCCGCGGAACGGGTTCTTGCTGGCCTCCCTTTTGGCAGTCGGACATTAATAGCTTTACATTTTTTTAATGCCTAACTTGCAGGCTTTTCCTTATGTCCCTGCACCTTGGATTGATGGTTATACTGAAAAAAGAAACCAGCCCTTCCCCACAGCACATAGTTTTTACAACTGCTAGTTTGGTGCTTCCAGTAAAGGTACTGAGTAATAGACATTAAAATCCCCATAGTAACGTGATCCTGCCTTATCTGTTCCTCTCAGGTATTGAGTGCTGTGGGACATCTGCCAGGGAAGTACAACAGCCACATAATAAACCGTAGGAACTGTGTAGGTGTGTGTGTACATACACACTTATTTAGAAATACAATCTTTCTATTTCTCCACTTTAAATAGATTTTAAGAAGTGAAGTCTTGAAGAACTTTGGGAAAAAAATTTGATCTTTGGCTCCAAAACATCTCCTTTTGTCTAAGGAGGTGGTGCACAGCGTTAGCACAGAAGGGAACACAACAACTGTGCTGCTGCCATCTGCTCTTGAAAGAGTTTCTGCTGATGGGCTCTGCCCTTGTGGGATGTTTCTGATGGAGAAGAACGCTTTAAAGAGATGCTGACACTATCATTAGAAAGCAAGTGAAAGGGAAAATGATGATCAGAAAATAGAGGCTGCTGCTTAACTTTTCTGTAGCATAGGCAGGCGACAGAGTGACTCTACAACTGTTTTTGGCGAACTGGAATACCAAAAGGCCGGACACAGTTGTGTTGGAATGACAAACCAGTCACGCCTCTTCAGTTAGCCATGCCTCCCAAGCTGGAGCAAGCGTGTGGAGAGGCGGCTGCTCGGACCGCAGCGCTGCCTGGCTGTGGGGGAGCCGAAGGAGACAGCAGGCTGGGTCACTGGGTGTGCTGGTGTGTAACGCGAATGGCGTAAAATGCCGGTGTGAGTAGTTAAGAAAGGGAAGTGCCTTTTTTAATTTGTAGAGCCCATGTTTAAGTTGCATGTATATACAAGTCATTTCATTTTACCTGGAGATGCATTTCGGTACAGTTGGTGGCTGCTGTAGTTTCTATAAGAATCCATCGAACCGGTGCGTGGTTGTGGATGTGTAACATGCTATTTCGCTTTCTTACACTTCAAATAGATTAAAACAGGAGGGCTAACGGACAAATGGTCTGTAGTCTAGACGCCAAGCCGTTGCTTAATTTGTCTGACAGCCCCACCACGTAGTCTGGGGCAAAATGCAGTGCTTTTTGAGTGCCCTTCTCTGCCAGGTACGACTGGACGGAGCTCGGGAGGAAAGGGCTCGTTCTATGCTGTGCTGTCTGCTCTACAGTTTCAACATAGGTTCTTTTGCCAGACCCATGTGATTTCAGTTGCTGCATGATCTCTGATTACATAGATCGAGTCATTTAACATATTACCATATGCTGTGTGTCATGTAACTGCTGAGAAATGAAGCAGGTTGGTGTCCTGCGCCTTGGGGAGGGAGGGGGAAGAGGAGGCTGCAGTTAAACGTCCATCAGCCAGAGCACACACGGAGTTCTGGTGACGTAAGGAGCGCTTGAAAGACCTGGCTCATCTGTCCTTTAGGCAGTTTTGGTTTTCATGGGAATTTTTTTTTTTTTTTGCAATTTTCCAAGTAGTTTTTGATTATAATGCACTGGAACTCACAGATTTCTAGAAAGAACTTCTGCATTGTAACTTGTACATGTTATTAGGCATGTGAAGGTCTGTTCCTGAAAGGGGCTTAGTGAGCAGTCTGCATGCAATTTTGGGAGAGAGGAAGTAGAATTCTAAATACTTTTCAAATATTGATACTTTTTATGGATTTCTTTAGCTCTATTTCCCTAGCTTTTCCTTTTTTTGTAGAGATGGAAAGAGACCATCTCTCCTTTACTTAGTAGGAGAAGAAAAAGGGTTATTTAAAGTGAATAAAAATTAATTATTATACCATGGATTGAAAGTCAAGAGACATGAGTTCTATTTCTAGCTTTGCGGCTGGCTCATAATTGCTCTTTGGCAAGCGATGTCATCGTGTGACGCACATTTAAACGGGCTCTGCCTCCTAAAACAAGCAGCTCTCGGTCCTGTGCTCTGCTGCACAAGCTGTAGGGGTGGTGCGCAAGGCAGGGCCATGAACCCGATGGGGGAACTCACACAGCTGGAAACCCACCCCCTCCGCCCCACAGAAAAAAAAAACCAAAACCAACAAAAAACACCAAAAGCAAAAAGATGGCGATGGAGAAGGAGGGGGGTATTTTTCAGGACCTGGTTTAGTAGGCATGGTGGTGTTGGGTTGGCGGTTGGACTTGACGATCTTAGAGGTCTTTTCCAACCTGAGTGATTCTGTGATTCTGTTTCTTCAGCCGGAACAGCTGCCTGATCCATGTCATACAATCATAGAATGGTTTGGGTTGGAAGGGACCTTTAAAGGCCATCTAGTCCAACCCCCCCTGCAAAGAGCAGGGACGTCTTCAACCAGATCAGGTTGCTCAGAGTGCTGTCCTACCTGGACCTGAGTGTTTCCAGGGATGGGGCATCTCCCACCACAACAGCTCAAACAAGCCAGCAGGAGACATGTCAAAATGTTATCCGTGCTGCATCACGTGTGCCTCATCTGGAAAAAGGGGAAGAAAATATTTGAAAGTATTTTCTGCAGACTATTTCCCACGTAGGTGATGTGGCTTCTCTGAACTACACAAGCCTCTGGTCAAGCCAAACAATCCAAATAACTGTCCAGCAAAGCAAAAGCTGGCTACAAAGTTTTGACCTTGAGGAGATGTAAGGACTGCACTTCTCAGTCAATCACTTGGTGGGATAAAAATGATATTTTAAAACTACCCCGTAGTAGACAAAAATGTACTGCTTTTAGTCAGCGCATAATAAAACCCACCCAAGGTAAAGGCATTATCCCACAGCACTTCATTCATCCTAGGTGGCTAGACTATTGGCTTACAAATCATAACGAGGTATAACTAATTTTGTTGCAGTCTATTGAACTTTGGAAGTCTTCTGACTGCTGGGCCTTCTGTCAAAATAACCTTTTTTTATTTTAGGGCCATATTTTCCTTGCACGTTTTCCCTTTGAGCTAGTCTTCGTCTGAGCCTCCTTTTTTTAAACAGATTAGTTTAAAAAATAAAAAAAAAGACTGAAAATCTCAACAACGGAGAAAGCAAATCTGAATAATTAAGATTCAAAAACTTTTTTTTCAAGTCAGATTGATGTTCCCTCCGTGAGAGAGATGAGCCGCTCTTTGCAAATTGGGCCTCGGATAATGAATTTCATTATGAACCTCATTCTTCGTAACATGCTTATCTCCTTTAGTCCCAGCTGACTATTGAAATTTTGTGTCAGTCATGACTGTATATTCATGGCACACAGGATCTACAAATGATTTTCTGTAATGGGGATTTTGGACCAGTTCTGAGGAGACACAAATGAACTGTCCGTGCTGGGAAACCTTGACCAAGCTATGGTTGTATATGTAGACATCTTAAAAATTAAATCTGGAGTTTGCTCTTTTGTTGCCGTAGGTGTAGAAGAAAAAAACAAATAGAAAAGATGAAAGAACTGCAAACTGAGGAAAAGGATCAAATTCTCCATGTTTTCTTCAGTGAATAGTCGTGTTGAAGGGGCAGATTTCTGTAAGGAAGACACAAGGGGGTTAGCCGAACGTTACCTTGTGTTGGAAGCACCTCTCACCACAGCTGAAACAGAACCCCTCCTTCCCCTGGTAAATAAAGCGTAACAGCAATCCGTCTGTTCCAAACGTAGTTACCAAGATGGTTAGTTTGAGTGAAAGGAAAAGTCAAAGGGAATCATTAGCAGCAGCAGCAACTTCAGTTCTTGGGGAGCGCTTGAGGTGTGGGACCTCTCGGTTGATGAGAATGTTTCGAAAGCCCTGGGGAGAAGGGGTGAGAAGCTGGGAGCAAATGAGACTTGGCAGGGAAGAGCCCTGCGAGAAGGCAGAAGCAGCAAGCATGGAAAAGGCACCAGCGTGAAGTGACAGTGACAGATCTGCTGGGGTTTTAGGGTAAATGAGCCCTGTAGCACCATAAGGTGAAAGATGGGGAGCAAAGATCCGAGCGTGGGGTCGGGGACTGTAAAATACACGGTGCTCCCAGAGGTGGAAGGAGAGAATTCACGGGACCACTCTGCATCGGGGAGATACGGGGGCATGGCTGAGCGAGGAAGGAAGGGTGGCTTACTGAGGATGGTCAGCCTCAGCGAGGAAGAACAAAGTAGAAATCAACCAAATAGCAGCGGTTAAATTCTTACAAAAGACTTGGATATTTAGAAACATGGTCTGCTTGCATGAAGTCAGATGTAAGTCCCTAACTATTAGATCCCAATTTAAATTATACTGCATTGAAAAATGTTATCAGATAACTATTTGAAGCATTTCTTTAAATATTTTTGTGTCTATATCTAAACCTGCTTTATCTTTCAAATGACATTTTTGTTCGTCAGTTATGACAGTTTTTCTATTCATCGCGGGCAGGTTTGTTTTATTTATGATTACTCTGATCATAGCATGTAATGACTGCCGTCAGGCTCGTCTTCATTGCCTCTCATCCGCCCCTAAATGTGCACCCTGCCAGCAATTAGGCTTCCAACTGGGAAATAAGGAGAACGTGGTTGAGACTGCACCACCAAAGGAACGGGCGTATATCAAATAAACTGCAGCAAAATGACAAAAAGTGTCTCTCCAAAGCCAGCGATGAGAACGTTCCAAGGGCCTGGGACAGCCTCCGACTAAAGGCAGCCGATGGCTTTACCTCTAAATGGGCGAATTGGTCTCTTTCTCTGGAAAGGGAATAGCGTTCCAAACAACGGGGCTGAGAAGCGTTCTCGTACATGAGAAGTGCCCTGCATCCCCCTTGCCACACACTGCAGGTGGCAGAGGGGCTTTAAAAACGTGGCCGTTAACATGCGTAAAGAGAGCAGGGGGCAGACCCTAACCGGTGTCAGGATTATTCTGCTGTCAGGCTGTGAAGTCTGTTCAGCATTGAAGACATCCTACTTCTTTCTGTTCTGCTTTTAAGGAAGGAATGGAGCGTGCAGCAATTCTCCATTTTTAACCAAAATTCTTGCCTCTGACCTTTGTTTTCCTGCCTCAGTTTCCCCACCTTCGAAATACAGGCAGCGCTGAGATCTGTTGCCTCCTTCAGGCGGCCGCTGTGGTGCTCAGCAGCTCGTTCTTTGAACTGCGGGACGTTTGACACCGCTTCACCACGAGAGCCCGGTCCGCAGAACGGCTTTCACTGGCGTACGACCTCAGACCTCAGGAGGGGACAGCAAGGTGCAGAGGCACCTTCAGCAGCATGGCAGCCTTGGCGGCTTCCAGGGAGCTGACTGCTACACCCCTACGGCACGCGGGTTCAGGCTGGGCTCCAGCAATTTACCGTCTCTTCTGCAACAAAAATGGCCGGTATGGGTGGGGGGAATATATATATATATATATATATAAGGAACAGTATATGTTTGTCTTTATTTCCCAAAGGCATCAGTTTACACACAGCACAGCACTGCCAGAGGTGGGCTTTCTCATTGCCCGGCAGCTTCTCCTCTTGACAGAGTAGCTGGGAAGGTGTCACCGTACAGGATTCGTTATTGTTTTCAGAGAAAGCAGCGATGAAATAATTTTACTTGATGTTGTTTTATATTTCTGTTGCTAGTGCTACATTATTCCCAACAATATAGCTAAAACTGCTCTGTCTGTCCTCTAATTTCAAACCTTCCACGCAGTAATTTCTTCCCACTTGTCTGGGCATTATTCTAAAGGTAATTGAAATCACACTGTACGTGACAGCATGTGCAGGTTACCTTCAGCTCTCTTCTGGCGGCCAGTAATCCAGAGCAGAAAACATTTGGGTTTAATTTATCTTAAAAATTAAATCTGGTGAGATTATGGTGAGATTCTGGTGAAAAAAATAGCAATTGAAATAAATTACTCTTTGAGAGTGAATAAGTTTCCCTCCTACAACTATGAGAGGCTTCAACTGCTGCACCCAGCAGGTAATCCTTGCGTAGAGCTCATCTGCTGTTATTAATATGTTAATGTGATGCGTAGGAAAGATTTTATGGATTCGTGAAGGTGCGAAGACCTTTTGCAGTTGTGTCTGTGAGCTAGTGCAAGATCCGTGCCGGGTGCTGGAAGCGGGAAGCCTCGCACTTCACCCCCTCCCGCTCACGGTCGCTTTTCGGCCAGACCCCGCGGTGCTCCGTTAGAGAAGACCGAGCTGGCCTCTTTGCGCCCTGGTGTGCAGTCAGCTGTGCGGGAGGGCCGAGGCCATGGTTGGCTGTGGTTCAGCCTTCGAGACGGACTTTTCCCAAGAAAACGAGCGTGCTGGTGGGGTGTTAGGCTTGGTTGGTCGCTCTCTGCCCGCGGGTCTCAGCGGAGGCGGAGGCCGGTCGCGGCGACGGTCACTGGTAGCGCAGCAGGTACGTCGGCTCGCGTGGTGGCAGAGGCTGCTTGGAGACAAGGCAGCGCTTTTGGAAGGCGTGTTCTCGCCGGGGAAGAGCCTGGAGTTGTTTCCTTGGCACGCACTGCAACATCAAACAACTCACCCATGTGGTTTGCGTGTGCGTGCCTGAGGCGGTGGCGAGAGGGCGCGTGGGTGGGTGTTGCTCAGTGGCCAGGCAGGACCCGAATGGTCCCTTTGGCACCTTTCGCAGCCCTGGAGGTGGCGGGCACGCAAAATGCCAGCTCTGCAGATGAGTTGTGCCAGTCCCAGCAGCAGAAGGAGGCACAGCGCATTGAGGATTAACGCCCTTTTAGCTGCAAATTGCAATCTGCATCCCTTCAGGGCAACAATTCCTGACACTTTGTCTTGTCTGAAGGTCAGGTTTAGGACAGGGGTAGTGTTGATAAATGCAAATGAGCATTTGCCTGATTTTACAGAGGTACATAAAAATAGGAGCAGAACTAAGTGATCTTGAGCTTTTTCAGCTTTGACTTTCAGGGAGGCTTACCTGAGAGGGTGCTAGACTTTGAGCTCGTAGAAGAGTTGCAGGTGATGCTGTGTAAGAGCAAGCTGGCCACTTCGGTGTCACTCACGCGACGTTTGTCCGTGTTTCTGTGAAGACTCCTGATCCTGGGACGGCAGAGCCCTTCTGGCTTCCTCGTGCCCCAACTGCTTGTCTCATGCGTCTGTGCCTAATCCCAGATGTTTGAGCTCCACAGTGCAAGGTTTTCTGTCTCCAAAGGTCAGAATCCTCGTAGCCACGTCACAACAGATTTGCTTTCAAACAGGCTGAGGTCACTGAACTGTTGGGAAGTTTGGAGTAGAAAACATCAGGAGAAGCAAATCAGCTCGTGTGAAACGACGACCTCCTCCATCTCCCAAAACAGCTGCGGTCGTGCAGCAAAAATAACGCAAAGGAAAGAAGCTGTTACCAGAGCAGAACGGCCCAG
>Ga0181612_127134_pt1 | contig 13725 bp, 9 predicted proteins | sample HoacroProtozoa21_FD_119630 | JGI IMG/M metagenome (GOLD analysis project Ga0181612, IMG submission 119630) | Hoatzin crop microbial communities from Cojedes, Venezuel. Combined Assembly of Gp0051906, Gp0051904, Gp0051908 | reverse complement strand
TACTCCAGATGGGGTTTCATGAGAGCAGAGTAAAGGGGCAGAATCACCTCCCCTCGACCTGCTGGCCACGCTTCTCTTGATGCAGCCCAGGATACGGTTGGCTTTCTGGGCTGCCAGTGCACACTGTTGGCTCATGTTGAGCTTCTCACCCAGCAGTACCCCCACGTCCTTCTCTGCAGGGCTGCTCTCAAGCCACTCTCTGCCCAGCATGTACTTGTGTTTGGGATTACCCCGAACCACGTGCAGGACCTTGCACTTGGCCTTGTTGAACTTCATGCGGTTCACGCAGGCCCATCTCTCCAGCCTGTCAAGCTTTCCATTACTTCATTAACATTAATTGTCTTCTCAGTAACTAACAGGCTGCCAGCTGAAGTGTAAAAAATGATTATTCACCCTTTTCCACTGCTGGAGGTGTGGAAGCACTGTTGAAAGAAACAATAGCCCAATAAACCTACAAGGTAAGCAAGGATAGCTTTGGTAACAGCTAGAACCGAGAAAACTAATCTTAAGTGACCCTGACCACCATAGCTAAAACTACTTCACATTCATAGCTGTAATTTAAGGTTACTTGCTTTTACATAATAAGGCTGATTAGCTACTATTAACAGAAGATACCATGCTCCTCTATTTCTCCTGTGTCTTATTCCAACAACAAGATATTTCTGCTCTCAAAATACGTACTGATTACCTCTACCTGGTAAGAGGAAGAGCTATTCTCAATTTTTCAGTCTTGACTTCCACACCTTCCAGACATAACGAAGATATTTTCATATCAGTTTTGGGAATATATCCCTATTGTACCAGAGAAATCAACCAAGAACAAAACATTATTTTCTAAACTATTTAAGTTAAGCTCCCATTCAACAAATACAAATTTCACCATTTTATGCTCAGTTCGCAAGGGTAGCTCTTGCTGACCAAAGGGACAAAGGTAAAGACCAGTAATGATGTCCTGACTTCTACAATCTTATCTTAAACTGGCTGTGGGAAACGGCAAGTTCCACTTCCAGAATGTGCCATTAAGTTACGTGCCTTATAAGAGTCTTGATAACCCCCCTACAAAGACCTGAACCTTCTACGATGTTAAGATTAATTTAATGTATTTGCTTGCAAAATAAAATAGAAGAAGCTTGCCTGCCTTCCATGGGAGGTAGCTTTGCTTACTGGCACTATTCATCCTACTGAATCTGAAAGGAAGCTTTTCAAAGGACTTGAAACCATCTCCCAACACCACGAGCAGAGATTAAGCTCTAGCACTGCTTCCCTACTAAACACAGCACAGCTAGGATTTCTCACACAAGATCTTTGTGGAAGATGTTGCTAAAGATGAAAGGCACAGATTTTTATAAAGGGGTTTGCTAGTACTTCAGATTGCAGGGAATAGTCTCCTTCCAGGATCTCAAACACTCTGCAAGCAAAAAAGCAGACCTGAATAAAACAAAGGGACAAAACTGAAAATCCCCTCAACCATAAAATGAAACAAATCAGTATTCGAAAATACTTTACAATGGAGGAAGGTGTAGATTAGTGGCCTTGCACACTGTTAGACAGGTAGAGATGAAATGAGGGGCTATTGGAGGGACAATGATACGCATTGCTCAGATTTATTAGATGCCAGGTGCAAAGGGAACATGCCTGCCAACCATTACGTTGAAGACATTATTGAAGTGTTTAGACGCATATAAAGTTCTTACTTTCAACCCATATACATGTAGTACTCATAAAGAAGAATATGTATCTATGAACCTGTATGTAACAAATTATAGCTATCTATGGGATGGGGATATTACTAAGGCACTTAATGTCATTACACTGGATGAAGTGCCTAAGATCAAAGAATTTCATGCCAGCTTTTGTCATAAAGAGAGTTCTGTGTCTGGAGTTCAGTTAAGCCTAGTCAAAGGAGTCACTATTAATCTGACCAAGGCAGAGGTCTACAATGACTTCTGCAGTGAGTGGAAAGAGAGATTTCTAGTGCCCAATTTATCTCTCTCTAAAGCAGGCCAGACGGATTGTACCCTAAAGGTGCTCTAACTTCTTTCCATCTATTACAAAGGGAGTCTAGGATGACTAGCTCACACATTGATTTACTACTGACATTTTCCAGAAAGTACTACTCACATATGATTGATTATTTCAAGATAAAAACTGGAAATCTAGTACAGAGCTTTTGGTCATTTTGCAATACCCACAGTCACAGAGACAGTGAGAGTGATAAAGAATGTTGTTATCATCTTCGACTAGTCAGGTAAAAACAACTCTGCTTCTGGCAAAGACATTTTGAATGCTATTCCCATCTTTTCTACACCTCCACATTTTAATTACGTTGAAGAATTTCTCTTCATCCCAGTCATTTGAAGAAATCTGATGAACTGAAAGGTCTGTAGGCCAGGCAACTTTTTAGACCACTTGACAGGCTCTTCCGTTTAAATATTCTTGGTTTGAAGTCTCCACTTTAAAATCTTCACAGATGCAGAGAAACTGAACCATTTGACACCCCAGAAGTCTAACTCACTCCAATTCTTTGGTATTGTTGACAGAAAGAAGCAACTCTGGCAACATTTACTTTTGTAGGACTGTGTTTCTCAGACATCCTTCAGATGCAAGAGAATAGTTCTGATCTGCTTTTTTCCTTGAGACCATGTTAATAAACTCCTCCAAAGAATGATACTATACATGACCTGAACTGAAAAGAGAGGAAGCTTTCTTTTCATTTTGCAAGTTCTGCTTTGTCTGACTAAGCACAGACTATTTCAGAAGTACTGCAGACGCTTTAAAAGTTATCATAAACTAGTAGGAGAAACCCAAGCACTTGTGACAAAGTTATGACAAGGAGTAAATCTACTGATAGAGACATGCTTTTCTCCTCCTCGTGGACCAGCTTAGAAAGAAAAAAGAATACAGAAGTACAGTACATTATACAGAAACAAACATTGTTATTGTTAAATGGTAGTCATGGGCCATCATTTATTTTTACCTTCCTGGGTGTGTCCTTTCTCCTTTAAGCACCATAAGATAACATATAGCTTGTGATCAATATTTGATTAACAGTAAGACAAACACTAAATCCTTATTAAACCACCTACAAACATTTTTCCTTGCAAAGCATATTTTAAAGTCTTTTATTTCAATACCACATTTTATTCATATATAATATCATCAATAAACTAGACAAAGGTCAACATTGCATATGATGTGAACTTAAAAATTTCATACCAAGTACAATGATGTTTACAATTGCTGTCACTTGCACTTGACACTAGCTGTAGCTACTCGTAAGAAGTGTACACCAATCACACACCTTAATGTATCTGAGACAAGCAGGGTCTCACACAGCCTTAAATATATTTTAACTAAACATATTGCCCCATGTAAAGAAAAAAAAAGAAGCATCACTAAGAACAAAATCGGTGTCTTAAATACCACTAATATACCTATTCCCAATCTTACCCTTCCCCCCCCCAAGTTTCCTGAACAGATAAATAGATTCCATCTACTAAAAAGAGATTTCTTTCAAGCAGCCAGTCTCTCTCCCTTAATTCATAGAGATCTGTCCCAAAGAAGTCTTGTACAGTTCTAACAACAATGACACAATTTGCTGTATTGAATTGGTCTGACAAAGAACGAATCCTTTACATTGATTTAGTGTCATGTCGAATGAATAAAATATAGAGGCTTTACTTCCATGTAACCACTGAATTTTTATCCATTTTTTAATAAATGGGATTTTGCTTTAAAAATATGTATTGACTTTTAAATACTACATTAAACCTCTCTATAATATGTTAAAATACCTTAAAATTTAAAATAACATTCAAATATTACATGCTTGCTGCCAACGTCTGAAAGCATGTCAGATCACTACAAGGAAACCAATTGGCTTAGCCACTGGAACAAATGATTCTTTAAATGACAAAATAGGTTTTGACTTTTAGCCTTTTCTGACAGTGTTGGCAATTTTTTTTTCATTTCACTTCCTGCTAATGTTGTTCAAAACTGAGGAACTGGGTTCAGAATATAAAAAGCAGAAAAATTTTTCTTCTCTAATGGGTTAGTTGGGTGTAAGAGGCTGAGACCTCATAGACTTAAAGCTTGAAGGATATGATGGTATCAACAAATAAAATAATTAGCTATAGATAACATTTCCTTTACTGAATAATTTGATTCTGGGGATAAAACACTTCTCTCTGGTATCCTGCTCACACTTTTGCTACAGCTCTATTGAACTAATTTAAAAACAAAACTATATTTTACTTGAACTTGTTGAGTAAAACAAGTACTATGGACAATAGTATCAAAGAAACTATTCTTAAAAAATGCTTTATCTGAAATATTTTGATGAGTTTGTGTGGCTGCCTCCATTTCTTCTTAATCTTTTTTCTGCTTTCATTATGTATATTTTATTCATGTACTATATGTGGATAAGAAGAAAAACTGTTTGGCTTTCCCCTCCTTTTGCCACCCATTATATCAAATGTTGAGTTTTGCACAAATAGCAATATAATCTCATTTATGTTGCATAATATATTTTGATTGTATCAAATTTGATAAAAATTAAAATGTCTTTATATAACTGTGTTTGAGGCAGTCTAACCAACCTCAATTTTCAAGCAAATCTGGTTAAAAATAAAATATCCTATGCCTGATACACAAAACATGCTCTAAATGCAAAAAAAAAAAAGATAAGAATGCAATATTTAATTAAGTTTTAAGAGTTTATTCTGCAGTACCACATAGAACTGTAGTACTCTTCTGAACTAAGAGCAAATGATTCCTTTTTTAATCAACGATGGATTAAATCATACAAATGCAACTATGTCGGAATAAAGAATATTACATCAGGAAACTAAGTGATCCAAAATATACTTTTTTCCTTTGGACAACCATCAATAGTCTTATTAATCGAAATCTCAAAACCTTGCTTACTAGTTGTGAGAATTTAAAGTGATCTATAATATACATACATATATATATGAAAGTTTAAGAAATGCCAGATTAACATAGTGATAGTTTAAGTTGATTTAATGAAGACTTTAACATAATGCTCCTAGAACACTGTATGATAAACACAAGTTGCATTATTACTAAAGTAGGAAGTTAACTATTGCTGTTCTTTATAAAGATATATACCAGAGATTTATATATAAGAGATTTTTCAAATCTCTTAGGCTTTTTATGAATCAATCTCTTTACCCATTGAGGTTTTTCAAAATTATACCACGAACATTTTCATCAGATTAAATTTTTTAACCTGTTTTACATTTCTGTATTCGCAGCACGCTGCATGCAAATAAACGGGGAAATGTACATGAAAACTTGGCTAAAGTTACACTTGGATAACTCTTTTTCAAGTAATGACATCTGAAAAACATATTCCCTACATTATATAGTATCTATTAAAGCAAACAAACAAACAAAACAAATCAGGCCCAAAACATGTAATAGTTGCTCTGGTCACAAAAGCGGTTTCCTTCAAGAAAAGCACAGCACAGCACATTAACTAACAGGCATAAAATAATTCACAGTACATACAGTATCAGAGGCTTACATACCATCAAGAAGGCAAGAAAAAAAGCAAGAAAGGAAGGCAAAAGAACAGGAAAAGATATGGGGACAGGGAATACTATAAAAGTACTACATACTTTATGTGGTATGCAATATTTTTAAAATAGGCCGGGCTTTATTTTTATGGACCTAATATTGTAGCAGAATAAACACAAACCAAAAGCATTTACAATTTTTGACATCCATTCCCTCCTCCTGACTGCTTTTTAAATTTATTTTATTTTATTTAATAATAAGTAAAGTTAATAAATGGTAGTAAAAGTGGGAAAGAGATTTCCTAGAAAAAATGTAGGCAGGAAGTTAAAGTTTTGAAGGTGTCATCAGGTCTGATCTCCATGTAACCTGAGGCGTATACTTATTTTTCAACAATTACATGACAGTTACTTCTTGAATTACATTACATTAAATAAGAACACCCAAACAGGTTAGGAGATGATGTTAATATTACCTTTGTAAAATGAGTGGGCAAAGCTCTGCTCAGGAATTAACTTGGCAAGGAATCCATGGTTCAAACTTGGGTGAGGGATAGATGGTATGACCACAACTGTGGAGAAAATCATGGAATCAAATGTGAGCCAGCTAGTATTCATGTGTGGCCTGGTCCACTGTGGATCCATGACGGATATCCTATCTCATTGAAACATGCAAATATGGTATTATCAACCAAAAAAAATTGCATTTCTAAAGGAAGAAAATAAGTTCTGTATCAAGAGATAGGAAACAGCATTATCTATTATTTGGGCACTTCAAGAGCAACATTCATGGGGAAGAAGAGACACAGATATATATATATATATATATAAACACACGGACACAGGCAAGACAATCATGGGTGAAATAGTTCACTGAAATTAGCAGTTTTTTAGTGCAGAACCATAACATAGAACCAGGCAGGCATAAAAAAAATATGATTTCTCATAATTGATGACTTTCATGTAATATATTTAAAATGGAGAGCCTACAAGCACATGGACTTTAAAAGTTATGTATAAGTAGCAAATTAAAACAGCATGATGAATCAGAAAGTAATGATTGAATGTAAATATGACACAAATTGGAAGATAAATTCTATGAAAAATGAAAATTAACAACTCCATAAATGAAGAAAGTAATTAAAAATCAATACATGAAGAAAAATGCACATAAAGAGCTTCATGGACAAATTCAGTTACTGTTTTCAGCTCTTTTAAGACAGAAGGTAGAGTTATAATCAGTCCAGTCAGACTTGAAAAAACCTACTGAACTGACAGTGTAAAATAATTGAAACGAAGCAGGGTAAAGTTTGGATCCTTAATTTCTGATGGGTTCTGACAGCTCACAGACTCCCTACCTCTCAGGCTGAAGAACATATGCTAGTAAAAACCACTACTATTACTAAAAATCACAAACAGTTCAGTCAAAGCAGGCAATAGAAATGCTTCCTTCTCATTATATTGTTTCCATAGGCTTTTAAATGCAGACACCAACACAGCAGGATTCCCAAGAAAGTACTCCACCACTACCCTTGCAAAAAGCTCCTCAGCCAAACAAGAGTTCACATGGGCAAACAGCTGTGTTTGTTCGTCATGTATTTCATAGTATAGAGTTAAAGATATCTGTTCTTACTAACAAATTAGAGAGTCAGGAAGTTGTGCTGATCAGCTATCTTGTACTTTACATCTTGAACTCCATCAGGCACCCTGTTGCTTTTTAATTATTTTCAAATTAAAGAAAAAAGGGATAAAAAAAGCAATATGCAAATGAAAATTAGTTATATCCTATAACCAAATATACAGAAAAACTGAAATCTGCCAATGTATGTTAAAGAACTGAATATTTATACAGGAAGAAAGTGGTAAGTAATTTCCTATTAGGATCTTAAGATATTCACTAAAAAAACTGTGTAGTAAAATAAATAAAGTTCTAAAAAAAAAATCTGCGTATCAAAATGAAAAATAACATCTGAAGAAAACAAATGTACCTGTACTTGTTGGTGAATTTATTTCTTGTCTGATATTTCTACCTGCCTGGCTCCCAGATCTTGCAGTTTCTCGTTGCGGTTCTAATATATCGCGGTATTTGGAGACCATCAGAACAGAAATAAAGTAGACTACCGCCAAAGCTAAGAACTGAGCCTGTTTGCTGTCATCCTGTGTTGGAGAAAAAGGAACAGATTATAATATCGGACACTTCCATAGCATTTTTACACAATATCATCACAAGGCTTTATAACTAATAGTACCACAAGTTTGTTGTCATCTTTTCCTCCCACCCCATGCAGCCTGCTGTTCTATGGCAACTACCATCTATGGCTTAGATCTCCTCCTGATTGAGATTAAGTTGCTGTAGTTCAACTGAAGCATCTTTTATTGTTATTACGGTGTAAAACCCAACACGGTAGAATTAAGATTTCAGCCTCTATCTACTCCTATAGCAGTTTCACCTTGTTTCAGTTCCACAGGTATGCATTTTCTGTTACAAATCCAGTGCTTGCTTTCCATGTTTTCTGGGTGTTATTTAATTTGGTTGCATGTCTTTGCAATTCTTAAAATAACTAGAAACCCTCTTATGAGGTTGTTTCATAGAAATGCCAGAAACAATATTTCCCCTACTCCCTTCTTCTCTAGTTAACAATAGAGAAGGTGACAAAAGATCTCGACCCAAATTCAACCTTGCCCTTTCAAGATGACCAGGCAAAGTTTCTACTTCCTTATTTCTAACTGAAGTCTTCACTTCAATCCACTTGAACTTTGGTTGGAGACATTTAAACATAACATATCTATTTGCATATACATAGTAATAATTCCTATTGTACTACTTTCAAAAACAAACACATTGTGGTACAGTTTTATGCTAAAAACAGTTGCAGAAAATTCTGAAAAAAATTATATATATTTATATCTAGTATATGGATATATATGTTTAGCAGGACTAAAAACTGTCTTCATGAATCAATTTTCTGCAGTTCTGCAATACATATAATAATTCTTCCTCCTACCCTAGTTGGACAAATAGTGGACACCTTTAGTAATACAGTTTTAATCAACATAGTCATAACTGATTTATTCTGGCTGTGATTGTTTAGTTAATAAAATATCAAGTTTGACTGTTAAATACAATTAGCTACTAATCTCAAATAGCTCACCAGTAGGATTTTAAAATGCAGAAAGTGTCTGGTAGTTACCAAGCCACAAACAGATGGTTTGCAGATAATATATGAAGTGCAGTGCACAAAGGATATTTTTAATTCCAGTACAATCAAAATCTCTTTCAAAATATAAGCGATGATTTTGCATAAAGAAAGAGTTACAGCACATATTACTCACCACATCACGAAAAACAACTGCTCGTAGACGATTAATATCAACATCCTGAAGAAGCCTGTCAGGGTCTTTTATAGGAGAAAGATTGCCAGGGACATTTTCAAGGGGAGTCTAAAAATAAAAAGTAGTGAGATCTTATTTTTCCCCCCAAATATCAAAGCATTTCTGTTAGAGCCTTAATTTGACAGATTTTTTAGGCATTGCATCAATCTTAGATGACTTTTCACTACCAACATACTTCCAAAATAATAGTCAGACAAGGGTTCTAGGAATAAAGCAATGTTTTGAATTATTGTCTTAATACTAACTATTAAGATACCAATTGTTACATATTCCTAGTACCTCAGAACAAATGTATCTCTTCTCAGAGATATATAATTTGCACTCAAAAAGTTATTTCAGATTACAGTTGCTTCATAGCAGTACAATAAATTAATTCTAATGTGTTTTAAAAACAATGAGCAGATACATTTTAAAAAAATCAGTTTATGTTCATATTACTGAGAATCGTACTAACAGAATAACTGCTATTATCACAAAAGCAGAGAGTAGTATGTTTCCTTTAAAAAAAGATAATGTATTACAAATGATGCCTAAACACCTAATTAATAGTCTCATTACACTGATTTGCTTTGCACTGAATACGATAACATGGAGAAATGTAATGTTTTTGTGAGATTTAATGAAACAGTATTGTGAAAGGAGCTGAGTTTGTAAATGCTATCTGAAAAAGTCTTCAGAGAAGAAAACCTACTGAATTTAGTAATGAAAATATAGTAGCAAAAAAATAAGAAATCCTTTACATCATACAAAGTGTTGTATTTTAGTCACAGGTTGTACTAAATTTTTTGAGATTTTAGTTTCAGGACTCCTAAAGTCTTAAAGCTGTAAACAAGTTAAAAAAAAAAAGATGAACAACGAATTAATGAAACTAGAAAAACTAAGCTGTAATTGAATATTAACCAAGTTTCATTCCTAAAATCAGATAGAAAATACTGATGTTTAATATGTATGCAAAGCTCTGTTGAAGTTACTGGGACTCTGATGTTCCACCAACAAAGACGTGACTGCGGGATTGCACCAGAATTGTAAGTGCCCTGACAGATTAAAAAAGCTATGCGGGTATATGCAACAGATGTGAGTATGGGGACTTGCTCTTTGAAGTAGACCAAGCAAGAGTGAAAAAGCTGTTTAAAATTGCTCCAACCATACTACTGCATTAACATGTTTTTGTTACAAATGCAGCCCCTGCCCCAGCCCAATACCTTCACTTTAAGCCAGTTAATAGCAAAAAACCTAAGCTTGTGCCAAATATTTGAGAAGGCAATGACAATTATTTTCCGATCCTGTAAAGCAGCGGTACAGACTTGCCATTGCGGCTGGTAGCTGAAGACTGGGTTACCTTGGTTGCTGCTGCTGCAGTCACACTCTGCAGAGCGTCTTGAGTTTTACTGCTGATTAACGACGTCTTGTTCACTCTCTCTCTCTGCCTCTGCCGACATTCTAAGCAGTTTCTCACAGCCACACAACAAACTAAAAAAGAAGTTATGAAAATGCTACAAATTAGAATATTATCTCATTATTATATCCAGAACATCAGATAGCAGTCTGGACATCTAGTTTGATATGTCAATAACCATGTCCAAATATAAGCGCAACATAGTTCTCACTTTAGACTCTCTGTTGGTACTAAGAAAGCATTATGGTAACTTTTTCATTTCATTCTTTAGTTGAACAAGGAAATGTTTTATATAATTGCTGTATCACTATACTAAAATTTAAAAATTATTAGGCTTTGAACTGGAACTCTCATATATTATTGATTGGTTATCAACACTTAAAATCTGGAAGTACTTACGTAAAGCTAGAATAGGAAAAAAACAGCAGGTGGTAATTTAGAATTTGATGAAAATTGATCATTAAGAATAAAGCACAAGTTTTATACTAGAAGCAGTATAATTATCAATGACCTAATAAGCGGTGTGATTAATAACAGGACAGAATCTGAGTACAAAAATTATTCATTATTTGAGAGATCAAATAGTATGTGGAACATAACACTAGCAAAGCAGCATCATGCCAGATGACAGTCAAAACCTGACATTCACAAGGATAAAGTGATATAGTTTGCATAGAATAGTTTGAACTATTAATAAATTTTTAAATGTTTTAAATAAATTATAACAGCATATAGCAAATAGTGAATAGTGAAGAGAGGTGCCAGACTGCTGCAAGACATATTAAGGTCTACAGAGTCTGCACACGCATCCCATGCTTTTAATCTTACATAGCCTATAAGTAGTCTTCCAAATTCATGAAGACTCGGATAAGGAAACCTGCAACACACAGGTACCAAAGCAGTCTTAAGAAAAAAAAAATCTCCATTTACTTACTTTATTTAATATTTTTACTCTCCCAAAATATTTACAACTTGAAATACATAAGAAAGAACAATTTCAGACATTTCATTTTAACTTCTTCTTGTGCCTAAATTGAATCAACCATAAAACTGTAGCAAATCAATAATAAATGGGATTTTTATTTTATCACATCGTAGTCAGTACAAGCCCTTTCCTCTGTCTGTCACTATTTGATCCACCTGTAGCTCATTGATCTGTAAGTAATTATTTAATATGTATTGTCTGCCGACTTACCAAGCCTTAGGCACTGCCGCATTAGACCTCCAGAAGACATGTTTTTTTCAGCTTCAATCTCACTAAAATTTAGAGAACTGGCAAATACCAGTACATCAACCATTGCCATCAGACGGCTGAGAAAAGTTACTGCTGTCTCTGCTGACATTCCTTGTGTCACTTCGATATTTTCTAATTCAGTCTTTAAAAGGAGATAATTGAATTAAACAGTTTAAACACAACTGAAATATAAAGACAGCACATACATATACAAATCTAAATTGTTATGCTTAATGACAAATACATTGAAAAGTTATTTAAAAATCTCCTACTATTACCATTAACATAAACTGTGAGTGAAATTCAAAGTAAGACAGCATGAAGAGTGAGAATATTATTTACATTTACATGCTGTAATAGACAAGAAAAAGTCTAACATAAATGAGAAAGTGATTAGCCATTACATACAGACAAAGTAGGGCCAGATAGTAAAATGCACGGTATGTAAGGATGCAACGTACTCTTACATTCTTCCATAGGCTAAGCAAATTGACAGGTAACAGAGGAAATTAATTACTGTCTGCATAGCTTTTACGTTGCTTTAGATAATCAAGTAAACGGGAGGAGTGGAGTGGGAAAAAAGGGACAGTTTTGCCCTGTTTCCACAAATTGATTCTCCCTGGGAATGCTTATACCACATAGGAGCCTGACTGAGTACAATTCTGCTGGAGATAAGAAGAAAGTACGTTCACTCCCTCATGACAGCAGCAGAGGGGAAGTCAAACCGCACCCAGTTACATGGCGTGCAACTTGCGTCTCCCAGAGGACGGCCATTTCTTTCCTAATATAGTGGTGGACTCCCCTTAATGGGAATCCACATAGGAATGCTGAATGAGGTCAATATTTCTGAAGTCTAAAAGGGGGTCATGTTTTTCTCTAAAAAGCTACTTAGATGTCCAGAGTCATGTTTCCAACTGCATTCATGTGTCTAACGGCGCAGATAAGTGAGGAAATACTAAGTTAAATTTAAAAAAAAATATCTGTTTATACACTTTTACCTCTGGAGCTAGGCAAAATTGAAAATGGGATTTAGTACTTGACTAACACAAGTCACATTTATACGCCTAAATACTATTTTTAGACTTGTTTACAGATGGCTGATTCTTATTGATTTGTCAACAAGATTTCAGACCGCAGGGCTTTTCTGAACACAGAGTTCAGTCCCTTTGAATAGTATTACTTTCTTTGTGCTTGTTTGGTTTCATTAATTTGCTTATAAGTATTATGAAAAAAAATCAAAATATGTTTTGTGCTGTTAAGGTAATTTCCTTTCAAAGAAAAAGAAATACAGAAAAGTAAAAAACCCCTTTATTTCCATATTTCTAAAAAATTAGTATCCTCATTCATGAGTCACTTTTTAGAATATTTTACATCAAAAATTCTAAAAGTGCAAACTGTGCCAAACAGTATTAAGGAAACAATTGTTTTGAAAGATGAAGGATATAATGTGGCACGTGTCACCACAATGGCAGGTAACACCTCATTTAATTTCTCTTAAGGATGTAACATGTCGGTTACATGAGTGATTTAGGAAGGGCTGTCATCTGTCTGATCTGCCCAATAATATCAGAAAAATGGAAAAACAAGAATTCTCAGAAGAACTATTTCCAGCCTATCTTCTTTAGCCAGGTCTCCCCCACTCAGCATGTGCTTTGTTCCTACTTTTTGGAAAGATAAGTTTCTGTTTTTTTATAACAGACTGCAACATCATTTTTGAAAGCACTCATCCAAAGAAAATAGATTTGCAAAAATCTATAGCCATAACAGTCTGCTAGAAAAACTCATAGGTGGTTACAGAAACTTGAACTTTGAACTCAGGCTTGAAATAACATCAAGCCTGCTAGCAGCCAACTGACTGCCTGTTGTTGATTTTTCTCAAGCGTCAACTGTATCGTACCAATCATAATCTTAAATCTACTCAGTATATCTATTGGGGTTTTTTTTTGCAAGTTAAGTATAAATTCATTTTAAATAAAATTTCACCAAAATTTTTGAAAACTTTTAAGTGAAAAAAAATCTCTTATTTTACAAACTTCTCTAAAATACTGCTGGATGGAAGAAAAAAAAAGACTGACAGGTTTTTACAGCAAAACTTACCATCAGTTTTACCTGCTAAATAGAGCACATCGATATTCTAATAATGTTTAAAATAAACTCCACTGTTG
>Ga0181612_123895_pt1 | contig 13725 bp, 7 predicted proteins | sample HoacroProtozoa21_FD_119630 | JGI IMG/M metagenome (GOLD analysis project Ga0181612, IMG submission 119630) | Hoatzin crop microbial communities from Cojedes, Venezuel. Combined Assembly of Gp0051906, Gp0051904, Gp0051908 | reverse complement strand
GGGGAGGATCAAGCCTTATGGATACAAGAATGTTGCTGCTTATCCCATCTTCTATTGGGCAGGTTTATTTTCAGAGTTGCTGGGACTGGGGATGGTGCAGGGCCATATTCAGGGCTAACAAGAAAGCTTGTTCCATGAATAAAGAATGACCTCAGACGAGAAAACAGCAGTAGAATAAAAAGCCCAGGATCAACCCACACCTTCTAAGGACAAAACTGGGTCTTTGTTATGCCAGAGGTGAATCCAGTTGCATCAGAATTTATCATTCCCAGGAAAGAAGCATTGAAATAAGAATACAGTGAATCTACAACAGCAGAAAGCGTTCCTCGTAGGGGTGATCTCTCCTGACACTCTGTCTACTCCTCCCCAGCTAGCCACAGGGAGGGAAGGAGTGACTTCTTCCATTTTCAAATTCAACACTGTCCTTATAGCCCCTGTTGTTACCATCTCCATACCTGAGTGCCTCGGTTGCTATAAAAAAAGTTATGCTCATCTACAGGTAATGAGTAAACTCACTGAATTCAATGGACACTGGAAGTGCATGAGTTCAAGCAGCTGGATTGATCTTTGCAGGACAGGGAATTGTCTTAAGTTCTTTAAGGTTAAAGTGACTAGGCAATTGGGTAAATCCTTGCAAAAATGTATGAGTACTGAAAATAACCACGGAACCATTCATTCCCACCCCCCCTTGTTTGCCAGAGGATACTAAATTGGAATTACTACCCTGATATCGGGCTATTTTTTGGTATCCACTTAAACCGTCCTGGGTATGATGTGATTTGACCCATACAGGAGATAGGTTCAAGAAGAAAGCCAAATATGCAAAACTGTGTGGCTGTTCTTGCTTGCTCTGATAAATATAATGTCTGGAGCTAGGGTAGCTTTTGCGAAAATGTGATGGGATTTATTATGCTATCAGATGCTTACTGAAGAGAAATATGCTCTTACTCCATGGTGTTGTAGTGAAGTACCTAAATTAACACAGTGTTTTGGAACTGTGCGGATTTGTGTCAGCCAAACCTTTGGCCTGCGGCCCAGATAACAAGCAGGGATAGGGCAAAGCTGTGCATTGTAAGTAACCCATGGGATCAACATCTCCCTTTCCTGAAACACATTCTATTTTTACCTTTCCATTTGGGCTTCCTTCCCAATGGGAAAAGTAAAATTGAGATAGTAATGAAAACAATGAGACATGATACATTGATTCAAGGATTCCAAGTGCTCCTGGTGCATGTGCATCTTCCATGTACTTTCTGGTCATCAAAATGCCTTTGAAATAAGGGGGAGCTTAAAGCAGTACTCTTAGGCTTGAGGAAAGAGACCATGTGAGAAATGTGAAATGGAAAGATGGGTCTGCAAGACAGACACACTTGGAAAGCCATACTGTAAGAGTGCAAAACCTCTTTCCTTGGAGAAAAGATACATACTCATAATTTCTTCATCCGTTACTTCCATCACATGCACGGCAACAATAGTTCCACTTGTTCCTCCAGTTTTAGTGTAAAAGTGGCCAATTTTTTTTTCCTTCACTTTCAGGCCTCAAGCTGGCAAAGTGCCTGTTAAGATTAGAGGCCTTGGCAAACTCTAGAGCAACTGGAAACTTCCTCTAGGTTATAGTATCATTTACTGATAGAACTTTATATCTGCTGATGACCCTATTATTGTCCACAGAGTCAAACTCCTCTGCTTACAGGTTTGTTAAGAGCAGTCTTCTAAAGGACACGCTCCCTTGGCCTTTAGAGACCAGCATAAAAATCACATACACTTTCCTATGTTTTCAGGAGACTAAGACTCTCGGTGGTTGCCAACACCGGTGAGAAAAGGATAGATCCATCTTACTCCTCTGCAGAACAGACACAATATAGCAGCCTTTCTCCTCTGTCCCCTTTGAGACACATGACAATGCAGAGGAGACAATGAAAAAGACGGAAATTTGATGTGAATGCACCTAGGAGTGATCAAGAAAAGATCCTCCTCTGCAATTTGACCAGAAAAGCACACCCTTCTCAAAGAAAGGAACTCCTGTCTAAAAGGAAGTTCATTCAGAGGAAATGAAGTCACAAATATGCAGCGTATGGTGTATTGTACACCTTTTCCTTATACAGACAGTCATGTGGTTAAGAGAGATGATACAGTTGCTCTGATCTAACAGTACACTGTGGCTGAGATGGAGAGCCAAGTCCCCTGTTACCATCCTCACTCCCACTGTTTGTGTCGTGCCAGCTCTGGGGTTCATGAGAACACTTCATGAGCCAATTCAATCACTCAACCCAGTAGAAAACCAGTCTGAGTAAAATGGATTCGCTCTCTTGTGGGCTGGTAAGCTGAGCCAGCCCAGAACAGAGTCTGAAGAGCCCAGGAGCCAGTGGAAGGAGAAGGAATGAACTTGGTAGCACTCAGAGTAGTGACTGGAAAAGGAAGAAGACCAGTTCTGCTGGGCAGTGGGTGCATGGCTGCTCTGGTTCTCAGCATGCAGTAAGACTACCCTTGAATGGAGTCAGTTCCTTAGTATCACTCTGCAGAAAGCATCCCAATTAATTAGCGCACGGAAAATTTGTATCATGCCTCACTGCCCAGTAACTTCTAATGGCAGACAGAGCTCTCACCATGCTGGCGAAGCTTCATAAACCAATAGGGTGGCAGGGATCGATGCCAGCAGGGAAGCTGTCCCTGCCTTGCGAATAAAAATGATCAAAGAAGAGATGCTTTTATTCTAGAAAGGTGGTGGGACACAACAGCTGTATTCTCTGACAGCTACCCACTGGGATGGAAACTGTTTTCTCTGTGGGAATGCTGCTTTCGGCAAGGTGTCAGAGAACAATGCTGTCACCAGCCCCAGCCACACTCATAGCTCTTTCTGTCTTTTGTTCTCACACAGTTACTTGCACCCTTTATCTCACTGGAGCAGGAGCCATTTATCTCCTGTGGTGTGTTGCTTCCCAGGGCGAGTCGGCCTCGCTCTCCCTTCCCCCTTCTCCCTTCCCCTCCCCTCAATAGCTTGAAAACCATACCTTAAATTCTGTAAAGTAACCGAAGGCCTTGTCCTCTGCCATCAAAAGAGGCTAAAGGGCTTGCTGTGACAGATGCTGGACAGTCCTGGTACTGGAAAACTCCGTACTGCTGCCAGGCAAAATTCTGCTTGTGAAGAGACTGAGACTGTATCTCTCCACCACTGCTCTCCACTGCCACCACCAAAAGAGCAGTGAGAATAAAGCAGGGTCCTCAGGGTCTTGGTACTGAAAGCAACAAAAGAGTAAATAAGTGAGAATGGAAGCTAAAATGAAGCACTGAAGAGCAGGCAGTAGGATGAAGAATGGAAATGTGTGATGTGTGGTGTTGTACAAGAACCTGGAGTTTCGGTACGCGTGGATCTATCCCATATATGCTCCACTTACTCTTAGATTGGGCTGTGAGAATAAATGTAGTGTTGCCCACACATGCTTAACCACTTGTCATACTGTGCCTTTTCCACTTGGCAGCAAAGCACTATCTCTAGCTAAAAGCTGAAGGTAAAGCTGTCTTTCATTTTTCTGTACAGACTAACAGGTCATCGCCTTCCTCTGGTGAGGAAACTCCTCAGAGTATTTTTGAATCGTTGTTTCTCTACGATTGCTGGGGCAGAGCAGAAGCACAGTGGCTGACCTCAAAGAGAGCTCAGTTCAGAGTTCCTGCTTCTGCAACATTAATGACTGAGTTCTACAGATACGGACATTTCACCTTCACAAACAGTGGCCTGAAAAGGACTGGCAAATGGGGAAGCTCAGAGAGGAGACAGCACGTACCCGATTTGCACAGAATCTGCTGTCTTCCTGCAAACTCATGACTTTCAGCACAGCTAAGTGTCAAGCACACCGAACACTCGAAAGTTTCATAGGAAAAACATGGCAGGCGTTTTATCCCCGCCAGCATCTGCTCATCCTCCTGCTGACTCTCCATTTCCCAGTGACCTGCAAAATGCCTTCTTTTAGAGAAGACTCCCACAGAAAGGCGTACCACATTAGTATTGATTGTTTAAGAGTTTAAGTTCAGAGAAAGTATACCACAAATTCTGTCCCTTCTGGCAATCAACCCTTAGCAAAAGGTTTCTCTAATGTTATCCTAGTCCTGACTGCAACTTATATGCCAAAAAAACCATTGCTATTCCTCTCCCTGGCATTCCAGCTGGGACTGCGCTGGGAAGGTACAGAATCGATTTTCCCTGCAAGAAGTAGGTCATGTGGCAGTATCTTCACTTTTGCACACTTGTTCTTTGTCAAGCCACATCCTGACATCCCCTTGTCCTCTGCTGATTCTGATGGGGTTGGCCTTTTTCCACTCTGTACTGGAAAACTGTCTAAAAAAAGAAAACAATCAATGAGCTTTTGCTCATTGCCAGATGCTGTGCTTTGTAAAGATGGCTTGGGTGAGATCCTGCTGGCCAGGTCAGTGGGAGATTTGCCAGTGATGTACGGGATGCCGCATCAGGCTTTTCCTGCAAGAAGCAGTCTTGGCATTTATTACAGAAGGCACTCTTTCATACCAACAACAACCACCACCAAGTTTTAGTTCCAAAGGAGTCCAAAATGCGCTGTACAGACTAGACGTAGAGGTGCAATGGATTAAGAGTGGGAAAAGTTTCTTTCTTACTCATTTTCAAGACAGCAGTTTTCTTATTTTTCATGCCAGGCCAGACACTTCTAAAGCTACAGGCATAACTGCTTAATGTGGTAGCCCGAGTCACTTCAACCACTCTGTCAGAGACATTCATCCTGTGCTAGTCATCTTCACCCCTGCTTTACCTCAGTTCTCCTATATGCAGAATACAGATAATAACATCCCCTCAGGTAAAGCACCTTCTGTTGACTGTCTTGCCGAATATGGCAGTCAGCTGGTTTGGTCACAGATAATTTTTTACCCCATGAATTACTGGGCGGCATCCAGCATAACTGGGTGCTCTCGGTATTTCTATAATAGAAGAAGTACTTCTAACACTGGCACCATTCATAAGGCAGCATGTCATCCTAACCGCCAGCGTAACCCGTCAGCTCTTGGCACATTCACAGGTTTAGGCTTGGATGACTATGACTGACTACCAGTATAAATGTCCAGCTGTTAGGATGTGACATTTTACCAGCCTACATTGCTCTTTCCCCTTTCTCTGACAGGTTCCAGTCTACCAGAGTTTAAGCAGAAACCTGCAAGACAGCTCAAGCTTTCCACAGGGAGACCATTCCCTACACCAGCAAGTAGCGCCTGGCATCTTCCATGGCTCACTCCTGCTTGCTGTCATTTGTATTCCAAAATTAATCCTCTAGCCAATGAGGAGATGAAGTTTAGAGAACAAGATTCAAAGTTATAGCTTGCTGCCAGCAAGACAGATTGGATTAATCAGCATACATGTTTAAAACATATTATAATCACTGGCAGTGTCAAAGCAGAGCTGAAAAATACCATTTGTAAAAGTGCGGGATTAAGCACGCAGCTTCACGGCATCAGGCAAAGCAGAGGGAATGACCGCACCACTGAAATGCATACGTGTCCACTTGAACTCCAACTCAAAAAGATGCGTACACCTGTGTCCAAATTTGCATCTAGTTGGCTTTGTTCTTAAAGTCCTGAATGTTTTACTGTACTTCAGTGTGACACAAGAAATGTAGATGTGCAGTGCCAAAGCAAGCACAGACTACATCAGTGCACATGCAAAAGACCAGAGGCTTTGCACTTACCATGTGAAACATGATTATTACCAGAAGGCAAGTGCACATGCAAAAAGATTGCTAGAGCCCTCGATGTGATTTCCCAGTGTGTCATGTGCCGATCGACACAGCACACTGCAGTCGTAATTCTGGAGCCCTTAAAATCAATTGTGCACTGCAGCTGCATATAAGCACTTCGCTGTTGGATTTGCTTACTTCAGATTTGTTCCCCTTTGGACGTCATTTTCAAGTTTGATTTATTTTATGAACTGTTTTAGTTCCTTGAATCTCTTTTCATTCACGTTAGCAGACCAGTCACAGCAGAGACTAGCAACTGGGAGACTAGCAGAGACTAGTCTTCCCTCTGCCACTGACTTCCGAGCAATCATTGGGTAAGCTATTGAATCTCTGGGACTACCGAGGCTTAAAGGCCCTTTACACTCTTCTGCCAAAACTGGGGTGACAGGAAGTGCATGTGACTTCAGATTGCTGCAAGTTGTCTTTAAAAAGCCAGGATCATATAAAGAAAGAAGTAGGTTCCTACTCCACAGTAGCTCAGATATGTTATTGGGTTCTGTGAACTGATCTTCTTGGACAGCACTGTTGATGACTTTTACATTTGGAATGACAATTAAGCATTGCAGAAAACAAGCTGATACATCAAAGGACTTTCCACATTCTATCCTTTGGAAGTTACTCTTCTGCAGGGAAGCCTGGGATAATGCCTACCGTCTCCCACTAGCCAGCATCTGAAAATAGATGCCTGTTTACTTTGTCGGCCAGAGGAGGTATCCCTCCAAAGCTAGTGGGGCTGTACCTGGACGAAACTGGTGTAAGAAGAGTAGGGGAGCACAGCCCACCGATCGTGGAGTTGTTCTGCGTAGCTGAGGAAGGGGATAGGTTCCCTTTCTTCTCACAATGATATGGCAACTTGCTAAGTTTCAGTTGACCTTTCCATTCTTTGTTAAGTGTCACCATCCTTCCTTCCCCCAGCAGACACTGAGAGAGAATGTGAAATTCCATTTATCCTTGCTTGTTTCAATAGCTTGCCTTTTCTCTCCCCTTCTTTCACCTATAGCTTTTCTCAGTCCTCCCCATGCCTTTTTCTCTATTACGTTATAAAAATCTTTCTCTTGCCTCACTAGGCATTGATTTTCCCACTATGGGCTTGTCATTTGGGACAACAGGAGAACTGCATTTCATGCAACTTCTTCCAGTAGTGTTTTAACATCAAGTTCCTAGGCAGAGGATGTGGGGGAGTGAGAAGGTGGGAGAGCCTGGAAGGTAGGAAAAGAAACCTAAATTACATCACATGAGTATGATGGAATAAACAGAACGATGTGGCAAATTCGGTCAACATTCACTACATCTTACAGACCCTGACAGGAGCATGCATGTGTCTTTGTGTGATCATTACTGTTTGCCCATATTACATGTGCAGGTGTGCCCATGTACATCTGTGAGCAGAAGCATGAGCTGGGGAATCCTCACCTGAAAATAGGTGCTTTTTAGACTCATCTTAAGTCATACTCATTTCAGAGCTTGAGAAAACAGAACCTACTAAAATGGACTAATCTAAAAGCAAGTAATCACTGGAATTTATGCAACAAGGACTTAAAGAGGTACCTTGGGTGTAGAAAGATTTTGGATAGTTTAAATAACAGAGGCTGATTCTAAAATGGGATGAGTTGAGTGCATGTGAACAAGTGCTGCACAGATGAGGTTTCACAGCCTGATGGCACACGAAATTACAAGATTTTAGTAACTAAAGGAGCATAAACATTCTAAATAATAAAAATCAGTTATGTTCTTAATGGCTTATCTTGGTCATTAGTTCTAATCTGCAAAGCTTATTTGAAAACAGCTGAAGATAACAATCACTTTGTGTGGGCTAATAGCCGAGAGTCCTCAGCTGTTTAACATAACTGACAGGCAACTTTTCTGTGTCATCCTTGCTTGGCACCAGGAATTATCACAACACTGAAATGACAATGGCGGAAAGTAACAGGGTGCAAGCACAAGACATATTTCTGCAGATATATGTGCAATCACATATATCCACAGACAGCAAACAAAGCAGCCTTGTGCAGCAGATTTGTGCAAGGTCTTTCAGCTCCTTCAGCCCCGTTCACTCTGCACAAGAAGGACTAACAGTCTCTGCTACACTTCAGGGTCCCAAGCCCTGTAAAAGGTAACATATAAGAGACAGCAGTTGCTGCCATGGCTGCAAACTTTGTTTTCTCAATACTGATCTTGGGTAACACTGAGGCCCAGTCTGGGCAAACTGCTATCCGATCACAGCATTCCACGGGCAGTTCCAATTCTTTCCAGATCAGAGTTCTAGCTTTTCACGGCAGAAGACAACCTGATACTCTGGCCTAGCTCTAACTCACACAGGACTGCTAGCTGAGGGGAAGGCCTCAGCGATGGGACATTTTTTGTCAGCACCTGTCTCAAAGTGCTCTGTTACAGAAGAAGTGGAAAAAATCTACAGTCACTTCACCAAAACCAGTTTCTTAATCACATCTCCTCCTTAGCACCTGCTTCATCACGCAGAGCATCTTAAAATGTGGATTATTATTAGCCATTATTTTCCACAGCACTCAGTTTACCCAGTCTGGATGCCAGAGGTGACACCACTGGAAATTCCCAGACTGGGACAGAGGTGGGCAGAAGAGAGAAGTAGCCACGAGTCTCTGGTGTGCTGTGAGAGTGAACCAGGCTGAGGGTATCACAAGCAAATCGCAGGGAGGGAGGATGAAAACTTGCTACTGTAGCAATTGACCGTTAGATTTTGCATTTGAAAGGAGCAGGGTCACCCAACGCCATGGGAAGGCGACAGCTCCGTAATTGGCATCCCAATTTGTCAGGCTGGGATTACCACTACGGGGTTCCATGGCTGGGGAGCTCCCCCTGTGGAGTTGCTAAAAGACATGCAAAACTCCAGCTAAAATGGCCAGTGCTTTGTTCCCAAATCAGCTAATTGCAGTCTGCTTTTGTCTTCATTCTAAGAAACACCTTTGTCAAGCATCTGGAGAGTTTCAGGAATGTCAAGAGCTCAGTAGCATGCTGTTCTTGCGCATTCCTCGGGTGTAGTCTACTGCTAGGTACCCCACTATCTCACTCTGCATTCCCCAAACACTTCATAAACTACTCCACCTTCCATTATGGAATTCTTCAGGGCTCTCTGACTATTTATCAGGCCAGGGCTTGATAGTGGCTTTCCTGTCTGATAATGCTGGTTGATGAGCTCCTCAAGCATCCTTCACAAACCCTCCAACACATTCTTCTGTACCACATAAAATTCCCACCGTTTGGATACTGGCCTGACCAGTATGTTGGCTTGTCAGTATGTTGGCTTGTCTCTTTTCCTAGCTGGAGTTCCCTTTTTCCTGAATGCTCTGCTTTTCTGGCTTGTTATGCTTCCCAGCATTCTATGATCTGTCCCTCTCTTGTTCTACAGTGAACCGATTTCATATGTCTTCTTTTGGAGAGAGATCGCAAGTGTTAAAACATGCTCACAGCCTATGGCAAACCTGTACAAATTTCATACAGTCCCAAAGAAAGGGGACTCCCTTCAATAGCAGAATTTTAGCCCTTGGCTGCTGTGGTGTTTTGGCCTGTGTGACATAGCTGACACAATTAATGTTCATTAAATCACTGACTGTACCAGCAATTTGCAGTAGAGTCAGACATTTACCAAGGGCAGCCACATAATGTTTCCAATACGATTTCTGAAAGTTTGGGAAAGACTTCTACAGAAGACAGAACCCAGACCTTGCATATTCACATTAAACATAATGGAAGGAATGATCTGAAGCTCCTAATCAAGGTAAATATGCATATGCTATGCTTGTAATTTCAAATATAACTGGGCATATTCCAGTCTCAGCTATAATGCTAGGGTAAATGTGGGGTCATTCTATCAGTTTTTGCAGAGTTACCTGAGATTTACCCTTGTGTCTCTAAAGTCAGAATGCAGGCCTTGGTCTTGATTTTGAAGATTGTACATACTAAGTACTTGATTTATTAGCACATTTTCCAAGCCAGCTTCCACTGACAGCAATGGCAGTTAGGTGTCTTTTGGTTTGATTTTTTTTTGGGAGTGTTTTTGTTTGTTTGTTTTTTTAAATATCTGACTATACATTAAACCAGAGCCCTAACACTGTCATGAGAAAGGACAGGGAAACTCAGTGGGTGAGGAGAATATTGGGATGAGCATGCTATAAATACATAAGAAGGAATGTTAACAGGGAAACTAAAAATAAATGATGGCAAAAGATGAAACCTGATGTAACTGCTTTGACCTCAATGGAGTCACATTTTGTTTCCACCAGGCCATCGCCTCCAACTCTGGCTTCGTATGTGATCCTTCATAAATAGCTAAACATGCTCTAATTCACTAGCTCTGTTCTCCCTTTACTGCTGTTTGGGGACTTTTGAGCTAAAAAGGAAGCTATCTCAGCTGCTTATAAATTTGCGAGGACTGTGGGGGGAGACTACGTTTCAGCTATAGCAAGCCACCATAATAATAAGGACATCGTTTGGATGTATAAACTTTGGCACTGGAAACATATAAAACTTTCTGGCAGATATTAAGGGCCATTTCAATATATTCACAGAAACCAGCTGTTCTGACAATAAAAGGGAGGCAATAGTGAAACACAATGTCACGGTGATTACCTATCTTAAATTCTTAAACTCTATTACCTGTGAAGTACAACAATGCTAAAGACTTCTTCTGACAAAGAAATTTATTTCCCTTTGAAATACCTGGAGCTATCTTCACAGATGTGCTAAGATTCAGAAAACTCGCAGGCAGATAAAGAGTCTGGCTCATACCACTAAGAAATAGGCAACTTTGTTCTGAAGGTTTTTAGCAGTCACCTGAAATAGCACTTGGGAAAGGTCAGCGACTCATCTTTCTGGACCTAATAACAATAACAGGGCCAGCAAGGTTATTCTGTGATGACACCCACAGTGAATTATGACCTGCAGGGGCTGTGTGATAGCAGGAGCAAATAAAATGCGGTAATGTGAGTCGCAGCTTGGACATTGCACTCTTTATGGCAAAGGGATATTATTTTCACCAAATACAAACATACAAACAAACAGCCAAGAAGGGCCTGGTGATGGGGGGTGAGAAATAGAAGGACGATGCTATTACCAGCACGATGATTGCGCAACTTTACAAAGCAGCCAGCTTTGTAACAAGATGCCTACTGTGACTTAGAACCACAGTATCACTACGCATGCGTTTGACAAAAATAATTGAGAAACACTGCGATTAGAAGGATTCAGTTTGAATGGATGTGCCTAAGCAAAGAGATTCTGGTAAACAAGTAATTAGCCCAGTCTCTTACCCCCCCTCCCCCCCCCCCCCCCCCCCCCTTCTGAGCTGCATAGCACCTCACCGGAGTGTTGAAATGAATGGCTGAAGGTCCCAAGATGAAGATGTTGCAGAGGAAATTGGTAGCTTTAACTCCTGCTCTGACTCTGCTGTGGCTTTGGTGTGTAACCTCGGTCAAGTCAAACTCCTGTCGAATGTGTTACTCCTGCTCATACATAGCTTCCTCTTTTCTCTGCTAGAGGTTAGTGTCCCTTCAAAACTGCGCCTATGGTCCATCCCTAGCAATTTAGGTCACTTTTTGCACTTTCAATAGAATCCTACAAAACCAAATTGGCTCTGAAACATTTTCCCAGAATTCTGGATTTCTTGTGTTTCCTTAGTGCCATCACTTATAAGATTTTCTTTCTACGTGTCTGTTTTAGTCCCTATTTTTTAGTTTTTCCCTTTATTTCCTTAATCCCCCTTGCTATCTGCATGTTCTTTCTATGTTAACTTTTATCCCTTCAGTGTGTTTATTTGTATTTATTTCTTCTCTTTCCTTAGTGCCATTGCTTTTTATGTTTTCTTTCTACATTTCTGTTTCAGTTCGCTATCTCTATTTTTTATTTTTTCCCCTATTTCCCTAAACCCTGTTGCTTTTAAAATTTTCTGCCTGCCTTTATCCCATTCACTGTCTTTATTTTTTAGTTGTCTTTCCTTAGTGCAGTTGCTTTTTACAGTTTCTGTCTGTCTTCCTTTTTTAAGTTTTATTTCCTCTCTTAGTACCTTGGCTTTAAAAATTTGGTTTCTCTGTCTTCTTTTTTTCTAGTTTCCTGTCTCTGTTTTTTAATATTTTTCCTGTTTGTTCTCTAACCAGTTGCTTTTGAAATTTTCTTTCTGCATCTACCTTGATCAACCTGCCTATGATTATTTTTTAATAGTTTTTAGTCTTTTCTGTATCCCATTGCTTTGCAAATTTACTTTGTATGTGTCTCTCTCTCTCTTTGTCACCCTTTCCTGATTTTACTATTTTTTTTTTCTTGTCTTTCCCAATAGCTTTGCCTTTTTAGTTTTTCTATGTCTAATTTTATCCCAGGCAATGTGTTTGTTTGTTAATTCTTCCCTTTCTGTCCTGCAGCTTGCACTTCATTTAATTAATTTTCTTGGTAGGTCTCTGTTTATTTAGATTGCTGTCTCTATTGCTTAACTTTTTCCTTTCTTAATCCCATGGCTTTTGTTTCTGTATGTACTGGTAAACCTGCCAGCAAGCCCCGCAGAGTCTATATGTGTCACCAGCAGTGCGGTACAGCCATGCAGTACATGAGAGAGCGAGGCTACGTGTCTAGCAAGCCTTGCCTCGTAAGAGCTGTGAGACATGCACGTGTTCTCTTAGGTGTAGGACAGCCAAGTGACCAGCGTTACAGAAGAGGAAGGGAGGCGAGAAGAAGAAAGAAGCACCTGAACTGGCAAAGTCTCCTGGCAGCGCCAAGAGTGAGAGCTGCAGTCAGTCCCAAACCCTTGGGGCCCTGTCACCCCTCTTCTGCTCCTCGTCCTTCTCTTTCTGCACTCTATCATTCCGCATCCTTCTTCTCACCTTTCTTCTTTCTCTTTCTATCCTTCTGCTTCTTTCTCCACCTCTGTCCTGCTCCTTGCCCCTTGTATCCTCTCACCATCCCTCTGTTCTGCTTCTGGTCCCTGTTTTTTCTCTGTTTCTCTGTCCTGCTGCCTGTCCAGTTGTTTCTTGCTACACCTCCCTGTTCAGCCGGCTCTCCCTTTTTCCCTTTCTCTCCTCCTCTGTCCTGCTCCCTGGCCCTTTTTTCTCTACCTCTGTCTCCGTCCTCTAGCCCATTGCTTTTTTTATTTCCCCTTCTTGGTCTCTTTGTATAGATCTGGCCCTTTCTTTATTTCTCAATCCCTTTGTGCTATTCCCTGTCCTTTTTCTCTCTCTGTCTGTACGTCCTGCGGTCTGTCACTGTCCTTGTCCCTCCTTTCTTCTTCCTCTCCTTTTTTTCCCCTCATCTCTCTCTCCATCTGTCCTGCTCACCGGCCCTAGATTTTCTTGCTCCATCTCTCTGCATGGCTCCTCGTCCCCATTTTTCTTGATCTCTCTACCTGCTCGACCTTCTCTTTCGACCTTTCTTTCTCTCTCTGCTCTTCTCCCTTGACTTATTTTTCTCTTTCTAGCTCACTGTCCTGCTCCTTATCGCTGTACTGAGTACTGCGGGGGCGGGGCCAGGAGTGGGCGGGGCGAAGTGGGACGGGACCGGGAGCGGGCCGGGGGCAGGGCCAGGAGTGGGCGGGGCGAGGTGAGGCGGAACCGGGAGCAGGACGGGGGCGGAGCCAGGAGCTCAGGAGAGAGGCGGCAGGGGGTTGTCTGGCTCCTGAGTTTGGTTCCGGCCTGGGCCGTGCGTTAGCGGGAGCCTCGTCGGGGCAGGTGAGGGGCCGTGGGCGCAGTGGGTCTTGGATGTCGAGGCCGCCGGCCGACGCCTCCGCGGGCGTGTCCGGTCTCTGCCCTCCAGGCGCCGGCGGGGGCCGAAGCGGCCCCATACCGAACGCTGCGCGGGGGTCGTCGAGGGCTTTTGGGGTCGAGCCCGTGTCCGGCCGCGGGGAGCAGGGGCAGCCCTATCCGGCTCTCGGGTGCTCCTCGCTGGGGCCGGGCCGCCTTTGCCGCTCCCGGTGCCGGTCGGGCAGCGGCGCCCGGGGGGGTCCTGTGGCGCCGGG
>Ga0181612_172803_pt1 | contig 13726 bp, 10 predicted proteins | sample HoacroProtozoa21_FD_119630 | JGI IMG/M metagenome (GOLD analysis project Ga0181612, IMG submission 119630) | Hoatzin crop microbial communities from Cojedes, Venezuel. Combined Assembly of Gp0051906, Gp0051904, Gp0051908 | reverse complement strand
TGAGAACTATAACATTTGTTTTCCCCAATCTGAGGACATCCCGCTCAAGCCCATTCTCTGGGACTACTGACAGTCCAAGGAGGGAGGCAGAGGGAGGAGGTGTGCTGTAAACTGAGAGCTACCATAACAAATCCATACATCAAGGTCCACTCTACAGATGGTAAATATCAAATGGATAACAAAAATACATGGCTGTTCCCACAAGACCATATTTAAAGGACATTTTAAAGAAGACTCAAGTGTTATAGTAGTGCAACAACTATTTCATGGTCAGCCATTTTGCAACAGCTCTAAGTCCACAAATAATATCCATCACCATGATACTCATGGCATATTAGAAAATTATAATGATGATAATTCAGTGCCCTAAATTTCTGTTCATTGGGTAAATTGTTGCCAAATTGAACCTGGTAAAACTTTGATGATCTATTTCTCATATCAAAGAGAAACTTACGACAAAGACAACAGGTCCTTTCTTAATTCCAGCACTGACTTGCTATACATTAGTGGCAAAAATCACTTAAAAAGCGCATTTCTCTGTTAATATGTTGGGGATAATACTCCATGTTTGCAAAGACAAATAAAGATAAGACACTTGGATATGACACGCTGAAAAGAAGTAATATTAAAATGGATCTTCATTGTCTCAGCAGCAGCTTAGGCTGCTGAGCCACAAAACACCTCTTCTAGCTAAAAGACACCAGATGAGCCTCACCTCTTCCTCTTCTTATCACCTGGTAACACTTGCAGTCCATAAACTATTTTTTAATCATTTCATTAGATGTGAAGTATCTGAAGGATTACAAAACGCAAGCCATTTCACCACATAATGAATTTGTGAGACAGTTCACTTGCAGAGCAACCTATACACAAACCCAACCACAGCCAGCAGGAACAGCCAGACAAGGTTTGGCACGACCGGACAAGGGCACCCCAGCACAACCAATGCCGCCTGCTGGGGAGCCCACTCAAATGAGTTTTTAAAAAGCAATGCAATGATAGAAAGCCAACTGAAAGATTAGATGCAACAAGGAAGTACTAACCTCTCATGTGCTAAATATCTGAAATACATAAAGCACGGATTGCCACACTTTCAGTATTAATCAACGCATCTAAAGAGCTCTCTGAAGATCTGATCAATAACAAATTATAGACGTGTCCATTGTATTACAAAGAGAAGTACTTATCTCACAGACCCATGTACAACTATATCAAATTACCCCAAATAGATCGTTGCCTTAAAAATAGAATGGGTTCAGTCTGTGTAACTGTCTAGTTACAGTTTTTATTCTGCTCTCTGTTTTGCCTCAGGATCCAAAACATATCTGTTTCACAGGCGAAAGTCTGTGCTCTTTGTTTGTTTTAAATAAGGCTTATCTGCAGCCTATTTCCACGTTCAAATCTCTGAAATTTTATATGCTTGTCATATGATTCACAGACTGACATAGAGACCACCAGGATCTGCCAATGTAAAACAAATATTAGGGTTCATGTGAAATACAGCTTCACAGTCATACTTTGATGTCAGAGTCATGGGAAATACTTTCAATGGAAACAGTTATCCGCTTTATTTGAAATGAGGCTACAATTACAGGTCAATGTATAATCAAATTCCCCTGAAAAGTTTAGCCCAAAGGCCAGGCCTGGTTTCGTGAAGGCTCTTTTATCATTTACCTTGAATAACGCAGGAATTACCTCAATTGCAGAGACATCCCCACACGGCGAGCCAATATGAGTGTGGCACTAGCCATGTAGCAAACACACTTCTGGTTGATGACTTCATACACCATTTATTTCCCCTTTCATCCTCTTAACTGATACATACATATGTGATACATGCACATGCATGTATCCATATATACCATCACACCCCACACACCCCCCCCTGGTTAACTCAGGTAATATCCGCATATAAAGAGAAAATTGCCCCTGTATTGGCAGAAGATGCGTTACTTGAATTATTTCACACCAGGAGTGATTTTTACAAAATGAAGCCTAGTTTTCTTTAAGAACTGGAGTTTTTCCTACTCCACAACTCCAGGTTATACAGATCTGGAATTTCAGGACCAGCAAAGAACAAAAAACTAACATTCATTTTATATGGAGAAGTTGATGTTTATGGAAGGAAAAAAATATACTTACAGTATACTCCAACATGAAGCGTTACTATGGCATCCAGGAACTCTATACATATATGCTTCTAAATATACATATATATTTAGAAGGTCACAACAACAAAAACATTATTTTGTTCTCAAAGTAAGTAAAAATAAACTACAGGGCAGTGGTACAACTACAGTGTGTTTGTTTTTTCTGTTGAGTAGTCTAAAGTGGGTCAAGTTAGGCACATCCATTAGTTCTTCTATAAATAGATCCACACTGAGTTCACCTGCTTGTAACTAATGTAGAACAACAGAATTTTAAATACATTTTCCTTTAATCTGACAAGTTAGCTTATTCTATACAGAGACATTAAAAAAAACAGAAGTCATTAAGTCCTGCATGATTTTTAAAAGCCGAAGAAATGACAATGGATACAGGGAATTGAGAGATACTTTTTTCTCCTGCAGAAAACCAACGTATGTGTCTCCACCTGTAAGGTTTGAGATCTGAAAGACTCCTCCAGATATATTATAGATGAGTCACATAGTTTCCCCTTGATATCGAGACAAAGGAAAGGACAAAATTCTGCATAAATCACATTTTCCTTGTAACATTCCTGCATATGTTATTATTCACCTCTCTTTTCAAAGACCGTGATTTTCATCCTTCTGAGGATTTTTTCAGATACAAAAAGCATTTCTTATTTAGCAACCTGAATTTGTCATTAGGCAATTTTCAAACAGGTCTCATAGCTTTTTCATCCTTATTCATTTCTTTTTTCTTTTTTAACCTGAAATAGTCCCGTGTTGCTTGATTTGCAGATCTGTATCAGCACCCGAGGATTTCACTAGCTTCAGCCAAGTACAGAACCGTTCGATCCCCTCGAGTACTGAACGTAAGAGTCAATTTAGAAGCAAGCTAAAAGTATAGCACTCTGTTCTCCGTCACACAAAACATCATTTTACTCACACAGGCATCTTAATAACAAAATTCAATTCCAGCTATTTTTCTCAGCATGGCTCAGGACTGTTTAGAGATGACCTCAGAAAGCTTACTGAAGATTTGGCTTTTTAAAAATTTAATTAAAATATCTGTTTTCCAATAACATAAAAGTCCCTACGTTAGTGGGAGTTTAAAACTAGCATGTATTATTTAACTTTGAATTTCATCAGATTTAGGAAACTTAACTTTCAAAGGCTTTGGGGTTTTGTTCCTAAAAATCACGCCATCAATTTTGCTCTAAGAACTAGAAAAATGTACTTCCACTATTTTATGATCTTGCTTAAAGAGAAGTGCATGGCTTTCCTCTCATTTAGACAGTGATTTATCTTTGGTTCTCATTTGCCACAATTTGCTAATCTAGCTTCGAATTATTAATTTTTTGTTTAAATTGCTGTTGCTGGAAAGAAAAAAATACCTACGTATCTGTTGTAAAGGTCTTTTGTGTTAGACACCACGCAGACGGACAGACACACCGCAGCTAAGGGACCTCTAACTTGCAGAGCCTGAAGTTAATTCTTCCCATTTTGGCCCTTCCTCCCCTAAAGGAACAAAATCAGTCACGGCCACGGCCCCAAGCCCCAGGGGAGGAAGATGCCCAAGGGAACCCGGCACGCGACGGGCAACGTGGGGCACCTGGCCTCGCCGCAGAGGCACGAGGCACCCAAGCCTGCTCTCAGCTCCTGTGCAAAGTTTGAGCGATGAGATTTCACCATTTTGCAGTTTTATGTTTTACTTCTCTTCTTGCCGAATTGCACAGCGGCATGCCACTTTCTGCTTTTCACCTCATCCTTCACTGAGAAACTCCACTCAGATTGTTTCAGCTGAGTTTCCCTGTTCTGCCGTAGCATTTTCTTTTTTGGTCTTTTGCACAACATGGATTTTACCTTAGGCACCAAACAAATTCACCATTTTAATAACAGAAAATACTATAGCATTTTTCATTGTTCTTTGCTCAATTTGTTTTGCCACAGTCAACATGAAAAACAATTTCAAACTTCTCAGTAAATGCTTCATTTACGAATGCTCCATTCCAAGTGCCTACAGGGTTACAATCTGGTCTACGACAATTTTATTAATTTTTTAATCAAAAGCATTAAATCAAATTTAAAATAAATAGTACTCAGTACTTCTGCAGTACCCTCCAGCACAGTATGGCAAAAGCACTTCATGGACAATAATGACTTTAGCTTCACTGCACCCTCAGGAAGAAGATTATAAATTATTCTCCAATTTCTTTCTTTATTTGGGGAAACTGAGGAACACAAGATTCCTTTTCATATTTTTGAGGTTCACCTCCAGCCTTCAGATGCTTTCAGTTCTGGGTGATCTCTCCAAGATAGATGGAGCCTTACTTTCAGAAAAATGTAAAATACTCACACGTATTCCTGAACTCATCCAAAAAGGACAGAAGCTAAAATGGCACTTTAAAAATAAAATAGCACCAAGAAAAGTTCTGAAAACATGCAAAACCCTCGGGACTCATCACTGCAGACAGCACGCCATTCCCGTTCAGGGCAGCAGACGGGACCAGCAGCCTCACTGTCCCCAGAGGCTGGGGGCTGGAGAAAGCACCAACACCCTCGGAGCCGTTCGGTCCCGAGCCCGTGGCAGCATGCGCACGTGGCTCCCTGTCACACAAAACTCTTACACGACACATGACGAAACACGACCAACAGCCGGGCTGCAGCATCACCACCACCTCCCTGAGCTATCCAAGGACACCAAAGAAGACTTCTTTCTCTAAAATGTACAGAGAAACAAAGTGTAGGACATCATACAAGTGCTGGAACCACACCTCCAGAAGCACTCTGCAAATTAACTGTAAGTTATACAAAAAGGAAGGCATTTCAAAACATGCCATTCAGTGCCATTTGTTGCACATAAACAGGTACCAGCTTCTCAACAGAACTCATTTTTTTTAAACTTTTTCTCAGATAGAGACCACAGTTCACTTTCTGATTCTTCCCCTTCCTTTTTCACCCCACGTCAGAGCAGTAGGGACTGAATTCAGCGCATGTGATGGAGGTGCAGTATTTCCCAGCAGTTGTACTTCCACTGCATTGCCCATGACATCTCATCCTCGCATTCCATTATCCTGCACAGGCAGCACAAACCACAGACGCAAGCTGCTGAAAGAGGCAGTCCCATCTTCTCCCCTCCCTACATGGTCATGTTCCTCACTGGATCCCTCTGTTCACTTTCTCCTTCCTGCTTATTCATGCGTTTGTATCATTACACCTAAATTAAAATTAATGTTTAATAAAAAACATTTTAACTGGTTACATTTCCCAAGCTGGTCCAGTTCAGTCTAATTAACACTCTCATAAAAGCTTAGGGAAACACAAGGGAGGAAGCAAAGCCATGGCCAAGGCTGCTCCTTTCAGCAGCAGAGATGACTTCAAACGTCTCTAACACTGTGGCCTCAGAACCATCGTTTGAAAGGATTACTGCTCATCTCCAGTTTCGCACACAGCTCAAGGCAGTCACTTCAGCATTCAGTAACTTGCATTGCTCTATGTCCAATCTCAACCCTCTTCTGCTGCTTCCTTCCAAATCCTACCTATTATCAACTCATATAAAAAACTGTGGCTTGTTCCCTAAGTTGCCATCTCGGCACTTCCCCTCTTCCAAAATGAGCATGCTTTCCAGGAACAAATCCCTCTTGCCCTTGTATACTGCTGACCTAGTTCCCATAATTTGTTTTTCTCTCTGCCAGTTTCTAACCTAGGGAAGATGATTTTTTTTTGTCACGACATAGTTACCTAAACAATTTCATGTAAATAACTCACATTCCACCATTTTCACAGAATCACAGAACCAAAGAATGTTAGGGGTTGGAAGGGACCTCTGTGGGTCATCTAGTCCAACCCTCCTGCCGAAGCAGGGTCACCTACAGCAGGCTGCACAGGACCTTGTCCAGGTGGGTCTTGAATATCTCCCGAGAAGGAGACTCCACAACCTCCCTGGGCAGCCTGTTCCAAGGTTCCGTCACCCTCAGAGGGAAGAAGTTCTTCCTCATGTTCAGACGGAACTTCCTGTGCTTCAGTTTGTGCCCATTGCCCTTTGTCCTGTCGCTGGGCACTACTGAAAAGAGCTTGGCCCCATAAAGTTCCAGTAAGTCTTGGATGGCAGCACCATGGCTTTCAGCAGAAGTCCCTCTGGGTCCCCCATCCCTGCTGCGTCCTTCCTCTGGCTCGCTGGGGAGCAGGCTCTTTCTGCTGCTCTGTCGCAGCTCAGGAGGGAGGGAGATGAGCTCTGCCCACTGCTGCCTGGAATTTCCTGCAGCCAAAATCTGCCAACAGCCCTGTAGGTTTTAGTGTGTTTGGGTAAACAGTGGCGTCATCCTGTTAGATGTCTGAGGGGAATTCTTATGCGCCCTGACTGCCTTGCACTGGCACGTAGTCTGGGTCAACGACCAGCCGACAGCAAACTCTCCATCATAACTCATCTGAGCATGGTCAGGCAGGTATGAATCTGTGGCTGTCACACGGAAACTGCCTGCTTTCTTATTCCCTGCTCCTGGGTGGTAAAACACCGCATGAAAGCAAATCATCATCTGAAGAATTTTGTTGGTTTTGTGGCGTTTTTTTCCTATGGTTTATCCTCTTCCCTGGAACAACGACATCGCACCTCTCCAGCTAGCAGTTCAGCTCATAAAACATGCTCTTCCAGTAAAAAATGATCATGTCACCCAGATGTCTTAATGTTACTTTTAAGACCACTAATTGATTCTGCTGCTCTGATATCGTCTTGCAAGGCATTCCAGAGCCTAGGAACATTAACAGGCAAATGCTCTGGCACCAGCTGTCTTAAGCCTAAATCTAGTCTCCACCAAAATGCTGGCATTAGATGTCTTCTCATTTTACATGTTTGCATTTTTACAACGACATTCCACAGTTTTGAGGCTACTGTAGGTTAGTTGAAGAAGTTTGGTGACCTACAAGCTGAGTCTTACCCCGGGAGAAGAAAAGCAAAGACCACAATAGAAAAGAAAAATGTAAGTTGTTCTTTTTACTAACTCTGGAGAGTGCACACCCATGGGTGCATCTCCCAGGACATGGACATGAACTAATGCAGCCAAGGCATTTATTCTCCTGGCCCAAGGAACCTCTCTAACCTAAATAGAGGAGGGTATTTTGCATGCATATTGATTGAAACATATGAAAACACTCCCCACTCCTGTTAGCACTGCATGTTGCTGCACTTTCCTTGCTGTTGCTCGTAACAACGACATCCTCCTGTGTGCTGCTCTTCTACAAACCACATCGGGCAAACAGGTAAGGCAAGCACAAGGGGACACAAAGTCTGCTACAGCAACTACTAAGCCAGCACAAGTAGAAGTCCCACGGCACTAAACAGAATCCGCTCTGCCAGCTCGTAACACACAGTGATTTTAATTTAAGAGAGATCAAGCCTCACTCCTTAGTCCTGGTGTCCCTTTTCACAAAACATGGGAAGAAAAAACCACAAACCACAGAGAGTGTAAGAAAATTCAAGCAGGCTACCAGTTTAAACCTCGAGCTTGGAGCTGACAGCGAGATACTCTAGATTTACCCTGGTGCACGTGAGAGGAGAGTTTCAACCTGTTTCTTCCGCGGCAGTCTGCTAGCTGTGATCGGAGTCTACACAGGGGATTTGCTGCTTTCAGTGTTGTAAAATAAAGCACAGAAAAGTGAGTACAAAAGTCAGACACAGACACAAGAAAGAAAGGCAAGATCATTGATTATAACCAAAACTTCGCACTTCATGTCACCAAGTGGACTTGTCAGTCTCACATGCACAGCCAAGGTAATCAACCCTAGACCCCAGAAATTACACTACGTATCATATGACCTGCTGGCGTATTAATACCCTTTCCTTTTTAAATCTTTGCTCTCCCTTTGGAGCCTGCCCTCTCAGTGGGGATCAGACTGACACATTATAGGCTCGGTGTTCTTTCTGAGCTGACAACTTGTCCAGGAAGAGCTGGCTAGGATGTCAGTCTTTGGAGGATACATAGAAAATTCCAACGTGGAATTTGCATATCATCACTTTACTGGAGGGTATTATAAGAAGAAATAAATGCTTCTCTCTTCCAGGGCAATACCTTCGGCTTTTAGCCAGCATATTGCACTTGAAATAAAAAAAAAAAAAAAAAAAAAAAATTGCACTGAGTTTTACTGGGTGACAGTCTTCTCAATAACTCTGAGCTGAGAAAAAGCCAGCGCAGAGACAGCCGCTCTGGGCATCTCCCTTTTTGCTTCTCCCCAAATCTATTTATGGAAATATTTGGAAATTGCAATATAGTCCTTATTTTAGGTGACTCCAGTTGTTACCTTTGGAAACCTTCCTGAAAGGCTGCCTATAAAAAAGGACTCTATAAAATGCCATCTAGAAAGATAAAATAGGAAACAGAAAGCCTAAGAAATGGTTTAGTTGCTTCCACCATCCTCCCAATGGATAGACTCTGATTGCAGGAAAACCACAGCAGAAGTCAGTATTGGCTGGCCCCATTACTGAAAATGGTATGGTTTTTTTAAACAGAGTGGATGATTGCACAGTTATGGCAATATAATATTACCTCTTAGTTATAACAGAGTTATCGTCCTGTCAGTGTTTTTACAACTCAGCAGAGGCTTCATTTCCCAAATCACTCTGTAGGTATACACTGCGTGGATACAGAACTAAATAAACTCGGAGGAAGAGCTACCCCTGGACACCAGAGGCCGTATAATCATACCAGTGAACTTCTCAAGGTAGCCCTCATGTAGGAGCCCAGATTGACTGGTGTCTGGAAAATGTGTGCCCCTCTTCTCCACATCTGGGTCCTCTAAGTCAGCAGTGGGAGTGAAGTCCGTACACAAGACAGCTACTACTGGTGCCTGATTTAGAAACAAGCCTTTGGGTGATGTCTGTGGGGAAGAGAGGGATGAGTAAGAAGCTTATCTTCCAGGGCTGGTCCCAAGACCTCCACAGGTCTAGCAGGCAGCCCACTAAGTCATGGAGATGGGAAAAGCACCACCAGCAGCCGTGGAGGGAACATGCTCAAACTCAGCGACTTTGACACCTCTTTTTGAGCCGTGCCCACTGCAGCTGATGCAAAAAAGACCAAGGTTATGATTTTGTTGTCTTCCACAATTCACTGCCTCCTGCCACACTGGAAAGACAAACTAGTCCCTCCTGCTGAAGAACATATGTGCAAACAGGGGTTATTTACACCTTCTTAGCCACCAATCTGTAAAGCCTGTCACAAGACAGCCCTCAGTGACCTAGCTGTGACGTCATTACAATGGAAGGTGCCAAATTTACAAGGGGCAGGCCATAAAAGTTTTAAAAAATGAAGAATGTAAGAAACTACCTACATCCTGTGTTTATTCTATGATCTGCCTGTACATGTTTTGGATCTCCTTTCACTGGAAACTCAGAGGAAAGGTACTACCTCACAGAACCTTACCACCAGGAAAGCAAGCTCTTTAAGCTTAGCTCAAGCTTGTATCAGCAGGACAGGTGAAGGATCAGAAATGTATGAACTCTTTTACCCCAACTTTTGCTGAGCGAATTCCTTTCTCCTAAAAGCTACTTGAGGAAGTGGTGCTGGGTGACTGGTTCCAGAGGCCTCGCTATTTTCTCTGGAGAGCAGTGCCCAGATGATCACAAGAGTCACAGGCTGCTTAAAAGACCTGTGTGACTCACACCAAGAGTGTCCAAGAAGAGTTTCTTGTATCTTGCTGCTTAAAAAGAAGGTCACTCTTCAAAAACACGATGTGCTCAAAGTTAAATCCTTTGCTCTTTATCCTTTTCTATCCATAGAGCAGAAAGTGAGCAGGCTCTGGCTCCTAAAAGCAGCTTGAAATACAGACATACTCCTCCAAGACTGCGACCATCAAGAGGTTTTCAGTCCTGCAGCTCTGAATCCCCCTGCCTCCACGGCTTTGTTCACACTGGTCTTGACACATTTTTACTGCAGTCATTTTGTGTCACATCCACACTGGCCAGCTCATTGAGGGCCTGGCTTGTGTCAGGCAAAAGCACTTTAAAACCTCATTCTGAATCCCTGCAGCTAACAGGGTACATGGCTACCGCAGTGAGAAGAGGGAGTTAGGCGGACAAGGACACAGCTACAAGCTGACGACAAAATCTCTCCTCTCATTCACCGCATAGCAGAAAAGCCCGTGTCTCTTCAGCAAGCACCCAGTTAACTTCATCTGTGAGAAGACTTTTTTCCTCAAAAAAGAAACAAAAATGAACCCTAAGTCAACTAACTGAGTGGTAACGAGTGTACCTTTCTTGCAGTTTCTCTCCCATTATAATTCATGGCAGAAAGGGGCCGTGTAGACAGGCAGACTTAATTAGGGGGAATACGATGTTGTGGGAAGTCCCATACCCATGACATTGCTGTTGTTCACCAAGGACTCCTTTCAGAGATTCTCCTAATATTATGAATTTGCATCCTTAAGGTTAGGGGATGGGTGTGTTAGTAGTATAATATTTCTCTGAGATACTTCCTTCCTCTGACTTTTGTTGAAATTAAAGTTGACCAAAGAGTCATAAGGGCTCAAGGTGTCAAGAGAAAATCATCCCATACTGCTCTGTCTGAAGCACCTCAACAGTAGGATAAGGTCAACTGTCTCAGAAGAATCGCTACTGAAGTGAGAGCCCAAAGATGATCTGGGGAGCAAGCCAATTATCTGTTTGTTTTTTGGGTTTTTTTACCAGGAAGCTCGAGGAATGCCTGCAGTTTCTTAGGTCCTTTTCACTCTTTCTGTAGGGGTTGCTCTATCTCACCAGCACTGGGGAAGCTCAAAGCAGCCTGGTGTGCCCCACATCAGAAACACAGAGCACCATCTGCATGCACTGGACACTTCCTACACACGATGGGTGAGAGCTCCTAGGTGTGCACACCGGTCAGCCCTACTGCCCAACAAACACGACGCATGTGGGACAACCCCCACCTGCTGTAGAAGTTCAGTAGGGATGCCATGTTAAGGGCAAAGGCAGTTCAGCTTTGATTTCCTCATGCCCGGAGGGCCAGCAAGAGACTACCTCAGAGTGCAGGCTATCAGACTGCCACTAGCACAGGGTGCTCCACCTCCAAAACTGCATTTTGCGGGGTTGTTATTTCCTAGAGGACATAACCTGGTCCATGGTGTTTTCTCTGTACAGTAAGCTCACACCATGTTTGAGGAGGAGCTGGGATTTCAGTCAGGAAATCTCTGAACAGTAACTAAGTACTTTCAGCCTTGGCTATGGCTGGCTCTGTACTTTCATCTACAGATGAATCACCCTCAAGAATCAACGCCCTGGGTGGGGCATGGATGGGTCTCCCTCCTCCCCCCCACCCCCAGTGCTTTGAATACTGCAGTGTTTTGATTTTTAAAACATATGTCTAACAAATGTAGCAGTGATAATAAGGAACATGTCAATCTGCCATGTTTCCTGTTCAAATTTCCGTTTTCATTTCTAAAGTTCAAGTACGTCTTGATCCCCATGAGATAAACGTGAGCAAGTACAACAGAAGTGCGGAGAGAAGAGGCGAGAGCTCAGAGCTGCGATGAAAACCAGAGCCACTGCACAACGCAGCCGGGCTCTGCTAAGGGGTGAGGCTGGCCCAGCAGCCCCATCCCACCCTGAGGGACTGGTTCGGTCAAAGGACCTGGTCTCCCATTTCGGCAGGACCTGTGCACCGCCCCGACAGGCCCCGTCACATTCTGTGCCTGATAGATTTTGCTTTCTGTTGCCAAAGAGACAGTGAAAGCTTTTGTGGCCAAACTCTCCACTTCCCTCTACTTCCCCAGCTGCATCTAACAATTATTTTAAACTTATTCATGCACCAAAGATCCCATAAACTAGCCCTTAAAGTGCCTGAACTACTTTGTACCATGCCTTCCGCTGCCCAGAGCCGTGCCTGCCTCCGTGGAAGATGCTGACCTGACAGCCAAAGCAGGACACCACCACCACACGTGACACCAACAGACAAGCTGTCCTCCCGTGCAGGAGGGAAGATGTTTCAGGAGAGAGACGACAGAGACACAGTTTACTCTCTTTCCAACACAGCAGGCATCCTCCTCTATCACCAGCCACACAGCTAAAATTTTACCAGCGTGAAAATACTCCTGCAGTCTCTCAGCACACATCGTTCAGCTTTTGTAGCACAAAAAGAGCGTTTTGACTCATTCTTTCAATCACAAGGCAGTTCCTAGAGTTTGTGAGTCAATTCAGATCAGTCCGTCCTGACAGACTTCTCTATGATTTTTATTCTAAGAAGATCTTTACTAGCCTTTAGATTCAAAATTATGAGAAATACAAAAATCTTGGGGGGAAGGGGAAAGGAAGAGAGAGAAGATCATTATCTAGGGTTATCAGACAACATATCGGAGGTTTCAGAAAAGTGGCAAACAGAGCTACAGAAAAGTTGTTTTGTTTTGCCAGAAGCTCTACTGAAAAAAAAATAATCATGGAAGTAAGGACAAGGAGATAAAATATGGAAGTGCTATGAAGAGATAAGTTTTGAGGTGAAATCTCATCCTGCTTGCCACAACCAGGAGGAGTTAAATTAGGCGACCGAACTCTGGCTATCGCCAACGGGTTGGTATAGATAAGGGCAGCTCACTTCAACTATTGTTCATCTACTCGTGGCAACCTTTGAGAGCAGCCAAACTGCTCCAACAAGCAGCATGACCTACTGCCACAAGTTCCTCCTAGTTCTTGTCGGAAGGGCACGTTTCATCGTGCAGGAAGAAGAGTCCCCTCTACCACAGTGCCAGCCAGCACCTAGAGTTCTCTCTTCCTCCAAAGGAGGCTCAGCCATCGTTGGGATTTTTGACAAACCTCCCATTTGCTTGCAGTCGGGAAGGGTTTCCACTGACCCACTGTCCTCAGCCGTTCTTCAATGCAGCTGGTGAACAAGCCTAACACAGCCAAATAACCAGCCTAACAAACGGGTTTAACACCTTTGTCTTCTACCTCAGCTTCACCAGTGCTGTAATTTTTCCACACCTCCTCAAGTCAGGCCACTAGATTAAATCTAACACACAGATGTTCAAGTGTTGTTTGGATGTTGTTGGGTGCCCAGGACATCCAGGCAAGAGCTGCACTCTTCAGGAGTGGGAACTGGATGCCAGATGGGTGTGGAGACGGGCACTGGGTGCCTCTGTGTAGGCACCACACTGCCTCCTCCCTCCAGGCTGAGCTACCAGCCTCTAAGTAACCGCATTTGCTTTTCTTAGTCTAAAAAACCTGATATTGTCTTTAAAAAAAATGGTTGTACTTCAGAATAATCTTGTCTTACAGACCTTGACAAGCTATCATTAAGCATTTTCTCAGCCATATCATTGTGGTGAAAGAGTAAACATCAAGCAAGCAAGTCCCAAGACATAACTGCAGAATCTGGCAATGGAGCACCCAAAATCCACATCCATTTAATACACCAGCCTGTTATTATTAAAAATGAACTTTCCTCTGGCAAATCTTTAAAGTTCACAGCACTCATAATGATGCTGAATTCTAATTAGCGATGCACCAGGAACCAGGTATTGATCATGACATAATAATTTATCAACAGATACTTCTGCTGGGGAAAGGGAAGCTTCGCTTAAAAAGCTGGACACTGTGACATTTGGGCTGGCAGGGGATGGTCTGGCTG
>Ga0181612_163382_pt1 | contig 13727 bp, 10 predicted proteins | sample HoacroProtozoa21_FD_119630 | JGI IMG/M metagenome (GOLD analysis project Ga0181612, IMG submission 119630) | Hoatzin crop microbial communities from Cojedes, Venezuel. Combined Assembly of Gp0051906, Gp0051904, Gp0051908 | reverse complement strand
TTCTTACATTTTCTACTTTGAACACTTTTGAAAGAAAAAATGTGAATTAAGGCCAAAACGTGTGATGGCTTTTCCCACTGCATGCTAACCCTCTTGTCCAGATGAATGAGTAGTGCGGCGTCTGTGCAAGGCTCGTGTGTGGGGTGTCCTACTAACAGTGTTTGGGTTTGTTTCTCAGGCCAGACCAGCAGTGGGACATGGACATGCTGCGGACTTGCTTGAGCAGCCACGCCTTGTTCTTGAAGAAGCACCAGGTTCAGCTCACGGAAGAAGTGGCGGAGATGTTTGAAAGGCTACTGGCTTCCAGCAAGAAGGCGCAGGATGGCCAGGTCAGCACTTTAAGAATATCTCCATCAATGACACCTAGAGACTAGCTTGCACCATTAAGGTGAGACGGGCCCTGTGCCGCTGATGTGATCCGGTGTGTGGGCTTTAAGGGGAATGACACACAGTCTGTGTTTGTTAATCAGCTTTGGAGATGGTTAGGAGGTGGGTAAGGAGAGAATACAAGTTCTTTAGTTGTCTCGGGGAAAACATGAACAGCACTTCGTCCCACGAAGAAAACAGTCTTGTTAAGGTCTCCAGGAGGGTGTCTGTTTTCCACCTTTCAAACCAGTTATTTATTTAAACAAGCTCACGCATTTGCTGTGGTGCAAATTTATCACAAGGCTTATATCATCTCTCTTTCTCTGTGGCTTAGTAGCTTTTTATCATGAATGATGTATGTATTTACTTAAACAGAGTTATGTTTGGTACTCTGAACACGCAGAGCATTTTACAAATAGCAGTATGTTCCTTTTTTTAAACATTAACACAAAAGGTTATAAACTTAACTCTTTTAAAACAAAACAAAAAAAAAGTTGGCATTTGATAGACTCACAAATGTCCCGACCTCTTTTGCTGCAAACCGTGCAGGGAGGGCAGGACTCCGATCCCTGCTGCCTCCAGCTGCAGCCATACCAGGAGAGCTGGGATTCTGGCACCAGGGTGGTGTCCCAGCTCCTTCTGCACCACCTCTGTGGTGGGTACAGGGAGGTCTGCCAGGCAGCCCACCAGTAACTAGTTGGCGATATGCTCTGCTCCAAAAAACATTTGCAAAAAATATTTTTCCACTGATTTTTAATGAGAATTTAAAAAGCAGTTTGAACTTCTTTGCTATATTTTAGTTTTAATAGCATTTGAAACAAGTAATGAAGATATAATATTTTAGTCAGTTGTACGCTTTCAGTAATAGCCGGGGTAAATTCTCTTTCTGTGTGTGGGTAAGTAATTTGTATTCTGTCCTTAAAACATTCTGGAAAATAAGAGATGAGCAAGGAGTGTATCATTGCGCTGGTGACAGATAAACAAATACCATACATAAATTTATAATTGTATGTAAAAACTTGTACAAAGTCAAAGCTCAGTAACACCAGCTTTATGGATGAATATATGCAGTAATTATCTGTTTGTTGCTACATGTTAGTGGCCCACACATGTGCATTCAACATTTATACTGCCTCTTAAGTGGATTCAGTCAATTAAACATAATGCCAGGATGCATCCCCTACTTTGAAGCGACTTATTTCCAAGCAGGATGCACAGAACAGGATCAAAATAAATTACATAATGTGTGTGTACAGGAACAGTTGCTTTATCATAAAAATGTATGTAATGTCATAGTGAACTCATAAGCGATCTGCACCTAAGGATCTTAAATATTTACGACTCCAAAGTTTGAATGTTTCGCCCGCATTGATGACTGCTTTCTCTGAGGGCTTAAAAATCTGTCAGGAACCCTACTGGATGATGGTACTGTAGAGGCAGGCAGCAGGGTGGGGAGTGCCAGAGGGAGCTTTGAGCTCCTAACCAGAGAAATAGACCTGTCAGGTCCATCCCCATCAGCACTTGTCATCCATGGAGGTTTGGAGATGACCAGCAGCAGGTCTACCTTCAGTGCCTTCAGCATCTCACTCATTCCACAGAGTCTGTCTGTCCACCTGCCTGTCTTCTCATCATCTCTTATCACTAAATTATGTCTGTCTTCTATTCTTCTAGTCTTAGTACCTGTCTTTCTCTTCTCTCGCGGATCTCTCCCGTTACGCCTGTTAAGAAAACTGGGTATTGTTCCTGTGGACGTGGGACAGCCATAGGGAGCTGGTGTGGTAGGAACACCTGTTCTGCTGGTGCGCTGGTCCCTTGGCTGTGGAAGCTGTGGGATCTGGTTCCCTTTTCAGCCTCGTTACACTCCTGTAAGACTAGGACCCATGTGGCTCATGCAGCATGTTAGATGTGTTCACACCCTGATGGAGATGTCAGCCATCCCGGAGTCGCCTTGGTCCCTGTGACTCTGAGCACCGAGCTTTGGTTCTCCTCGTGGGAACCTTCTTTCTGCCTGGATCAATGATGGTGTTAGAGTTTACATTGATTGCTTGTATTTGTTGATGGTGGTTCGTGCCTGTTTGGATGTTAAATGATACTGCAAATAGGTAAACGAAGTACTTCTGGTGTGAGAAATCCACACTGAGATAAACTGCTACATGGGAATTAATTCATTTCGATAGTAAAGATTTCCTAATCCTGCCTGTAATTTAAGGCATTCTTTACATTAAGAACATGAGACTGAAAATCCTCATTTTTTGGATGAAGTAGCAGCTTGCTCATGTCAGTTTTGTATGGAGACTTCCCATATGTGAGTTTAATAGAAAGAAAAAAAAATTCAGCAAGCTCTGCTTAAGACTGAAAAGTTGCCTTTTCTGGGCTACTGAATAAATATGGATTAATAAGGAGGGGGCAGATGCGGGAGAATAAAATGTTCTCAGGAGTCCAGAATGTTTTGGCTTGAAGCTGTCCCATACTCTCAGGTCAGTACATGTAAAAGAAGTTACAAAGCCTGGAGTTCTTTGAGATGTTGGTCCTCATCGCTGAAGGCTTGTTGTTTTATTAAACAATCAGGTAATTAGAGCAGAAAATCTAGTGATTTTAAAGTCTCAGGTCCATACTTTGTGTTCTAAAATAAAACCAGGAGGAGCACCCTAAAAGTAAAGAAAAGATAGCAAGGATGCCCAAAAAGCCTTTGCTGCCCTTTGTGAAATAAACTCCAGGAAGGGTGATTTCTCCCGCTCTCAGGAGGAGCTGGATAAAGTTACACAGAGTACTTTTTAACACAGCCAGATGATAACCTAAGATGTGCTTGCTTTATTTTAAGCCTGCTTTTAACTCAGCTGTATTTACTGTATGTTCAACTCCCTATAAAGGTACTGACTTTCAGCTTAATTTTTTGTGTCAAAAATATGTTCAGCTACGGAGGTCTGAACAGTGCTGCTGCAGAGGGCTGCAGGCACAGGCAGGATAGAACAAACTGTACAAACATGAAGGAACAACACGGATTAAAATCAGAATTGCACCCAGCTGAGGCTAGCTTGGGCGAGCTGCGCATTGGGTTCTCTGACTTTAGGTTCCCTGGTCTCAGTGGTGTTTTAAGCTGCAGCTGTTGCTAACGCTGTGGGTTAACCTGCCTTGTTGTCGTGTGCCTGAAATGGAGAGATTTCAGTCTGTTGCTGTTGCAGCATATTTGAATAAACCCTTCTGTTTTGCTTACCCTGAATCCATGAGGCAGGGAATACTGAGAATTGCCAGAAAACCTAGTCATTAAAAGAATAATTCAAAGTTTGTATTACTTCAAGGCAGAATGCAATTCCTGAGCTAGCACCAATGTAACTTGGAGGTAATTCAACGTCTAACAAAAACACCCTGGAAACAGATTACACCGTGGAGTATAGATTAGCCTAAATGTATGTTGGAAAACACTGGAGATGGAGGATAATAGGGCTGTGGCTATTTTTTTTTTTTTTCAATGTGGCAGACTGTACCGGTGTTGAGAGAGGTCATTCCAGAAGAGTGTGGGGATAGGTCATCTGTTCAGAGTAATGAATCATCTTGCAGCTTGCCATCGATCCCAAATGACGGCGGCGAACTAAAGCAGGCCAAACACACTCCCCAGCTCGCTGGCACGGGAGAACAAGGTAACAAGTGTTAAAAGGTCCAGCTGTGCACTCCGTTACTGTCCTCCTCTGTATATATGTATTTTCTATCCAAATGGGCAGGGGACTGTATTGTAGCGACTGGCACATTAATGTACATTTTTGTAATGAGCTTTGGGGTTCTTCCTAAATATCTCAGTATTGTTTGTCATTCTTGTTACTTCTTACAATGAGTGACCATTTTTTTCCTGCAGGAGTAGATAAACAAGCCTCTGGGCACTTCTGAAAAAGGGATCTATAGGTGTGTGTGTATTTAAGAAATGTCTGCCATTTAGAAATTGTGGGATGTATTTGTTGCCTTTTCTTATAAAGCCAGACCGCAGAAAAAATTTTCAAAAATAAAAGGGTTCATGCTGAGAAAGGTGTGCAGTGCCATTTCAGAGCTTAGAAGGTAAACGCATTTGTGAAAACCCAGTTAATTTCTTTAGATAAGGAAGTAATATATTAGTCCAGCGTAATAACTGGCGACGGCAACTTGCTCGGTTTGCTCTCAGAGCATCCCTTACATCAAAGTCCGGAAGAGACAGGCAATTAAGTTGCAATGCTCTTTACACAGCAAATGTAAACAAACTGCTTTAGGCTTCCTAAATTCACGTGACTCTTATCCACGGAGGAGACAGAGACTTTGATTTAAACTAATTTTCTGCAGTCGGTATGATATACACTGCTGCTGTCGGGCTGCCGGACGAGATCGCAGAGTTACTGTGGGTTGTTTGTTTCCTAACTCCCATTGGGTCTTAAATTATTTAAGACATTTGGTTAGCTTGTCCTTTTCTGTGGAAGCTACAGTGAGGCAGGGTAGCCTCGCATACAAGGAAAGTTCACAGTAGGCGCCTCTTTTAAGGACGGTAATAGATAGTTTAGATCAATAAACAAGAGATAACAAAAGTGAGAAATTAAAGGGAGTAGGGCTTAAAAGCAAACAAACCAGTCTGATCACTGTGACTTTGAAATGTGTTTCATTATGGTGTGTTCACATCCAGAAGTCGCAAGCTGGTGTGAAGATGAGAGCAAGGAAGAAAGCCCGGTCGAAAAGATTCCTATTACAGGTAAAAGTAATGGCTGCATATTAACCTCAAATCCAGTATTCAACTTTATTATATAATCAAAACATGGCATGTTAGTGGTCTGGGTCCACTAATAGTGAGTAAATTCAGCTACTACATACTAGGCACAAAGATTAAACGTAAGATCATAAAGTCCACGCTTATGTTAACATAAACCAAGATGGAAAATAACAGCGCCTATTTAATTCCTTGTAATCATGTTATACATTTAAACCATGTGAATATCCTGTCATTTAGCCTTTCAGGTCCCGGTATCAGTGTTACAAAGGTCAGTCTCCATGGGGAAGATCCAGTAATTATATGGCAAACTACAGATGTTTCTGATTTGATTCTTTTCTTTTCTCGAGTAATTGAATGTATATCATTAGAATAAGCGCAGGGAACAACCCTGTAGCCGGGACGCCGTGCCTTTGCGTCTGTTACAAAAGCTGCCTGATAACACAAAATTTTTAGCAATAAGGTTTTATCAAGACGTGTCCAGATCCTCCCGCAGCAGATGTATGAGGCTTGCTTAGGATCCTGAGATGTCATTGCTTTTCGGTCCTGGGGTATCAGTGACGCATTAGTATTCAGGGCAGGACTCTCTGCAATGAGTCTCGATTTGCTTTTGCCTGATTTTGTAAAGCGGTGGGCTGCTTCCTTATAAATTTTGATGTTTGACTAAATATTTATTTATGCAGGTGTGTACTCTGACAGAAAGGTGCGAGGGCATCTGCTTATGCAACGCTTGCTGTTGCTTTTCTGCTCTTTTACGGCTTCAAAATAGCCTGTCTTTTGGAGAGCAATTCATTTCTCTATAGAGGTTTTCTTCTGATGCTTTTTGAGCCTAATTTGCAGCTGAAATATAAAAATGCACTTCTTATATTCCTGAATTATACTGCAGCAATAATATTCCTATGTTAGTCCAATAAAACTTAGATTTTGGTTTTTTTTATTCTAGAGAGTAGAATGCTGTCTATTTTCCTGCTTCTAAAATGTCCTTCAGTCACAGGTGGTGATATATTTTAAAACATGAATTGCATTGATTTTTCAGAGGAATTAAAAGCCACTTAAATATTTTTCATGAAACCAAACACACTTCTCATTTGAAAAAAATTTTGCAAATCTTGGCATTGGCTCGATTTTGTTTGTAATTTAAGAGGATTCAAATTTTATGATTGTGGTTTAAATTCCCTAAACAGCAGAGAGTGCCAGCAAGAACGATGTTGTGAATAGTGACTCCCTCCAACTAATGCCAGTATCACTGATACTTTTTTTTAAGGAGAATACCAGCTCTTGGGTTTGGATTTCTGTAGCTGCCAATGCTTTTGGTTTGCTTCTCCCCGCTCTGAATTTTATGACTTAACGGTACTGTTTTTAGCTATGATTTTGCATACAAATCTGTGAAGGAATGCTCTGTTGCAGTTTTTCTTGCGGGGGACCCTGATGGTCTGTGCGGCTGGTTGCTGTGTTAGATGTCAGTTGGTCAAAAGCCAAGCCACCAGGGACATCCCTTTTCTCCCATAGCTTTCTTAATGAATGGGCATCCACATACTATTATTTCCTATTTGTAAAAATACTGAGAAACTCTCCCTAACCTAAACACTGAAACCAGTAACTTCAGTTTAAAATCCATTCTTTCTGAATCTGCTTTATTTGCTGTTTTGTTGCAGCGTGTTTCCAGTAACCGGCAGTCACACTGTCTCTAGGAGTGAGGCTTTTCATATCTTACTTGAAAGCAAAGTTGCTCCTTTCAGATGCGATTCATCTTCAGCCCATGATCTCCTCTGGGCTTCTTGTTCTCTTCTGGCTCCTCGCCCTTCCAGCCTGTGGCTTTTTTCCTTTTTGCTCATCATTATTTGCTGTAGGCTGTGGCCCTGGAGCACTGAAATTGTTCAGTGCCTAGAACAGAGGCAGTGTCTCTGTGCATTGCCTTTTGGGTTCAAATTACTTGTTTGAGGGTTTGGCTTTGTGTTTTTAGATTAACTGATATTTAGTGTCTATTCTATATGCAACTATTTTGCTGTACAACTTGTTCTAAGCTTAAGGGATAGAAGTTTTGGGGTTTTTCAGTACTTGCTGCATTCTTTAAGGGCTTTAAGTTTTGGGTTGAAACAGTGGAAACCTTGGGCCTTTTGGGTTCTGATGGACTTCATTGTGAGATCTAGGTCGATGTGCTTCCAGTCTTCTGTGGTGGCACTTTACAAACGCTTCTGTAGTTTTGGCTCATTTTTCTTCTACTTCTGTTATAGAAAAAAGAACCAAAAAATTTATTTATTTTAATACTCTGTAAATATTGCAGAAGTATTTGTATTTTTTCTTTAATGTTTGTAGGGTAAGGAGGAGATAGCTGTGTGGCTTTTGGGAAAAGGGCTTTACAGTGATAGCTGGCATGGTGTTGGATGTCCCTTAGAGACAGCCTCTCTTGGCACTTGAAACTGCTCATGTCGTGACTTCACCCGGAGCTCTTCTAAACAGAGGCTTGGACTGAAACATCTGCTGAGCTGCTCCTATCCGTGGCCGGACACGTGAGCTTGTCAAACCCAAAGTCAACTGGGGGCACAGGGGCAATGCAGCTAGTCGCATAAAGATAGTTTCTTTCCTAGGGCCTTGTCCTAAGCTTGTGGAAGGCCGTGTGATGATAATTGACTTCAAAGAGCAACCTCATTTTATACCAGGTTATGTGAGGATAGAGGAGGATGTGTGGAGTCGTTCTCATTTTCTTCATGGATTCTCTGTTTTTTTTTACTGTGAGAAGACATGTAAAAGAGATTGTTCAGCTTTTTTGCTGTTCCTGAGGTAGGTGAATAATGTGAGATTAAAAAGAAAGGGTAAAATCCATTATTTTTTGTTTTGCTGGATGACTGTTTAAGAGTCTCATTTATGAGTGGGAAACTGCTGATTTTATTGAAGGGGCAGGTTTGTTAAATCTTCAACAAAACCACATTCTCTCTCTACCCTTCATTTATGTCTTTGATTTAAATAGACGTTAAAGCTATAAAGCATTTTAATAAAAATGGTGTTACTTCTCCACTCATCAGGCTTCACTTTCACAACATCTTGAATGTCACATTCCAGCTACTCTCCAGGTGTAAAATCTCTAATGTAGAAATAAGGAGGAAAAACCCTCTTAAGAAGGAAAAAAATTAGCCCTCCTTTATGTATCATAAGGGAACATGAAAGGGCACAAATCCAATTCTGTTTTTCCTTTTTAGGTCACCTTTAATGAGCCAATAATCCTGCCAACACTTTTCTCACGCCCATGCATCCTTCCTGGTGAGGTGCTCCTTTGAGCTTGAAGTTAAAAGGTTCCCGAGGTTCCACTTGGAGTGCACTAATAAAGGCATTAATAAGTCTACCCAACTTTTCACTTCATTTGATATCAACCCATTCTCAACTGCTGCTATGAAAAAGTTTATCTGTACACGATTAATCGCTGCTGCTGTTGTGGTCTGACAGAGCTACCTTGGACGGTGTAAGATTGTACGTTCTGCTTAAATTAGTTTGGATTACATACTCCAGTAGGTGATACTTTATGCTGCTTGATTTAAGTTCCTGAAAGACCTCAGTGTCGTCTTATAGTTACGAATTCTGGGTGAAAATTCTTCTTCAATCTTTAAACAGAGGCAGCAGCTTCTAGAAGTACTCTCACTGGATGGCTTGCTCCACTGGGATTAACTGAGTCCGCTTGTCATCCAAGTGTCCGCTCTTGAGAGGATGGCATCGTGCATTGCTGTATTACAATAATAGTATTTTATCTCTTTTTTTTTTTTTTAATTTAAAGGGGCGGGGGGGGAGATATTTGTTGGTATGTGACCTACGCCTGGATCCTGGTTACTGCAGTGTTCTGCTCAGGTTTTAATTTGGAGCTTTTTTCCATCTATTTGCTCTCCAAAGACCACATCCTCCTATCAGATTTGCAGGTAGCCGTTATCCTCTCTCTCTGCAAGTTTTTTGCTTTATCGCAAGGGAGACTGGTGCATAGAAGAGTCCGTGTACGGCTGTCTGGCACTTGCACCTCTGGTCCCAAGGCAGAGGCGTGTGCAGTGGCTGTTGGTGTGCTGGCAGTGGCATGCCAGCTGGTAGCCCACCTTTAATCCTGTGCATCTTTTCACAGATTATCAGCAATTGCAGTAATTAGTTTTAATACGGTGGAGGAGCTTGTTTAAAGTTTCTCTGGGCAGAAACTATTTCTCTTTCGGTAGGGGACCTTGCAGTATGGCAGCTCAGACCTACCAGGACTTCTGAATGCAAATGCAATAGCTATTGCCAAGGTAACTGTAAAACTACACAGCTTGCAGGCTCAGCTGATCCTGATAATATTCCTTTCAAGGCATTATTGGCTTTGAAGTCTAGTGACAGCTGAAATACCCAAGCTGCTAACTACTTTATTGGTGATAAAAGCACACAGAAAAAGCAAAGTTCCTTTTGGTGTAGGCCCTCACTTGCGTGCGGGAGGAAGATGCAGATATGTGTTTGGGTTGAGTCGGCGAAAGCACTGCTGTCTTTTGCCCTCGAACTACCTCTGTCTGCATATGGGATTATTGATTTTTATTGGAAATAACGGATGATAGCTCCTTATAGCTTTTGAGTGCATACAAAGTGCTCTTGTTCCTCTCCTGCTAGAGCAGCACCCTACTATACTACTTCTACGGCTTGCTGATGTGGTTTGTCGCTTAGGTTGAAGATTTCAGTTTTGCTCACAAACTGTATGGGCTATGCATGAACACAGTGGTATTTCTGTATTCCCAGTCTGGATTTTAAAAAACAGCAACCTTGTGAGTTACCTTTCCCATTTCCAGACAGGCAGTGTCAAGCACTTGGAGATTGTTTGTAGAAAGACGATTCGGTGTCTGCAGACAACTTTTCCGTGCTGTGACTCTAGGTGCAGTGAAGGGCTTTAATGATGGTTTTATTGTTTAAAAAGTGTGGGCTTCTTCCTCTGTGAGAGAAGTAATATACTTAGCAAGATATAAATGTTGTAAATATGAGGCCAAGAGCTGTCTTATCTCTTCATTTGCAGAAAATTACATCACTTCTTTTGCCGTCAAGATGTTAGGCTATAAATCGATAGATGCTGCACCCCTAAGCCATAGGGGGAACGCATGGAGAAAACACCTTCTTTTCAGTTCTGTGCTGGTACAGTATGTTCTGGGTCAAAGATCGCTTTAACTGTTCAGCAGAACAAAATAATAATGGTTCATTATGCAATGACAGTGTTTTTTTCCTGGAATTGTTGGCTAATGAAGAAAACTACACCCATTTTGTTCAGAACAAAATTGTAAAAGCTGACATGAAAGCTGCTTTGACCCATGACAACTGCACAATTAATTCAGTGTTGAAAAGTATGGAGTGTTTTTAGTGAATAGTGGTATCGCAGACCCTTTGCTAGTTCTGAGTGGAAGGAACAATGCATAAGGAAAAAGGCGCGAGGAGAGCTGTGTCGTCGGACGCACGAGCTCCCATTCTACTGCAGTATTGCTCGAACGGTTGGATTAAGAACTTCCCATTATTAGCATCCCAGTTTGGGTTTAAAGACTGAGTTTTATCAAGCTTGTGCAGTTGTGTCTGTGCAGTATGGGCTGGCTGCTCAGACTGAGTAAATGCTCAAAGTACCCCGTCCAGACAGCTTCCCCCTGGCGTTGCTTCTCAGGTGTCTCTGGAGCACGAGAGCTGCTGGTGTGGTGAGGCCACTCCTTCCAAAAACCACTTGGGAAGAGAATGTCAAGCAGGTGGCATCTGTCTTTTATCTTACTTGCGTAGCAAGAATTTACCAAGTTCAGATGGGAAGGGAGAGGTGCTTTTCAGCAAGCCTGTGTATGGCCCAGGAGGCGTTGCAAGACAGCCGTCGGGAGCTGCCGCGCTCCAGCAGCGTTGTCGCAGCCCACAGCCCTTCCTCTCACCTCCGCTTCCCAGTGCTGCTGCTCCCTGCAGAAGGATTTCTATGGCACTGGCCATTCTTTTATCCAAGGGTGTCAGTCTGCACACTGCTGGTGTGATCTAAACTGATCTTTTTTTCTTTTTCGCATCTTCTCCACTTAGTGCATCTTTCTGGCCAGGGCTATCGTGTTCTGCTACATGCTGTGAGAAAAATGTGTATTTGTGTTTCAGCACAGCATGCCTCTGGCTGTGCCCAGCCTGCGACAGGGAGAGTGCACTTGGCTGCTACAGCAGGGCAAGGTAGATGCTTCTGGCAAAACAAACAACAGAAACACATGCACCCTCCCGGAATGAACGTGTCTTTTTGAACTAAGTTGCATTTAACTTCAAATGTGACAACCAGTTTTATGAAGGTTTTATGGTATGATGCACTTCTATTGGGAGTGAGGAAAAGTGCTTAAGGGCTTTTTCTCCTAGCAGTCTGTTTCTTGTGTCTTCTCTGCCCCATACGTTGCACCAGTCGCTTGTGCTTGCTCACAAAAGCGAAGCAAGTATTGCTGTGTGTCCAGGTTGGGTTGGTTTTATTGTCAGTGTGGCACATCCGTAACTGAGACTCTTCCTTTCCTCAGACTTACAATGTGGATGTGTTGTTGAAGGCATGGGGATTAAGCGGATGAGTGGGGTAAGAGGAGGTAAAAGCCGGGTGATTGCTCAGCACACAAAGCAGCAGTCGCTGCACACTGATTGCGTGCGCACTGTCAGACGCTTCGTGGGTGCCACAACCCAGATGAATCACCACGACAGGTTTTCCAGGGAGGCAAGCTGGTGGGCTTGTGAGTTCCTAGACAGATCTCCCATTTCTGTAGGGTGTGTAGGACGTAAGTCAGCACAAAGATGCTCAAGGGGAACAACTGGGCTAATTGGCAAGGCAGTGTGGTGTAACTAAGGCAGAAGTGGGGACTGATAGCCCAGCATTGTATTATAATTGACAGGTAGGGCAAAGCTGGGCTCTGAAGGGTCTTAAAGGTGAAGAACAAGTAGTTTGTGTTACTGTTTGAAGTTGTGAAGGAAGGGGAGCCAGTGCAGGCGTGGAAAGCCTAGGGGGAATGGTCTTTTGAGGCTGGTGTGCGTGCAGAAGCAGTAAGGAGAGCTGCATGACAACAGTGGCCCAGCTTGAGATTTGGTAGAGCTGGCAAAGCCCTGGACTTGGAAGTGCCAACTGGAAAGGTGTGGCAGGTGCACCTGGGTCAAGGACAGGCTCCATGTCGCTGCCCTGAGGGGCGGGAAGAGCATTCAACAGCAACAGAGAAAGTTACTTGTGCACAGGTAGAAGCACTCCCCTGAGTTTGCAGATGTGTTCCTGCTGCAGGGGACCGCATCGACAGCAAGCTAGGTATTGGGTCCTTGCTCAGGCTGGGGTTCCCAGGCTCAGACAGAGGGAAGGCTTTGAGAGGCCACACATGGGATGCAGCTGTTTAACCAGCGTGCTAACACCCTCTGAGGCTACCATCCACTCTGGAAACTCTCTACCTGTTGTGGCTGGGAAGGAGGAAAAGCTTTCAGTCCATTAACAGACTGTAACAAGGTGAATGTGTCCCTCTGCGCGTGCAGGGCTGAAATGGGAAAGGTGGTTAGAGCTGATGATGTGTGCGGAAGCAGTTTGCTTCACGTTCTTTACACAAGGAGCAAGCCATGTACACGTCACAGTCATGTCTGAGGGCACCCATAACTGTGCTTTGAACGTTTGCAGAGTCTTTGGGCTATTAGCCGGGCACAGCTTGCTTTGTGCAAGGCTTTCTGGAGGCAGAGGGATGCTCTCCTGAAGCAAAGCCTGCTCTATCCCCAGGCAAGAAGCAAGCACATAATCTCGGCTGCATTCTGTGTGGTAGTTTGAATCCATGCATAAGGAGCCCTGAAAAATGCACCTATGTTAGGTGCTTTACTGCTGGAGTGAAAAGCAGTTTCTGGGAGTTCTGACTTGATTAGATTGAATTAGCTTTTTTTTGCTTTGCTGAAGTAATGTACAAAGTAGCGTGCATATTCATGTGGTCAGTGGTTTCTCAGTGCATGCCCACATCGCTTAACTGCAGCTACGAGCTGCTGTCAGCCTCACATCCAGGGCATCCTCCGTGATCACCACAGGTCTCTGCTCCTCTCCACATGTACAACATGGGAAAGGGAGGTGAGGAAGTCCCCTTCCCCGCCCCCCCCTTTCTTTTTTTCCCTCCATTCTTGATTTTTCTTTTTTCCTTCATGTGTTCTCTGTAAAGCAGTCAGACTTTGTTCTGCGAAGCAGCACGTTGCTGCCGGGGTGGCTCCTGTGCCTGAGCCCTGCCATCTTCTGTGCCGGTCAGACATCTTGCACCTTGTGGCTGGAAGTGCCTGAGACCGAGCAGGATTTCTGCTGCTGAAATCCAAGGGCAGAGTGGTGTGATCTGCTGGAGCGGACTGTTCACCTGCACAGCTAGGTTGAAAATAGACTGTCCAAGACACAAAAAAATACTAAATTGTCCTAGCTTCAAATGAAGCTGGTAACAATCAGGGCTTGTTTATAACTTCAGTACTGCATATATATCTGCAAAGTAGCCTTTTAAAGTGGGATTTGTACTTGAGCATCATCTTCTTTGGAAATGAGTACAAAGATGAACAGTTGTACAATTCCAGTGAATTAATGCATTTACCTCTTTTAGATCAAACTCTACAGAATGGAAATGAGATACACAGAGTGGGGGGAAAGGAAAGAAAGGAAAGTGTGGATAAAAGATTTTTTTTTTTAAAT
>Ga0181612_102119_pt1 | contig 13727 bp, 3 predicted proteins | sample HoacroProtozoa21_FD_119630 | JGI IMG/M metagenome (GOLD analysis project Ga0181612, IMG submission 119630) | Hoatzin crop microbial communities from Cojedes, Venezuel. Combined Assembly of Gp0051906, Gp0051904, Gp0051908 | reverse complement strand
CTGAGTTTAGATGGTGTGTCTGAGATTTCCTTAAAATCAACTCTGAAAATGAAAATTGTAAAATAACCTACCCAATTTTATTTATTTTTGTACAAAGATAATCAGGTTATCAGATGAACTAATTATTTCATTGTCACTGAGTTAAAAAAGGCTTTAGTGTGGTGGAGAAACAGATTCAGTTACTTCTCCAGTGCTTACTGATAACTCTGTGTGTCATAACAGTACAATACAGTTCTGAATCAGAAACATTGGGCCAAATCTGGGTCACTTTTACTGTGCAGGTAATGCAGGGGCTTCAGAAGGCTAGCTAAAATCAATAGAAAATGACCAGATTCCTATATGCGGAGTGGATCAGACCAGGGAATCTAGTATGAAAATTTGACTTTCATTAATGTTATGAATGTTGTCCCTCTTTACATTACCACATAGTCTAGCTTCTAGATGGATGCATAATCTTCAACTGTTTTTTTTGCCTAGCTATGCTTCTCTTCGTCACAGTGGTTCTCCATATCCCACACACAAACATGGACTTCATGCTCTCTTATCTTGTCTAGATATAACCTGATTTGCTACTCTTGATGTTTTGTTACTGTCTGGAATTATAGGTAGACAGTAAACTTTTCATTAGGTAGAATGATTTACCATCTGTAAAAAAACCTGCTTACATAAAAGTATAAAATTTTGAGATTTCCTTTTACATTACACTCAGCAGACTATTTGAAGAAATTAAATTTAGGTAATGTGAGTTAAAAATGAATCAGTCTTAGTTAAGTTAACTTATTGGGCAAATAGTTTTTTGTTTTTTGGCTTTATTTGAAACTGTGCCCAGAAGAATTAAAAGAAAGTTAGTACTAATTTCTTAGAGACTGGGTGGTGATGGGAGGTGTTTTAATGACAGTCTTTGTCTTCAAAAATCCAGTACAGAATGTATTCACATAGACAACCTTTCAATATTCAGGTCTCAGTTCAAGATAATACTAAACTGGAATTCGAATACTGAGTAAGTGTGTGTGTAAAATTAAGTACTTACTTAAATATGAGTCATAAAATTCAAAGTCTTACATGCCTACGCCTACGCCTACGCCTACACCTATGCCTACGCCTATATCTAGACCTAGACTTATTTTACCCTGGAAAATGACATGACTGGTTAATTTTTCACTGTTCTATTTAAAAATTATAATAAAATGGAACTGATTTAATGTTCCTTAAGTAACTGAAAGGTAGCATCAGTGTAGGTATTAACTGATGCTAATTCCTTGGAATACTGTACCACTGATACTGCTTATTTTTCCTGAAAGCTAAAGGAGAAATGCACAGGTTGTTACTGACTTGGGAAAGAAGAAAATTCGTCCATGCCAAGAACATTTTTCCGCTGGTACTTGTTAGATGTCAGCCGTGCATTCTGGAAGATGAAGCAATCTCCTAGGTGTTAAGGCCACGCCAGTATGATTTTTGTGTACCCGTATTTCAAAATTACCTGGAGACCGTTACTGGTTTTAGTACTTTCACATCATAAAACACCACCTCAGAAGTGAGCCACTGAAAGTATTAGTGGTTTTGTCTACAGAGCAAACCTGGATGGCAAGTTTAGAACAGATGGTTAAATTTGGATATAAGTCCCATCCTGTGATGCTCAGGTATTTCAGTATGTTCTTCCTTGAGTTATGTGGTACTCTTACACTCAGGTGTCAATGGGTAGAACTCCTTTCACTATCTGTTCCATCCCTTTCACAGTCACATCAGCTTGCTCTGAAGTCATAGGGAAGAAATAGACCCTCTGAGATGATGATTCCTCCCAATTATTTTAGATGTTTGTCATCATAAGGGATGAATCACCCTCTGGAGGTGCTTCTCTGTCTTAACAAAAGCCAAACAATAGGTTTAAAGCAGGTTACTAATTCTTCAGCAACTAAATACTGTTGTAATTAATTCCTGTTAATATAGGCCTGGATAAAGGTCAGTATCTAATATATGTATGCAACCTTGTAGTTACCTGTAGATGGAAAGATTACTCGGGCCACCACATGGCAGGTGGGAGTCAAAATGAACTCACCGACTGTATTCTGCAAAAATAAAGTGAAGTGTTTGAAAAATTAATAATTATCAATAAATGTTTTCTTTAGAGTTCTGGTGTTGATTAAAACATACAACTTTTGCCATTTTCATCCGGTGAAAAGATGCAGATGGCATCTTTCTGTTAAGATCTGACTATAAAATCCTTGTTGAGAAGCAGAAACTTTTTTCTTCAAAAATGTTATATTTGGTTGAAAAGGATATTATAACACAGATACTTATAAAGGTACTGTCTGATTCCTCTTGATTTCCAATTTCTCAACTTACCACAACAGTTTCATCCCGGTCTTAAAAATTTACAGCCACCAGTTATTTCTTGAGACATGTAAAAAAAAAACAAAAGCTGTAGTTTCATGACCCAGGTCTCTTCATTGCTGTATTTATATAACTTTGGGTATTTATTTTGTGCAGATTTCTTTTGAGACAACTTGTCCTGTAAATTGCATGTTTACTTTTTATCATGTACTTTTAACTTGAAATAAGAGTGTTTATATCTTGACGGTCCTCTGTGTAGCACAAAATTAAAATATGTAAATACACTCTTAAAATACATGATTAAACCTAGTTATGTTGTTGTATTAAATATATATTTATCATATTTAAAAGTGACATTTTGGAAAAACCTCAAATTCATCAACCCAGATAGTTTTGCCAAGTGATCATTAATCACATTTGCTATAGACAAACATGTGAGAGCTTTGTTACAAAACTACACTGTGAGATAGATGGTGAGCTGGAATCACGCTGCCACCTTCTTAAGACACAAACCCATGACATTTATAAATAAAGAATAAAGAATTGTTTAATTTAAAATTATTCCTAGAGGTTGAGGCAGTGCTTACCGAGGCAACAAATGTGAAAGGCACATGAAAAGACAGAAATGGAAGCTATACTCTGAAAGCACTTATTGTGTGAACTATATTGGTAGCCATATAGCACAAACAAAATGAATTTTATTGAGCTCCTACTGAGTTAGGAGTAGTCTTCTTCAGCTGGAAATACCTGCTTTCCCCACTGAATCTCCAGAGAACCTAAGGCAAACGCTAACACAGTGACTTACTTTTTAGACTGATAAAGTTGCCTAAGATAAATCCCAGCAAAGATAAGTAACATACAGGTTTTCTGGAGATGAAAGTAACCAATAAACGTGTTCATATTTCACTCAGTTACATAAATAATGACTTTACTTTCCCCCTCTAGCCTGCACTTCATTACTCTTGTTCAGTTTTTAAATTCACTGGAAGATCTCAAACCAAATGTTGATTAATCGCTCTGTGAAATGTATGATGCATTTTTTCCCCACATCCACCCTTGAAATGGAGCAGCATAGATTTGCTCAAAAAATTCTTGTCTCTCATCTTTAACCAGACAAAAGAGCAAGATAACTTGGAGTAGTGTCATGAAAATCCCACGCCCAGAGTCAAAGAAAAGCACCATGAGAAAAGGATATAAAGCTTGCAAGATAAATTGGTTGATTCCTTAACATTTTTCATTCTCATTATGGTCTTTATAACAGGTCTTTTTAACAAGAATTCCTTTTGAATACAGTAGTCATGCTATTATAGTCACAAGGACAAATAAAGGTTGTGGTTTTCTCTTTCCTTTTTGCAATAATTTTTTGTCAGGAGAACAGATTACTTCAGTACCATTTGTCAATCTAACCATGATCTTAGCTCTGGGATAAAATTCAGTGTTCTTACCGCACAGAAAAAGACACAGAAATATCTGAAGTTTTCTCATAATGGTATATTTCTCTCCTGAGAATCTAACTTTTTTTCTTCCGAGTAATCTAACTCCTGTTTGCAATCAGAGAAATTATGCAATTCTGACCACTATAGACACACTCTGACGATGACCTACAATTAAAAGAACTGATTTTTCTTTTAAAATGTAGTATTGATTATTATTCTTGTGACGTAATCATCAGAAACCAATGATACCTATGGCAGGTGAAGCTTACTTCTCTTTCTCTGTTCCCCAGCTCACTTGGCTAATTTACTCATTCTTTTTAATCTTATTTTACCTCTGCTTATATGATCTTAAATTAATCGGGAGAGATCATTGCTAAGACAGCTTAGCACTCATTTATCTCTCTCCTTTGCCCCTTTTAAAATATTTTTCTAATGAAAGGACCAGTAAAAGACATATTTTATGTAGATTGCATTTGATATGGATTGGAAAAGCATTAGCGTTACATCTTGCCTTCTGACAAAGCACACACTACTGAATTTTTTTCTTGAAAAGGTCCACAGCTCACTTGCCTGCATCAAAAATGAGTAAAATTTCTTACTTAGTAAGAGCTGGGTGAAAAAACAAAAAAAAAAATATTATGTGGGTGTGATTCAACTCCAGATTTTAGAGATCAAGATTAGTCTGAGCTTCTGTGTGCTAGGTCTGGCTGGGATGCAGTTAATTTTCTTCATAGCAGCCTCTGTGATGATATGTTTTACATTTGTGACTAAAACAGTGTGGCTAACACAACGATGTTTTAACTGTTACTTGAACAGTGCTTGCACAGCTCCAAGGACTTCTCTGTTTCCCATTCTGCCCCCCCCCAACAGCAGACTAGGGGTGGGCAAGAAGAAGGGAGCGGACACATCTGGAACAGCTGACCCCAAGTGACCAAACGGATATCCCATACCATATGACACCATGCTCAGCAACAAAAGCTGGGGGTAGTCTTTCCAAGGTAGCAGTTGCTCAGAGGTCTGCTGGACATTGGTCTGTTGGTGGGAAGTGCTCTCAGTGATTGCTTTTGTATCACTTGTTTGGTTTTTTTTCTTTCTTTCTTCTTTCTTTCACTTTTTAAACTGCCTTCATCTCAACCCTTGATTTCTTCTCACTTTTGCCCTTCTGATGCTCTTTGCCATTCCACTGGGATCAGCAGGACTAAGTGAGCTGCTGGCCAGGGTCAACCCACTCTATCCTGCTATAGTCAATGAAGATCAACAGTGTAAGGTGGGATTTAGTTACACAAATGTACTATTTGAGATGCCCTAAGGTATCCTGTCTAGACCCTGCTGGCTTTCCAGAAAGACATAAGCATGCCATATCTCCGCTGTCATATCTATCACATAGTTCTTCCTATCCATTTTCTCTCTTCCTGGGGTTTTCTTTAGTGGAGCCTAAGAAAATATTGCCAGATGGGCATAGCAGAGTTTGGAGAGCTACTCCTCCATCCCTAAAATAAGTCACCTGAATCTGGAGTCTTTGGAATCCATTGAGCCAATGAGCCTGGATTTGGTGGTCCAGTGCCACATACCAGAAATAAAAAAGAAGCTATGGTGTTGGCCAAGCATTTCAAATTACACTATGTGCTTATATTTAAGAAATGGAATAGATCCCCAGACATCCTCTGACTGCAATAGATGCATAGATGATTCACATATAGTCAACCTCCAGGCAGTTAGATATTGACAGCACAGAATGGAACCTATTCTTTCACATAATCGCTGTTCATCTGGGCCAAAGTATAGGCTTTGTATTCTTTTCTAGTATTTAATACTAACCTTAAGGAGGTAACAGCTAGAATTGCCTATAAGGTTTAAAATCTACTTTACTAAGCCCTCTACAAGGAGAAAGTTACAGCACTCTCTTTCTTCAATGCACACTAATATACAACAATATATACAGCACAATAAATTGGAGAAAAAGTCTTCAGAGGATGACATGATAACTATGCATATTTTATGTACATAATCTATATCTGTTCTCTGGGTCACAGAGTAGTACTGAATTAATACATTAGAATTTACTACTAGGATTCAAGATGGAAGAATAACCAAAGCATCTGCCCTTTTTTTAACAGTGTATTAAAATCTGTTACTTTGATACAGCCGAACAAAAAAAAATGCTTAAAAAAGGCAGATGAGAAGCATTGACATTGGTAACAGGTGAAGGGATTATAACAGGAAAGTAATATTTGCTAGACTGTTTCATGACCTTTTCCTGGAGAAAGTCCATGCTAAATGTATAGATAGGAGAATATAACAGGTAATTTCATCAGAGAAGGTAGGTGGGGGAAGAGGAAATAAACTCAGTCATTAAATGATCACAGTAACACAGCTGAATAACAATCTGGGTAGAAGAGTGGCCATGGCAGAGTTAACTCATATCTTCAAGACAAATAAAACAAGTAGGGATGAGACAGTCACACAGTACTCCAGTCTGTATGTGGCTAGTGTGATATCAACACCCCAGACCCCACTTTAGCCCTTTGAGGTCTGAAAGCATCCAGACCTAATTAAGACATGGGTATGTCATTTATTAAATAGTAGACTAGAGAAGACAATATGAAAAATGGCATGAATTTTTTTGAAAGGGTACATGATTTTGACCCAGATGATTACCCAGAAATGTGGAGGAAGAGTTTTTTTACTGGTGAGGTGAAGCAGAAGAAATGTTAAATCTCAGATGAAAGGTGAAAAAATAATGATAGGTTAGATAGCAGAAACTGAAGTAATCCATAAAGCACATGAGCATGTTGTGAATGTACAGAGAAACAGTGAAATTAAACAATGGGGTTTTTTTAGTGATAAGCAGAAATGAATAAGTTAATAGTTGTATATGCACAAGAGTGCATTGGGCAAGAAATTACCACGTAGATCACTTGTGGAAACAGAGGCAAGTGCATCGGAGACAGCGACTGTGTCTTTTACTACCTAACTGACAACATAGATGGGCTCCCAGACACTCTTCCCTGTGGATTCATTCACAGACCCTGTAGAGTCTGTTCACAGATTGGAATTTGATGTGCTGGATTGTGAGTAAAATTCTGCCTTCTTGGTCTGTTTAGACAGGAAAAATCAACTGGAATTAACTCTTGATCTGGACACCATACAGAAAACTGTTATTCGTCTTCAAGATGAAGATACATGCAAAAAGCAAGATGATACTAAAACAACTTCTGTTTGTTTGGAATGTTTTTTCTTTTCCTAGACCTATAAACATCTAGCACTTTTTTTTTTTTTCCCTGAAAAAAAATTAAGCAGAATTTGTTACCTTTTTCCTCCAAAATGTAATTACTGACTCTTTGGAATCTACACTTTATCTGTGGAGGGACAACATCCATCTTACTAAAAATGTTTTAATTTACTTAACATGTAGTACTTTGCAGTATGTAATTCCATGTTCAATATGCATAACTTTTTGAATTTTGAAAAGGCAGCAAATGGTGTATCACAAATCCTCTTGCAATGATTCGAACATTTTTGTGCCGTTAGTTTCTTTGGTGTGTCCCTGTGTGCACTGATAATTGTTAAAGTGACTTGTTAGAAGGATAGCACTCAGATCTCATTCTCTGAAGTGTGTGAAGAGATAGACACTGCATTATACTGCTGCTACTGACATTTCAATTCAGAACCAAGGCCACCAACACTTACAGCCACTGCTGTTCTATTAAATATTTGTCAGCGGAAGAGACTGAGGATTGCCTCTTTCATATTTCTTGTACATGCTGAGCTATACCAAAGATGAAATGTCTGGTAAAAATCAGTGCATACCCTTTTTCTAACAGCAAAACTCTTAGCTTGCAGGCAGAAACTGTGGCCTTTCAAGAATATGCTATCACAATGCGTACTGTGATCCTTTAATTGAAAAGCAGTGTAGGTGGATAATTGTACAGATTAGTGACATATCCACGATAATATGACAATTATGCATGAAAAAGAATGGAGACTTCATATGATGAGGGGATAAAATCAGTCTGATATAATCATAGTAGAGATAAACTTTCCCTAACTCCCACGTGAATTTAGAACTCGTAACTTTTAACTGATGCAGTGGGGGCTAGTTTACTGCTAATGCTGTTGAATAGACCCTACAGGGCGTTTGTTCATTTTTAGTTTCTTGGTAAGTACTTCAAGTATAAATGGAGCTTAAATGAACTGGCATGATAGACTCTCATTTCTGTAACACATGTAAAATTTCCACTATAGTTATCCCTTGCTCTGTCTCATCCTCTTGCTTGATATTTCTGTGCATGCCAGTATGGAATTCAGAGACAAGACTTATTTGTTTGTGTATTTTAAAATCTGGGGAAGAAGATACAGGGAGTTTCAGAAAGCAACTTATTTTAAAGTAGTAATCATAATCTGCTCAATGTACTGATAGCCTTCCAGGGAATAGCTCTGCTTTCACCAGCATACAGCGTTTCAACTAATCCGAAGTGCTATTATCAATGCAGCCAGCTATAAAAATCAAGTACTAACACAGTTAAGTGTGTCAGTGACACTGGTGATTTGTGCCACTACTGATATTGAAGGGGTAAGACAGAAGTATTATATGTATTATTTGTATTATTTAATTTAAAAAATGTATGTTTTACTTCTGTTTCTTTAAAATAACTTTTCTTCTCGCCATTACCCATTCAAAGAAAGAAGTAAGGCTTTTTCTTCTCTGTCTTAGAGTAAGAAGACTGAGTTGTAGTGTCTGCTCTGCCAGGGAAGTGAGAAGGAAGCTGAGAGTCTCACTGGGGAGACTGGGGAAGCAGCTGTGTGTGAGATAGGTAGGTTTTGGAGGAAATGGAACCCTGGAAACACCAAAAGATTTGTAATGTTTCTCTTTGGGCAGTTTTAAGTGGGTGGTTCTCTGGTAGATGGGAAAAGAAAGTTTTTTCTCCTAACCTTATGCTGTAATTTTTGGGAAAAATGCTGGAGAATTTTCAGATGCCAAGAAGTATAAATTTTGGAATTCTTTGAATTTTACTTTATCATCAACCATAGCGAACCTCAGATATGTGCTTCATGTAGCTTTGGGAAAGTTCCTATCCTGCACTTCAAATTTCTTTAACGTACTTATTACATAGTATGATGTAGTATTTTTTCCTTCAGATTGTTCTGTTTTGCTAAGGCAAAAAGGGGGCCATAGACAGCTGGAGAATCTTTAAGGTTGATGCTCATTCAGCACTACAGAATATTAAAAAATACACAGTACGTGATACAAGTTGCTGACATAAACACAACCTCTGTACCTGGGAAATGAGGCAATGGCTGAGTGGTTAAAAATAATGAGGAATATTTTTTAAAAAAACCCTAATCCTATCACTTAAATTAATGTTATTTTCCATATTAATAGACTTTAAGAAATAAATTAAAATATTTTTGTTTAGATCCAGAACAGTTAAAATCTGGTATTGCGTTATAATCTTTGAAATCTAACTGAATGTGCATAATATTTGTATTATGCTGGAATTCAGGTGACTACTGTTTATGCCTATCAACAAATTGTCTACCTTTTCTTCGGAGAAAAATAGAAAAATAGGCATTCAGAAGGAAAATTCTGTCAGTTACGTAGGCTCAGTTTCATCTCAGCTAACTTCAGTACTTAACTGAACTACAAAGATGGGAACATATTTGTTTCCCAATCGATGAAGAAATTATATACCTCTAGACTGTAAGTGGCCTGACACATCTGGAAGTGCTATTTCTTACCACTGAAAATAGCATGAGTGTTCACAAATATAGAGTTTTAAACTTACAATCCATTTAAGCTTGCGTAAGCCAACAGTTGTACCAAAAGAAAACGGATGGACTTCCCCTAGTCTTCCTAATTGCTCTTCCTGTCACACACTCCACCACATGTTGCACACACATAGGCACACCTGAGATCATCCAGCAGCACTGGATCCCAGCCAGAGCTTGCCACTGCAGGCAAAGGGCGCTGTGATATTGCATTTTCAGATAATGCTCTGATAGTACTGGAATTCAGTAACCAGCATTAGAAATATCAAATTTTGTAATATAGATTAAATCACAGCAGAACCTTCTTGAAGAAAAATTAGAGTAATTTAGATATGCTGTGTGTGTACACACTGTATATTATTCGTAATCCACCTATGAAAAACCTCACCAAATGAATTTTATTCAACTGCAATTTCTCGAGTAACAGCAGGCTTTTGGACTTTTTACTGGACATTCTGCTTTGTCTTTATAACAACATACAAGATCTTACAACTTATCTGTAGGATGCACATTTACTCCCACATCTGTTTATGTTAGTCACCCAGTTTTTTACATAGAATGAAAAACAACGAGGAAAAATACCTGGAAAGCGCAAAGAGCAATATACAAATTTCACTAAACTTAGTAAATTTTAATAAAAACAAAAACTTGTTTTCTGTCCTGTGCTTTGTAAGATCTCTTATGAAGCACAGTGGGAAAAAATGAAAAATGGCAGGCAAAATAAAGAGACTGTCTTTCATTTTTGCCATGGTTTAGCCCCAGTCAGCAACAAAGAACAACGAAGCTGCTCTCTCACTCCTCCCCACCCATGGTGGGGTGGGGAGAAAAATCAAAAGGAAAAAGCAAGACTTGTGGGTTGGGATAAAAACAGTTTAAATGAACAGCAAAGGGAGAAGAAAAGAACAACGGTAATACTGATAAAAAGAATATACAGGGTGTAATTTTCTCATGACCCGATGCTCAGCTTGCTTCTAAGTAGCAAATCACCTTGCTCCAGACATCTCCCCAGCTTCAGTAAGGAGCATGATATCACATGGTACAAAGCATCCCATTTGACTGTCTAGTTTGGGTCAGCCCAGCTGGCTGCTTGTGAAAATTAAGCCGATCCCAGCCGAACTCAGGACAGTTTTCAATATTCAGTCTGCGTAAAAATTCAATAGTAAGTTGAGATTTTCTTCTTATAATCTATTTTAAAAACTCCGATGTATTTCTTACAGCTTATTCATATTAAATGTTCTGAGGTTGTGCTTCCAATGTATTTGTTGGGATATTTTACAGTTGTAAGAGGATGAGCTATTAAAAGAATAAAAGGCAAAAAAGAACTAAACAGACATGCAATTTTTAGGTTAAGAGCAACCTTAAAAATCAAGCCAGACTGAAAACTTTCTACTGCCAAAATATAAATAAATATACAATGCCATTTATATGCATGAATAATTCCCCAAAATTTTATGCATAAAGATTCCATAGCTTATATGCGCATCTGTGATTCAAGATTCTGATGGGTTTGCTACTGTTATTATTTCAGGCACTGTCAGTTACCAGCAACTACATACACTCATCCTTATCCAAGATCAAAATTGACAGGTCCAAGCACCTTTACTTTTTTCTTAAAAATGTGAATTGCAATATATATTCTCTTATATAAGAGCATTTTATTCTGTTTTAAATGTTTTACATTCATTTTATGAACTTATAAGCTACAACCATTAAACAAATCTGTGATCAAAACATATTTTCCAAAGGACTGTGATAGCTCTTAGGTCCTCTTCACATAAATTGTTTACCATTTGTTTCCTTCAGAGGTAGTTGCTTAAAATGAATAGACACATATTGCCTAGCAGGGAAAATAATTGTCATATAGTGCACTACACAGTTTTGTATACAGGCATACATTTAAACAGAAATTACAAGATTTTAATACGTCTTCTGAGAATCAAAGTGATACATGTTAATAGGTAGTAGCAAAATAATTGTAGATTTGTTAAAAAATTATTGTATTACCAGACAGTGAATTAAATATTTTTAGGTAATTTCAATTACTTCATAAAGACTTTCTAAGATATTTACCTTGTTTTCCATATTTAAGGAGCAAAACTTTTCAAAATTAAGGGCAATTTCAACTATGCGATATTTAGATGAGAAAAAATGCACTCAAAACCTCTGCTTGTAATAATTTCCAATACTCTGTGATGTATGTGATGGTTTAAAAGCTATTATTTCACCCAAAACCTCTCCCATTCTGTTCCCAGCACTTTGTTTCCATTATACTCATTGTTGTGACAATGTATGGTGTAATAACACTAGTTTTAAATCAGCCACCTTTCATACCGACAGTCATGTGACTGTGGTGCCACAAGACCATCTTCAGGGTGAGAAACCTAAACAGAAGCATAATAAATGCCAAAGTGTAAAAAGGAACCTCACATAATGTAGTTTGGACTATCATTCTTCTCAGAAACGTGGAATGGTTCAATTTAGAAGGAACTCAGGAGTTCTCCAGCGCAACCTTTCGCTCAAAGAAGGGCCAGCCATGAGGTCAGACAAGGATGCTCAGGGCTTTACCCTTGACATTCAGATGAAGGCAAAATGTCAAACTCTCTCTATGGTCACTAAGGAAAGGTAGGCCAATTAATTAATTGTCCAAGATTAGGTGGGATGAACCTCAAATATTGGCTCACTACAAATTACCAATGTAAAGTACTAGCAGAGTACATTTCATGCTGTAAATTACTTGCTTACAAATCTGTCAAGGTAAAACCTCCTTCTACAGTTCTAGAGAATCTTTAAAAAAATATTTAGTCTTTGGATTTTTTATCTCTATGTAAAATTATGTAAAAAAAATTTGAATGCTTTAAAAAATATATCAATACTTTAAAAAAAATTCTTGAAGAACCACCTGAAAGCTTTCTAAACAAGGTTTCTCATTCACTTTTTAAACAGTTTGAAAACTAGACAAATATTTTGCTGTTTTATTGAGCCACAACACACCATACAGTGTTCTGTTTTGTTCTGTATCATTCTGTTTGATCTCATCAAACTGCAGCAGTGTTCAAAGTTATAATGATGTATAACAGAATTATCATAGTCTCTGAGGAAAAATCACGGAGATGAAAAATTGACTTCCCATTCACATACCATAACAAATCAAATTTTGATTAGAATTGTTTTAAATTAATTGACTTCCAGTAACATCTTTAAAATCTCATTTAAATTAAAAAAAATCTCATGTATCTGTGTCATAGTTCTGCAAATTAAAGCTGGTCTTGTAGTCACAAAGAGTACTTTTAAAATACAGTGCAAGCTCAATTTTTACCTTTTTCTATTCTACTGCTACAGGCAGAAAGGAGTATTTCTGTGAAGATGCTCGGTAGTCCGAATGCAGTGAGAAAGATCCTGTGGGAAACTGATTTTGAACTGTAATACACCCATGATCAGGAATCACACATTCACAATTTATCTTTGATAAATAAATATTTACTTGATTCAGAGAAGTAGGTCTGTTCAACTGCAATTCTTAAGGCTAGTGCTTCTGAAAATTAGCTTACTCACATGCAAGTTCATTCGAGACTGCTTGTTCTTTTTTTCCATTACCTTATTAAAAATAGTAATGTTTGCTGCATTTGTGCGTGGAGATTTTTATGTTACCTTAGCAAGATAAAAGAGCTGACACATATCTGTTACTGGAATCTAGTCTCAGCTTTGCTCACAATGTAAAAAGGGCAGAATGACTAGAAAAACCATTTTTACAATAATAAAGAGAAGATAGGAGATTCTTATCACTACCTTGAAGAGCTTGAGTATTAAAATAACACCAGAATATTTGTTAGTGAAAATTAAAAATATCGATATTATGTTTATAAAAAAAACCCACATATATATTTGCATGTTTAGAGAACATATTATATGAGGAAAAAATAAAAATATTCAAATCAAGCATCCTGTTTACCCAAAAGAAGCTTACTCAGAATAGAATTTTCAATGTTTTGACCTACATCAAGTTTTGTTTACACAAGACAGGACTGAATGTGGGTCAAAAAGTCAGAGGGCTTGCTCTGGTGTTTTATTTTCTTTGAAGCTATCCTCTACAATCTTCTTATAAGGATTCTCACATGCAATAGCTGTAGGGCATTCTATCATAAACATATACGGATTATGCTCCTTTCTTCGTCTTTCTGGTGTAGAAGCAAT
>Ga0181612_170237_pt1 | contig 13728 bp, 9 predicted proteins | sample HoacroProtozoa21_FD_119630 | JGI IMG/M metagenome (GOLD analysis project Ga0181612, IMG submission 119630) | Hoatzin crop microbial communities from Cojedes, Venezuel. Combined Assembly of Gp0051906, Gp0051904, Gp0051908 | reverse complement strand
CACATATTATGATCTCAGTGGGACAGTCTCAGTAAACAAAGGTTTTTTTTTTAAAAAGGTGGGGGTTTTTTTTTTTTTTTTTTTTTTTTTTTTTAAAGAGACTAAGAGAGTCTCCACAGTGTTTTGGCTGAGCTAGAAAACTACTTTCAGGGAAGAACATACATATTTCAGTATTAAATTGTATTGATTCAGAATTCAGGTGGGAAACAAATGTAACAGTCGATACTTGTTTCTAAGGGATTTCTGTGCCTTGGAGTGTGTTCATAGTAACATGCAAGTCCCAACTGTGCATTTTTATCAACATTTGACATGCTATTGGAAGTTTGGATTATGCAGGGGAAGCAATGCTCTCCTGCACCTGGAGAACACTCCAAGTTTCTGGTCAAAGCAAAGGGAAAAAATACCTCTATTTTTTTTAATTCCAGCTATCCATCTGGAAAAACTAGTGATTTCCCCTTATTTTTCCCCCCGGTCAAAAAAAGCTGGAGAACTTGAGCTGACATCCTTACTCAGAGATATTCAAACACAGACCAGCTCAAAGTCTGTGATACTTTCTGTACAACAATTCTACTTCTGCAAGCTCTGTAAAAAGAAAAAAAAAAAAAAAAAAAATCTTCTCCAGAGCCCCACATCATCTGCCTGACATGATTTTCTGTAAGTGACATTTTGCCCAGGTTTCCCTGTTGGAGACTGACTGATCCACATTCTCTCAAAAACACTTTCTCTGCCTTCTCCGCAGTTCCTGGGACAGGACTTCCATATTACCCAAACGCCACTCAACAACCAACATTCTTGCAAAGAGCACTTCTAGAAGAAACCACTCACATTTAGAATCCCTTCCCAAGCTAATATGGGCATTTCCAGTTGTGATAAACAAGTGCTATTTCAAGTGAGATGAAAATAGCACATGGTGAGATTACAAGAGTCACTTCTCCAGAAAACACTGAAGGGGACAGATTTTGCTCAGGGTCTTTCAGGGACATTCACCAGGTGATGGGGCCACCACCAGCTGCTTTTGAGAGCTCTGCAGGCACACTGGGCTCTCCTGACAACCACTGTTTGATGCGTAATGGAAGACTTCTTGTCTCTCCTGAAGCCCAGGTTCCACACAGATGTGGAGCAGAAGAGTGGGGAAGCACAGCCTGTCCTCAGCAATGTTATGGTAATGTCAGTTGAAGTTGGTCAAATACAAACTAAAATATACAATCCATACAATCAGTAAAAGAAAGAAGAATTAGGAAGCTATGGTGATTTTAAAAAGAAAAAGCTATAAGCTTTGGGTGAGCTTGGCAGGAACAGAGACAATGAATACCAAACTACAAGGGATGGATCCCCATGGCATTTTATACTGATATGAGCGTCATCTTCTAACTCTAACCAAATCCTTCCCTTTCAGGCTGCACCCTAGGAAGCAGCATTTCTTGGTATCTGGACAGCAATTCCAGTCGGGATCTGTCCACAAGCAGCCTTGCGTTGCTGTAGGCCAGAGTGCATACCAAGGCACAGGCAGGGCAGGTGGCAGTCTATAAAACCTTTTCGACAGAGCTCCAAGCTAGTTACCATTTTAAAACCGCTGCTGCTTTGCCTGTTTTCATAACACAAAGCTGATGCAAAAGCAGCATGTCAGACATGCTGTTCTACTGCCAAACTCAGAAAGCCCCAAATTCTCTGCAGCCAAATGCAAGCCTGTTGCTGTACTACAGGAGTGTCTCAGAAATGCAAGCATTAACAAAAAGGTAAGCAGCCAGATTAGCGTAGCTCAGATTAACTCCGAAAGGAGAGGCTAGGATGCGAGAGCATAAACATTTTTTAGACAATCTCTGTTACGCTAACTTTTTATTTTAATATTCTGGACAAGCACCAAGACACACATTAGTCAATTCTCTAATCGCAGTTGCCCAGCAAATTACACACTGTATCTGTTCAACATTCTTCAAGCAGTAAGACTCTTGTTTATAACTTAGTGCATCTTCTTGCCTTGCAGTATAAATAAATGCACTATTTCTAAGATATGCCCTTCTTCAAGCAGATCATTACTGATGTCTGACTTCTTGGGCTTCCTGATAAATTATCCTCTTCTTTCACCTCAAGCAGAAAATGCTCTTCCACCAATAATCTATGACTGTCAGTCTTGATTACTTGTAAACAGTGAAGATCTTTGAATATTTCTGCTTGTGAAAAGCATTCATTTTCTCACTCATGTCTCCCACTGTGAGATGCTGGCAGACCTGACAGTTGTGCTTTATGTTATTTTGTTAAAGTTGTTAGTGCTGCAGAATGGTCTACGTTTTTATCACTGCAATTCTTAAGGGAAACACAATATTGTTTTATAACACATTCACATTGGGGAACCTCTCCTCCTTGCCCTTTGCGGAAGAGCCCAGAATTCTCAGTGCAGAAAACTGTATGGGACCTGGGACTACGACTGGCTGTTGTTTGAATTAACATCTATATTCTGGTTTTTTTCTACTTATGGCATAACACCAGCAGAAAATCAACCCGTGTTAATATACAGCACTACACAAAAGTATAGGGGAAAAAGCTTTCATGGTAGTTAGCACTATTCTCACTGTCCATGAATATTTACTGTTGATAGTTATGAGTTTATAACCTCCAATGCATTTAACTAAAAGAAAAATCATAGTGATGGAGCTTAATTATGCCAAACTACTGCAAAATAACAAAACTCAACTGCTTCAGCAATTCTAAAATACAATATTATCAAAACCAACAGCTCACAAAAAAACCAACAAATTTTTGCCAGCAGTTTGGGTCAGATATTAGGCATTACCCAGCTGGTGGTGTTTGGTACTACCAATACACCTTAGGGATACCCAGGCATGTTTTCTGTACTTAACTCCCACACTCGAGTGAAATCTGCAGAGTGATCTTTCAGCATCAGATTAACATGTGAACCATGAAGAGCCTGAAAGTCTCATCTCTCCAGTGGCAACTCTTTTCCAGACATTGGAGACAAAACCAGTCCCAGGACTGCTACGCGTACCTCTTCCTCCCACTCCCTCACAGACCCAGAGCTGTGTGACAAACACACACACACAGAACATTCCTGCCCCTGTTCTTGCACTGCGGCAAGCAGACATGGTGGGGGCTTCACCTCGAGCATCCCACCAAGGCAAAAAAAAACCTCGAGGACTGAGCTGGCTATGGCCCCTCAGCCCTTTGGTGATACTAAGGACCTCCTGGTCCTGGTAGTGGCTTTAAGCCATCTGAGCCTCCTCTTGTACTGCTGTTACATGAACTGAACTTCTGAATTGCCTCTTTTGCCCTCTTCTGCCTGGTCTTGTCGTCCTTGCTCTTTTCCTCCAATGTTTTCTTTCACTTCTCTTTATATTTAACTTATATATTCACAGTCAGACTTCAGTTCAATCCCTCCCCATAATGTAATTAAATGTGACAATTACTGCTATTATCTGTACCCCCTGCTACACTCTATCCTTTCTTCATGCTCTAGTCTTGCTGAAGGGAGCGTGAGCTTCTTGGTGGACAGCCTATGCCCCCTATCTCCATCCCATTTGCTTTCAGTTGTGGCTCAAATCTTGACTTGACTAACAATGTAAAATGAAAGAATAATGCATGAAACACAGCGATTTCACAAAGCAGCTTCTCAGTGTTGTTGCAATCGCATGGCCCTAAATCCTGTTTTACCTACCTGGGGGTAATCAGTGCAGGAGCTCCCAGCCCTGGGCACAACCCAGCTTGGTATCGCCCCTGTAACTGCTCCAGGCAGGGCCCCAGGAAAGGCAAAAACACAGGCAGAGAACAAGCATGGCATGCTCCCCCTTGACCACCTATGAGATCTTGCATTAATACAGTGCAAGAGGCCTGGCTGTCCCCCGCCAGCTGCTGCGGGATCAGGACCCATCTCCAAGCCGCCTTTCCCACTGCTCCCATGCCGCAGCCTGAGCAGCCCAACCAGTTCAGCACTTTCTGCATCTCTGGGCCCATCTCCATATTTAATTACAGCTACAAGACTGCTGTAATTTAATTGCTCTAATTTACAGTGAACACTGCAGAAAAAACCCACATCCTATAATTTTCTCATCTGCTGACTTTGCTTAAAAGTCTATATCATACCAATATCTGTGTTTGAATGAAATGGAAATCCCTAATTTTGGGGTGTTCTTTACTTGCTACATTAAATCCAAGTTATTTAAGGAGATGGAGAAGACCGCCAAGTCACCTACTTTCTATGTATGACACAATTTTTAACTACCTACTGGAAAATCCTTCTCCAATTATTTTACTACTTCCAAATGAAATACACTGCTACCTCACAGCTGCTGATATTATTGCTGCAAAGCATATACTCCATTGGAGTCTCAGTTTATCAAAGCTGTGTTTAAGTGGTGTGTTTTTTTCTTCTATCGACTCTTTGTTATAGTGACTGCAGATATTTTTTCAGTTTTATTGTGCTTTGGGGAAAGATTTGAACCTCACACTTCATGTGGACATACGAATAACTGCACCCTTTTTAGCAAAGCACTTAAACAGAGTTTTGTGGAAACACACATAAAGGTTAAGTAAAACCCTTAAGCATATGTGCTTAAGTGCTTTGCCAAGACAAACTCTACAAACACTACTTTCTAACAATTCTGCATACAAAAAGGATAAGAGATAGAATAAATATAGAAGGCATCCTAAGAAATTTGCTTCTGAAAGTATAAAAGACAAGCCCGCAAACAGAATGATGGTTGTATAGGAAACACATTTGTCATTTGGTGAAATGTGTAGATTGCACTCTGAAGAGCTCAAATCTTGACAGACTTCCAGGCTGGCTCCAACTAAGATAAAATTCTTGGAAAGTGAGCACGTTACAAAGGAGATACTTGAAGGAATATCCACTGGGGTAAGAAGTCCTGCCAAAGACTTGGAGGACTGCTATTTACATCCTGATACGAATCCAGGCAAGAATCTATAAATGTGTTTGGATACATTTTCACCATGCCCGTTATCCTCCTAGTTAGCAGATAATGTTACAAACACCTCTGCAGTTTTCCTCACCTGGGAAGAAAAGGTAGCTGATTGCGTGGAGCTTCCTAACGGCATCGGCTAGAGAGGACTGCCTACACAAGAGAAATGTGCTGCACAGACCTGGGTAAAGAAATGGCAATATCATCAATGTGGTAATTTTGGAGGAAACTTTATCCTGTGTGTACAGCCTGGCGTGCAACATTGCTCATTTGGAAAAAGGCTATTTTTAATCAAGGAAAAGCACTTTAATCAAGGACAGAGGGAGTGATTCAAAAATTTCATGCAGGTGCATGTATTACTTGACTAAAAGGCTTTTCCCAAAAGGTCAGAGCTGCAGAGCAACGTGCACGTCCCACTCCAAGAGCAGAGATAACCTCAAGATGCCCGTATCAGGCTGATGTATTCTGGCTCCCAGCACAGGCAGTTTCAAAGTCAGAACTACCCCTGATAATCTTCTTAACTTTAGACAAATATTTGCTGTGCGCTCAGCACACTCAATAAGCTTCATGACATGCCAAGGAAGACACATGTGTGTGAGGGAGGTTGATTTGGTTTATTTGTTTTCTTTGTATTTTTCTGCCAGCACAGAGGAAATCAGCTGCAGGTCCCACGGCATTGGCACAGAGCCATTTCAGTGCACAGGGGGATGTGAGCATGTCCTCATCTCCTGGGGGATCTTCACCCTCCTCACCACATCTCTGGGAGCTGCAAGAGCAGCCCACAATGGCCACGGCAGATCTCTCCTTCTCTGGGGAATTAGCTCATTCCTATTAAATCCTTCCCTTCTCCCCCCCAACACTTTCTGAAATTAAGAAAACAATCAATGTGTCCTGGAGTAACTCACACTGAGTCACTCTCTCCATTGACTGTAGGAGGATTTTAAGGAGATTTCATCTGTCTAAAATGACACATAGCACATGCTTGAGGAAAACCGCTGGGGTTTCAAAACCTGCTTTTTGTGTGCTTCTCAGGGGACCCTTCGCTTGCCAGCAGACCTTCCCAGGACAGTTCTGCCAGTTTTCCCTGCCGTGCTCAGGATCACGGCACTCCTGCCATCCCCAGGATGCCCTTTTCCCCCAGGCATCCCTCAAATACTTCTTTAGCTTTCAGTCTTGCACATGCAAGGCTACCTCACCTCTGAGATTGCCTCCCCGGATTTAAGCAGCCAATACCTTCTAGTAAGTAGGTACTAAAATAGGTTGAGGAATAAATTGCTCTCATTTAACATTCACTCTGAAAAATACGGCTGCATTTATTACGCAGCATATTGTTTTATATATTGTTTTGTTATAATAAGTCATATTTAAAATGTCATGACATTTAGATCAACAGCAGTAAGAGGTAAATGCTGAAAAAGAGCAAGATGATCAAAAAGGATTTGAAAAACCCTGGTGAAATATTATGGGCCAAACACTCTCGTTATAATAAAAAGAAAGTCACGAGGGAGCCTAAAACTCATCTGTGAGAAACCCACTGTAGAGAAAGCCACTCTGCCCCTCCTGGGAAGTATTCTCCACTTAGGGTCTCTGTATCACTGTGGTTGTCCCCAGGTCTGGTGGCCGAGGAGTGGTGCTACCACCAGCTGGGTGTTGGGGCTGGCTGTGCCCAAGGGGCTCGGGGACCCGCAGCAAAGCCCTCCTGTGGCTACGCATCCCCATGCAGGGTTAGGCTATCTCTGTGCTGCCCTTTCCCACTGAGCCACTGCAATACTCTGGAAAACTCTACTAAATAAATCCTTGGAACTTGTTAATGCCATTTGTCTCAGTGAGGAGCTTTATTTCAATGCCTGTGCTAAGTTATATAAACGAACTTTACATATAGTACAAAAGCCTACTTTAATGTGGCTTCATAGCCTTTGAGGAGACACAGAGACTATCTACCACTGACGACCTACATGCATAATGGCAGATTTTCGCTAGAAAGACTTTTAATGTCAAAAAGAAAATAGCTCCAATCAGAGGAGCCACTCTGTTCCTGCAGAATCAGTGCTCATCTTTTATATCAGGTCTGGACCAATATGCCAGCATCCCTCACTGCTGCCTCCATGCTCCCTCACCCCCCACCAAGGGAAAAAACAACAACAACTGCAACAACAAAACAGATGGTGATGCAACGAAACATTAAACCCAATCCCAATACCTGAGCCATACCATGAATATTTCACTGAGGCATGGGGTAGAAAAGACAACAAAATGACCTTTTCTAGCATCTTAAGGGATATCTAATCTTGTAATTGCTATAGACACACTGAAGACACACAAGTGGGAGATCAAAACTATCCAGAAGAACCTGTGTTTATTTTTAAAAACTAGTATCTCAATGTTCCCATTATAATCTGCCAATATGAATGAATGACACTTACTCTTGCTCTGAGAAATGAAAGAAAGTTTAAAAGACAGACTGCATTAAGAATCTATTGATATTCCACTGACCTAGTGGCATAAGAACCAGACAAGCTTCGTCAAGGGCAAATGCCCTGGAGTCTGCAAATTCATCTCTTAAAGTAGCAGCAAAGGGAAAAAAAAAAAATCTTCAGTGTCCACGATATTTATAAAACCCAGCGGAGGCTCACACTTCTCGATGTTATGATGGCAGTATTTGGCACCAGACCCAGATATGAGAGCAGAATTGGAGATCTCAGATGGTCAGCGACTTCTTCCAGTTTTTCCAGTCAGCTAATATTACCATAAAACTTACATGGGAATTTCTCTTAATGGACATCACGTGGGGTTTTGCCCCATTTATTTTTTTCTATCATACAAACTTCACAAAGATATGCTACCCATAGCAGAATACAGTCCAGATTCTGTTTCCAATGGATGGATGCAGAAGGTGTAAGCTATGCAAGAGGTCCCTGCTGCGTTGCCTTCCCAGTGTTAGTGGAAAGGCCCAGACAAGGGAATAGGAGGAAGTGAGGAACAGTTTGGTATTGTTCAGGCAGGCTCCTTCATCCCTCAGATGAACCTCTCAACATGTACACTAAAGGAAATGCGAACACATAGTCACAGAAGGCCCCCAATATGGAAACCCTTACTTACTTGACAAAACTCAGACTGGGATAACAGTGGATTTTTGGGGGGGGTGGAGGGGCACAGCCTGCCTTCACTGCAAGGAGAAGGAATCTATTTGCTCCTCTTCCAAGCTGCAGTGGTGGCCTTCGGTTCAAATTCTTTTACTGCAGAATAAGAGCACAGTTGTACCCACATAATGCCCACACTGAAGAACAGAGATCACAGAATAGCCTGGGAATATAATACTCTGCAATTAATTTCAGTGAAGGGACTGTGAATTCGGGGAGAATTAATTTTAGCTGGATACACATTGCAGTTAATTAAGACTGATAGCTTCTACTAGTAGGAAGGTGTTTTTGATGAAAATACATTGAAAATCTTATTAAACTGCCTAGGCAAAAACTAGTTGCCATTACCCATGCTGCAACCTACCAGACATCCCCATGTTTCTATATAGGAATCACGAATTGACAGTATTTGCATAACAATTATTATTTAATATGCAGACTTCAGTATCATTGCTTTTGGACAGAATTAATATTCAAACATTTGAGCACAGACATTTTAGAAATATTAATTTGGAAAAGCCACCGGAACTTTGTTTTGTCTGCAGTATTTTTACGAGTTTTGTTCTGGTGATGATACCCTAGCAGCAGATCACCACCTTCTCTCACCATAACTGACAGAACACACTTCAGAAAATCCTACACTGTATGGATGGGGTGAGCACATGAACACGGGGAGATGGAGGGTAGGAAGTGTACGGACAGGAAAAGCAATCCAAACATTCCCAATTTTCAGAGACAAAAAGTAATTTTGTTTGCTTTCAGTTCAATCAGTTTGTCCATGCCCTAGGAAGCAATGAGATCAGCAGAAATTAAAGCAATTTCCATCAGCTATAAAACACGTGGCACAGCTGAGAAGAGGCTGTACATTACTCCAGAAGCTCAGTCAAATACTTGTTGGATTAAATGCTGTGAGAATGGATCTAGCATAGGCTTGCTTTATCTCATTTTGCCAGACTAGGAATTTGCAGGTTTCCCACTCATTCTTCAGGAGAGAGCTGATTGGGGAATAGGTTGTACAGACACACACTTTGTGGAGGACTTGCAAAATAATTTTATACATTTAGACAATTCAAAGTCAGAGCAGAGCATCTTGCAACTAGAACTTCTTCCACAGAATACCTACTGCTACATTTGTCTCCTTTCTTTGGGTCTATTCTTTTTTTAAACTAGCCTTCAAGAAAAAGTCACAAAAAAAAAAAGGGTTCTTAATTTGTGTTTCCAGTGTTTAGCCTGTGCACGTACTGAGGTGCACAAAGGCATACAAGCTCTGCTCATTCATTCTGACCCATAAGCATTATTACATTACATTTAATTGCAGAAGACACTGTCTTCACAGCTTTCTCATATGACATCTTGTGAATTGCTTTTAAGAAAAGCCATTTACATGACTTCTATATATATGTAAACTAGTACTCTAATGTCACATTCTTGTTTGCACGTACCCTTGTATTCATGTCAGCTAATCCTAATGCAAAAAGCAAGTGGCCCTTCATATATTTCAGTTAGGAAACAGTAGCATGGATTTTCGTAAAACAAAAGGTTAACTGATATTGTGTAGAATTTGTTCCACTAGAAAACTGGCACCTTGCCCATCATCTTCCACAAAGTTCAGTATCTTTGTCAGTGCTCATCTACTTGACTTCTTAATTGTCTATGTTCACTGGCTGTATCAAATGGAGTTTTCTTTTTGCCTTTGCTCACTGTGTATTACATCTTTTAATCGGTATATATAATTACTTACCACAATCTGCCATGCCAGATTTTCTAAGCATTAGTCTAATTAACTTAAGCTTGATAATTATGTTTCAGATATTACAACAGTACGCACAGAACTTGCAGATTATGCTGTTGGCTTAGTGTTTCTGATGACATTTTTCTCCTATTCTTACTTTTTGGTTTTTCTCTTTCTGTACAGGGTGGGAACAGAAGAAGAAAGAGGCACTCCTGTTCTGTTTAAACGACTGAAAGTTTCTCTAAAAGCAAAACCTGGCTGTTTCTAATAACAAGTCATCAAGTAAGTCAATACAAATGAAAACAGATTCAAAATGCAAGGATTTCCTTGTTTTATAAGAATAAAAGATAAATATGTCACTGAAGAAAAAAACTTGAGCTTCTGATAACAAATTGTAGAGGATTCAAGCACAAACCTGTAGAATTTACTGGCCAGTTATGAAAGTACTCTGACTTTCCACAGGTCTCCAGCCTAAGCTATTCTAATTATACGCCTGTTGGCGACAGCATGCCGCCAGGGAAGCAATAAATAAGTGATAACATGTGTGGGACCTGGCACACATACCTTTTCAGCACAGAAAGATCATCCTTCACAAAGTGATGCAGGCCATCTGGGCAAATGAAATATGCAAGCCTGACCCCAAGTAAGAGTAAATAGATGCAGAGGACACTTATGTCACAGTAATAAATAAAGAAAAGCAAAAGAAATCTGCAACAGGCTATATTTTTATTAAGCTTTCTGATGCAAACCAACTTCTCACTTCTGTCCAACTCACTTTGTATTCTGCTTTTACAATGGAGAATGTCCTGCATTGTTGGTTTGCCTTCCTCCTGGATGAGGGCAGGGATATCACGTCCCACGACACCAAATGGCCTCTGCCTGGTGGAAGATGAGGCAGAGCCAGGAAGACCAGACCTTCTCTCGCTGCTCCCAAGGACCATAGATCTGTCCTGCTGACTGGAGTCCAACAAACCATGTTCAGGTCCCAGAGGCACCCAGACAACAATTTGGGTATTTCGGCTGCAAACCCACTGATGTTAGATCCATGCCAAGAGCCCATCTGTTTGAACTTTGGGTGCAGTGGTACGTAAAAGTGTTGTCAAGTCCACTCAGAAAACCACACCAAATACTTTGCATTTACTCTACAGTTATTGGTGAGGCTTTAATCAGCTATAAAACTCTTAAAGACTGCTCATCTGCTCCTGTTTTTAACACAGACCCTGTGGACGCAGAGACAACAGGCAGTTCCCCTCATTCAAGCCCTTGTTTTCAGGTTACTGAAGGGCTGCCACCCTTGACAGAAAAGACTACCAGCAGTGAAGGAAGTAATCAGGATGGCCAACACATAAATAAGCATAACATAAATCTAAATATTAGTAATTAGCATTTGATTCAATCAGACTAAAAGTGTTAGACCACTGTAGCAGCAATTCTGTATAGGGAACTATTTAACATTCCAATTATCTTTAATGAATTAACCTCAAAATATGGCTGAGGTGCAACATCCTAAGAATCCCTTTGCTCATCTACAGTCCACTTGCAACTAATTTCACTTCACAAGCCTGCCTCAATTAACATTTTTCTGTATTTCACACATGAGTAACTGCAGTACTGAAATATGCACTCTTCTATCTATTTTAATAGCTGAGATACCTAAATTTTTTTTTATTCTACAAGTGAAGGAAAATCATTTTCTGTTACTCTCCCAAACCAATTAAAATTATTTTCATATTGGCTTTACATCTCTTCGGTATATGTATGAACCAAAAAGGTCCTACATTTTTCACACAATAGCTACCTGGAAATGATCTCCTGTCAGGCACTCCAAAGACAAAGGGGTTTACAGTTAGCAAATTCTAATATTTGTTTTACATTTTCCATCACTAGAGTTTTTAATTATTTTTTGTTGAATGTTTTATGTTAGGAGAGAAAACATCAATCAGTTTAACTCTAAACTCTCTCAATGAAAGAAAAAAAAACTTGCAAAAAGTCTAAATTTGTTGATAGGCCAGGAAGGAAAGGAGAACACACTGCCTTACTGGCCACTATGCAACTACAGTTACTCAAACAGCTATTGTGAAGTAAAGAACACATTTGCATAATACACCTCGTGCATTATATGTCAGGCATCGGAACTGGCTGCCCAGGAAAGCGGTGGAGTCACCAGCCCTGGAGGTGTTCAAAAAACATGTAGATGTTGCACCTCAGGACATGGTTTAGTAGGCATGGTGGTGATGGGTTGACGGTTGGACTTCGTGATCTTAGAGGTCTTTTCCAACCTTAATGATTCTGTGATTCTATGTAGTATGGGTAGAATGACAGACATCTAACTGCACTATCTCAGAGTTGTCAAATGCCTCTAAGATAGGCTGAGACTGGTCATTGGCTTCCCTGTCTGCATAGCAGGGCAACAGCTGGACCTCATGACTCTCCTTCTGCTTTCCTTGATTTTCTCTGTGAATTGCTAGAAAGACAATGTCATTTAACATGACTCTTGCTTTAATGGGGAAACATGGTGAAGACACTCATGCTTTGCACCACAGTTGTGGTAAAAGGAGCAGTATTCTTGAACAGATTATAAATCTGACGTTATTTTCCTTTTCACTGCATGTTTTCAGCATTATTTTAGCATTAAGAAAAATGAACACACATGTAGATAACAGCATCCACGCAGCAATATGGCATAGCTGTTTGTCTTACAAGCATCCAATTTAATTTTATCATCAAATACCACATAGTACAAATTTCTGTGTTCTATTCTTTACTGATTTTAACCTCAGTTTAAACCTAGGCATTTTGTGCTATACATATCATCTAGAGCTTACTGCAGAGGAGAGCATTACCAGTAGAGACATATGTGGGGGTACAGTACACGAGTCCCCATATCAGGACTGTTAGATTTTCTTCTCTATCTGAAGCACCCACGTGATGCCACATATCTTCACTGTCATCTCTTCTCTGAGCTACTGGATAATGTGATAATGAAGTTACACAGATAGCTTGCCCATATAGATACATAAAGAGTTTATTTTGTATATTAATTTTTACAAGAAATAGGGATATGCATGGCCTAATCGGTTAAAAGAGCAAATCCACGACCTGAAAGATGATGTTCTCATTAAGTGAAGCTGCAAGCCCAAATCTTACCTAAAGTGCTGTTTACTTCACTGGCAGAGTGGCCAGCATGCTACAGACCATAAACCTTTCACTACTGCCACTCAAATTGAGGGCACCCCACAGCAAATTCCGAAAGCTTAAGCCAACAAGAGGAGAACATATATTAATAATCAATAACTGTTTAATTTAGCTAGCATTATAAACTAATATTTCTAAATGGAATAAGCTTTTTCTTATCAAACTATTTGTCTCTAGTACCTTATCTGCTCTCATAGAAGACTGAATAATATTTCACTCTTACCTGAATTTTTACCAGCCCTTGGTTTTTATAGTATACCACACTTTGGATAATCTAAACAGTAGTTAAAATTAAACTCTTTGCTATCATCCTCTTTCCACTACTTCCATCTGTAACCAATACCACACTGCATTTATGCATACATCCATTCTTATGTCAAAACCTGATTCAAGCCTGATTTTACCTCTGCTCTTTGCCAAATATCACTGGGCTCCTGGAATGGCTTTGGTCCGCTCAGCCAAGTTGGGGAGAAATTCTTTACACCAAGTGGGCACTTCTATCCCTGGGCAAGTGTCCAGGGCCAAACATTTACATGGTGCTCCACCCGAGCTAATGCACCCTCCCAGACCTCTCTTTGCACCTTCTCATGACTTAGGAGCCCAGCTGGGACCAACCCACTCCCAGGAAAGCACTGGCAGGACTCTATCAGCTGCCTTACAGCCAGACTGAGCCCACACAGTAGTTGTTCACTGCCTCCTCTCACAGATTACTGGAACTGCTATCTGATTT